>OGHX01000300.1_pt1 | contig 23238 bp, 24 predicted proteins | sample 1571651 | NCBI WGS metagenome assembly OGHX01 (sample SAMEA2582030, study PRJEB24529) | metagenome | biome: Human gut stool | place: China | collected 2011
AAGCTCCCCTCCGCCACGCCACCCGGCCCTTGAAATATGGTCATTTGACGGGACATCGCTATAATGTCGGCCTGCAAACTTGACTCCAACACTCAAAGGAAACGTCATGAGCCTGAACCTGGTACCGGCCGGCAAGAGCCTGCCTGACGACATCTACGTCATCATCGAAATCCCGCAGAACGCCGACCCGATCAAATACGAAGTCGACAAGGACAGCGGCGCCATCTTCGTTGACCGTTTCATGTCCACCCCGATGTTCTACCCGTGCAACTACGGTTACGTGAACGCCACCCTGTCCCTGGACGGGGATCCGGTCGACGTGCTGGTTCCGACTCCCTACCCGCTGCTGGCCGGCTCCGTCATCCGCTGCCGCCCGGTCGGTGTGCTGAAGATGACCGACGAATCAGGCGAAGACGCCAAGATCGTGGCCGTTCCCCACTCCAAGCTGACCAAGCAGTACGATCACATCCAGGATGTGAACGATCTGCCCGAGCTGCTGAAAGCTCAGATCCAGCACTTCTTCGAGCGCTACAAAGAGCTGGAAGCGGGCAAGTGGGTCAAGGTGGAAGGTTGGGGCGACAAGGCCGCTGCCGAAGCCGAGATCAAGACCTCTGCCGAGCGTTACGCTGCAAAATAAGCGTACCCCTCGCAAAAAAGGCGCCTTATGGCGCCTTTTTTATTGGTCGTTGCGGGGACGCTCCGGGGGGATCCCCCTGGATATAGAGGTCGCGCCCGTTTTGCCGATAGGGGCGGTAATAGTCATCACCGCAGCGATATTCCTGACCGGCACCTCCCACCAGATCGCAGTTGACCGGCAGCACCTCCAGCCACTTGATGGCCTGCTGGAAGCGCAGCCACTCCTGCCATTCATGCTCCCGGGCTAGCTGATCCCGCAGGGCGAAGGTATCCGCGCTGGACAATCCCTGATTGACGATGACCTGCCCCGCCAGCGCCGGCGTGGCCACCAATATCAGCAGAAACCGTGAAACAAGTTTCATGATGATTTCCCCCATGACTTATTTCCTGAATTAAATTTAAAGTCAGATCAGATAATTACCAATATATCTGTCACCAGACCAATCCAAATGCCGGTCACTCACCTAGTTGTTTATTATCAACCCAGGCGGAGGCGCACCATGAAACTGGCACAAGGCTTTCTGTGCAGTCTGCTCTTCGGCACCATGGCGCAGGCCAACGAGATCAACCTGAGCTGGCAGTGGCAATCTGCGGATGGTCAGCAAAAGCACCTGCAATTGACGGCAGATGAGCGCACCTTTTCAGCCAGCCGTCACGAGATGACACAGCTCGACACCGCCCTCAACTTCCCGCTGGAAACACTCTACTCCTACATCAGTCCGCGCCTCTACAACAGCATCAACCAGATCAACCAGCACAGCCCGGAGACGGCCACCAAGTTCCGCAACCTGGAACAGGCCTTTACCCTGCACGACAGCAGCCTCGAATCCGCCCAGTTCTGGCAGGCCTACCGGCAATATCAGGAGGACGCCTTCTACGAGATGCGGGTCCAGCCCTGCGTGCACCCGGCCAATCAGAAGCTGCCCTGCGTGCGCCCCAACTACTCCCAGCTGTTCTATCAGTTCAAGGGAGACCTCAAACCCCTGGCACAGCAGTTTTCGGCCAAGGATCTCGCCACCAGCGTCACCCTGCTGCAGGAGTGGCTGAGCGGCATCCCCACCCCGCCCGAGCAGATGGACCACTTCGCTCCGCCCTTGCAGGCCCTGCAGGACAACAAGGCCGACAGCGACGAGAAGGCGCTGCTCATGGCCAGTCTGCTGGCGGAGCTGGCGCCCCAGTACAGCCTCAGCATCATCTATCCGAACATCAGCATCGGCAGCGTCTCGCCGGCCTGGCTCGCCATCACGGCCGACAGCGGCCTTGAGGGAGACACCCTGGTGATCGGCAATCAGCGCCACGTGCTGCTCACCGGTTCTCCCCTGCTGGCCCAGCAGATGACCATGGCCCAGATTCCCTTGATCAGTGAACCGCTCTACTAGCCTCTTCTGACCATCACTTGCTTTTGATGGATGACATGCCATCCTTGCCGCCGTCATTGGGGGGATGGCGACCATGTTGACAAGATCACCGTCGCACCCTGCATTATTTAACACTTTTTAAACAGATCCGATCAGTTTAGGATGTTCAGGGTCCCATTCCCTCGACCCAAAAATCGTTATAACATCACAAAGGAGTGTCATCCGGATGAAACATCTCGTGCTTACTCTGGCGCTGCTGCCAACCCTGGTCATGGCCCACAACATCAAGGAATCAACCCAGGTGCCGCTGGTCAACATCAGCGACAAGGGGGAGCTGGTGCTCAAGGAGAAGGAGATCAGCTATCAGCCCTGGCAGAGCAAGGTCCTGACCGGCAAGGTCTTCCTGATCCAGCACATCGCGGGTCGCTCCAGCGCCAAGGAGCTCAATGCCCCCATGATCGAGGCGATCAAGGCGGCCAAGCTGCCCCACGACAAGTACCAGACCGTCACCATCATCAACAGCAATGACGCCATCTGGGGCACGTCCGGTTTCGTGAAGAGCAGTGCCGAGGACAGCAAGAAAGAGTTCCCCTGGTCCGCCATGGTGCTGGATGCCAAGGGGATGGCCCGCAACGCCTGGGCGCTCACGCCGGAAAGTTCGGCCATCATACTGCTGGATAAAGAGGGCAAGGTGCTGTTTGCCAAAGATGGCCAGCTCGATGCCGCCGAGATAACCAAGGTGATGGGGCTCATCCAGTCCCATCTCTGAATCAGAGAGAAGGGCGCTGATGGCGCCCTTTCCACAAGGGTCTATGGGTCGTTCCACACTGACAATCTGGGTGTTGCTGCTGGGCTGGTTGTGGATGCAACCGGCGCTGGCACAGCACCCCCTTGAAGCAGCCCTGCCCGATCACGGTCATGCCTGCACCCTCTGCGTCCTGCATCTGGATGGCAAGCTGGCACTGACGCCGACCCCCGTTCTCCCACCCCTCTCCTCTGGCGTCGACCGGTATATCGGCACTCCCCAACCGAGGGCGGCCACCGGCACCACGGGACATCGCCGTATCCGCGCCCCGCCGCCCCTTCATTGTTTCTTTTTTTGAACCAATCTTTTCTCTATTTATTCAAAAGGATTAACGATGAAAGCAGTCACCCTGTTGCTGGCCGCTGCCGCCTTCGGCGCCCAGGCCCATCACGACGAACACGAAAGCCACAGCCACGGTGCCCATGAGCACGGTCACGGCCACCTCAACCTGGTACTCGACGGCAACCAGCTGATGATCGAGTTGCAGGCCCCTGCCGCCGATCTGGTGGGCTTCGAGCATGCCGCCAACACCGATGAGGAGAAAGCGCAGTATGCCAAGGCGGTGGCCCGCCTCCAGCAGCCCGACGCCCTCTTCCGTTTCGACCCGGCCGCCGGCTGCAAGCTGACCCAGCAGGAGCTGCAGGCCGCCAAGGAAGATCATGACCATGACCATGAGCACGAGCACGAGCACGAGCACGAGCACGACAAGGCTGATGGCGCTCACGATGAACACCATCACGACGACGCGGGCCATGCGGACATGGGGGCCATGTACACCTACACCTGCGCTACCCCGGCCAAGCTCACCGGTCTCGAGGCCACCCTGTTCAGCCTCTACCCGAGCCTGGAGAAGCTGAGCGTGCAGGGCATACTGCCCACCGGCCAGACCGCCGCCGAACTGACTCCGTCCGCCAACAAACTGGGCTGGTAACACCATGAAACATGCCGTGGTTGAGATCCGTGATCTGGCCTTTGCCTGGCCGGGTCACGAAGCCGTCCTCGATCTGCCCGCCCTTCGCATCCACGAGGGTGAGCGCGTCTTCATCAAGGGCCCATCGGGTTGTGGCAAGTCCACCCTGCTCGGGTTGCTGGCCGGTATCCAGACCGCCAACCACGGCACCCTGGAGGTGCTGGGCCAGCCCCTGGCCCGGCTTTCCAGCCGCGCTCGTGATCAGTTCCGGGCGGCCAATCTGGGGTACATCTTCCAGCAGTTCAATCTGCTGCCGTTTCTCTCGGTGCAGGACAACGTCACCGCTGCCCTCACCTTTTCACCCGCCAAGCGGGCCCGCCTGACAGGGAGCCCCGAGCAGGAGGCGCGCCGCCTGCTGGCAGAACTGCAACTGCCGGATGAGGCACTCCATCGCCCCGTCCACGCCCTCAGCATCGGCCAGCAGCAGCGGGTTGCCGCCGCCCGCGCCCTGATAGGCTCCCCTCCTCTGGTGATCGCCGACGAGCCCACCTCGGCCCTGGACACCGACAACCGGGCCGCCTTCATCCGGCTGCTGTTCGAGGAGTGCGACAAGCAGGGATCTACCCTGGTCTTCGTCAGTCACGATCCCTATCTGGAGCCCCTCTTCCCCCGGGTGGAGAACCTGCAACAGCTCAACCGGAGGGCGGCATGACCACACGCCATCATCTCGCAGCCCGTCCGGCCATCTCCCCTTCACTGCGGAGGCTCTCATGCTGAAACTCGCCCTGCAAAGTCTCTGGGCCCGTCGCCTCACCGCCGGGCTCACCCTGCTGGCCGTCGCCATCAGCGTCACCCTGCTGCTCGGGGTGGAGCGGGTGCGCAGTCAGGCACGGGACAGCTTCGCCAACACAGTCTCGGGCACCGATCTCATCGTCGGCGCCCGCTCCGGCCAGGTGAACCTGCTGCTCTATTCGGTGTTTCGCATCGGCAACCCCACCAACAACGTGGGCTGGGACTCCTACCAGGCCATCAAGGCCAGGCCCGGTATCGCCTGGACCATCCCCCTCTCCCTTGGCGACTCCCACAAGGGGTTTCGCGTGCTCGGCACCAACGGGGACTACTTCACCCACCTGAAGTACGGCCAGCAGCAGGCGCTCGTCCTGCGCGAAGGCCGCCCCTTCGAAACACCGTTTGAAGCGGTGCTGGGTGCCCAGGTGGCCGAAAAGCTCGGCTATCACCTGGATCAATCCATCGTCATCGCCCATGGCGCCGGCAACACCTCGTTCAGCCAGCACGACAACATGCCGTTCAAGGTGGTGGGGATCCTGGCCCCCACCGGCACCCCCATCGATCGCACCATTCATGTGCCGCTGGCGGGCATAGAGGCGATCCATCTGGGCTGGGACACCGGTCGTCACAGCAAGAACGTGACCCCGGAACAGGCGATGGCGCTGGATCTCACCCCCAAGACCATCACCGCCTTCATGGTGGGGCTGAGCAACCGGATCCTGGCGTTCCAGTTGCAGCGCAGCGTCAACACCTATCCCAGGGAGCCCCTGATGGCCATCCTGCCGGGAGCCGCCCTGCAGGAGCTCTGGGGGCTGATGAGCGTGGCGGAGACCGCCCTGTCGGTGATCGCGGGCTTCGTGGTGGTGGCGGGCCTCATCGGCATGCTGACCACCCTGCTCGCCGGCCTCAACGAGCGGCGCCGCGAGCTCGCCATTCTGCGCTCCCTGGGGGCGGGCCCTGCCCACCTCTTCCTGCTGCTGGCGCTGGAGGCGATGGCGCTCACCACGGCGGGCATCGCCCTCGGGGTGGCCGCGCTCTATCTCGGTCAGGGGCTTGCTAGCCCCTGGCTGCTCAGCCACTATGGCCTGCAAATGAGCCTGGGTCTGCCGAGCGCCTATGAGTGGCAACTGCTGGGCCTGGTCTGGCTGGCGGGCATGGTGATCGGGCTGCTGCCTGCCGCCCGCGCTTACCGCTACAGCCTGAGCGACGGCATGAGCATTCGCGTCTGACCCGACGCATCCGACCAAGAGAGAAGAACAGATGATGAAGTGGAAAATAGTGGCGCTGCTGGCCAGCCTGCTGGTGCTGCCTGCCATGGCTGCAGATTACAAGACCATCGACTGGGATATCCTCATCCCGGAGGGGGAAAAACTGCTGCCACCGCCCCAGGTCAGCCATGATGGCGACTTCTCCTCGGTGCCCCAGCCGGTGGGGGGCGTCAACAAGAAGCTGGACAATCAGGAGGTGCGGATCCCCGGGTTCGTGGTGCCCCTGGAAGGGGATGCCAAGACCATCACCGCCTTCCTGCTGGTCCCCTACTTCGGCGCCTGCATTCACGTGCCGCCCCCGCCCACCAACCAGGTGATCTACGTGAGCTACCCCAAAGGGGCGCCGGTGGATGACCTCTGGGACGCCATCTGGGTCAAGGGCAAGATGCACACCGTCAGCTCCAGCCACGAGATGGCCACCGCCTCCTACTCCATGGACGCGGTCGAGGTCAGCGTCTACGAAGAGTGAGCCCCTGATGGCCTCCCCCGGGAGGCCATTTTTTTATCCCGTGACGACCCCGGCAAAGGGATTGTTCATGGATCTGGTTGGAGTAACATTCACTACCAGACCTTGCCATCACGGAGCCAGCATGGCTGACCTGCCCCCCAAGAAAGAGAGTTCCATCCTGAGCAGCCAGGAGCAGACCCTGCGCCTGGCCCGCAGCCGCGGCATCGATGGCATGCTCACCCGCAACAGCGACAGCACCTTCGAGCAGCGCGCCACCTTCCGCCAGTTGGCGGAGCAGGCCACCCGCCAGCGCAATCTGGAATCCATCATGGTGATGGCCGCGCGCCACTGCGAAGAGACTGCCGCCGGCGGCGAGATAGACAGCGACTGGCTCACCCGCTTCCTGCAACTGGCCGAAGACATCAGCATGACCCCCATGCAGCAGTTGTGGGGTCGCATCTTCGCCCTGGAAGTGGCGACCCCGGGCCGCTTCTCCATCCGGGCCCTCAACACCCTCAAGGAGATGACCCAGCGCGAAGCCCAGCTGTTCCAGCGCATCTGCGCCCTCTCCTGCCACTACGAGGGCAGCGACGAGCAGCGCCTGCTGCTGGGCATGCACAAGGGGGCCAGCCTGCTCAGTCGCGCCAAGGTCACCCGGATGGGGCTCGGCAAATACCGGGTGCCCTACAGCGCCCTGCTGCTGCTGTGCGATCTCGGGCTGCTGCACCGTGGCGAGCTCGAATCCGGCCCCCTGCCCGCCGACGGGGTCGAGCTGGCCTTTGGCAACCAGCGCTGGCGTCTGCGCCAACGCCAGAGCAACCTCACCCTGCTCTATTACCGGCTCACCCCTGTAGGCAACGAGCTTGCCCTGCTGCTGGACGAGCCCCCCCTGGAGGAGTACCTGCAGGATCTGAAGACCCTGCTCTCCACCCACCTGCAGATAGAGACCCAGATGCCGGCCCCGGCCAGCGAGACGGATCTGCCCGCCTGAGGCTGGCGGAGGCCCCGGCCCCGCCTTGCCAAATTGCGAAACCCGCCCCGCCATTGCCAAAACGGCTCCCAAAAAGCGAATCCTGACAGCAGGGGAGGACGCGAGCCCGGGCCCTGTTCCCCCCTCTGCGGGTTTTGAGCACAAAATAGACATATAGAGCGCTATTTAAGCGTTTTTGGGCACTCTGGTGTACGAATTGCAACCAGACTCTCTTTCCTCTGTCAGGCAGGAAGTACCATGAGAGTCAATCAACCCGTTACCCAGCGTGAGCGCCTCTACCCGTCGCATCAGAACCTGATTTCCACCACGGATCTGGAGAGCCGCATCACCTATGCCAACGACGAGTTCTGCCAGATAGCCGGCTTCACCCTGGAGGAGCTGCAAGGGGCCCCCCACAACCTGGTCCGCCACCCCGACATGCCGCCCCAGGCGTTTGCCGACATGTGGCGCCATCTGCGGGAAGGCAAAAGCTGGATGGGCCCGGTCAAGAACCGCTGCAAGAACGGGGATCACTACTGGGTCAACGCCTTCGTCACCCCCATTCAGGACGCAAGCGGCAAGGTGGTGGAGTACCAGTCGGTGCGCACGGCGCCGGACGACGCGATCAAGCAGCGTGCGGAGCAGGTCTATGAAGAGATGCGCCGCGGCAAGACCCCCCGGGCCCTGCGCCTGCCCCCCTGCTGCCACACCCTGGGGATCCACCTCTGCCTGATGGCGTTGCTGGCCAGTCTGGTCACCCTCGGCTATCAGCACGGCCCGGGCTGGCCTCTGCTCATCGGCGCCCTGCCCCTGGTGGTTGCGCTCGTCATCTGCCAGACCCTCTCCCGGCGCCTCGCCCGGCTGGAGACCCTGGCCCGCCACCGTTTCGACAACCCCTTGATGCAACTGCTGTATACCGGCCGGGTCGATCGTCTGGCTGCCGTCGAGCTCGCCATGAAGATGAACCAGGCCGAGTTCAATGCGGTGCTGGCCCGCACCCAGCAGACCTGCCAGCAGATCGTGCAGGCGGCGCAGACGGATCTGAACAATGCCGAGTCCATCACCGGCAACCTGCAGCAACAGCAGGCCCAGACCAACCAGGTCGCGACCGCCATCACCGAGATGACGGCGTCCATTCGCGAGGTCTCCCACAGCTCGAGCGCCTCCTCGGACAGCCTGGACAACACCGCCGTGCTGTTTCGGGAGGGCAATCGCAGCGTGCTCGATACCGTGGCGGCGGTGGAAGGGGTTCACGGCGAGCTGCTCACCTCCCGCGCCGTGATAGAGGCGCTGGCCAGCCAGTGCCGCGCCATCGACGGCATCCTGGACGTCATCAACAACATCGCCAACCAGACCAACCTGCTGGCCCTCAATGCGGCCATTGAGGCGGCCCGGGCGGGCGAGTCCGGTCGCGGCTTCTCGGTGGTGGCGGACGAAATCCGCACCCTGGCCATCAAGACCCAATCCTCCACCGGCGAGATCCAGCAGATGATAAGCCTCTTGCAGGCCAGCGCCGATGATGCCCAGCAGGCCATGGCGCAAGGGGAGCAGCTCTCCGCCAGTTGCCGCCTCAAGGCCGCCGCCACCGGCGATATCCTGCAACAGATAAGCGAACGCCTGTTACAGGTGACCGCAGGCAGCAACCAGATAGCCCAGGCGGTGCAGGAGCAATCCCTGGTCACCCAGGACATCCACCACAGCGTGCTGGACATCAAGCGTCTGGCCGACGACTCCAGCCAGGGCAGCCGCCACGCCGTGCAGGGCATTATTGCGCTCGTGAAGCAGCTCGGGGACCTGGAGCGGCTGGGACGCCAGTTCCAGCAGCATCCCGCCACCCGGCCAACCAGCACCGCCCTGACCAGCGGCCAACCCCTGCTGGCCCGCTAAGCCTTCACGGAGGAAACCAGACCCAAAGACCGTGCGCTAACAATAAAAATGGGCCCCTGCCGTCACCGGCAGCGGGCCCCTCTTTTGGGTGGAGCATGGGAGTCTGAGCGGGTTTCAAATTCGAGTCCTCGACTGAACCCGCGGCTCTTTCGCCCCCTCCCAACCACCTGCTCGCCCGTGCCACGCCCCCCCTCTCGGCGGCACCGCATGGCCTTCGGCAGGGCAATGGCCTTGCTCACTCCCCCATCCATACACCGTGAATGTTGGGCGCTGGGCCTTGAGCGTTGAGCGTTGAGCGTTGAGCGTTGAGCGTTGAGCGTTGAGCGGGAAGCGAGAAGCGAGAAGCGAGAAGCGGGAAGCGGGAAGCGAGAAGCGGGAAGCGGGAAAGCGTTGCACCTTGAGAGCCTTCTTATCCAACCTGACGCAGGCCCCGCTGACCCCTCAATTTATTGATCTTGCCCGAGAAATCACCTGATCCCCCTTCCCTAACCAGCTCCGTTCGGTAACATGGCAATCGGGATCACCTCTTGTCGGAGTCAGCCATGAACCAGACCGGAGCCACAGGGAAAGCGCAGCAGGCTGGAGGCTGAAATTCAGGGGCGGTAGCGTGTTTTTTGCCGGTTGGTGCAGAGCGCAGCGGCGCCCAACAAACGAGCATGGTCACGTGAACCAGAGTGGGATAAAGAGGGATGGGGTCGAACGGTAACTAAAAATAGGTGATGCAACCAAAGTCAGACTGGACTTCCAGCCACGTTGTATTGCTCATGGTGAGGTTGATGTCCCTCTCGGTTTTGGCGTTGAAATTCTATTTTCTGCTGCACACATGATCGATATTGAACGACCACCTCAAGAGTATATTGATTGGCAATGAGACCAAAATCCAGAGGGAACCTGGTCGAGAAACGGATGCATAATCGATGTGCCAAGAGAAACTGTCATCGCTCGGTGTTTTCAGTTCCATTGACCTAAATGGTTATTTTTGTTGCCGCAGAGTTTAGCGGTTATATGTTATCAGCCCCTTGATGGGCATTACTATTCACAAGGACGTGTCATGAAAAAATCCTCTATTGGTGCTGTTTTTTTACTTAGTTCAAGTGCGCTAGCCAACCCATATAAAAGTGAATTTGTTGATGTGGCATTTCAAATACAAGAAGGAAAAAATACATTTCAACTGGTCTGTCAACCCAAGCTCACCATGGGGGAGCTGCCCAAAAACTGGGTTGATACGTGCAATGAGATTGGCAAGAAGTTTTTGGAGTTAGCTGTCGAAAGCGGAATAAAGGTCGACCCCATTGACAACGCGTTTGGTTTGGCTGGTGAACTTGCTCAAAAAATGTCGAGCGACTTACCAGAGAATGTTGTCCCCACACAAATTATTAGCCGTGAATTTGGTGGTTAATCACTTATAGCAAGGTGATATTGTCAACAGCAGCCAGGCTGGGGCGATTTACACGGCGCTTCAGCCGCCCCAAAGCCTGGCGTTAGGAATAGATTATGAAACATATTTTCACCCTTATGCTTTCTTTACTTTTTATAATTGCATGTGACGACATGTCTGTCACCACATCAACTGGAGAACATGCCTCTTCCAGCTCATCCACGTCATCATCTTCGGAGAGGGAAATCACGCTATCAGGTGAGAGCGGGCATGCCTTCATTGATGAAGATGAACTCGTATTAAAAGACGAGATGGTTTTTATCAATGGTAAACAATTCGCGAAAGCTCCTTCTGGTTCAACCGTCAGGTATGTTATCAAAAACGATGTTAAATCACTTTATGTAAATGAAAAATCAATTCCTATCGGGAACTAGTTTCTTCCCTTGGGCGGCAATGAGGGTGCGGTTATAGCCAACCTGGTGAGTGCAGATATTGACTCTATCGATGCTACCATCGCCTTTAATGGCGGTGGCCGCTGGTTTATCGATGACGTCTCACACAGTATCGCTGTCAAACATAACAACCCCGATGAGGCGAGAAAAGAGATCGACGATTTCAAAGGGTTTGCCGAGCATGTTCTTAACAGCAAACCCTTTGAGCTTGACGTGAGTGGACACGGTTATCATTGGTGGCAGCAGATGCTCTCCATCGATCAGCTTGATATCCTTAAAAAGGTAAAGTCTCCTTTGCTGATCGTGCAGGGGGGAATGGATACTTCGGTATCACCGCAAAAAATAGATGAGTTGGTGCAGCGCCTTAAAGCACTCGGGAAGAACAATATCGAGTATCGGCGTTACGAAGCACTGGATCATGGATTGAAAAACAGTGACGGGAAAAGCCAACGCAAAGAGGTTATCCGCGATATAAATATATGGTTAAGATCAAAGCTAGGCAATCCAGCCAATAAATCCAGCGACAACTGATTGAAGCGCTGAATATTGAAACTCAGGGACGGTCACGTGGTGGTTGTGGGTTAGCGCAGAGCGAAGCCCAACGGACGAGTATGATCACCTCAACCAGAGCGGGATAAATATGGATTTGGTTGTTCGGTAAACGTTCGGCTTCACTGCGTTCAGTACCAACCTACAATTTTTAGCCAAACATTCTAGATATTACCAGAATGCGCATCTTGCCCAGACAAGGAAACCCTCCGCATACAACGACTGACCACATGGTAATCGGGAGTGTCTTACATGCTAATCTGACGTGAACGAGCGATGGTCATGGCAAACTCCTTGACTGGCTACCCATCAAGCGAAGCAGCATGCTACGCTGCCGTCAAATTGGTGGATGTCCCGAAACTAATGTAATTATCACCACTTATTTATCATAGGTTTATCATGAAAACTAAAAAGATTCAGTTACCTAAGCTACTTGAATTAAGTGTTGATAAGGCAACAAATAAAGTAAGCAACCGCGAGAGTGAGCATAGAGAATTCAAGCTTAAATTCGAAAACAACAACCTACCAAAATTTGCAAAGACAATGGCAGCCTTTGCGAATCGAGATGGTGGTGTCCTTTTTTTTGGTGTAAAAGATAAGCCTCGAGAGCTGATAGGGATCGTAGAAGCTGAAGCCCCAGATGATGTAGTCATCACAAACTTTTTAAAAGAGTATTTTCAGCCAGAGATCCTTTTCGAATCACATGTAATTGAAAAACACGGTCTAAAAATTCATGCTTTGTTGGTTAAGCCAGCTCACAGAAAACCAATAATTTGCAAGAAATCAAAATCAATCAGAGCTGAACAAGGTAAGCCTGATAAAGAAGTTCTACGCGAAGGTGCAATTTATTATAGATATTCAGCCTCCACTGATGAAATAAAATATGCTGATTTAATATACATGCTTGATACTGAGCGTGAATCTTATTTCAAAGCAATGATTGACAATATTACGCTACTGAATAAAGTGGGCATAGATAAAGCAGCAGTTATTGATGCTCATGAGTTATCTGGAAATGATCAGGCAGCTTCTGTATATTTAACAAATGACACCGCGCAAAAACTAAACTGGATTGATAGCGGGAGTTTTGTTGAGGATGAAAATGAAGGTGGAAAAGCTTATTATGTGGTTAGAAAAGTTGAAATAAAACATGGCATTGAGATACAAAAACCTGTCGATTTTGCAAACACGCACCCCTTGACAAAAACAGCTCTTTCTAAAAAAGTAAAAATTGATAACCCTTACTTTGACGCTGTTACATGGAAACTTGGGATAAAAGACAACCCAACATATCATATTCCATCCCATCACGGTTTAAATAAAATCCATAAATATACAGAAGCATCTGCAAATCTAATTCTTAAAAGCTTCCCATTTGATATGAAAAATCGAAAAGATAAATTCAAGGAAATATATGATGAATATCATGCTGCTCTACGCTAAAGAACACACAACTGTGTTTTAACCTCTGGCGGCACTACGTGCTACTGCATAAAGCTAATTTATAAAACAAGGGAATGTTTATGTCTGATTTATTTTCATCACAAGCAGGTACTCTTGCATATGGTATTACCTTGTTCGAACAATACATAAACAGAGCTCACAAAGCATATGAAGATGAAGAATTTTTTGATTGGCCAACTATATTTTTGACGACTACATTGCAAGCAACCTCAGTATCATTAATAAAGCTATTGCCTTCTGCAGATGATACAAATGAAATATTAGATAAACGTTCAATTGCATCTTTAGTAAGAAATATCATTGATACTCATGATGTTTTAGACATGATGAGTAATGCAGATACACCTGAAAGATTGAGCCTTCACCGTAACATTTTGGGCATGTATATATCAGGCCGCATTAGCAAAATACAAAAATCGATAGATAATGAAAGAGCCGAAAAATTTTATCCTTACTCAAAAGAACAGTATTGGAAAAAAAATCAAATCATCTCCCTGAATCGCCCCGGCTTCTCTAGACACTTTCGAGCCTCTCGAAATATTGCTTCTCACACTCTACTGGCGATAGCCCATGGTTGAAACTGTGCCGGCGCTTGGGGTTGTAAAACATTTCAATGTAATCGAACACATCCTGTCGGGCTTCCTCGCGATCCGCATAGGTTTTACGTCGGATCCGCTCGCGTTTTAGGAGCTGGAAGAAACTCTCCGCCACCGCGTTATCATGACAATTGCCACGTCTGCTCATGCTGGCCTTAAGCCGATGATCCCGCAAAAAATCCTGCCAGTCATAGCTGCTAAACTGGCTCCCTTGGTCGGAATGAACCAGCACTTCCTGCTCCGGTCGCCGTCGCCACACCGCCATCAGTAACGCGCTGATAGCCAGCTCTCGGTCGATCCGTGGCCCCATTGACCAACCAATGACTTGTCGTGAGAACAAATCCAATACCGCGGCCAGATAGAGCCAACCTTCATGGGTTCGGATATAAGTGATGTCTGTTACCCAGACCTTATTTGGCTCAGTCACATCGAACTGGCGTTCAAGATGGTTCGGTGCAACCACCGTTGGCCGGCCACCATAATGACCGGGACGGCGGCGATAACCGGTTTGTGAACGTAAACCTTCATGACGCATTAATCGCGCCACCCGGTGTTTCCCACAGGTCTCGCCCATCTCTCGCAGGTCATCCCGGATCTTGCGATAGCCATAGACGCCCCCGCTTTCTAGCCAACATTGCTTGATCTGGCCAAGAAGGCGTTGGTCTTCCAGGGCTCGGGCAGATAAAGGCTGGTGCAGCCAGGCGTAATAACCGCTCGGGTGGACATTCATCATCCGACACAGTCTGCGGATGGGATGTGCGGACGCGTGCTCCCGGATGAAGGCGTACCTTACCCTGACAGCTTGGCAAAGTACGCGGCGGCCTTTTTTAAGATATCTCGCTCATCGGTGACGCGACGCAGTTCAGCCTTGAGGCGCCGAATTTCGGCTTGCTGGCTGGAGTCATCCTGTTGCTGCGCTTCGGGTTGGCTGTAGCGTTTGATCCAGACATAAAGACTGTGGCTGGAAATACCAAGTCGTTCAGCGACCTCTGCTACTGGGTAATTGCGCTCAGTCACCTGCTTGACGGCTGCCAGTTTGAATTCTTCCGTGTAACGTTGCTGCTTGCTCATAACACCTCCTGATTGACCTCAGTTTGAGGCTCTTGAGGTGTCTAGGAAAGTAGGGGCGATTCAGGATCCACTATCTCCTATCACAGCAGAACACTACATCGTTATGATGGGAAAGTATGTACAGACAATGATGCAACTGACGCCGTTCAAAAGTTATTGACGATATTGGTACTAAAAATCCTCAAAAAACAATTTAAAAAGAAGACGTTAATTCTATGTCAGATATTATTTAGAGCTATACAGATTATTTATTTTTTCGAGTAAGAACCTGGCTCTTAAATATATTGGCATTGGGTATTTAAACAATACCAACTTTAAATGTTCATTATTGTTTACATATGGCGTTGAGCTATTAGGAGTATCCCACCTTGCTACTCATGCATCTTATGCATAGAAAGTTACACACATAAGAAATATTGAAAGCACACTCCCCTCCAAAAGTCAAATTCTAAGCGCCATATGGGTTTTATCATCTAATCAATAAATATTTCATTGCAAATCAATGTGTTATGTTGTTATTCAACGATGAATAAATATCTTTACTTATATGTTCGTTAAGGTTAGGGTATTTATATTAAATAATAAAAGAGGCATGGTATTTTTGGATACGTAATACAGAATGTAAATTTACCTCTAATTAGGTAGAGGAGATTACCTGACATGGAAAGCCAAACCATTCATCGCTCTTTCACTAGCAGTAAAGAAAGTGTAGAGAGTGTTTTCCCTATTGGGTATGACTCTCGACGTCATCGCCGCTTTATCTTGGCGGGAGGCGGATACACTGTAATGTGTGAATATAATGGACATATACTTGACTATATCAGACCGATGGTTCAAGTAATAGTAAGAGATATATCTGTTGGTGGTGCTGGTCTTATGAGCAAAAAAGATATACCAGCAGGCCGCCATTTACTTATTCCATCACCTCATTCATCAACTCTGATGAAGGCGAGAGTTGTGCATTGTATCAATGACCCGCTATTTCCCAATCTATTCAGAATTGGAGTTAAGTGGTGTCAATATCCGTCATCACATCTTTTCTATGAATGGGAGACCTACATCCCTAAACAGGAAAAGAATCATTTTCATGATCAGCATAGTCAACTTGTAGCTGCACATCTATAGGAGAGTGCCATGATAATCAATAGCTACCTAAAAGATGGATTGTGGCAGTATGAATCTATGGAATTCATAATCCTTATTCAGGAGTTTCGTCATAGAGATGGCTATAATTGTGGTTGTGAAGTGTTTTTTCACCCACGCTATATTGAGCCTGAAATATTTTATAGCACGGTTTCTCGCGACTTCCTTATCTTACTAACAAAGATGCAGATTAACGTTTGTAGAGAGATAAGTAAGTCAACTGGTCTGAGATTATTCTTCAACATAGAGCCTGATACTATATGCGAATGTTATGATGATATTATGAAAACGACAAACGCAGACTGTGATATTATTTTTGAAGTTACTGAACGTACATGTTCAAACAGCAATAAAACTCTCCAGGCGATTAAATCATTGCATGAAAATGGCGTGGTTTTCTGTGTAGATGACTTTAGTGTCAATTATGAAGGGGTTGCAACAAAATCACTTATTGATGATTGTTTTGAGTTTGTAAAGTTAGTTGCACCAAAGGATTTTACTAATTCAAAACTGTGGAATGATCTATTTCATCTGATTAAATTGGCAAAGGCATGGAATAAATTAGTTATTGTTGAGAATGTAGCAACTAGGTTCATGCACCGCTTGTTAGAGAACAAGACCAATGCTGATGCATTTCAAGGTTATTATATACATCGCCCGCAAATCATTAGCAGCTATAGGCAACACCTTATTTTACCAAAAAAATTGATGCATCTTCAAATGCACGCACCACATTAATTTTCATATAAGCTTTCAAGCATGCCAGACTTATAATTGCTGACTTAGAAAGGCTCCCAACAAGGGGGCCTTTTTTATTTGGTAAATACCTCATACAAGAATTACAAATGAGGTATTAATAAATGCAAACAATCAGCGTCAATGACTGGAGGATTTCAGAAGTCGAAATGTCCCATGAAACTAGGCTGTGTTCTTAAAGTGATGAATATATAATCTCAAATCTTCTCAACAGCTTAAGACCTATGCAGGGCCTTGTTGCTCAAATCGGGGAACTATCTGTCATCTCGGTGATCTGATCCTGTAGAGGAGTATCCGAGAGCATCAGATGGGCAAGTCCAAGCACAAGATCAGCAACTGGCAGCAGTACAACCAAGCCTTGGTGCAACGCGGTTCGTTGACCATCTGGATGGACGAACAAGCCATTCAGCAGTGGCATTGCCAGAGCCACCATGGCCGCCGAGGGCGGGGTTTCCACTACAGTAACACCGCCATTGAGACAGCCCTGATGCTAAAAGGCTTGTTCAAGCTGCCGCTGCGAGCCCTGGAAGGCTTCATTAACTCGTTGTTCCAACTGATGGCGGTGCCTTTGCAATCGCCGGACTACAGCTGTATCAGCAAGCGGGCCAAGACCGTCGACATTAAGTACCGCCTCCCCAGCCAAGGCCCGGTGGCTCACCTGGTCATTGATGCCACCGGCCTCAAGGTCTATGGCGAAGGCGAATGGAAAATTCGCAAACACGGCAAGGAGAAGCGACGAGTATGGCGCAAGCTCCACCTGGCGGTGGATGCCACAACCCATGCGGTCATCGCCGCCGAAGTCAGCCTGGAGACGGTGGCGGATAACGAGGTGTTACCGACGTTGCTCAACCCCTTGCGACGCAAGATAAAACAGGTCAGCGCCGATGGTGCGTATGACACCAAGGCCTGTCATGCGCTACTGAAAAAGAAGGGGGCGAAAGCCACTATACCGCCGAGAAAGAACGCGGCGCTGTGGGAGGAGGGTCATCCCCGCAACGAGGCGGTAACGGCGCTCAAGGCTGGTGAGTTGAAGCAATGGAAGCAGAACTGTGGCTATCACCAGCGCTCGATAGCCGAGACCGCCATGTACCGGTTCAAGCAACTCATCGGGCCGAAGCTGAGCCTGCGGAACTACAACGCCCAGGTGAGCGAGCTTCTGGCTGGCGTGAAGGTGATGAACAAGCTGACAGGGCTTGGTATGCCTGTTCGCCAACCAGTGAATTGAGTGGTCTCGAAGGGTTGGGGAACGGCTATCCAACAATGGATTTGATCAACAACGCCCCTATGCAGCGTCCCGTCGTTACCAGTTAACCGATGCACAATGGGGGCTTATCGAGCCCCTTTTTCTATGCCGCCGCATAAGCTGACGCCCTACTCGTGAGCCACGCCAAGTGCTTGATGGCATTCTCTGGATACTTCACACCGGCGCACCTTGGCGAGATCTGCCAGAACGTTTCGGCCCATGGAGCTCGGTCTACAACACCTTTCGACGTTGGCAAAGCACAGGTCGTATCGATGCCATCCTTGCAGCACTGCAACTGCATCTCAATCAAGAAGGGCTTATCGACTTCGACCTCTGGTGCATTGACGGCTCCAATGTCAGAGCATCCAAAGATGCTGCCGGAGCGCGTAAAAAAACACTCCGGTGAATCAAGCTCTTGGTCGTTCTCGTGGTGGTTTTGGCAGCAAAATTCACTTGGTCACTGATGGTAATGGTTTACCGCTGGGGTTCTGCCTTTCGCCGGGGCAGTCAGCGGAAATCAGATATGCGACAAGTGCGTTGGCCATAGTGCATATTCCGGCTGATCATGAACACTTATTCCGGTTCAACGTGAACACCATTTCCGGACCAACGTGAACGCTCATTCCGGTTCAACCTGAACACTTTGCCCCTCCTTTCCGGAAACAGTGTTCAACATCCCGGAATCACTGTTCACATTCACCGGAATCATCCTTAACGCATTGATTTAACAACCTTTGATACACTCTCCCTTTTGCCAGGGAAGAGCCTATGTCTGCCAAGAGGATTGCAATGCGTAAAATTCGTGAAGTGCTGCGACTGCGGCTGGAAGCTGACCTCTCTGTTCGCCAGATAAGTTGCTGTACCAAGGTCAGTGTCGGCTCCATCCAGAAACTCCTCAAAAGTGCCCAAGCGCTCGGCCTTAGCTGGCCCCTACCCACCGAACTTGATGATGGTCAACTGGCTGCCCTGTTCTATCCGCAGGCCGATACCACCATCTCGGCCCGCCATGTCGTGCCGGATTGGCCCTCTGTCCATCAAGAGCTCAAGCGCAAGGGGGTATCCAAACAACTGCTCTGGGAGGAGTACACCCAGCGCTACCCCAGCAGCTGTTACAGCTACTCCCAGTTCTGCGACCGTTACAAGTCCTGGTGTCAGTTGCAAAAGCGCTCCATGCGCCAGATCCATAAGGCGGGGGAAAAGCTCTTTATCGACTACTGCGGGCCCACGGTGCCCATCGTCTCGCCGACTACGGGTGAGGTCCGTCAGGCCCAGATCTTTGTCGCTGTACTCGGGGCATCCAACTACACCTTTGCCGAGGCTACCTGGTCACAGTCACTGCCGGACTGGCTGCAAAGCCATGTCCGTGCCTTTGCGTTTTTCGGAGGTACACCGGCACTGCTGATCCCCGACAACCTCAAAAGCGGTGTCAGCAAGGCTTGCCGATACGATCCCGAGCTCAACCCCAGCTACCAGCAGTTGGCCGAGCACTATCAGGTGGCAGTGATGCCAGCTCACCCTTACAAGCCCAAGGATAAAGCCAAGGCTGAGGTGGGTGTGCAGATCGTCGAGCGCTGGATCCTGGCCCGCCTGCGCCATCAGACTTTCTTCTCGCTTGCCGAGCTCAACCAGTGCATCCGGGCCTTGCTAAACGAACTCAACGAGCGTCCGTTCAAGCAACTGCCCGGTAACCGACGCGAGGCGTTTGAGCAGTTGGACCGCCCGGCACTGAGACCACTGCCGGTGCATCCCTATCGCTATGTCGCCATCAAAACGGTCAAGGTCAACATCGACTATCACGTCAGCTATGAGCAGCACCACTACTCGGTGCCACACCAGTATGTGGGCCAGCAACTGGAGCTCCATGCTGGCGACACTTTGCTTCAGGTCTATCACCAGCAACAGCTGGTCGCGAGCCATCCGCGTAAAACCATCCCGGAGATGAGCACGCTCCCGGAACACATGCCGGAACGCCACAGCAAGCAGCAACGCTGGACGCCAGGCCGTCTCAAGCAGTGGGCTGCTGACATCGGACCGAGCACCTTGTGCTGGGTTAGCGAGCGGTTGGAAGAAAAAGCCCATGCCGAGCAGGCATACCGACTTTGCCTGGGGCTACTGAGTCTTAGCCGGGAGTATCCGCCATCACGAATCGAAGCCTGTTGCCAGTTGGCTAATCGGGAAGGACTGGTGCGACTCAGACAGCTCAAGTCGGTGCTGGCCAGTGGCCGTGACCAACTGCCCACAAGCCCACTGAGCTACCCAGAGTTACCGCAAGAGCACGAGAATATCCGCAGCCCCCAGAGCTTCCACTGAAGAGGACACGTCCCATGACCCAACAAACCCTGACCCGCCTGAGAAACCTGAAACTGACCGGCATGGCGGATGGCATGCAACAACAACTGGAACAGGCGAGTACTTACGAAGGGCTGCCCTTCATCGAGCGGCTCAGCCTGCTGGTCGAGCACGAACAACTGAGCCGGGAGCAGCGTAAGCAAGCTCGGCTGGTCAAGCAGGCAAGACTCAAACTCCAGGCCACTGTGCAAGAGGTGGACTACCAGTCAGCACGCAACCTAGAGCGGTCACAGGTAGCAAATCTGGCCCAAGGAGAGTGGCTGCACCGGGGCCAGAACCTGCTCATTACCGGCCCCTGTGGCTGTGGAAAAACCTACCTGGCCTGTGCGCTGGGCTACCAAGCCCGTCAGCAAGGACATAGCACTCGTTACTACCGGCTGCCACGCCTGCTGCTTGAACTGAGCCAAGCCAAGGTAGATGGCAGTTACGCCAGACTGCTGGGTCAACTGGCAAGGATAGAGCTGCTAATCCTCGATGACTGGGGACTGGAAGCGGTGAATGCCGAGCAGCGCAACGCCCTGCTGGAGATCATGGATGATCGGTACGGGAAATACTCGACGGTAGTGGTCAGTCAGCTGCCAACGGAAGAGTGGTACGCGAGCTTGGGGGACAACACCCTGGCAGATGCGATCCTGGACCGGCTGATGCACAACGCTCACCGGCTGTCACTGAAGGGAGAATCGATGAGAAAGAGGAGAAGTGAGTTGACCCAATCTGAACAGTCGAGTTAGAAACGGGATGACGTGAGCGCGTTAAGGATCAGGGTGTTCACGTTGGCCGGAATGGCTGTTCAACTTCGCCGGAATACGCACATAGCAAGGATCCCGACTTCATCAGGCCGTTATCGCACGCGGCCAACGCATCTTGCCGCAGATAAGGCCTATAGCAGCAGAGCTCTGCGGGCAGAACTTCGGCGCAGAAAGATAAAAGCTGTTATCCCGCAACGCAGCGACCAGCAACGGCACCATAAGGGACGTCCACTGGTGTTAGACAAAGCTCGTTATCGTAGGAGAAATGTGGTCGAACGGTGCTTCGGATGGCTGAAGAAGTTTCGCCGATTCTCAACGAGGTATGAAAAGCTGGCAGGAAGTTTTGCTGCTTTTATCAAGCTGGCTTTCTGCCTTAGTTACTTACGGGAACTATTAGTGGACAGAAAACCAGCATTTTGAGAACACAGCCTAGTGTCCGAACAGGACCGCAGCCTCATAGTCGGTCGACCCGTCATCTACTTCGTGGTCGACGTCTTCAGCCGCATGGTGACTGGCATGTACGTTGGGTTCGAGGGGCCTTCCTGGGCCAGCGCCATGATGGCTCTGGCCAACGCAGTAACCGACAAAACGGCCTACTGCCGGGCGTTCGGCATCGACATCGAGCCTGAGCACTGGCCGGTCAGTGGCCTCCCTGATGTCATCCTCGCCGACAAGGGTGAGTTGAACGGCACCACGGTCGAGCCGTTTGCCGAAGCCTTCGGTGTCCGCATCGAGAACGCGCCAGCTCGGTGCGGGGATGCCAAGGGAATAGTGGAAAGGAAGTTCCGCACAGTGCAGGGAGACTTTAAGCCTTACGTCCCTGGCGTGGTGGGGGAAATCACCAGCCGAAAGCGCGGTGGTAAGGATTACCGGCTGGATGCTACCTTGACCCTGCCGGAGTTCACCAAGCAGATCCTCGACTCGGTGCTGTACTACAACAACTATCGCCCCCTGTCCAAATACGACAGGTCTGAAGGTATGCCCGGCGACTTGCCGGCCATCCCCCTGGCGTTGTGGCGTTGGGGATTGGCCAACCTCACCGGCCGTTTGCGCCAGGCACCGGATGAGTTGGTGCGTATCAACCTGCTTCCCCACGACTTCGCCACCTTGTCCGACAGGGGAATACGCCTGTTCGGGTGCTACTACACCTGCGCCGAGGCAATGAAGTTGGGATGGTTCCACAGGGGGCTTGGCCAGCGGCCATCCAAAGTTCAAGTAGCCTACGATCCGCGCAGTGCGGACCATATCTATGTGAGGCCGAACCAAAGTCTGAAGGATTACTGGGTTTGCGACCTTGCCGATTTCAGCCGGCGCTTCAGAGGAACCACTTTCTGGGACGTATGGAACCAGACTAAGTCCGAGCGGAAAGCCGACGCCAATGCAGCCATGGTGGCGATTGAGGAGCGCGGCAAGCTGCTAGAGAGGATGGAGGAGGTGACGGCGCAAGCCGAGGCACAACGTCCGGAGCGGACAGGCCTCACCAAGAAGGACCTGGGTACCCAGATTCGCGAGAACAAGCAACAGGAAAAACGCCACGAACGCCATCATGCAGCCTTCAAGCCTGCCAAGGTGCGGCAGGACAAACCTGCCTATGTGGTCCCGCTCAAAGGCGGCAAGCCGGATGACTACGCCTACCCAGACATGAGCGATCTTATCTTCGGGGAGGGCGACGATGACTGACGAGGTCCGCCGCAGCGCCATTCCACAGGCTAGCTATCAGGAGCAGCAACTGCCCGAGTACGACGGCAACCCCCTCATTAGCGCCCTGCCGCCCATCCCCGGTTTTCAGGAAGTGGTAGCCCAGCTCCAGGCCTTGCCCGCCTTCGATCCTCAGGAGGCTTTGCTGGACGGTCGGGTCAGAGCCCATGCCATAGCCCGTTTGCTTCATGGCTTCTTCCAGCCCTTGACCCACCATCTGGAGTTGGAAGGCAAAATCAGCCTGATGATCCGTCAGGGCTACATAGGCCGAAACCCGGCCAACGGTGCCTGGTATTCACACCTCCAAAACGGCTACCGCCGAGTGGAGGAAGAGGATCTGGATGTAGCCATCTACCAAAGCGTTTCCTCCACGGCCAGCAGCTTGTCGCTGTTCGGTTGCTCGGGCTGCGGCAAGACCCGCACTCTGGAGCGGATCCTGGGGATGTATCCCCAAGCCCTCCACCATCCCGAATACAACATCACCCAGCTGACCTACTTGAAGGTTGACTGCCCCATAGATGGCGATCTGGACGAGCTGTGCCTGAGCTTTTTCAATCAGGTGGACAGGGTACTCGGAACCCATTACAGCCGTAGCCACGGCCGCAAGAAGCTGGGGACGAAGCGCCTGCTGGCCAGCATGTGCCAGATAGCCAACCTCCATGCCCTAGGCTGTGTTCTTAAAGTGATGAAGATATAATCTCACATCTTCTCAACAGCTT
>OGHX01000312.1_pt1 | contig 22145 bp, 20 predicted proteins | sample 1571651 | NCBI WGS metagenome assembly OGHX01 (sample SAMEA2582030, study PRJEB24529) | metagenome | biome: Human gut stool | place: China | collected 2011
TGCTACTGGAACCATTAAAGCTTTACCAATTTTTTGTAAGTAACTAAACATAAAACTTCCTCCTTTTTCATTTATATTTCAATAAGTTTTAAGTACTACGAAATTTTTTTTCATTACTTGAATTATAGCACAACTTTTTATTTTTTTCTATATTTATTTTTATTTTTTTATCTTTTTTATTAACTATATGTTCAATTTTAATATTGTAAATAATAATTATTCATTTAAAATATTATCATTTATATATTTCCCTACACCATCATTATTATTAGAAACTGTTTTATTATATTTTTTCTTTTTTAAATCTTTTCTAGAATTTTCCATTATTACTGGATGTCCAACTAATTCTAACATTGAAACATCATTTTCATTATCACCAAAAGCTATTATTTTTGATTTATCTATATTTAAAAGAGTTGCTATTTTTCCTACTGCTGTCCCTTTACTACATTTTTTATTTACTATATCAAGTACACCACTTCCTGAATAAAATATATTTGCTTTATCTCCATATTTTTCTTCAATATAATTTCTTAAGTGTATAAGTTCTTCTTCTATCCCTACAAATACTATTTTTTCAAAATTTCTTTGTTTAATATCCTCCTTACTTTTTAAATAAAAAAACTTTAATTTATCTTTTCCATTTTCCAATCTTGTATATTCATTGTCCATCTTTGTATAATGTATTTCATTTTCTGATGTTGCACTAAACTTTAAATTTAATTCCATTCCTTTTTTTAATATATCTTCACAAATCTTTTCATCAATAGCCTCTTTATAAATAAGTTTATCATCATTATAAATTTTAGCTCCATTAAAGCAAATATAGTATTTTATTTTTAAATCTTTAGTTAAGTTTTTTATACTATAGATATCTCTTCCAGAAGCTACTACTAATTCTATCTCTTTCTCTTTTACTGCTCTATTTAAAATTTCTATATTGTATTCTGATACTTTCTTTTCATCTGATAATAAAGTTCCATCTAAATCTGTAACTATTAATTTCATACTCTCCTCCATCATCTTTTTTCTATTCTAAAAGTACTATTTTTATTTAATTTTGTCAATAAGCTTTCTACTATTTATTTTATTTAGAGTTTATGGTAAAATGTAATATACTACTATTTTATGGAGGAAAAAATGGAGGTTTCTTTACTAAATATCAAAGAAGATGTCAATAGATATATAAATATTATTTCAAATTTATTAAATGTTGATGTTGGGGTAGTTGATAAAAATATGTTTAGAGTTACTGGAACTGGTCTTTATAAAAACATTGATGGTGTTTATGCTTTAGGAAGTGTTTATAAAAATACCTTAGAAACTGGTAAAACCCATATTATTGAAAACCCAAGATTACATACTCTATGTACTCAATGTAAAGATAAGAAAAATTGTAAAGAGAAATTAGAAATCTCTACTCCTATCTATTGTCACAAAGAAATTATAGGAGTACTAGGATTAGTTTGTTTTAATGATGAGCAAAAAAATAAGATTTTAGCAAATTGTGAATCCTATCTTCATTTTACAAAACAAATTGCAGAGTTTATCGGAATAAAATTTTTTGAATATCAAGAAAATCTTTTACAAAAAGACCAAGAAAATACATTAAAAACTATCTTAGAAAATATTAACAAAGGTGTAATTATTATAGATAAGGATAATACAATAGTAAGTATAAATCCAATCGCTATTGAAAAGCTTAATCTTAAATTTCAATGTGTTGGAAAAAAAATTATAATCATTACTCAAAATGATTATCTAATGAATGAAGAAGTATTTAAGCTTTCTATTAATAATAAAGATTTTACAGTTGTTGGGAAAAAAATATCTTTAACTTCCTTTGATAATAGAAAAAATTCTGCTTTTATATTTGAAGATATAAAAAAAATAAATGAAAATATTGCTGAAATTACTAACAACAATGTTATCTCATTAAATGATATATATGGAAATTCTGAAGCTACAAAAAAATTAAAAGAAAATATTTTAAAAATAGCAGATACTTCTTCCACTGTTCTTATAACTGGTGAAAGTGGTACAGGTAAAGAATTAGTAGCTCGTTCGTTACACTCACATAGTAATAGAAAAAATAAACCTTTTGTTGTTATAAATTGTTCTGCTATTCCAGATTCATTACTAGAAAGTGAATTGTTTGGATATGTAAAAGGTGCCTTTACTGGTGCTAATAATAATGGAAGAATAGGAAAATTTGAATTAGCTAATACTGGAGTAATATTTTTAGATGAAATAGGTGACATGCCATTATACTTACAAGCTAAAATTTTAAGAGTTATTCAAGAGAAAAAAATAGAAAGAATTGGTTCTAATAAAAGTATTGATTTAGACATAAAAATAATTGCTGCAACAAATGTAAATCTAGAAGAAAAAATTAAAGAACAAAAATTTAGAAGTGATTTATACTATAGATTGAATGTTATTCCTTTTAAACTTTTACCTTTAAGAGAAAGAAAAGAGGATATTCTACCAATAATTGAAAAATTAATAAAAAAATATAATCATATTTCTGGAAAAAATATTATTTCTATTGATGATGAAGTAAAGCAAGCCTTTCTTTCATACGATTGGCCTGGTAATGTACGTGAATTAGAAAATGTTATTGAGTTAATGTTTAACATTAGTGGAAATAGTAGTATCCTAAATAGTTCCCTTCTTCCAGAGAATATTTCTAAAAAATCAGTATCAAATCCTCCTAAAAGTTCACAAATAATAATAAAAAATCCTTCTGATGATTTTGAAAATTTTGATATTATTGAAAAAAACTATATTTTACAAGGATTAGAAAAATTTGGAAATACAACTGAAGGGAAAAAAATTATTTCTGAAAAAATGGGAATAGGTTTAACAACATTATATAGAAAATTAAAAAGATTTGGAATTGAGTAGTTTTTCATTTTGAAAAATTACTCTTTTTTCATTTTGAAAAAATTTTCATTTTGAAAATTAAAATACTTAATAATTTATACTCTTATTCTATATTTTAAGAATTTTATAATTTTTTATTTGGCATATTTTTTGCTTATTTTATGATATATGAACTTATTTTATATTTTTAGGAGGTTTTTATGACAAATAAAAGCAAAAGAGAAGGATTTATTCTCAAAGCTTTAGACAAAGTTGAAAAAATAGGAAATGGTTTACCTCATCCAACAACTATGTTTATTATATTTACTCTTGTTTTAATTATTATATCTTGGTTAGCAGCTAAAGCTGGATTAAAGGTTTCTTATGAAACTTATGATACTGCTACTAAAACTTTAATTACAAAGGAAACAATAGCAGTTAATCTTTTATCAGCTGATAGTATTAGATATATGTATACTTCTATTATTAATAACTTTACTAGCTTTATAGCTCTTGGAACTGTATTTACTATTATTATGGGAGTTGGAGTTGCTGATGGAAGTGGATTTATGGAAGCTGTTCTAAAAAAAATAGTTGCTATAACACCTAAAAAAGCTGTAACTGCTACTGTCATTTTTTTAGGAATAATGTCAAACGTTGCTTCATCAACTGGTTATGTTATGCTAGTTCCTTTAGGAGCTATTCTATTTATGAGTTTTGGAAGACATCCAATAGCAGGACTTGCGGCTACTTTTGCAGGAGTTTCTGGTGGTTGGAGTGCAAATCTTTTAATAGGAACAAATGACCCTGTTTTTGCTGGAATGTCTACTGAAGCTGCTAGAATGATTGATCCAACATATACTGTTCTTCCTACTGGAAACTGGTATTTTATGGTTGCTTCTACTTTCTTAATTACATTTATTGGAACACTAGTTACAGAAAAGATTATTGAACCTAGACTTGGAAAATATATTCCTGAAGAAGAAGTAAAAGTTAATGATATATCTCTAGATGAAAAAAGAGGTATGAAATTTGCTTTAATTAGTTTAATTGTATTTTTTATTGTTGTTGGATTATTAGTTTTACCTGAAAATGCACTTTTAAGAAATCCACAAACTGGAGAATTATTACGTTCGCCTTTTATGAGTGGTATTGTATTTTTAATGTCTTTATTCTTTATGATACCTGGTATATTCTATGGAATAGGTTCTAGAAAAATAAAATCTGATAAAGATGTAATAGAGCTTATGACAAAGTCTATAAATAATTTATCTGGATTTATGGTACTTATTTTCTTCGCAGCTCAATTTGTAGTATTCTTTAACTATTCAAATTTAGGAATAATACTTTCAGTTAAAGGAGCTGAATTCTTACAAAATACAGGTTTTGTAGGTATTCCTTTAATATTTGCTTTTATTGTTATGACTGCTATTATAAATATTTTTATAGCTGTTGACTCTGCTAAATGGGCTATTATGGCACCTATATTTGTACCTATGTTTATGAGAATTGGTTTTTCTCCTGAATTAACTCAAGCAGCTTATAGAGTTGGAGATTCATGTACAAATGTTATTGCACCACTTATGCCATTTTTCCCATTAGTTGTGGCTTTTGCACAAAAATACGATAAGAAAAGTGGAATGGGAACTCTTGTTTCTCTAATGATTCCTTATTCAATAGCATTTTTATTAGGTTGGATTGTATTACTTATTATTTGGTTCTTATTAGGATTACCTCTTGGAATAGGTGGAGGACTTTTTTATTCAATTTAAAATATTGACAAATTTTAATTTTAATAGTAATAAAATAAAAGGAGAGAAAATTTATGGAAAAAATAACAGAAAAAGTTTTAAGTATTTTAAAAGAAGAGTTAGTACCTGCTGAAGGATGTACAGAACCAATAGCAATAGCTTATGCTGCTGCTAAATTAACAAATATTTTAGGAAATGTACCTGAAAAAATAGATGCTTATCTTTCAGGAAATATAGTAAAAAATGTTAAAAGTGTAAAAATACCTAACTCTGATGGAATGGTAGGAATAGAAGCTTCTACAGCTATGGGAGCTATCTTAGGAGATTCTTCTAAAGAGCTTATGGTTATAGCACATGTTGATAAATCTCGTCTTCCTGAAGTAAAAAAATATATAGAGGATAAAAAAGTTAATGTTTTCTTAAATGAAGGAGATATCAAATTATATATTAGATTAGAAGGAACTTATGGAAATGATACTGCTACTGTTGAGATTCAACATTATCATACTAATATAACAAAAATAGTAAAAAATAGTGTAGAAATTAAAGGATGTTCTTGTGATGAAGTATGTTCTGGAGATGTAATGACTGATAGAACATTCTTATCAGTAGAATTAATCTATAATCTTGCTAAAACAATAGATTTATCTCTAATCGAAGCAACTTTCCAAAAAGTTATAGATTATAACTCTGCTATTGCTAATGAAGGATTAACTAATACTTATGGAATAGCTATTGGAAAAACTATAAAAGAGGGAATGGAAGAGGGAGTTTATGGAAACGACCTAAGAAACAAAATGGCTAGCTTTGCAAGTGCTGGAAGTGATGCTAGAATGAATGGATGTTCTCTACCTGTAGTTACAACAAGTGGAAGTGGAAACCAAGGAATGACTTGTTCATTACCAGTAATAAAATTCTGCCAAGAAAAAGGATTATCAAAAGAAGATATGATAAGAGGATTATTCTTCTCTCATATGACAACTATTCATATAAAATCAAATATAGGAAGATTATCAGCTTACTGTGGGGCTATCTGTGCAAGTGCTGGAGTAGCTGGAGCTATCTCATTTCTATCTGGATTATCATTAAAACAAATAGGATATGCTATTGAAACTACACTAGGAACTATGTCAGGAGTAATCTGTGATGGTGCAAAAAGTTCATGTGCTACTAAAATAGCAAGTGGAATATCTGCAGCTTTTGATGCTTACTATGCAGCTTCAAAAGATAGAAAATTTGAATTTGGAGAAGGAATAGTAGGAAAAGATGTAGAAAAAACTATAAAACATGTTGGAATATTAGGACAAGATGGTATGAAAATAACTGACAAAGTTATACTAGATATAATGATTAAAAATATCTAATAGCATTACTTATATGAATCTATCTAGTCATTAAATAATTTTAATGTTATATTTAATTTTAAGGAGGAATTTTTATGGCTAAAATGAAGGATAGCTTAATTATTAAGCTAATTCTAGGGGTTATTGCAGGTCTTGTTATAGGTTTATTCTGTAACGAATCTGTAATTGGAGTAATCCAATCTATCAAATTTGTATTAGGACAGTTAATTAACTTTACTGTACCATTAATTATTTTAGGATTTATAGCACCAGCTATAACTAAGATGAAATCTAATGCTAGTAAAATGTTAGGAGTAATGTTATTACTTGCATATACTTCATCTGTTGGAGCAGCATTTTTCTCTATGATTGCTGGTTATACTTTAATTCCTAAATTAAACATTGTATCTACAGTTGAAGGTTTAAGAGAATTACCTGAAATGATATTTAAAGTAGAAATACCACCAGTATTCTCTGTTATGTCAGCTCTTGTATTAGCTCTTTTCTTAGGACTTGCTGTAGTTTGGACAAAATCTGAGAACTTTGAAAGATTATTAGATGAATTTAATAATATCATGTTAAAACTTGTATATGCTATTATTATTCCTATATTACCATTCTTTATAGCTTCTACATTTGCTACATTAGCTTATGAAGGTGGAATTACAAAACAACTACCTGTATTCTTAAAAGTTGTAGTTATAGTTTTAATAGGGCATTTTATTTGGTTAACTGTTCTATACTCTATAGGTGGAGCTGTATCAGGAAAAAATCCATTCAGTTTATTAAAATTCTATGGACCAGCTTATTTAACAGCTGTAGGAACTATGTCATCAGCAGCTACATTACCAGTTGCATTAAGTTGTGCTAAAAAATCACAAGTTTTAGATGATGATATAGCAAACTTTGCTATTCCTTTAGGATCAACAGTTCACCTTTGTGGTTCAGTATTAACTGAGGTATTCTTTGTTATGACTGTATCACAAGTTCTATATGGACAATTACCAGCTTTAGGAACTATGGTACTATTTATAATTTTATTAGGAATATTTGCTGTTGGAGCACCTGGAGTTCCCGGAGGAACAGTAATGGCTTCACTTGGAATCATTATATCTGTATTAGGATTTGACGACAGTGGAGTTGCTTTGATGCTTACAATTTTTGCTTTACAAGATAGCTTTGGAACTGCTTGTAACGTAGTTGGAGATGGAGCTTTGGCACTTATGTTAAATGGAATTTTTAAAAAAGATTTAGCTAAATAATTGCAATTAAAAGAGGAAAGTAAATTATAACTTTCCTCTTTTTTACTATTTTACACTTTCTAACTTATTAAAAATTATAGTTTTGCCCTCTTTTCTCCAATTAGCATATTCAGCAATACTTGTAAATAATACATCAGTAGATGAATTTAAAGCTGTTTCACAAGAATCTTGAATAACTCCAATTATAAATCCAACTCCAACAACTTGTATAGCGATATCATTAGGAATACCAAATAAACTACAAGCTAAAGGAATTAGTAAAAGAGAGCCTCCAGCTACTCCTGAAGCACCACAAGCACTAATAGCTGAAAGAACACTTAAAAGTATAGCTGAAAATATATCTACTTCAATTCCTAAAGTATGAGCTGCACTTAAAGTAAACACAGATATTGTAATAGCTGCTCCAGCCATATTTATAGTTGCTCCTAAAGGAATTGATACTGAATACATATCTTTATCTAATCCTAATTCTTCACATAAATTCATATTAACAGGAATATTAGCTGCAGAACTTCTTGTAAAGAAAGCTGTTACTCCACTATATTTTAAACATTTAAACACCAATGGAAATGGATTTTGTCTAATCATAATCCAAGCTATTAAAGGATTTACAATAAAAGTTACAAAAGTCATACATCCAAGTAATAAAATAATTAATTTCCCATAAGCAAATAAACTAGTAATTCCACTTGTTTTCATAGAATTAAATATAAGTCCCATTATCCCAAAAGGTGCAAACTCAATAACAGTTTTTACTGTTTTTAAAATTACCTCAGATATATCAATCAAAGCCTGTTTTGTACTCTCTTTTCCATCTCTTAAAAAGCCTCCAAAAAGTATACTCCAAAATAGAATTCCTATATAATTTCCCTTAAGTAATGCATTCATAGGATTATCTACTAGATTCATAAGAAGTCCTTTTAAAACTCCATATATATTTTCAGGAGGAGCAATTGAACCTTCAGTAGCTTTTAAAATTAACTCAACAGGAAAAATAAAACTTCCAACTACTGCTACTACAGCTGCTAAAAAAGTTCCTAAAAGATATAAAACTACTATTGATTTCATATTAGACTTCTGACCTTTTTTATGCTGTAATACTGCTACCATAACTAAGAAAAAAACAAGTATAGGAGCTATTGCCTTAAGTGCACCAACAAATAAATCTCCTAATATAACAATTCCACTAGCTTTTTCTGGAGCTACTAAAACCAACAATATTCCCATAAAAATTCCCAAAATTATTCTTTTAATAAGACTTATTTTATGCCATTTTATGTATATTTCTTTCATTGTAATTCTCTCCTTTGTCTTTATTTTGGAAACACGTGTTTTTGTATAAAAGACAATATATCATAATATTTTATTTTATGCAAGCTTTTTTTATTTTTAATATGGACAAAATCTTATTTTAAAGCTATACTCTGATTATAAAAGTTTATAGGAGGTCTTTTATGAAGGGAAAGTATCTAATTGTTGATAAAGCTATCTTACCAGATTATTTTGAAAAAGTTATTGAAGCTAGAACTCTTCTAAGAGATGGGAAATTTCAAAATGTTAGTGAAGCTGTTAAGGAAGTCGGAATAAGTAGAAGTACATATTATAAATATAAAGATTTTGTTTTTTCTCCTTCAGATAGTAATATTGGAAGAAAAGCACTTATTTCAATAATGCTTGAAGATAAAAAAGGAGCTCTTTCTGAAATTTTAAATTTTTTATACTCTGTTGAATGTAATATTATTACTATTAATCAAAATATTCCCATCAATGAAGTTGCATCAATCATCATTTCAATGGATATTTCTGATACTAAAACACCAATAGAAGAGATATTAGTCAATCTAAAAACTGTCAAATATGTTGTTTCATCCAAGCTAGTAGCTTTAGAGTAAATAATAAATATTATTACTTGAAATAAAAAGAGAAAACTATATTTTAGACTTAATAAAATTTATCTCTATAGTTTTCTCTTTTATTATTTTTATTTAAATTTGTATACGGGCAGTAATAATTATACTATTTTTGTTGTCCAATCTTCTACATTCCAAACTTCTGTTACTACATCCATATAAAAATCTGGCTCGTGACTAACTAATACTATTGTTCCTTTAAACTCTTTTAAAGCTCTTTTTAGCTCTTCTTTGGCATCTATATCCAAGTGATTAGTTGGTTCGTCTAAAACAAGCAAATTAATCTCTCTAAGCATAAGTTTACATAGACGTACCTTAGCATTTTCTCCTCCAGATAATACTTGCATCTGACTTGTTATATGATTAGTAGTTAAACCACATTTAGCAAGAGCAGCTCTTACTTCAGCATTAGTCATACTTGGAAACTCATTCCATATCTCATCTAAAGCTGTAGTAGTATTTCCTGCTTTTTCCTCTTGTTCAAAATATCCAATTTCTAAAAATTGTCCATGTTCTATTTCTCCAGATATAGGTTTTATCTTTCCTAATAAAGTTTTTAATAGAGTAGATTTTCCAAGTCCATTTACACCTTTAATAGCTATTTTTTGATTTCTTTCAATAGTAAAGTTAAGAGGTTTTGTAAGAGGGTCATTATATCCAATAACTAAATCTTTTACTGTTATAACTTCTCTACTTGGAGTTCTAGCTGAACTAAATCCAAAAGTTGGTTTTGGTTTTTCCTTAGCTATTTCTATAATCTCCATTCTATCCAGTTTTCTTTGCCTATCTTTAGCAAGGTTTGTAGTAGCAACTCTAGCTTTATTACGAGCTATAAAATCTTTTAGATGCTCTATCTCTTTCTGTTGTTTTTTATATGCTTGCTCTAATTGTCTTTTCTTTAATTCATACATCTCTCTAAATTGATAGTAATCTCCAGTATAACGAGTCAATACAGCATTCTCCACATGATAAATAACATTTACAACAGAGTTTAAAAATGGAATATCATGTGATACTAATATAAAAGCATTCTCATAATTTTGTAAGAAGTTCTTTAACCACTCTATATGATTTTCATCTAAAAAGTTTGTAGGCTCATCTAATATTAATATCATTGGATTTTCTAATAAAACTTTAGCTAGTAATATCTTAGCTCTCTGTCCTCCAGAAAGTTCTGATACATCTCTTTCAAGACCTATATCCATAAGCCCAAGTCCTTTAGCATACTCTTCTATTTTAGAATCTAAAGAGTAAAAATCTCCACTGTCTAAGATACTTTGAATCTCTCCTACCTCTTCCATAAGAGCATCCATCTCTTCAGGAGTACAATCTCCCATTTTTTCATATAATCCCATCATCTCTTGTTCTAATTCAAACATATGATTAAAAGCTGACTTTAAAATATCTCTAATAGTTTTTCCTTTTTCTAAAGTACTATATTGGTCTAAATAGCCAGTAGTAATATGATTACACCAAGTAACTGTTCCCTCATCTGGCATAAGATTCCCAGTAATTATATTTAAAAATGTTGTTTTTCCCTCTCCATTAGCTCCTACAAGTCCTATATGTTCTCCTTTTAAAAGTCTAAAAGAAGCATCTTCTAATATTACTCTAGAACCAAAACCATGGCTGACATTTTTTACATCTAATATACTCATATCCTCTCCTTAACTCTCTATTTTTAAAATATTTTTTATATGAAATACAAGTGATAAAATTATAACTAATATTCCTGAAATTACAAATATATCTTGGATTCTTATAATATCAGCTATTGGACCGAAAAAACTCATTCCCAATGGCAAAGAACAAGTATTTACTATTTGTAAAAAACTAAAAACTCTTCCCTGAATACTATTATCTACTCTCCTTTGAATAGTTGTTATAATTGGTGTTGAATAACATGGAGAAGTAAAGCCCATCATAGTATTAATCAATAGATACAAAATAAAATATCTCATACTTCCTAATCCTACCATAAATAAACCATACATTATTCCAGATAAAAGTGTTATTTTCAATCCTAAATCTTTTTTTAATTTAGTTATAAAAATTCCTCCCAATATCATTCCAAAACTATATGTCATCTCAGTAAAACTAAACCTCCAAACCTCCATTCCAAAGGTCCTATTCACTAATAATGGATTTAAAAATGCTGATGGACTTATTAAAAACAGTATTATAAACTGATATAAAAAAAGGTATTTTAAACTTTTATTTTTGATTATATACATTATTCCAAACTTTAACTCTATAAAAAAATCATTCTTTTTATTCTTAGCTTCTCTAGAAAAAAGTTTTAAATTCAATGTTATTGTTATTAAAATTCCAATAATTGCTGTAATAATATCTATCATTAAAGTAAACTCTATTGTGCTTAAACTCAATACTATTCCACTTATAACTGGAGATAAAAAATTTATAACTGAAGAAATAGTGCTATATATTCCATTCACTCTAAATAATTTTTCCTCAGGTACAATTTGAGGAATTATAGTATTTACAGTTGGAGTCTGTACTCCAGTTCCAAATGAACGAATTATTAATACTACAAACAATAGATTATAATTTCTTTCTCCTAGAAAAAATGAGATTGCTAAAAGAAATGTAGAAATTGCTATAATACTATCTGAAACTATTAAAATAGATTTTCTATTATATTTATCTATCAAAGTTCCTGAAAAAAATGATATTAACATTTGTGGTAAAAAACCACACAATGTTGTTAATGTTAGAATTTTAGCTGAACCTGTTTCCAATGTCAAATACCATATAATTCCATACTGAACTATTGATGAGCCAAATAAAGAAATTGATTGTGCTACTATAAATTTCTTTGCTACTTTTTTCCAATTTTTCATAATCTATTACCTTCCTATTCTTAATTTTTAAGCAAAATAAAAGCCACAACAAAACATTGCTGTAGCCTTTAATTTTAAATCTTTCTTCAAAAATAGACATCACAAAATTGATATACTCAAATATATCTTTTCAATACTATTTTTGATGAAATAGGAAAGTTTTATACTTTCAGTTTTAGCTCCATACAATGTTTCATCTTGACAATTATATAGAGCACATTTTTCTCTTTAGCTCATCTATTTTTACATTATTCATTTTAATTTCCTTCTATAATTTTATTCTCGTAATTTCCTTAGATTATACCTTGCTTTAAAATAAAAGTCAATCTGAGCTTATTTTATTTTTGTCTATATACATATTATTTTAAATATCCTATCAATAGAGCTATATCATTTCCTGTAACTCCACTTATTCTTGAAGCCTCTCCTATAGATAGTGGTCTTATCTCTTCTAATCCACTTCTAGCAATATTAGAGATTCCTTTTACTGTAGAAAAATCAAAATCTTTAGGTATTCTCATCTCTTCTAATCTTTTAAACTTCTCTATTTGCTCATTCTCTCTTTGAATAAAGATGTCATATTTTATAATAGTTTCTATCTGATTTTTAATAAATTCTGGATAATCTCCAATCTCAGTAACATCTTTTAGACTATCATAAGTTACCTCTTTAACCTTTAAAAGTTCTCCTATCTTTATTCCCTTAGCAAATTTTTGATTAGAACCTAATTTTTCTAAAAGTTCATTAGCTTTAACCATAGGTACACTTATCTCTCTAAGTCTCTCTATCTCACTATTTACAATATTAATAGCATTCTCTAAATACTCTAATTTTTCTTTAGATAAAAGTCCTATTTCCTTTGCCTTTTCATACAATCTCATAAAGGCATTATCAAATCTTAAAGTAAGTCTATACTCTGAACGAGATGGTAATACTCTATATGGTTCTGGAGTTTTCTTATGTATAATATCATCAATAAGAACTCCTATATATCCCTCACTTCTATCTATGATAACAGGTTCTTTTCCATCTAATTTTCTAGCAGCATTTACCCCAGCCATAAATCCTTGACAAGCTGCCTCTTCATAACCAGATGTTCCATTTATCTGCCCAGCAAAAAATAGCCCAGCTATTTTTTTACTTTCTAAACTTGGATATAATTGAGAAGCTGGAGCATAATCATACTCTACAGCATAACCATGTCTCATTATTTTAGCATTTTCAAGTCCAGCTATAGTTCTCATCATAGCTTCTTGAGCAAATGGTGGCATAGCTGTAGTTAAACCATTTACATAGATTTCTTCAGAATCAGCAGATTCTAACTCCAAAAATATTTGATGGTTTGTTTTATCTGGGAAATTAAGTACTTTTCTATCTAGTGACGGACAGTGTCTAGGTCCATGAGTCTCTATTATTCCACTTACTATTGGAGAGTATTTTAACATCTCTTTAGCCACTTCAATTGTTTTTTCAGTTGTGTGTGTAAGCCATGTAGGAACTACATTGTTTCTCTCTTTATTAGTAAAAATTGAGAAGTATCTAGGGTGTTCCTCTCCCTTTAATTCCTCCATTTTAGAGAAATCTATACTTCTTCTATCAAGTCTTGGAGGTGTAGCTGTCTGATATCTCTCTATATGGATTCCATGGTCTCTAAGAGAGTCTGAAAGCTTCTCAGCTGATTGCTCTCCCTGTCTTCCAGCAGAATAAATTACATCTCCTATAACTATCTTTCCTTTTAAGAAAGTTCCAGTACAAAGTATAACAGCTTTAGCAAAATAAGAGATTCCAAGTCTTGTTCTAACTCCTTTTATCTCTCCATCATCTACTATAATTTGTTCTACACAATCTTGAATCATATGAAGATTATCTGTATGCTCAAGTTTTTTTCTCATCTCTGTTCTATAAAGATATTTATCAGCTTGTCCTCTTGTTATTCTAGCTGCTGGTCCTTTACTCTCATTTAGATGTTTCAATTGAAGATTAAACTCATCTGTATGTTTTCCCATCTCTCCACCTAAGATGTCCATCTCTGCCACAAGATTACTTTTTCCAGGACCCCCTATTGAAGGGTTACATGACATCATTGCAATTGTATCTAAGTAAAGTGTAAATATAGCTGTATCTTTTCCAAGTCTAGCTGAAGCAAGTGCTGCTTCTACTCCAGCATGACCTCCTCCAACAACTATTACATCATAAATTTTTTTCATCTTCTCCTCCTAACTCCATAAATTAAGAAAGAGGATTACTCAAATTTGAGCATCCTCATTTTTTATTTTCCAACACAGAAATTGCTAAAAATATGGTCTAATAAATCTTCGCTAGAAATCTCTCCAGTTACTTCTGAAAGGGAATCTAAAGCTCCTTTTATATCAACAGCCATTAAATCCATTGGTAATCCAGCATGTATAGTATCAAAAATATTTTCTACATACTGTTTCGTTTTCTCTAAAGCAGATTTATGTCTAACATTTGTAATTGTTATCTTTTGAGAACTATCTTCAACATTTCCATCTACTATATGATGATAGATTTTATCTTCCATTTCATCAATACCTATATTTTTCATAGCTGAAATCTCTATCCAATTCTTTATCTTAGTTAGTTTTGATAAATCTACCTTTCTTTCCATATCTATCTTATTTAAGATACCAATTACTTTTTCAGAATTTATACTTTCATGGATTTTTATATCTTCCTCTTCTAGCTCTCTTGAACCATCTATTACAAATAATATGAGGTCAGCATTCTCTATCATTTTTTTAGATTTTTCTACACCTATATTTTCTACAATGTCATCAGTTTTTCTAATTCCAGCAGTATCTACTAAAATCAATGGTATTCCTTTTAAATTTACAACCTCTTCTATCACATCTCTAGTTGTTCCAGGAATATGAGTTACAATAGCTCTCTCCTCACGTAAAACTGAATTTAAAAGGCTTGACTTACCAACATTAGGTTTTCCTACTATGGCAGTCTTAATTCCCTCTTTAATCATCTTCCCTTTATCATAAGACTTAATTAATCTATCTGTTGTATCAACTACCTCTTGAAGGTTTCCTACTAGATTCTCTGGTAATGGGTCATCTATTCCTTCTTCTGGGTAATCAAGAACAACATTAATATGTGCAGCAACATCTAAAATTAATTTTTTAAGATGTTCTATCTGCTCTTTTAAATCCCCTCTAAGTTGGTTTAATGATAAAGATACTGATTTTTCTGTTTTTCCATGAATTATATCTATTACAGCTTCAGCTTGAGTTAAATCAATTCTTCCATTTAAAAAAGCTCTTCTTGTAAACTCTCCAATTTCAGCATGTCTTGCTCCATATTTTAAAACTGTTTCAAGAAGTTTTTCAGTTATTACAAATCCACCATGGCAATTTATCTCTACAATATTCTCTTTTGTATAAGTATGTGGAGCTTTCATAATAGATACCATTACTTCATCAATCAGTTGCTCTCCATCATAAATATGTCCATAGTTTATACTAAAATTTCTCAATTCCTCTATTTTTTTACCAGACTTTGGTTTAAAAATTTTTTTAAGAATTGTAAAAGCATCGCTTCCTGAAATTCTTACAATACCAATTCCCCCCTCTCCACGAGGAGTTGAAATAGCCGCTATAGTATCAAAAAGCATGATTGCCTCCCTATTTTTTTCTCTTAATAACAATATATCTCTTAGGATCTCTTCCCTCACTGTAAGTATCTAACTCTGGATACTTATTTACAACCTCATGTATTATCTTTCTTTCTCTTGGTGGCATAGGATTTAGTCTAACTGGTTTTCCAGATTTTAAAGCTTTCTCTGCCATTTTTTTTCCTAACTCTCTTAGTGTTTCAGTTCTTTTAGCTTTAAATCCCTCTACATCTACTTCAATTCTATAATCTTTCATTATTGAATTTAAAAGATATTCAAAACTATTTAAAGTTTTTCCTTTTTTACCTATGATAATTCCATTATCTTCTCCATATAAATTAACAAGATAATTTCTATCACTTAATCTATCTACTTCAACTTTTAGCACTAAACCAATATTTTCTAAGAGTTCTTCAGCTTTCTTTTGAATAGTTTCAGATATGTCCTTTTTATCTTTTTTTACTTCTTTAATATCAATAGTTTGTTCTTTAACATGTTCTTTTTTCTTTTCAGTTACTTCTATATCTTTGATTTTTTCAATTTTACTTTCTTTTTTCTCTTTAGGAGTTTTATCTATCTCTATTTCATAAACTCCTTCCCTATTAAAAATTCCTAAAAAAGATTTACTTTTTTGTTTCTCTATAACGTTAACTACTTGCTCAGGAGTTGCTTCCATGATTTTTAACGCTCTTGTTATAGCTTGCTCCTGACTCATAGCTTTAATTTCTATGACATTTTTCATAATAGTTTATTCTCCTTTTTTCATAATCAAGTATTGTTGAACTACTGCTGCAACACTTGATGCTAACCAATATATTTGTAATCCTGCTGGCATTTTATATGATATAAATACCATCATTAAAGGAAACATATACATCATATTTTTCATTTGAGGATTATCAGAAGATCCCATCACTTTTTGTTGTAAAAATGATACTACTCCATTTAGTATTGGTAATATATAATAAGGGTCTGGATTAACAAGTTGCATCCACAAAAATGTTGAATCTTGAGGTACTGTTACAGGGTCTCTTAAAACACCAAATAATGCCCATAATATAGGAAGCTGTATTAAAAGAGGTAAACATCCTCCCATTGGATTAACTTTATGTTTTTGATATAACTCCATAGTTTTTTGATTCATCATTTTAGGGTCATTTTGATATTGTTGCTTAATTTTTTCTATTTCTGGTTGTAGTACTTTCATACTTTTCATAGATTTATCTTGTTTTAAGGTCAATGGAAGTAAAATAATTTTAATAACAATAGTTGCAAGTATAATAGCTACTCCAAAATTTCCTGTTAAACTATACATTAAATGTAATAGAGCTGAAATAGCTCCTTTCAATAAACCATAAATATAACTCATTAATCCTCCTAATTTTTATCTCTTTTTTCTGGTACTGGATCATATCCTCCAGGATGAAAAGGGTGGCATTTAATTATTCTTTTTATTCCTAAAAAAATCCCTTTTATTATCCCAAATTTTTCTATTGCTTCATAAGTATAAGCTGAACATGTAGGATAAAATCGACAATTTTTTCCTAAAAATATAGATATATACTTTTGATAAAGTTTTATTAATAAAAGTATAATTTTTTTCATATTTAATTTCCTATTTAAATAACTTTACATTTTTTAGAGTTTTATCTAAGTCTTTTTTTATATCTTCAAATTTTAAAAATTTAAATTTTTCTCCAGCTGTTTTTTTTGCTACAAAAATAATATCATACCCATCTTTTAATGATTCTTCATTTTGACGATAATATTCTCTAAATAGTCTTTTTAATCTATTTCTACAAACGGCATTTCCAGTTTTTTTACTTACAACAAACCCACATCTTTTCAAATTATTATCATTCTTCTTAAAAAAAATAAGAGAGTAATAACCAAAACTTTTTCTTCCCGAATTGTAGATTATTTGAAACTCTCCATTTTTCTTTAAATTATTCATGATTATTGTTCTCCTAAAATAATGCTTTATTTTCTGATAAAAGGTTCTTGTAAAAACCCGGTGATATTAAACACCGGGTTCTATGCTGATAATACTTTTCTACCTCTAGCTCTTCTTCTTTTTAATACTTTTCTACCGTTTTTAGTAGCCATTCTTGCTCTGAACCCGTGATCTTTCTTTCTTTTAGCTTTATTTGGTTGGTATGTTCTTTTCATCTATTTCACCTCCGAAAAAATTCTATATTTCAGATAAAGATTTTATATTATTTTTATGATTTTGTCAAGTATTTATTATAAATTTCTAGAATAAGACATAAAGAATATTTATATTAAAAAAAATAAAACAAACCTTTAAAATAAAATTAAGTAGTTTTTTGTATATTGTTTTTTGTATTATGTATAGACTAAGTTAAAAATTAAAATTTTATTTAACATTGAAAAATCAAACTTTATGAATAATTATTTAATTAAATTTATTATTGATACTATACACTAAAAGAGTTATGTATTTATCGAATATTGTTTCGAAGAAATATTTATTATCTTTGAAAAAATCAGTGTTTATGATAATATAATTTTATTATTGATAATAGACAATGGGAGAATTATTATTTTTTCAAGTATTAGAAAAATAATAATTTTATAACTCTGCATAAAATAAGGATTTTAATATTCAAAATAATATTATTGTTTATAAGCAAATATTTAAAGAATATTTTTTCTAGTTTATGTAAAAATATTATTGTTTATAGACAATTTAAAACTAGAGTTTTCCTAATTTTTTATAAAAAATATTAAATATAAAGTTATTAATGTTCATATACAATAGAAAAATATAGGAAATTTAAAGCATTCATAGCTATTATAAATTTAAGAAGTAAGTAAAAATATAGAAATAATGAAAGTTAAAAAAAATAAAAAATATTATTGTCAATATACATAAAAAATGGTATATTATTCATTATATACATTGATATTGTTAAATTATAAAGGAGCTTTTATGAAAAAAGGAAACTTAGAGAATCAAGACGAATTAGATAGTTTTAATATTGTTAAAAGTGGTTCTTTACTTGAAGATATTAAAAAAGTAGAAATAAAATTAAATCAAGTTCCAGATATAGAAGTAAAAGAAGTTGTAATAAAAGAAACAGGAAATTTTTTAAATTTAAAGGATAACATTATTAATATTCCTGTTGAGATGATTGTATTTCCTTTTTTTACTCCTCAAAAGCAAAATAAAAGAGTAAATTTTCAATATTCTTTTGAGGATTTAGGGGTAACAATGTCTTGTACCCTAATAGCTAAAGATAACAATGATAAAGTATTTCAACCTTCTATATTTGAAGAAAAAATATATACTTATTTAATTTCAATGTATGAGTTGAAAAAAGAATTGAATAATACAGATGATTATATAGAGTTTGAAATTTCAGATTTTATTGTTAACTTTTTAGGAAATAAAATGAATAGAACTTATTATACTAAAGTTGAACAAGCTTTAAAAAATTTAAAAAATACAGAGTATCAATTTGTAGTATCTAATCATACAAAACTTGGGAATTATAAATTTGAAGATGAAGAGTTTAAATTATTGACATATCAAAAGTTAGAGAAGGGTAGAAAAAAATTCTATAGAGTTACATTAAATAAAAATATAAGACAAAAAATAAAAGATAAGAGATATATTAAGTATAATTCACGTTCACTTTTAGAGATTTTAACAAAAGATCCAATAGCTGGAAGAATATATAAATATATCAGCAAAATAAGATATGATAAAGATAGAGATAGAATAAATTTAAGAACATTAGCAGCTGTTATTCCTCTTAAAACAGAGCAAATAACAGAAAGAGCTAATAAAAACGGAGAAGTAAAACAGTATGTTCTATGTAGATTAAAACAAGTATTAAAAAGAGTAGAAAAAGCTTTTGATGTATTAGTAGAATTAGAATATATTTTAAGTTATAAAGCTGAGTATGTTAAAAGTGAAGATACTTATTATTTAGATTATATTTTCAATAAGGAAAAAGATGGAGATTGCCATGTATCTACTTTTATAGAAAATAAAGCTGAAAGAGCTTCAATTGGATATAAAAAAGATAGAAATATTGATATTGAAGATGCAGAAATAATTGAAGTTATAGCAGACAATGTTAAAGATAAAAATATTAAAGAAAAAACTCCTAAAAAAGAGATAAAAATTAAAGAAAGTAAGGATAATATTGAGTTTTCAGATGAAATTTTAGAAAGAATAAAGAAAGCTAAGAGAAATATATATGTAATGAGAGCTTGGGATAAAAGAACAGATACCAAAATTAAGAAGATTTATAGAGAAGAGGGAGAAGAAAGAACAAAGGAAATTTTAAATATACTCTATAAAAATTTGACAACTAATGTTAAAACAACTTTAGTGCAGTATATTAACGGAATTATAAAGAATCTTTCTATTACAGATAAAGAAAATAATAAACAAAATTTAACTCTTTTTAGTAATGTTGTAAAAGAAAAGGGATTAAAGAGCAAAAAATTGATTAATCAAGCAAGAAGAACAGTTAAAAAGCCAGTTTTAAATAATATAAAAGATTTAGTTGAAGAAACAAATATTCCTAGAGATATGATAGAAGAGTTTGAAAGTTTTGATGAATATGAAAAATTAAAAATAGAAGAGAAAGCATTGGAACTTTGCTCAAAAGAAATGGGCGTTGATATTAATTTCTTATTAGCAATGAAGGCTAAGACAAGGGCAATTTATATTGGAGCAATAAAGGATTATATTGAAAGAGTTATGAAAGAAGAAGAGGAAAATTAAGATTATTACTGTTTATATACATAAAAAGAGAACAATATAGTTCTCTTTTTATGTTAAAATTCTAATACATTTCCAGTATTAGTAGGAAGAATATTAAATCCAGAATCTTTAAAAATTTTTATAATATTTTTTCCAGTACAATGAGACAAAGCAAGATATTTTATATCCTCTTTTTTCAGATAATTAATTGTTTTTAAAATTCTTTCAGAATTACTTTTACTGAGGTGTAAGCCACCAATAATTCCAACGATTTTTTTATTAGTCCATTTTTTAATATTTTCGATAATGTTAACTATTCCAATATGTGAGCAACCACAAAGAATAAAAAATCCCAATTATGTATCTAAACCTAATACAATTTCATCACTCATACTATCAAGAATAAACGTAGAATTTTTTTTCTTGTAATAAGAAAGATTAATCTCTTCAAAATCGTTTAATCTTTCAAAATTTGTAAAAGTTGTAATATTTTTTAGATAGAATATGTATATGTTCATTAATAAAAGATAAATTAATTTTTTATCTAGTATGTAATCTTTGGAAAAATTAGCTCCTAAGATTCGAGAGTAAAGTTCTGAAAAACTAAATCTTTTATCAAAAAAATTTTTATTTAAGTAAAGAGTAAAATTATTTCCAAATTTTTCAATATAATTTTTAAGTCCACCTACATGATCGTAATGATTATGACTAAGTACTATAGTATGAATATTTTTAGTATCTAATTTTAGTTTTTCAATATTTTTAATAAATATTCCACTTTGACCAGTATCAAATATGAGAGAAGTATCTTCATCTTGGATAAAAACAGAAAATCCAAACTCATTAACTAAGTTTGGATCACAACTTAAATCATTTTCTATAAGTATTATTATTTTCATAAAACCAACTACTTTTTACTAGAAACCCAATATACTAGTGATGAAGTAAAACCTGGATTTCTATATCTATGTGGAGTGTTTTGTTTTATAAATATAGAGTCTCCTTCATAGAGATGATAAAGGGTTTTTTCTAATTCAATTTCTAATTCACCTTTGACAACTATTCCAATTTCGTCATATCCATGACCCCATGACATATCGCTAAAAGAACTTTCTTCTTCAATAGTTATTGCAATTCCATTTAAACTTGCTTTTCTATTTAAAAGACTTTCAACTTTTGTATTAGTTTCAACATTTTTTAATATTTCTTCTCTTTCTGCAGCTCTTGTAACAGGGTTACTAGCAATTTCTTCATCCAAAATTTCCATAAGATTAATTCCTAAAGCTGAACATATTTGCTGAAGGTTATTTATTGAAGGGCTATTTAAGTCACGTTCAATATTACTTAAAAATCCGATTGAAAGACCAGTAATTTCAGATAGTTGTTTTAATGTATAATCCTTGTTTTTTCTAATAGTTTTAATTTTTTCCCCTAGTTTCATTAATTGCTGTTCCTCCATAAAAAGTTTAATTGATATGATTATACCATAAAGATTAATTAATGTAAATTCAATAAAATATAAAAAATATAAATAACAAAAAAATTAAGTTTAGTTAAAAAAAATTAAAAATTTCAAAAAAGTATAAATATAGTATAATGAAAAAAATAATAAAATAGTTAATAACATAATAAAATTAAAAAATAATATAATAAAATTAAAAGAGTAGAGAACAGAAAAATTCAATATTTCTGTAGATGATATTTCATTTTAGTGAAAAAAATTCTTGAAATATTTTATTTGTTATGTTATACTTTTTGATGTATTTAAAATA
>OGHX01000317.1_pt1 | contig 21733 bp, 12 predicted proteins | sample 1571651 | NCBI WGS metagenome assembly OGHX01 (sample SAMEA2582030, study PRJEB24529) | metagenome | biome: Human gut stool | place: China | collected 2011
TCTGTGTCGAATTCGTCATCCCAACCATTATAGGCAACCAGATATTTACAGTTTACAGAACCGCCGAACCATTCATAAGAGTCATCGTTGGAATAAGAAACCTGTAAGTGGTCAATGGTAGTACCGCTACCGACCGAGCCGAACGTAATGCCGTTGATTTCCTTATCTTTCATAAAGGGATAACCGGCAAACTCCACACGTACATAGCGGATGATACCGGAATTGTCGGAGTCATCATCCCCTCCGTGTTTGGTACGGGGCCCCCCTTCAATCTGCTGATTCAGCACGCCTTGATTGTTCTTTGCCTTACCACAGATAATCAAACCGCCCCAATCACCGGGTTTGCGTTGTCCTTTCGGCATTTCAGAGGTAAATACGATAGGAGCATCCTGCTTTCCTTCGGCTATCAGTTTTCCGCCCGGTTCTATAATCAGGGCAGCTTGTGTGTCTTTATCACCTTTGATGACAGTTCCCGGTTCAATGGTCAATGTAGAACCTGCTCCCACATAAACCCATCCTTTCAACAGGTATGTACCTTTGGCAAGGGTCTGGGTTCCTTTGAATACAAATTCCTGGTCACCATTTCCTATTACTGTTCCTTTTTTGTTTTCAGACTTATCCTCATTGAACAACAAATGATCACACGTCTTGATTGAGCCTTCAGTTCCCCATACATAAGGTGTGTCCGTTGTCTCACCACCACTGTTTCCACCATTGTCGGGTTCGGAATCATCACTGCTGCAAGCAGCCAGGCTTCCCAGCATCATGGCCGAGAGAGCATAAGTCATAAACTTGTTTGTTTTCATTTTCATTTATTGGTTAGTTACTGAATGAAATATTTCTTGTTTTAAAAATTATAGCTTATGTTTACGTTGAAGCTGCGTCCCGGTTTAAACTGACGGGTTATTTGCTGCACTTCACCATTTCCTGTATTTTCAAATTGTTTGAAAGACACCTTTTCGGCCAGTACATCGCGGATAGCGGCTTTTACTTCCAGTTTGCCGAATTTCTTAGAGGCACTCAGGTCAATGGCATTACGTGGCATTTCATATGAGTCGGGCACACGTACTTCGTTGCCTGCGCTGCCCAGGCTGCGCCCTACACCGATAATGCGTTTACCGATGCGGTTGTAGAGTATGGCGGCATTCCATCCGTTTTTGGGCTGTTGATAGAAGAGTCCCGCGTTGACCAGGTAGGGCGATTGCCCTTGCATAGGACGGTCTTCTTCTTTAGAACCGGGTTCAAAATTTACGTTACTTTTTATCAGTGCACCATTCAGGCTGAGGCTGAAGTTTTTCATGCCGATGAAATCTAAGTTTTTGCGTATATCCACTTCTACGCCATAATTATCGGCTCCTTTGGCATTGATATAAGAATAAATCAAGTCAGTACCTCCGGCTACGGTGTAAGTCCATTCTATCGGATTCTTGAATTTCTTATAAAATAATGATACGGAAATCAGCTCACCGTTACTGGGATAGTATTCATATCCCAAGTCAATATTATCAATATAAGCTGCTTTCAGGTCATAATTGCCTTGTACATTACTAGCCAAATCAAAGTCGTAATACACCGAAGAAGAGACTTCCCGGAATTCGGGACGGTTTACAGTACGCCCATACGACAATCTGAACTGGTGTTGCTCATTCAGACGATAGGCGGCATTAAGCGATGGAAAGAAATCATCGTAAGTGTAATAGACACTGGTCGGACTCTTTTCGTTCTTTTGTGTATTGCTGATTAATTCCATTCGGCTGTGTTCGAAACGGACGCCTGCGTATATGTTCCACTTTCCGAAAGGAAGATTTACACCGGCATAGCCTGCTCCCAACATATTGTTTCCTTCATAATTATTTCGCCAGTCCACTTGCTCCAGCAGGTATAATTTATCTTCTCCGTAATTTTTGTCCTGCATCAATTCGTCAGGCACATTCATCACACGGTAATTACTAGGTAAACCGTTCTTCCAACTGTAAATGAAGAGGCGCGTATTGTATTCACGTGTACGGTACTCCGTATATCCTCCCATCTTGAGTGTGGGAGTGAAATCACCGAATGCGAAATCATGCTGATAATTGATGTTGGCCGACAGGATGTGTTCATTCAGACGCGAGAACTCACGATTGATTTCATTCAGATTCTCTACTTCCAATTGATTGGTATCTGTGTTCAGTACCGTGTTGTACCGGCGGCGGTCGGGCATATTCCGGTTGGCATAAGAATATCCGGCACTCCAATCCAGTTTATCCGTGTCACTCCATGTATGTTTTCCCGTAAACTGTCCGCTGTAGGTGGTACGGCTCTGGTAGTAATACTCTGCACTCTCTTCATAATCGCTCTGTGCATCCGTTCCCTTGCGATAAGTATAGCGGTCTTTTCCCAATTGGTTGAAGATATTCTTGAATTCATAACGGTTATTTCCGCTTGCCGGCACATAAGTGAGGTTCAACATGGCTCCCACACGTACATTGTGATTATATTGGTCATCCACTCCCTTGCGCAAATAGTTGGAACGGTCATGAGTGATGTCATAGGCACCATACAGATTATTATCCATATTCAGATATGTTTTGTAGGTATTGCTATAATTTACGGCTCCCAGCATAGCTAAAGTGCGACCGCTTTCACTCACCCAGCGATGGGCGATGTTCATGCTCAGGCTGAGGTCGGCAATAGGCTTGCGGTTCTTTATGCTCCAATCATTATTCAGTCCGTTGTTGAGCAAGTCGTAACCATTATTCATCGGTCTCAGTGTCGCGTTGATACCGCCATTCAAGCTACGCAATCCGTTGTCGAATCCCAAAAAGTCCGTACCGCTTCCTTTATTGTATTGAAAGTTTTTAAAATGAGTCTGATCATTCATGCTTCCTCCTACTGAGATGTTAAACAAGTTACTGTTCGGAACATCCTTGGTATTAACTAAAATAAAGCCGCCACTGAAATCGGCAGGATATTCGGGAGCCGGAGATTTTACAACCAGCATATTGTCCAGTTGTGAGGAAGGAATAATATCGAAGGAGAAGGCGCGTGCGTCGGCTTCCGAACTGGGCACGGCACTATTGTTTATCCACACATTGTTGTAACGTTGCGAAAGGCCGCGTACCATTACGAACTTTTCTTCAATGATACTGATGCCCGGCACACGGCGAATCACTTCGGAAGCATCCTTGTCTTGTGTCTTGGTAATTTGTTGTGCGGAGACACCGGTTTGCATCACCAGACTGGTGCGTTGCCGGGTAATCAGGGCATTTTCTGTATTCTTCTTGGCTTCTGCCACTACCACAACTTCTCCCAGTTGCTGGTTATCAGGTGCTAATGTTATATTTATTTCTGACATGCCATTGACAGATACCTCTAAAGTCAATGTTTTATAAGAAACATACGATACCATCAGTTTATATGTTCCGTTTCTTAATCCGGCCAGTTCGAAGTTACCGTCCAAATCAGTGATTGCTCCTGTAGTAGTGCCGCTTATTTGTATTACTGCACCGATTAGTGGTTCATTTGTCACTTTATCGGTCACGCTTCCTCGTAATACAGCCGCTTGAATAGATATGGCCAGGAATAAGAAAATGATTATAAGGCCAAACTCTCTCTTCTTTGTATTCATCATTCTTTAGCTTGTTTTTTTAATTCAGTGCAAAGGTCGGTTGTCGGTATTACATGAATGATACAGTTGCGTAATACTTTCTTTTCAAATGTATTTTAATACTGTTTCATTGTCTATTGAAGAGAAAGAAGTTAACTTTGCACGAAAATTATAATTCAATATTCTACTATTATGAGAAGTTTTGCATCCGACAACAATTCCAGTGTACATCCTCAAGTAATGGAAGCACTGATGGCGGCAAACACAAACCATGCTTTCGGTTATGGTGATGACCCTTGGACAGAAGAGGCAACCCGAAAAGTAAAAGAACAGTTTACACATCCGTGTGAACCGTTGTTCGTCTTTAATGGAACAGGTAGCAATACGATGGCATTGCAACTGATGACTCGCCCTTATCATGTTATATTTTGTGCCGACACTGCACATATTGCAGTAGATGAATGTGGAGCGCCAAGCAAGGCTACCGGATGCTTCATGCGCACTATCTCCACTCCCGATGGAAAACTGACACCTGAACTCCTGAAACCTTATATGATTAATTTTGGTGTGGAACACCATTCTCAACCGGGAGCAGTTTATATCAGCCAATGTACAGAACTCGGCACTGTTTATACTCCTGCCGAAGTACGCGCTTTGACAACGTTTGCACACGAACACGGTTTGTTACTGCACATGGACGGTGCACGCATCTCCAATGCTGCCGCAGCATTGGGAGTCAGTTTGGATGAGATATCGGGAGCTTGCGGAGTAGACACCCTGACTTTGGGGGGAACAAAGAATGGTCTGATGGGGGCTGAGTGTGTGGTGGTTTTTAATCCGGACCTGATGAAAGAAGCCCGTTATGCCCGTAAGCAGGCTTGTCAGTTGGCAAGTAAGATGAGGTATATATCTTGCCAATTCACTGCTTTCCTGACTGATAACTTATGGTTACGGTGTGCCCGACACGCCAATGAAATGGCTGCAAAACTTTCTGATGCCTTGCAAGCCATGCCGGATGTAACGTTTACCCAGCCGGTGGAAAGTAACCAGTTATTCTTTATTATGCCTCGTGAGAAAGAGGATAAGTTGCAGGAGTTTTATCATTTTTATTTTTGGAATGATGCAATGAATGAGATGCGTTTAGTCACTTCTTGGGACACAACGGACGAAGATATTGATTCACTTATCGAACGTATTAAATCGTTATAGACAATAACAGAACGTTTCGTTCGGGTTTGTAATCCAAACACGTATTAGCGTATATTCAAATGATGCGCTAATACGTGTTTTGTTTTTAGTTGTCGATTGTTATAATGCGGTTTTATTTGAGACAAAAGACTTTCTATGTATATGCTTTTCCAAATGCTGTCCGCATAGGACTTTCATATAAGTTCTTCTTTTCAAAAATCTTGCATATCCTTTTTTTCTCTCTCTTTCAACTTATTAAAACAAAATTAGAGTCGGTTGAAATGTGAATGAAATTTAATGAATACCTTATTTGATAGAAAAGTGATAATATAAATAATTGGAAATGAGGATATTTACGATGATTGGAAATTTTAACTAAAAGTGTATCTCTTAGTAAGAGATCTACCATTCCGCTGCAAAAATAAGCAAAGTTTTGAGAATTAGTACACTTTTACGCAAAAAAAATGGGTGTGAGCTCGAAAAAAGATTTTATTTTTTCATTCTTTAGCATTCTAAAAGTTAAAAAACAGTTCTTAATATATTGATAATCTGATGCTTTACTTAGGTCGGTGTATCTCTTACTAAGAGATACACCGATTTTCGTTTCGCGAATCTATATAAAAATGCTTGTAAATCCGCGTTTCGAGAGCCCGCAAACTAAGACAAAAGTAAAGGATAAGATATGGAATACCTGTTTCTAAAACGCAAAAAGAGCACCCTACGTTCCGAAAGGCAGAAAGACCTGCTTTTCAAGGCAGCCGAGCGTCATTGGGACGAACAGTTTGCCGGACAGGGAATAGTGGGCAGGAAAGTGGATTGCTATATATATAAATGTATCCTTTATCAATTGGAAATTCGTCAGGTGTTTTTGGATGCCACTCTTTCTTTGAAGAAATTGAGCGAGCTGGTCGATACGAATCAGACTTATCTCTCCAATGTAGTGAACAAGTATTTTGGGTGTAACTTGAAAGAACTTCTGAATACTTACCGTGTAGAGTATGCCAAGGAATTGCTTCGCAGTAATAAATGCTCGTTGGATAAAGTCCCGGAAAAGAGTGGGTTTACTTCCCGAAGTGCTTTTTATTCAGCTTTTAGTAAGATAGCAGGCGAATCTCCCAAACGTTATTTTTTGCATGAACAGAGGGATTTATGTGCCCAATCAATAACTAATATGTATAACCAATTTTAGTTTTTTAAATTTATAAATTTAAAGTTTTTCTATTATGAACAAAAAGTTTTTAAGTGCAATCCTGTTCGGAGCCTTAATGGTTTCGTCAACAGGAACATTTGTGTCTTGTAAGGATTACGACGATGACATCGAGAACTTGCAGGGACAAATCACTGCAAATGCTGATGCAATCAAGGCTTTGCAGGATCTCGTTGGTAGCGGTAAGTATGTTACTTCAGTTGCAAAAACAGCTGACGGACATGGCATTACCTTTACATTCAATCAGGGTGATCCTGTAACTATCACTTTGGATGACGAAACAGGTAGTGGAGATGTTGTGAAGGTTGTAGATGGTATTTTGTATATCAACGATGAACCTCAAGAACTGAAGGTTGCCACAAGCGAAACAAAACCATCTATCATTATGCAGGATGGTGTATGGGCTGTATTGCAGGAAGACGGAACCTACAAATCTACAGGTGTTCCCGTTTCCGGCGTTAGCGTTGCAGGTAGCGAAGCTGATGGATTTACACTGACTATCTTTGATAAAGACGGTAACAAACAGGAAGTGAAAGTTCCTTCTGCTTCTTCATTGGTAACTTCTATTGCTATTGCTGTGCCTGTTGTAGAAGATGAAGCTTCATTGCTTAATGAAAAAAATGTTGTGTATTATGGCAGCAAAGAATTGATTAATGTTTCAGAAGTTAAGTATCCGAAGGATGCAATTATTTCTGCATTAAATGAAGATGGTACAAGAGGTGTGGCTGTAAATGTTGTGGTTACACCGACTAATATTGATCCGGCTGATTTGAAGTTCAACTTGGTAAATTCTGAAGGTGCTACCATCTTTGAAGAGGCTGTAGTTTCTACTCCTAAGGGTGCTTTGCAGAGAGCTGCTATGGACGGTGTTTATACTTTGCACTTTGCTCTTAAAGAAGGTGTGACAGTTGCCGATATTAAGAAAGGTAGTATTATCAGCCAAGATGACGCACTTGCTGTTGTTTGTGGTAAGGCTGCTACAGCTTTTGAATATAAAGCCGGTTTGGAAAATGCTGCTAATATTACTCAAGGTAAGACAACAGATAATTATAAGGCTAAGGATAATACTTATGTGAAATTAGGTGAAACTTACAGCTTGTTTGGTAAAGGTTATGCTGCAGATCCTTCTGCAAATCCCAATGCCGCTGCTCAAGCATTCCTTACTAAGTTGGAGGGTGTTTCAGATATTGCTTTGTCATTGGATGAAAACTTGAAATCTTTGTATGGCATTACTATCGATGGTACTAACTTCACTATCTCTAATGAAGCTGCTTATGGTAAAGAAATTATCTTTACTGTGAAATATACTAATAGTGCTTCAGTTGCCAAAAATAGTATTCAATCTGCAAACTTGAAAGTAACTGTTCAAAAGGCTGCTGTAACAGCAGGTGTTACTCTGAAGGCATCTCATGTATTGTCAACTGATACAAAAAAGAATACTGTTTACTTGCCATTGGCTGACTTGGCTGCTTCTGTAACTGCTGCCGGTGATAAGATTGTATGGAATAATGCTGATGCATTCACTTATAATACTGTTGCTAACAATACTCCTGCTGAGGGATTTGCGTTGACTTCTAGCAAGAAGTATGGTGCTACTCCGGCTAATTTGAAAATTACTAAAGATACTGAATTGGGTGGCTTTACTTTAGTTAAATCAGATAAGAAAACTGCTGCAACTAAGTTAAGTGAGGCAGCTTATTTGGCTATTACTGTTGACCCTGAACAGGAAAATGTAACTGCTGATGTTTATAGTGCTTTGATTCAGTTTGTTGTTACTGGTAATGATGTAGACGGTCAGTCTAAGACATTGACTTTACCTGCAACTGTAGAGTTGACATTGACTAACCCGACATCTGCTGTAAGCAGAATTCCGATGTACTTTGATGGTGATAAGCTGGCTGCTTATGGTGCTATTCCGACCGGAGAAAATCTGTTGTATGATGTAAAAACAGCTTATAACAATGCTGATAAAGCAGTAGACTTTACTGTAACAGCAAAAGCAGACAAAGATAAATGGACAGTTAATGGTAGCACAGTTAATATTCCTCTGGATAAGTTGTATACTGAAACTCAGAAGTTTGAAGTTTCTTACAAGCACTTTGAAAATGCAACTTACAATGCTGCTACTGAAACTATCTATATCACAGGTCAAAGCCCGATTAAAGATGGTACAATCACTGTAAGCAAGACTACTCTTGACCTTGCAACCGGTTCAGACTCATTCTTGAGCGCAGACGTTGCCGGTAAGGATGCATTCAACAAGGCATACAAGTTATTGAACTCATTTACTGCTGAAACTAATGATACACCTGCTGCTCAGAAGGATGTAATGGATACAAGAATTGATGATATCAAATTGGTTGCTACAGGTGAAAATGCAGGTGCATTTGATGTAACTCCGGTTTATAAGAAGATTGAAGATGGTAAGCTTGTAGATGGTACAGAGACTGATGGCGAATTGGTAGGTTGGACAATTGCTCTTAAACCGAACACAGCTATCCAAAACGGAGCTACTATCACATTCGACTTGAACATTACTGATAAGTGGGGTGTTGAACTTCCTGCTCAGAAAGTTTCTTTGACTGTGAAAAAATAATCATTCATCTTAATGATTAGCTAATATAAAAGGGCATCCTTCGGGGTGCTCTTTTTTTGTTTAAGCTGTATTTGATAGTATGGCGCAAATATATTTGTAAACATAGAGAGTCGCTTTCTTGTCCTGTCTAAATAGACAAAAATGTTTTCCACGAAAAAGTTGATAACAAGTTGCTTTCACACGTTTCACCAACTGAAACCCTTTATTCATCGGCTTTTTGCGTGAAAGAAGCTGCTAAGAGGAAATTTGTTGCTTTCACGCGGAAACCCCTATGAACAGGTGGTTTACGATATTTGTGAAACGTGAAAGGAAGTTTTATCAATTTTCTTTCGGGGTTCGGTTCATTCATTCAATCAGTAGGAAAACTCGGAAGAAAGTGTTTTCAAAAGGCGTTTTGCTCGTGTCAAAACACTTTGGTCTTTTCAAAAAAGTTGGTGAAGTTTTCAAAAAAGTTGGTGGAGTTTTTGAAAAAGCTGGTGAAGTTTTCTGAAAAGCTGGTGAAGTTTTTTAGACCTCTTGAGATTTTTCGGCTCAGTTGTAATTCTTGGGGGATTAACATTTGTTAATTTCCCTTTATGCATACACCTTTGCTAATCTATACAGAAAAAACCTCTTATCTACTACTCCACGAAATGAAGCCCTAAATGCTTTAATTTTTGCATTAAAAGCTTCCGCAGCAGCATTTGTGCTTCTGTTCACAAAGTAGTTTAATATCCGTTCGTAATGATTCTCAATGGAATTGGCAACAGTAGTGAATGTATCATAACCAAACTCCTCAATTTCATTATACCAAAGTGCCAGTTTGGCACGAGCCACATCTTTATCTGTATAGTCTGAAAATATCTTCCCTAATCGTAGTGCGTAATAGTACACGGATTTTATATCCGGGAATTGTTCAAAGAGTAGTTTGGCTCTTACCTTCTGGCTTTGCAGCCACTTGTCTGGAGCCTTAAACAGCAGGTACCGGCTTCTGGCTAACAACTGTCTGAGTGTATCTCCATTGCTAAACACTTTAGGTTCATAACTTTCCCCTTTGGCTTTAGCTTCCTTGATTTTCCTGTTCTCATCCTTCATTACTTGCCAGCGATAAGCGATCCGAAGGTCTTGTACAGCTTCATAAACCAACTTTGAGACATGGAAACGATCCACTACCTGCATAGCCCCGGGAAAACAACGTTTTGCTATTTTCTGCATACTGCCGGCCATATCAAGTGTAATTTCCTTTACTTGGTTGCGCTTATCGGCATCTATTTTGAGAAGCACATTGATAACATCCTCTGCTTTAGTTCCCTTTACAATAGCTACAATGGTGCCTTTTCGACCATGCTTATCCCGATTGGTAAGGATTGTATATAGTTCGCCTTTGCTTAAAGCCGTTTCATCAATACATAAATGATAACCTATATTTTTAGGATAAAGAATAAAGTCTTCAGCATGTTCCTTCTGATTCCAATTATTGAAATCACTTAAATGTTCTTTGTATTGAGTCTGGAGTTGCTTGCCATCCATACAGTAATGTTCTGCTACACTTTGGCAACTAACCGCATGATTGTCTAAGTAACGCTTTTAAAAAAGCTCCGAACTCAGCTGTTATGCGAGTACCGGAGGCTACTAAGTTCCAATCACGACTATAAGTTTGTCCTGTTTCCGGGTCTTCCCAACGACGCCGCTTGATGCGTAGATATACAGCCTTGCCGCGAACAGGAAAGTCTTGCACTTCTATTTCCGGGAAGAAACCTTTGGAATGTAGATGTAAATGGGAATGCTCTTGAGGAATGGAAGGCTTTTCCTCAAGAAAAAAAATGAAGCAAGTCTCTTGAGAGACATGGTTAACCAGGTCAAAATAGTCAAGCAGGCCTGCAGGAAGGAACAAGCTCAACATCTCCAGTGGAGTGGCAGGGGTTTGAAGGTTCTGTTTCATGCCACAAAGATAGTGTTTTTAACTAATTCCCCCAAGTTTTCAAACTGAGCCCTCGGTTTGAAAACTTGGGCTCACTTATTATTCTCGGGGATTTGAATATCATATCACAAACAAAGGGAAGAATAAGCCGTTTCCCGGGGTCAGCCAAGTTCTTTTAAACGGAAGATTATTACAGTCTACGGCAATGGACTGTACAGTCCACTGTAGCAGACTGTACGGTCCACTGCAACGAACCATACAGTCCGCTGCCGAAGACTGTAGTAATTCGACGGACAGACAGGCATAATTGAAAGAATGAAAACGTTTAGTCCGGCTAATGAAACGATTTAGGAAACTCAAAAAACTCGTTATTTTTTCCAAAAACGTCCTTGTCTTTTGGAAGGTGCATGATTTCACGTTAGTACGCATAAGTCTGCACGTATGTTCGTATAGCCCTCTACGTACGTTTCGAGGCGGATAAGACAGGTCTCACTCCTCCCTGTTTTTGGTGACTGAGTCTGAAAAACTTTCACACGGAATCCCCATGGATAGGAGGTTGCAATACCTGTTATGTGTGAAAGCAGATTGTATCAACTTTGCTGATAGGCAGCTTTCCTTCACCGGTATAACTTCATCTTTTCTTCAAAAGAATTGGAATTTCTCGGAATGCATTGCGATTTTTGATAGAAAAACTCAAGACCTTTTTTCGAGAAGTTTCATGGTTTTGGGGAATTTTTATTGGCCCCTTCTTCGTTCTTACCGGAGATTATAATAAATTAATACTTTAGAGTGCAGTGTTCCCTTATTGCATGCATTTTAAAATTACAGAAGAAAACATTGTTTATTGATTTCGTTAACTTTAAAAAAATAATTATGGATGTATTTTCGAAAGTAAATAAGTGGCTGGTTTGGGGAATGGGCATTGTGTTTGCCATGGGGTTTCAGTCTTGTTTGGATGATGACAATGACAATTGGTATGGGAAAGTAATACCCAATGCATTGGTAACGGTAAAAAACGTGGATGATGGTTCGTTTTTCCTGCAATTGGACGACAGCACGACATTGTTGCCTATAAATGTTGCGTCATCTCCTTTTGGTGAAAAGGAAGTGAGAGCGTTAGTCAATTATGATGAAGTGGACGAGGTTAGCGGCAGATACAGTAAGGCTGTACATATTAACTGGATTGACAGTATCCTGACTAAACCGATTGCTCCTGATTTGGGAGAAGAAAATGATGTCGTGTATGGTACTGATCCGGTAGAAATAGTGCGCGACTGGGTTACTATTGCAGAAGATGGTTATCTGACACTTCGCTTCAGAACAGAATGGGGAGATCGTACTGAACCGCATTTCGTTAATTTGTTGAAGAGTCAAGATCCGGCTAATCCTTATGAAGTAGAATTCCGCCACAATTCACATGGTAATATGTGGGGAGAGTTGGCAGATGCTCTTGTAGCATTTGATTTGAGTGATTTGCCGGATACACAGGGTAAAACAGTGAAGTTGAAGTTGAAATGGAAATCTTTTGATGGCGATAAGTCTGCGGAATTTGATTATTGTACTCGCAAGGGAACTCCGGCCGCTTCTTCTGCCATTCTGTCTCAAAGAAGTATTTTGAAGATTCAATAACGTGATGACGTGAATTGCAATCGTTTCTGATGATGAGCAATGAGAAAATAAGGAAGGAGGACTGTCCAAAGTAACTGTCCGGTCATCGATGATAGAACGATGAAATGATAGTTACTTTGGACAGTCTCTTTCTTTTATTTATAACCGGTTTGTGTGCAGAAGAAGAGTCCCCTTAAGGCGTAAGGGTAAACTCTCCATCCAGACGTATATCATTGGAAGCTGTGCCGACCATAACTTTAAACTCTCCCGGTTCTACTACTTGCTTCATTTCCATATTATAAAGTGACAACTCTTCTTTTCCCAGGGTAAAGGTTACTTGTTTGCTTTCTCCTTTCTTTAAAAAGATACGTCGGAATCCTTTTAACAGGATAGGAGCTTGTGATACGGAAGCTACTTTGTCGCAGATGTAGAGCTGCACTACCTCTTCACCATCTCTGTCACCGATATTGGTTATCGTGCAACTCACTTTTTGCAAAATGTCAGGAGAATTCCCTTTTTCCAATTTTAAGTGACTGTAATCAAATTGAGTATAGCTCAAACCGTAACCGAATGCATATAGTGGAGTTCCGGCTTCTTCTACATAAGACCGTTGCTCTCCTTGTGAATAAAACAGGGGTAGTTGCCCTTCACTTCGAGGAATGGATACCGGTAAACGTCCGGCCGGGTTGTAATCTCCAAACAAAACATCGGCTATGGCTGCACCTCCTTGTTCTCCGGGATACCAAGCGGTCAATAAGGCTTGTGCTTTTTCTGCTGCCAGATTCATATTGAGCGGACGACCTTGGATATAAATGACTATTACCGGTTTTCCTGTAGAGGTTATAGCTTCCATCAGTTTTTCTTGATATCCCAATAACTTCAAAGTGCTGCGGTCATAGCCTTCTCCACATTCCATGTCGGATAATTGTTGGTTCTCTTCTTGAGTAACCGTGGCCGCTCCGGTTTCAATGTATTTGGTTTTGAAGTCACGGGCACTCGAACCGCCTACTACCAATACGACGGCATCTGCTTTTTGTGCGGCTTCCACAGCAGCAGGAATGTGATGGGCGGTGGTGTCACGAATAGCACATCCTTTGACATAAGTCACCTGTGTGGAAGCTGAGACGGTATTTCGTATGCCGTCTAAAACGGTGGTAATCTCTTTACGTTCCTGAGGTGCTGTGTAATCTCCCAACTGATTGTACATATTGTCAGCGTTCGGGCCGATGACTGCAATGCTTTTCAGTTGTTTGCTTAAAGGCAATATACCTTCATTTTTCAGTAATACCACTCCTTTACGTGCTACTTGGCGTGCCAATTCCTTATGTGCCCGGGAGCGTACCGTCCGTCCGGCTTTCTCAGGAGATACATACGGGTTTTCGAATAATCCCATACGGAATTTGAGACGGAGTATATTGGCAACCGCCCTGTCTATATCCTGCATACCGATAAGTTTTTCTTTTAATGCCTGTCGAAGGTTTTTTCCATAGGCGTTTCCCCCTAAATCCATATCTACTCCGGCCTTTAAAGCCAATACTGAGGCTTCTTTGTGATTTTGGGCAACCCGGGCGCCGGTTATGCCTTCAATACTTGATAAATCGGAATATACGAAGCCATTAAATCCCCATTCTTTGCGCAGTATATCACTGAGTAAATATTTATTAGCCGTACAGGGAACACCATCAATGGAATTGTAAGAAGTCATGATTGTGCCTGCTCCTGCTTCCACTGCTTTCTTGAAAGGATGCAGATAGTCTGAAAATAATTGTCGCATACCGATATTGGCGCGTGCACCATTGTGTCCGGATTCAGGGATACCGTAAGCAGCAAAATGCTTGAGGGTGGAGAAAAGATGTTTTCCGTCATTTTGCACTTCTCCCTGCATACCTTTCATAAAAGCAACTCCCAAAGTAGAGGTCAGTACAGGATCTTCGCCAAAAGTTTCCTCCATACGTGACCATCGTGGCTCTCGTGCAATGTCCAATACCGGACCGTATCCGATATTAGCCCCTTGCAAACGTGCCTCCAATGCTATTGTTTCACCCATTTTGTACATTAACTCTTTATCCCATGTGCTGGCTTGTGCCAATGAAGTGGGAAAGACGGTAGTACCGATGGCCATATGACCGTGTGGACATTCTTCGGCAAAGAGAATGGGAATTCCCAAGCGAGTACTGTCGACGGCATATTTCTGTAATGCATTCAATGCTTTTGCACCGGATTGGGGATTTAGTCCGGTTTCTAAAGTCTTTTGTGTCCATGGATCGGCACGTAGCACTGCCCAGAAAGAACCGATGGGTGCAGCGCTCATCCGTTCTTTATATAGTTCGGAAGGCACTACACCCTTGGATGTTTTGGTATACATTTCCCATCCTAGCGGACAGCATAGCTGCCCGATTTTTTCGTCTACAGTCATACGTCCCAGCAAATCTTTCACTCTGCTTTCAACAGGTGCGGAAGATTGTTTGTATAAAGGGGTTTGTGCCGACACATGGACGGCACAAATCACAAAACAGGTTGTTAATATACTTTTTATATTCATTGATTCAATAATTGTTTGATGGCTGCATTGTCTTTTGTTCCCTTTTTGTGCTTGACAGAAGGTGCAAACAAGGCATCCAATTGATATATTTGTAACTCTTTGACAGGAGTAAATGCTTTTGATGCTACATAGTTTTTCACAGAATGGAGTAACTGTCTCATTGCAGGGCGTTTCTCTATGTCCTTATCCGGGTCGGCACATAAGATAAATAGGCTGCCTTTACCTATACGTGCTTCAAAAGCAATACCCAGTTTTTGGTTGTATTCATAGGTATCGATACTTTGTATGATGGGGGTGATATCGGTCAAATCATTAAGTTCCATAGCGGTGGCATAGTTTAAAATGTCCCACCATTGCCAATCGGCATAAGAGGTAGTTGGGAATTCGCCAAAGGCCGGGTGATTACTGTCTATGAGTGTCCCGACAATCATAGGGTTCCAGTTGAACATAATCGGATTCCAGAAGTGGCTGGCAAATTTAGTTTTGCGTCCTTTAACGTTTTCGGGGATAAGTAATACTTTCTTTCCTTGTTGCAAAGCTGTTTTTACTTTTTCGTCATAAGTGCGTGCATATACATAGTCATCGGCTGCTGTTTGTTGGCAGGGATATACCCAAATGTCCCATTCATTATGGTAGGTATCATTCAGGGTGGTATGTAAAGTCAATTTTTCGGCATGACTCACATTGTTGAGGCTGATGTTTACTTTGCCTAAAGAGTCAACAGTAGCACAGGGTATAGCAGGGGTTGAGATATTTCCTTTTTTTACAGTGTTCCCTTTGCCATCTTTCAGTTCCCAATTCAGTTTTCCGCGTTTTAACGGATGTTCTCCATAATGATAAATTTCCAGTTTTGCCGTGAAAGTTTCATTGTTCATATAAGTACGTTTCGGCATACGTGCTAAAAGAACGGTAGGTGCACAGGATTCGCGGTACTTTTCGGGGCTGACCAATCCTTTGCTTTCCCAAAAGGCATCAAGAATACCGACAAAAGCACTTCCTTGTCCCGGAAAATCTGCAAGTCCCAGCAATTGGAAACCACCCGAATTTGCAGTACGGAGTAATGATTCGTTTACTTCTTTATATTGTAGGACTGTATGAGCACCGGTTGCGCGGAAAAAATCATCTGCTTGATGGAGCATTCCATTGCGTGCCAATCTTTCTCTGAATACCTCAAAATTACGAGGAGATACGACTCCGGTATATTTTTCCATTTCTGCAAAATTAGGATACATGCAGCGCTGTCCGGTTTCGTGTGCAATGACAGGGCAGTCAATATCCGATTCTTTTTTACGGTCCCAGTCTGTAGATGGTTTACCTTCGTATACAGTTATCCATCCTTTTTCTGTCACATGCGATACATAATATTGATCGGAGGGGGTGTGCGTACGGGCGGTAGATGCAGAGTAGAGTCGGCGATTGTCATGCTTTTGAGCTTTCTTCACCAAGTCTTCCAAAACATTAAAATTACCTTCGTTTTCATTTCCGTTACACATTAAAATAAAGGAAGGATGGTTTCCATATTCTTCCAATATGGCATACATTTCTTTCTCGAAAAAGTCACGTCGTGCAGGATATTGTCCGACGTCTTTAATCCACATAGGCAATTCTGCTTGCAGGTATATTCCTACTTCATCGGCAGCATGGAAAGCGGCTTCGGGGGGACACCACGAATGAAAACGGATATGATTCATGCCATAATCTTTTACGGTCAGGAAGATACGTTTCCAGTCTTCGATAGTTGTTGACGGATATCCGGTCAAGGGAAAGACACAGCAGTCCAATGCTCCTCTTAAGTGAACATTGCGCCCGTTTATTTGGATATGATGTTTGCCTTGCGTGACTTCTCGCATACCGAAAGTTATATTTTTGCTGTCCTGTTTGTTATCAGCGGTAAGCATTGCTTTTACTTCGTATAGATAAGGAGTAAATTCATTCCATAATTTTATATTTTTACCCATGCTGATTTCTTTAATCAGTTGGTTGCTTCCTTCTTTTAAAGTAATGGGAAAAGATTGTTCACTGACAGTTTTTCCACCTTTTTCGTTGATAACCAGTTGTAATAGTCCATTAGTCGGTTGTCCGGTGGTATTATTTACAGTGATGTCCAATGTTACCGTTCGTGTTTCTATATCTGGATATGCTTTTAAAGCATGTATATTTGTCTTTTCGTATGCCGTTAATTCTATTTTTCCTACTATGCCGTTCCAATTGGTTTGCGTGTATTCTGTAGTTCCATGATTCCATTGATCCATTGGATATTTCAAGCGATTGTCTACACAAATCGTAAGAATATGCATGCCGGGAGTCATTTGCTTGCTCAGTAAAAAACGGTTTGGGACACTAAGGTGTTCTTTGGCACCGATTTCTTTTCCATCTACATAAACAGTTGTTTCCCAATGGCATCTTTCCAAGTTGAGTGTGATTTCTTTGTCTTTCCATTCTTCGGGAATAATCACTTCGCGTTGATACCATGCTTGGCCGCAGTATTCAAATTTACGGGTAAGACGGTCTACATATCGGGCGGTTGTCAACATACCTTTTCCGCCTTCGTCGGTACTGCCCGGCAACATGATAGATTCGGTAAGTTTTGCTTGATAGAGTTCTGAGCCCGGTGTCTTTCCGAATCCCATGGGGTCAGCCTGAAAACGCCATGTTCCCGATAAATCGATTCTTTCTTGTTGTGCAGACAGTAGTTGCGCACAGCACAGCATCATGGCGAATAAGAAACTTTTTTTCATATATAATCTTGATTAAAAGAATTAGATTAAGATATCTTTGTGGATACAAAGAAACACTATTTTCCTTGATTAAAGAATAGATTAAATAAATAACTGAATGGATTATTTTATGATTTAGCCATTTCCCGAGGGGAGAGTCCCATTTGCTGCTTAAATATACGTGAAAAATACTGAGGCGATTGAAAACCACAAAGAAAACAAACCTCTTTGACGGATTTTTCAGTATTCTTTAGCAGTTCGATGGATTTATTGATTCTAATCTGATTCAGATAATCTAAAGGAGAAAGATTCAAGTTCTGTGAGAATAATTTTCTTAAATAACGTTCACTGATACTTGCATATTCGGCTATATCATTGATGTTGATGTCTGTTTGGTAGTTGTGCCGGATATAGCAAACTGCTTTCTTTAACAGCTCATTTGTGCAGATAGACAGATAGGTCTCATGCATATATCTATAGAGAAGAATTAATAATTCTGCATAATACATTACTACCAGGTATCGATAATGCGGTCCTTTATGTTCCATTTCATTGACAATGCGTTGTATAGTTCTCATTACACCTACATTGTTCACTATTTTAATCAATCTGTTTTCTTTAGAAAACAAAAAGGAAGGTGTAGGTATAGGTTCTGTGCCAACTTTGATATTTGAATGAAAAAGAGAAAATATTTCGGGTAAAAATTCTAATTGCATTAATATCGTGCCATTTGCACCGGCTTCAAATTGATGTTCTACATGTGGAGTGATAATCATGATGTCACCTTCATGGAAACTTATGCTTTCATTGTCCAGATGCAATATGCAATTTCCTTTTTTTATATAATTAATCTCAATGCGCATGTGTTTGTGAGGACCATACGTTTCGAAAGGGCAGAAGGAGGTAAAACGAAAGACATCTGCCAGACGTTTACTTTTTAAACTTGATGTAATCTGTTCCAATACTTCCCAAAGGGAATATTCCGTTATTTTATTCATATTTCATTTTGGTATAAAACAAAGTTTGTATGGACACTAGAATTTGCCGGTTTTATTCAGTAGAATTCTAGTGTCCTATGTCCCGATATTCGGGTCCTTATTTTGACTAAACCTATTAATAGACAGATTGGGGAGTTTCCTCCTTTTTACCTTTCGAGCTTGGTTTTACTAACGAACAAAGTTCTTCAAATGAAATGGATTTCACGGGAGCAAAAGCATTGGATTTCATATAGTTAATCAAACTATATAACAATTGCTTTTTTTCAGGAAATGTATCCTGATGGTTTAGCAAGTCCATGCTGCATACTATTAATTTCCCATTTAGACAATTAGTTTCAAAAAGAGTCGCTAATCGGCGGTTATTGGCAAAGTTGTCTACACATTCCACTAATGGAGTAATGTGTTGATATATGCTATCGATTACTAAAGTGCGCGATTGGGTTGTCAGACTCCACCATTGCCAGTTGGTATGTCCCTCTGTTGGGAAATGTGCAAAAGCTTTATGAGTAGGATCTAACAACAGTCCCATTGTACCTGCTTGTTTGGGAAAGTGGACAGGACTCCAGAACACCGGAACAAACTTGCCTTGTAAACCTGCACAAAGTTGATAAGGGGGATTGAATAATACTGTTTTACCGGCTGCAAGAGCTTTTTGTGTTTCGGTAAGTTTGTCTGTTACTACAATCTCTTCTTTTTCTATCGTTAAAGTGGCCGGATATACCCATATATTCCAAGTGTTTTTATAACTGGAATTTTCGATGGAAACTCTTAAAGTCAGTCGTTCTGCTTTTTTAACTTCTGATAAAGAACAAGAAATCTTACCGGCTATATTCCCGCCTCCGATTTTTATGTTTGTTAAAGGTATAATACCCTCTTGTAATGGCTGACCGGATGCATTGGTTAATGCCCATTTGATATTCTTATTGTTGATTTCCTCAGAACTATAATTAGCGATTTCAATGTCGGCCGTAAACTGCTCGTTGTTTTTGTATACAGCTTTTGAGAAGCGAGCTAATGGGACAACCGGAGCAGAGAATTGACGAAATTCTTCGGCATTGGCTACGCCTTTGCTTTCCCAAAAAGCATTTAGTAAGCCGACTAATGCAGTTCCTTGGCCGGGAAAATCATGTAAATCTAAAAGTTGAAAACCGCTGATGCCGGGAGTCTTCATGGCACGTTCTATTTCTTCTTTATATAAAATGGCAGCCAAATGACCGGATGCAGACAAATAATCATCTGCCTTTTCTAGCAGATTTTTGTTTTCCAACTCTTGTTTAACTCCTTTAAAATTAAGAGGCTCTAATACACCTGTGTATTTTTCTATTTCTTTTAAATCAGGATACACAGCATACTGTCCTATTTCGTGCGTAATAACCGGAACGGGCATGCTATCTACAGAAGCAGAATAATCTTTATTAAAGTTTGGCATTTCTACATCAAAAACTCCTTGTCCGCGCACCCAACCTTTTTTAGTCCATTGAGTGATAAAGAAATCATCGTGCGGCTCAGGCCAATCGCCATGTCCTTTTTCAAAAGTAAAAGAAGTCGTTGTATACAAATGTCTGGAATCAAGGGCTTTTACCGAATCCAATAAACCTCCCAAAAATTCAAAGTCCGGTTGCAATTCATTTCCAAGGCTCAAAAAGCAGAAAGAGGGATGGTTACCATATTCCGATAAAATTCGTTTTGCCTCATTATATAAGAATTGATTCATTTCAGGATTTTCACCTACGGTCAAAGACCAAAGTGGTAATTCCACCTGCAAATAAAAACCGAGTGAATCCGCTACTTCAAATGCTGCTTTAGGAGGGCACCAAGAGTGAAACCGAAGGTGGTTCAGCCCCCATTCTTTAGCGGAACGGAAGACTTTTAACCATCCTTCTTTAGTGGTTGGGGGGTAACCTGTTAATGGGAAAATACAACATTCCAATGTACCACGAAGGAACACTTTTTTACCATTGACTAATAAATCGGCTCCGTTACGGCTAATTTGGCGCATTCCGAATTCAATTTTCTCTTGCGCCAGACTCTCTTTGGTTTTCATCTTTATTTCCAGCTCATACATTATCGGAGTAAATTCACTCCAAAGCCGTACGTCCTCGCCCATGGGACAAACAAAGTCCAGCATTGTTTCGCCTGCCGAAAGGTCCATTTGCTGTTCTATTTCCGTAACAGATTTGCCTGTGTTTTTCTCTTTTACATGAACAGTCAATGTCCCCGAAGCTTTATTCCCTGTGTTTTGTAGTTTCCCTTTTACATGGATTTCCCGGGTTTGAATATCGGGATATATCTGTATATCTTTCATAAAGACAGCATCTTTCGCCCGCAAAGAGATTTCTCCCAAAATACCATTCCACATGATTTGTGTTTCATTGGTATATGCATGTGCCATATCACCGGCAGTGATGTCGTATTTTTTTCTGTTATCTACTCGAATGGCTATCCGATGTTTCCCCGGTGACAGATATTCTGTTAGGTCAAAGTAATGGGGGCTTATCAAGCTTTCTTGCTCTCCATCTACTTCTTTACCGTCTATCCATACATTTGTTTGCCAAATAACACGCTCCAACTTCAGTTCTATGTTCTTTCCCTCCCAATCTGAAGGAACGGATATTTCACGTATGTACCAAGCCGGTCCTACATAACTGTGTTTGCGAGTGAGATGCAATATTTGAGGTTTGCTTATTGAGGGTAATAACCGATTGGGGATACCGTATCCTGCATCATCCATCGTTCCGGGCAATTTTATTTTGTCGGGAAAAGATTGGGTATACCAATGTTTTGAAATACCTATATCCATACTGTCTATGGCAAATTCCCATTCTCCGGCTAAAGAAAGAATTGACGTACTTTCTTTACATCCTGTCAAAAAGACCATGCCTAAAATAGCAAGTAATAATTGATTTAATAACTTCATATTGTATTTGTCTTATGGTATTATATCCAAATTTGGAAATTAGGATTTATTTCTTTTATATAACTGAAGCACTTGTCGGCTTTCTCTTTATTACCTAGTCCTAAATGCCCCAGCCCCATGAGATAGTGGCAATGGATTCGATTTTTCTTATTCATGTCGTCTTCCCAAATCTGTAAATCAGGTAAAGACACAGCAAAGTAATCCATTACAAAAGTATCATATAAATGTTTTTCACCGTAGGAAATTAGGGAATTAAATCTTCCGCGTGCCTCCGCTTCTTTTCCTACTTTCCGTAAAGCTAAACCTTGATAATAGATTTTATCGGGCTTTTGGTCATTGTAGTACATGGCAGCTGTGGGTTGTCCATTGCCCGAAGCAGCTTTTGTGAATGATGAATGTGCTTCATCATGATTACCCATTGCTTCCAAAATGCATCCTTTATAATAAAGGAAATCATTTTCTTGTGCACCA
>OGHX01000320.1_pt1 | contig 21443 bp, 21 predicted proteins | sample 1571651 | NCBI WGS metagenome assembly OGHX01 (sample SAMEA2582030, study PRJEB24529) | metagenome | biome: Human gut stool | place: China | collected 2011
AAGGACGCTAGAATAGGAAGGACAAGCAATGGAAATCAGACTTGCAAAGACTGCGGGTTTCTGCTTCGGCGTGGACCGCGCGGTCAAGCTGACCTACGGTCTGCTGGATGAGGGCCGCAAGGTGGCCACCCTCGGCCCCCTCATCCACAACCCCCAGACCGTGGAAGACCTCGAGCGCCGGGGCGCACTGGTAGCAGATACCCCCGCTGATGTCCCTGCAGGCTACGAGGTGGTCATCCGCAGCCACGGCGTCCCACGCAGCATTTACGACGAGCTGGACGCCCGGGGCTGTACCTATCACGACGCCACCTGCCCCTTCGTGAAGAAGATACAGAAAGTCGCTTCCGAGGCCGAAGCCGCCGGTGCGACACTCGTGGTGGCCGGTGACGTGTCCCATCCGGAGGTGCAGGGCATCGTCGGACATACCCGGGGAGAGGTATTCATTTTCAGCGATTTGGCCCAGTTGAAGGCGTGGAAAGGGCCTTCTGACCCCCAAAAGCCCATTTTTGCAGTTGCACAGACCACATTTCAGGTAACAAAATGGCAAGAAAGTTCGGAGTTTCTCAAAAAAGCCTATACAAACGCCCGAATTTTTGATACAATATGTAATGCGACGTGGGCGAGGCAACAGGAAGCGGAAGACCTCAGCCAACAATGCGACATCATTGTTGTCATTGGCGGTCATCATTCTTCCAATACCCAAAAGCTGGTACAGGTCGCCGCAAAGCATACGCGAGCCGTAACGGTCGAGACAGCGAGCGAACTTCGGCCGGAATGGTTTGCAGATGTAAAGACGGCGGGCGTCACAGCCGGGGCTTCAACGCCATCGTCTATTATTGAGGAGGTACTTAACAGTATGAGCGCAGAAATCAATGACAGCATGAGCTTTGAGGAGATGCTGAACGCATCCGAGGAAAAGCGTGTTCATGCAGGCAGTATTGTGAAAGGAATCGTGACCAGCATCTCTGCCAACGAGATCCAGGTGGATATCGGAGCTAAGCAGACCGGCTTTGTCAAGCTGAGCGAGCTGACCGATGATTCCTCCGCCAAGGTCGAGGACCTGGTGAAAGTTGGCGATGAGCTGGACCTCATCGTCGAGAAGGTTATGGATCAGGATGGCGTCATCCAGCTCTCCCGCAAGAAGCTCGCATCTCGCAAGGGCATGGAAGAGATCGCCAAGGCAGCTGAGTCCGGCGAGGTCGTCGAGGGCGACGTCACCGAGTTCAACAAGGGCGGCGTTGTCGTCAACGTCAAGGGCGTCAAGGTGTTCGTCCCCCGTTCTCAGGCCACTATGCGCCGCGACGAGGACTACACTGCTCTGGTCGGCCAGCACGTTCAGCTGGTCGTCACCGAGTGCTCCGGCCGCAAGATCGTCGGCAGCATCAACAAGGTCACCGCTGAGCAGAACAAGGCTAAGCGTGAGGAGTTCTGGGCAAACGTCGAGGTCGGCAAGACCTACACCGGCGTCGTCAAGAGCCTGACCTCTTACGGTGCATTCGTTGACATCGGCGGTGTGGACGGCCTGTGCCACATCAGCGAGCTGAGCTGGAACCGCATCAAGCATCCCTCTGAGGTCGTCTCCGTTGGCGACACCATCGAGGTGTATGTGAAGGACATCGACACCGAGAACCACAAGGTCTCTCTGGGCTACAAGAAGGCTGAGGACAACCCCTGGGAGCAGCTGAAGAACAACTACCCCATCGGCAGCACCTTCCATGCTCCGGTCGTGTCCCTGACCAAGTTCGGTGCATTCGTCCGCATCCTGCCGGGTGTTGACGGTCTGGTCCACATCAGCGAGATCAGCAATGACCGCGTTGAGAAGGTCTCCGACGCACTGAAGGTCGGCGATATGGTCGACGTGAAGCTGCTGGATGTCGACTTCGACAAGAAGCGCATCAGCCTGTCCATGAAGGCTCTGCTGAACGACGACGCTGAGTAATCAGCCTGCAGCATAGTCTCATTAGACACAATGCGAACTACAGCCCCGTTGCCGGGAAAACGGCGGCGGGGCTGTTTTGGTACAATTATGAAAAACTGGTTTATAAAGCACCGCGAGGTGCTGGCTTATCTCGTTTTCGGCGTGCTGACCACATTGCTGAACATCGTACTGTATGCGCTGTTCAGCCGCCTGTTCGGTTACGAAGCCGCCAACAGCTGGGGCAATGTGCTGGACAATGTCATCTGCATCCTGTTTGCCTATGTCACCAACCGGGCCTTCGTTTTTGCCAGCCGGACGCAGGGCAGAGAGGCGCTGAAAGAATTTGGTGCATTCGTCACCTGCCGTCTGGGTACACTGGTATTGGATGCCGCCATCATGATGATCTTCGGCAACCTGCTGGCAGCCCAGGGGGCGGCTCTGGTGGAGAGCTTTATGAACGGTGCGCTGAGCCTGCTGGCTGGCTGGTTTGGCCCGGATACGGTGCTGCAGATGGCCACCGGCGGCGCAGCGCCCGCTCCCTCCATCTCCGACGGCTCTGCCGCCATCGCCATCATCGGCGGTGCCGACGGCCCGACGGCCATCTTTGTCACCAGCTTCTACGATGCCCAGGCCCTGTGGGGCATGGCGGTGAAGGTGTTCTCCAACGTGGTGGTGGTGGTGCTGAATTATGTGTTCAGCAAGCTCATCGTTTTTAAGCGTAAGTGAGATGTTTTTCTGCCAGCGGCAGAAAAATATCTGATATAATTTCAGGAGGTACGGTATTATGAAACGTGGTCTGAAAGGTTTTGCATTTCTGGTCTCCGGTCTGGTGCTGGGCATCATCGGCGCAACGGTGTCTGCAACGGCCATTGCCCTGAGCGCTGTCGGCATGGCGAAGGTACGCCGTGCCACCAAGAACTAAGAAGCTGTTTTCAAAACAACTTCGATTCAGGAGGAAAAAAGCATGAATCGTGAAGAGATCCTGTCCCACGTCGATCACACCCTGCTCAAGCCTGAGGCTACCTGGCCCCAGATCCAGACCCTGTGCGACGAGGCCATCGCCAACCACACGGCTTCCGTCTGCATCAACACCTGTTATGTGAAGCAGGCCGTCGAGTACATGGCGGGCCGCATCCCGGTCTGCTGTGTGGTCGGTTTCCCTCTGGGCGCAATGGACACCGCTTCCAAGGCCTTCGAGGCCAAGACTGCCATCGAGAACGGCGCTGCCGAGGTGGATATGGTCATCAACATCGGCCGCCTGAAGAACGGCGAGTACGACGCCGTCCGCGAGGACATCCGCGCCGTCAAGCAGGCTGTGGGCGATAAGGTCCTGAAGGTCATCATCGAGACCTGCCTGCTGACCGACGACGAGAAGCGCAAGATGTGCGACATCGTCTGCGAGGCAGGCGCTGACTACATCAAGACCAGCACCGGCTTCTCCACCGCCGGCGCAAACTTCCACGATGTGGAGCTGATGGTCAAGGGCGTGGCTGGCCGCTGCAAGGTCAAGGCCGCCGGCGGCATCTCCACCGTCGAGGATATGGAAAAGTTCCTCGCCCTGGGTGCAGACCGTCTGGGCACCTCCCGCGCCGTCAAGATCCTGAACGGCGAGCAGGCAAAGGGTTATTGAGTCTTATCGATCTGCGCGAAATGTCAAAAAAGAGTGGGACTCTTCTTGACATTTCGACGAAGCAATGATAAGATATTACCCGGACAAACTGAATACCGACTTATCAAGAGCGGCTGAGGGGACAGGCCCTGTGAAGCCCGACAACCTGTGCGTGAGCATAAGGTGCCAAATCCTGCGGGAAACCGAAAGATAAGAGTGCAACGCTCAGAGCTTCGGTTCTGAGCGTTTTTCATTGCATGAACTTGATGAACGAGTAGGAAGCTGTCAATATTGATACACACACACCAACGCCAAGGAGGTACAAAAATGGCAAAGCACTGTCTGTTTACTTCTGAGTCCGTCACCGAGGGCCATCCCGACAAGATCTGCGACCAGATCTCCGACGCCATCCTCGACGAGATCCTGACCCACGACCCCGATGCCCGCGTGGCCTGCGAGACCTGCGCATCCACCGGCCTCGTCCACATCATGGGCGAGATCACCACCAACTGCTACGTCGATTTCCAGAAGATCGTCCGCGAGGTCGTGGCTGACATCGGCTATACCCGCGCGAAGTTCGGATTCGACGCCGACACCTGTGCCGTCATCTCCAACATCGACGGCCAGAGCCCCGACATCGCCCTCGGCACCAACGATGAGGTCGGCGGTGCCGGCGACCAGGGCATGATGTTCGGTTATGCCTGCGACGAGACCCCCGAGCTGATGCCCATGCCCATCAGCCTGGCCCACAAGCTGGCCAAGAAGCTGACCGAAGTCCGCAAGAGCGGCGAGCTGGACTATCTGCGTCCGGACGGCAAGAGCCAGGTCACTGTCGAGTACGTGGACGGCAAGCCCGTCCGCGTGGACGCTGTGGTCATTTCCAGCCAGCACAGCGATGCCGTCAGCATGGAGCAGCTGCGCGCCGACGTGATGGAGAAGGTCATCAAGGCCACCATCCCCGCCGAGCTGCTGGACGAGAACACCAAGTATTATATCAACCCCACCGGCCGCTTCGTTGTGGGCGGCCCTCAGGGCGACACCGGCCTGACCGGCCGTAAGATCATCGTCGATACCTACGGCGGCTACGCACGCCACGGCGGCGGTGCTTTCTCCGGCAAGGACCCCAGCAAGGTGGACCGCAGCGCCGCTTATGCGACCCGCTGGGTGGCTAAGAACATCGTGGCCGCTGGTCTGGCCAAGCAGTGCGAGGTGCAGGTGGCTTACGCCATCGGCGTGGCAAAGCCTGTCTCCATCATGGTGGACACCTTCGGCACCGGCGTCGTGGCCGACGAGAAGATCGAGCAGGCTGTGGAGAAGGTCTTCGACCTGACCCCCGCCGCCATCATCCGCGACCTCGATCTGCGCAAGCCCATCTACCGCAAGCTGGCCGCTTACGGCCACATGGGCCGCGAGGACCTGGGCGTGAAGTGGGAGAACACCGACCGCGTCGAAGAGCTGAAGGCTGCTGTCGCTGCCCTGTAAGAGCAAAAACTTAAAAGAATGACTTTTGAGCCGGAGAACGTATGGTTTTTGTAAAAAACACATAGTCTCCGGCTCTTTTTCGACAAAGAGATGTGCAAGGCGCAGAAAATGCAGGTTGGATGCAAGTTTCTAGTGTCGAAACGCCGAAAATGTGATAGAATAAATAACGGATATGCACTTCAACGTCTGATTTTATCAACTGATAAAAGAAACTTTAAGGAGCTATAATTATGTCTGTCATTACCCCTAAGGATTGCTTCCACCAGCCTCAGGTCGCCGACCTGCGCCTCATCGCCTGCCCGGGCGCCGAGGAGCTGACCAACCTCATCGACAAGCATCTGGTGCGCTGGGCCAGCGAGGCCGGCTACCAGACCAATAGCTTTATCATCGAGAGCGCCTGCCCCCGCTTCCAGAGCGGCGACGCCAAGGGTCTGGTCAAGGAGTCGGTGCGCGGCGACGATATTTTCATCGTTGTTGACCCCGGCAACTACAGCGTGACCTACAAGCTGTTCAACTATGAGAACCACCTGTCTCCGGATGACCACTTCGCCAACCTGAAACGCCTCATCCAGGCCGTGGCCGGTAAGGCACACCGTGTGTCTGTCATCATGCCCAGCCTGTACGGCGGCCGTCAGCACCGCCGCGTGTCCCGCGAGAGCCTGGACTGCGCTGTGGCTCTGCAGGAGCTGCAGGCCATGGGCGTCAAGAACATCATCACCTTCGATGCACATGACCCCCGCCTGATGAACGCTGTGCCTCTGATGAGCTTCGACAATGCGATGCCCACCTATCAGGTCCTGAAGAACCTGCTCAAGAAGAACCCTGAGATCAGCTTCGACAAGGACAAGTTCATCGTGGTCAGCCCCGACGAGGGCGCTATGAGCCGCAACATGTACTTCTCCAGCGTGCTGGGCTGCAACCTGGGTATGTTCTACAAGCGCCGCGATTACACCCGCGTGGTCAATGGCCGCAACCCCATCGTCGCTCACGAGTATCTGGGCGATTCCGTTGAGGGCAAGACTGTCTTCGTCGCTGACGACATCATCGCTTCCGGCGAGAGCATGCTGGAAGTTGCCACCAACCTGAAAGAGCGCGGCGCAAAGCGCATCATCGCCAACGCCACCTTCCCGCTCTTCACCAGCGGCCTCGAGAAGTTCGACAAGGCTGTGGCCGACGGCATTCTGGACTACGTCACCGGCACCAACCTGACCTACCGTATGCCTGAGCTGCTGACCCGTGACTGGTACGTCGATGTTGACGTCTCCAAGTACGCCGCATACTTCGTCGTGGCCCTGAACCATGATATGTCCGTTTCCAGCATCATCGACCCCATCAAGAAGATCGAGGCTCTGCTGGCAAGCCGGAAATAATGACAGATATTTTCTGAGATTCATCCAATAGAAAAATCCCCCGCAGCTTTGTGACGCTGCGGGGGATTTTTTTGTTATTCTAATGCTTTCAGCGCCTCGACCACACGCTGATATTCCTTCTCTACCGGAGGGAACAGCTCGTCGGCACCGTCAAGGCTGCCGCCGCGGAGGGCTTCCGTCAGAGCACTGGACGGGACGTACAGTGCATCGAAGCCGAGGTTCTGGCAGACGCCCTTCAGGGTGTGAGCGGCACGGAATGCTGTCGGGGCATCCTTCTCTTCCAGCGCTTTTTTCAGGTTCGGGAAGCTGTCGTCCTGTAGAAATTTCAGAGCGAAGCGGCGGACGAAGTCCGCGCTGGGCAGACGATCCATCACGCCCTTGTAATCGCCGTCAATGGCTGCATATACTTGTTCCAACGTCATTTTTATACCTCACCCAAGAACAGTTTCGTCAAAGAGAATTCCTTCTTTCGGGGGAGGAGGGGCATCGGCCTCAGTCTCCTCCGCGAGCCGGCTTTCTACGTCGCGCAGGCATTCCAGCAGCAGCGGATTGAAAGCACCGTGCTTTCCTGCGGTCAGCGCAGCGACCGCTTCCTCCTGCGAGAGGGCCTCGCGCTTGTCCCGCTTGCCGACCAGACCGTCATAGGCATCCGCCAGCGCTACCACCTGTGCTGCGATGGGGATGTCATCGCCCTTCCGGCCATCGGGATAGCCGCTGCCGTCCCAGCGCTCATGGTGCCAGCGGCAGATCTGGATCGCAAATTTCACCAGCGGCTCGTCCTGATACTGGGACAGATTTTCCAGCATCTGTGCACCCAGAATGGGGTGGGTGTGGAGGATGGCGGTTTGTTCCGGCGTCAGGTCGCGGGCGTTGAGGATGCGGTCGTCGATAGCAACTTTGCCGATGTCGTGGAGGGCAGAGGCCGTCGTGATGAGGTAGCGGTCCATCCCGTTCAGGCCGTAGATGTCGGTCTTCTGGCACAGACGCTCCAGCAGGATGCTGGTGATGCGCTGCACCCGGGAGATGTGGTGGATGCTCTCGCTGTTGTGGATCTCCGTGACCTGGCTGAGGATGCCGATCATGATCTGGTCGTTTTTCTCCCGGTCATAGAACTGCTGGGACACCAGCGCACTGAGACGGCGCTGACGGGCGTAGAGCCGGGCGACATTGGAGACGCGGCGGTGGACGATGCGGGCATCGAAGGGGCGGCTGATGTAGTCCGAAGCACCCAGCTCGTAGGCGCGGCGGACGGTCTGGGAGGAATCCTCGCTGGAGATCATCACGACGGGGATGTCCTCGAGCCAGCCCTGGGCGGACATCCGGGAGAGGACATCGAAGCCGTCCATGTCGGGCATCACGATGTCCAGCAGCACGATGGAAATATCCGAGCCCCAGGCGTTCAGAAGCTCGAGGCACTTGGGGCCTTCCAGGATCTCGAAGTCGTCGCAGAGGATCTCCGAGAGGATGTCACGGTTCATGGGGGAGTCGTCCACGATGAGCACCATCGGACGGTGCTCATTTTCAGAGCAGACGGCATCGGGGGCGATGTCCGCGGTGACGACAGTGTTCTTGCGGCGCTTTGCAAGGTACATCCGCTTGTCGGCGATGAGCAGGGCGTCGCTGATGGGGATGCCGGCGGTCATCACGCCGCCGATGCTGGCCGAGACGTGCATCTTCTCGAACTCGGGCAGATGGGCCGCGAAGAGGCGCTTGTTGATGTCCTTGAGCTTGCGTACGAAAGCCTCAGCCGAGATGTCGGGCAGGATGAGCAGCAGCTCGTCGCCGCCGTACCGCACCAGCATATCGGTGGAGCGGATGCAACGGTGGATGATGGAGACGATGAGCCGGAGCGCTGCGTCGCCGGCTGAGTGGCCGTAGGTGTCGTTGCAGAGCTTGAAGTCGTCGAGGTCTATCATGGCGACGCCGGCGTTGAGGTACTTGTGCTTTAATTCCTCTTCATAGAAACGGCGGTTGTAGGCACCGGTGAGGGCGTCCCGGTAGATGAGCTCGTTGGAGTGGAGGGAGCTGCGGGCGCTGGCGTCCAGCGGCAGGATCATCTCCATCACATAGGGCTTGCCGTCCACCTCGACATAGCGGGCTGTGACCTGATAGAGGGAGCTGCCAAGCGTTTCCAGCTTGGAGCACTGGCATTTGCCTGCCATTGCCTCGCGCCCCACGCAGCTGGTGCAGGGATGGACATTCTTCCAGGGCGGGTAGCAGGGTTCTTCCACCAGCATCTTCGGGTCGAGAAGACGGACGGAAGCATATATCTTGCGCAGACAGGCCATCTCCTGTTCGGCCTGCTGGCGTGTCAGATTTTGCTCGGTAAGTTCGGACATGGTGTCGCTCCTATTATAACGAGGTAACGAGATATGGTGTGGAAGGAGGGCGAGAAACAGCAGTTCTTCTGCAGCGGATAATTATAATTATGTAATATACTACCATAATCATGGGAAATCCGTCAATGCATAGAAAAATATTTCCGAAATGGAATGACAGTCTGCCGGGATTCCCGGGAAAATAGAAATTTGAAGCAGACCGATAAAATTGTTGCATCCCGGCGCGAAACGGCTCGAAAAGTTTGTAACCGATTTGATAAAAATACGCACAGACACAAGAAATTTGGACGCTGGTTGCACAAATATGAATAATTGTGCTGCTTAACAAAAAGATTTTTGGATACAACAGAATGTATTGTGGAACACTCACAAAATATAGCAAATAATCTTGTCTATTTGTTCTATTGCGAACGGTCGGACGGATGGTTATAATACAAACAGAAACCGCAAAACGTGTAACGAGTGCGCTTTGCGAGATGCTGTGATAAGCGTTAATGAAGGAGAACAAGATTATGAAAATGATTTCTCGTCGTGACTTCCTGAAAGCTTCCGCTGTTGTGGGTGCTACCGGCGTTCTGACTGCCTGCGGCGGTTCTTCCGCTTCTACTGCTGCTTCCTCTACTGCAGCTTCTACCGCTGCTTCTTCTACCGCAGCTGCTTCCGGCTCTGCTAACGTCGGCGTCTGCATCTATCAGTTTGCTGATAACTTCATGACCCTGTACCGCACCGACCTGGAAGAGTACCTGAAGGACATGGGCTACGCCGTCACCATCGTCGATGGCAAGAACGACCAGAACACCCAGACCGAGCAGATCAACACCTTCCTGCAGCAGGGCGTGGACGTCCTGGTCATCAACCCCGTCCAGACCACTTCCGCTCAGACCATCGTTGATACCATCAAGCCCTCTGAGACTCCCATCGTCTTCATCAACCGTGAGCCCGACAAGAGCGTTCTGGACTCCTACGCAGACAAGTGCTGCTACGTCGGCGCTGACGCACGTCAGTCCGGTACTTATCAGGGCGAGCTGATCCTCGAGACCGAGACTCAGGGCGACATCAACGGCGACGGCAAGATCACCTACATCATGTGCAAGGGCGACCCCGAGAACATTGATGCTCAGTACCGCACCGAGTACTCCATCAAGGCTCTGACCGACGCCGGCAAGGAAGTCGAGTGCCTGTACGAGTACCTGGACAACTGGGACCAGACCACCGCACAGCAGGACGTCGCAAACGCTCTGGCACAGTACGGCGAGAAGATCGAAGTCGTCTTCTGCAACAACGACGCAATGGCACTGGGCGCTCTGCAGTCCCTGCAGCAGGCTGGCCGTACCGTCGGCAAGGACGTCTATCTGGTCGGTGTTGACGCACTGAGCGAGGCTGTCCAGAATGTCGTCGATGGCAACATGACCGGCACCGTTCTGAACGATGACGTGGGCCAGGCTACCGCCGCCGCAGCTGCTACCAAGCTGTACGTCGAGGGCAGCAAGGTCGAGCAGTACTACTGGGTCGACTACGTCAAGGTCACCAAGGAGAACGCTGCACAGTACATCAAGTAAGCAGCCGAAACCCTATCGTTGCAAGGTGCGCAGTGAACCAATAAGGCTTAATTAAAAGCTAAAAAAGCGCGTGCGTGCGAGAAAATATCTCCGCGCACGCGCCTTGTTTTAAGAGCCCGCCGGCAAAAAACGCACTTTCCAAGACCCAAAGACAAGGAGGCTCTGAGGAATGTCAGAATACCGTCTGGTAATGAAAGGCGTGGTAAAGACCTTCCCCGGCGTGAAAGCGCTGGACCACGCGCAGTTGGAGCTCCGCCCCGGCAAGGTCATGGCCCTGATGGGCGAGAACGGTGCCGGTAAGTCCACCCTGATGAAATGTATGTTCGGCATTTACAAGATGGACGAGGGCGAGATCGAGTACGAAGGCGAAAAGGTCAACATCCCCACCCCGCTGGATGCACTGAACCGCGGCATCGCGATGGTGCATCAGGAGCTGCAGCCTATCCCGGCCCGTACTGTGGCCGAGAACATCTGGCTGGGCCGCTACCCCACCAAGAAGGCTGGCCCCATCACCATCGTGGACCACGCCAAGATGTATAAGGACACCGACGAACTGCTGAAAAAGCTCAAGCTGGACATCAACTCCCATGCAAAGCTGGGCTCTTTGAGCATCGCCCAGATGCAGATGGTGGAAATTGCAAAGGCTGTTTCCGCAAACTGCAAGGTGCTGATCCTGGACGAGCCGACTTCCTCGCTGACTGCGAACGAAGTCGAGTCCCTGTTCCGCATCATGAATGAGCTGAAGGAGCAGGGCGTCGCTCTGGTCTACATCAGCCATAAGATGGACGAGATCAAGGTCATTGCCGACGAAGTCACCATCATGCGTGACGGCCATTATATCGGCAAGTGGGACGTCGCCAACATGACCAAAGAGGAGATCATCGCCAAGATGGTTGGTCGCGAACTGTCCAACCTGTATCCCCCGCTGGAGAACCACCCCTCCGACGAGATCATGATGAAGGTGGAAGACTTCACCTCCATCCATCCCCGCTCTTTCCGCCACTGCAGCTTCGAGCTGAAGAAGGGCGAGATCCTGGGCGTGGCCGGCCTGGTGGGCGCACAGCGCACTGAGCTGATGGAAGGCATTTTCGGCCTGCGCGCTCACACCTCCGGTAAGGTGTGGATCAAGGGTCAGGAAGTCGCCATCAAGCAGCCCCGCGACGCCATCCAGCACAGCGTGGCTCTGCTGACCGAGGACCGCCGTGCCACCGGCATCATGGGTGTGCTGAGCGTGGCCGATAACATCTCCATCGCCTCTCTGGACGCCCTGCGCAAGGGTCCCATCATGCTGGACGACAAGAAGATCCTCGAGCTGGTGGCTACCAACAAAGAGAAGATGGCCATTAAGGTCCCCAGCCCCAAAACGGCGATCAAGAGCCTTTCCGGCGGCAACCAGCAGAAGGTGCTGATCGCCCGCTGGCTGGCTAACAACCCCGATGTCCTCATTCTGGACGAGCCCACCCGAGGCATCGACGTCGGCGCAAAATATGAGATCTACTGCATCATTGCCGACCTGGCCAAGCAGGGCAAGAGCATCATCATGATCTCCTCCGAAATGAGCGAGATCATCGGTATGTCCAACCGCGTCATGGTCATGTGCGATGGCCGCATCACCGGCTTCATCGACGGCAAGGATGCTACGCAGGAGAACATCATGGCTCTGGCGACCCAGTTCGAGACCGCGCCCGAAGCGGCGGCGGCCAATCAGTAAACAAGGAGGCTGTCTATCGTGGAAGCTACCAAGAAAGTAACGGGCAAGTCTGTAAAGAAGTGGCTGGGCAACAACGCCATCATCGTCCTGATGCTGGCCGTGTCCCTCATCGTCGGCATCATCCACCCCAACTTCTTCGCACTGGCCAATATCATCAACCTGTTCAAGAACGTCTCTATCCGCTACATCATCGCTCTGGGCATTTCCGGCTGTCTGATCACCACCGGTAACGACCTGTCCGCAGGCCGTCTGGCTGGTTTCGCTGCCTGCCTGGCCTGCATCTTTGCGCAGACCGAGGGCGCTGCCGGTAAGTTCTACCCCAATATGCCCACCCTGCCCACCCCCGTGGTCTTCATCCTCGTCATCGCCATCTGCGCCATCGTGGGTCTGTGCAACGGCCTCGTGGTCAGTTACCTGAAGGTCCAGCCCTTCATCGCTACCCTGGGTATGCAGCAGGTGGTCTACGGTATCTGCCTGGTCTACACCGGCGGTACCCCCATCGGCTCCCTGAACAAGAACTTCACCTCTCTGGCTTCTGATACCATCCTCGGTATCCCTGTGCTGATCGTCATCGCCCTCATCGTGGCGGGCTGCTTCTGGTTCCTGTACAACAAGACCCGTCACGGCAAGTACATGTACGCCATCGGCGGCAACGAGGCTGCTGCCGAGGTGGCCGGTGTCAACGTTTACGCCACCAAGATCCGCATCTACATCCTGGCCTCCTGCATGTTCGGTCTGGCAGGCTGCCTGCTGGCTGCAAAGTCCGGCGGCGCATCCGTCAACACCGCTCAGGGCTATGAGCTGGACGCCATCGCAGCTTCTACCATCGGCGGCGTCTCCACCACCGGCGGTGTCGGCACTGTCCCCGGCATCCTCGTCGGCGTGCTGGTCTTCGAGCTGATGAAGGTCGCTCTGCAGTTCATGAACGTCAACTCTTCTTACACTTACATCGTGCAGGGCCTTGTCATCATCGTGGCTGTTGCTATCGATATTCGCAAGTACCTCGCAAAGAAGTAATTTCCCCAAGAGAGCGCCTATCGGGCCGTCCACTCGTTGCAGTGGGCGGCCCACTTTGTTATAATAGGTTAAACCTCTCCGTCACGGCTGACGCCGTGCCACCTCCCCTACCGAGGGGAGGCTTTGGCATTCCGTAAAGCTTTATCTCTTCGCCAGAGGCTCCCCTACTAGGGGAGCTGTCTGCGAAGCAGACTGAGAGGTTGTACGGAGACGAGCCTTTTCCGAAAAGGAAAACTTCATCTAAAGGCAGGAGAAACACTATGACCGAAAAAGAACAAACCGCCCGCGAGGCGGAGCTGGCCCGGCGGGAAGCCGCTCTGGCCGCTCGTGAAGCTCAGCTGGAACAGGAGCAGGCCAAGCTCGAAGCAGCCCGTGCAGAGGCTCCGGAGGGCCGCAAAACGTTCCTCAACAACAATGACCCCGATTTCGTCAACCCGAAAGAGAAGCTCTACGATAAATTCCCGCTGACGGTCCACCAGATGGACATCATCATCGGGGTGCTGTTCGCCCTCATCGTCCTGTTTCTGGTGCTGGGCTTCACCCACACCAGCTTTTTCGGGCTGTTCGGCGGCTAAGCCCCCGCAGCTGCCCCCCTGCAGCAGACAACAAAAAACCAGAGCCTCCGCACAAGGGCAGGAGGCTCTGGTTTTGTTTTTGGGGATGATCCCGGGCTCAGAGCAGGTGCTTACAGCAGGACGTACTTCAGGATGAAGAGAACGGTCAGCACATACATGAGGGGGCTGATCTTCTTCTCCTTGGCCTTGCCGGTGACCACATTGACGATGGTCCAGGAGATGACGCCGATGGCGATGCCCTCAGAGATGCTGTAGGCAGTGGGCATAGCCAGGATGGTCAGGAAGGCGGGAATGCCCTCGCTGGGGTCGGAGAAGTCGATCTTGATGGCAGAACCCATCATATAGAAGCCCACGATGATGAGGGCCGGAGCCGTTGCAAAGGAAGGAATGGTCAGGAACAGGGGGCTGAATACCACGGCCAGCAGGAAGAGGATACCGGTGGTCATGGAGGTCAGACCGGTGCGGCCGCCCTCGGTGACGCCGGAAGCGCTCTCGACGAAGGTGGTGGTGGTGGAAGTACCCAGCACAGCGCCGGCGCAGGTGGCGATGGAGTCGGCCATCAGAGCACCCTTGATGCGGGGCAGCTTGCCCTCCTCGTCCAGCATATCGGCCTTGGAAGCAACACCGATGAGGGTGCCAAGGGTGTCGAACAGGTCAACGAAGAGGAAGGAGAACATGACGGCGAAGAAGTTCAGGATGCCCACGCCGGAGAAATCGGTCTTGAACACCTGACCAAAGGTCTTGCCCAGAGCGGAGAAGTCGAAGCTGACGAAGCTGGTGGGGATGACGGTGTACATACCGGCGTCGGGGTTCGGCACATAGATGCCGGTCAGCTCGCAGACGATGCCCAGCACCCAGGTGATAAGGATGCCGTAAAGGATGCCGCCCTTGACCTTCTTCACCAGCAGGATGGCGGTGATGGCCACGCCCAGCAGTGCGAGGATGGCGCCCACGCCCACAGAGGAGAAGGTCTCGCCCTTGAAGTGCTGGTAGGTGACGAGGGTGGAGTCGCTGTTGACGATGAGCTTTGCGTTCTGCAGGCCGACAAAGGCAACGAACAGGCCGATGCCCACGCTGACTGCGCTCTTGAGGGTCATGGGGATGGCGTTGAAGATGCCCTCACGGACGTTGGTCAGACTCAGCACGATGAAGATGATGCCCTCGACAAAGACGGCCATCAGGGCCAGCTGCCAGCTGTAGCCCATCGTGAGGACGACGGTATAAGCAAAGTAGGCGTTCAGGCCCATGCCGGGAGCCAGCGCGAAGGGGTAGTTGGCCAGCAGAGCCATCAGGGCAGTGCCGACGAAGGATGCCAGAGAAGTGGCGATCAGAACGGCATTTGCATCCATGCCGGAAGCGGAAAGGATGCTGGGGTTGACCGCAAGGATGTAGGCCATCGTCATGAAGGTGGTGATGCCTGCCATGACCTCGGTCTTGACGTCGGTGTGGTTTTCTTTCAGGTGAAAGATTTTTTCGAACATGAAAGTTCCTCCTGTTTGTGTGTGAAACTCCCGCCGCCCGCAAGCGGCCGGGAAAGAACAAAAACTATTGTAGCACTCCCGCCGGATGCTTGTCCACCGAAAAAATACAAAATATTCACAATATTGCAAAATTTGATGAATGAGTATGACTTTTCAGAGGGGGGCTTTTGTGAGGCGTGCATGAAAATATGGATCATTGTATTGACAAAAAAAGAAAAGAAATGAAAAAAAGAGGTTGACAAATCCAGAAACCTATGATAAAATAAGCAAGTCGTCCGGCAACGGACACGAAAAGAATATGGGCGTGTTCCCGAGTGGCCAATGGGGACAGACTGTAAATCTGCTGCTTTTCAGCTTCGGTGGTTCGAATCCACCCGCGCCCACCAAACAAGAAAAATCCGAACCTGTTTCCGATTGGAGAAGGGTTCGGATTTTTCGTTTTCTTCGGGTTTGAAAATGAAGGCTCCCGTGGACGACGCAAAACTCCGATACCTTGTCATAGACCGTAAGCCACTAACAAGATTTGGAGGGTATGATTATGAAGTACGATGCAAGGGCTTGCCATTTCAACATGGATACCGGGTGCGTGGAACTGCTACTCCGGGATGGGAGAAAAATTTCCATTGACGGCACCGGGGTCGAGGATGCGCTGGACGTGACTATGGCACAGCAGACGGAACTGGACTACCTCATCTACAATGATCCGCTGGGCTATGCAGATTTGATTCTGAACGGTGACCCGGAGGAATATTTGAAGAATGTGGCCGGGAGCCATAGGTTAGAAGATTAAGGACAAAAAAAAAAATAAAGTGTTCTTCCAGAAAGTCTAGCATCCGACCGATACCGTCCGTCAGACGCTCGGTGAAGCCGCGTTCCTCATGCAGCTCAGATTGCAGATAATAATTCTCGTCCCGCAGCCTACGGTTTTCCTGTTCAAGCCGCTGCTGCCGCTGTGCTTCTTCCAGCCGCTTTTGCATGGACGGCACTTGCGACCGCAGACGGGTGTTTTCCGCTGTCAACTCTTTTACCTTTTGCCGATCCGTCACGCTGCGCAGCGCCATTTTCTTTAATTGCTCGACTTGATCCACCGTCACGCCCTTTACTGCCCCTGTGAGCGTCTTTTCTGGCTGAATATCCTTCATGGATACATTTACCCTGTCTGCCTCCTTTAAGAGCCGTACAGTGCCTTTCAGAGCGTCTCGTTGCCGTTCCAGCTCGGCAACTTCCTGCTCAACTGCCGCTGTCTGCTGCTGCACCGCTTCCAGTCTCGCCGCCGCTTCCTTGAACTGCGGTAAGTCCATGTGTGGTCTGTTCGTGCCGAGAGAGATAATTTCAAAATCGTGCCGCTGGGCAATCTCCGTCAGAGCTTCTTTCTCTCGCTCCATCCACGCCGCCCATTCAGTCTGCTTTCTGCCGACACCAACAAACCCCTGCTGCTTCAACGCCTGTTTCATGGATACCCTGGTCGCAAGTCCTCTGGACTGCTCCGTTGCCACAGGGATAAAATCGACATGGAGATGGGGCGTTGCCTCGTCCATGTGCAGCACCATATTGAACACCCGCAGATGGGGGTTGCGTTCTGCAAAGGAATCCGCAAAATCTTTCAGAGCTGCCGCAGCCCGTTCTCCATCCGGCGTACCGCACCCACAGTCGCTCATGTTGCCGATCTGGAAGATCGCTTCATGGAACAGCTTTTCCTGTTTGCTCTGCCGGATATGCTCATAGTAGTCCGGTATCTTATCTCTCGTTTTGGTTTTCTTTGCGTTGTAGGCTGTGAGAGCTTCATCAAAAACCATGTGGTAGACCTGCTTCAGATCCTCGTTGCAAAAAGTGATATTCTGCTCCGTTCGGCTCTGGTCTACATTCGCCGCAGAGAAGCTACGGTTGTTGTGCCGGATGCTTCCCGCACCTGTCATGCCCGAAATCGTAACTCCCATAAAATCGCCCCCTTTCCGCTTAATCTTCCGTTCTCTATTTTATCATAAACTTCCGCTAAAAACAACCTCTTTGTTACTTTCTGGTGAGAAAGTAAAATGCAAAAGCACTTTCACACCGCCGCCCCCTTTTGTGCCCGGCAGTGTGAAAGTGCTTTGCGCGCTCCCGCGGGGAGAAAGGGGCCAATTGCTATTATGCTACAACTGGCCCCTTTCACTAAAGTTAAATGTTAATTTTACGGAACAATGCCAGTAACCGTTCTCGATACAACACCACCAGAAATCTCGCCAGTAGCATCTACATCAATGTTAAAATCTGCGCTTATCGTAGTTCCAGAAGCAAAAGTTTTTCCTGTATATTTAAGACAGGTTAAGGTGTACTTAGGGATACCAAAATCATCCTGATAGTTGACGGAAATAGTCTTAGTCTTTGAGTAAGACCCTGTTGTCTTATACTTCCATACAATAGATCCTGTTATTTTTTGTAACAAGGTTGTTCGGCACTGCGCTATAATGGAAAAGTACAACTCATCAACATAGTGAATATTAGTAGTCACATTAACTGTTGCAATAGCTCGATTTCCTTGAACAGTATATGGGATTCCGCATTCTTCAAGTTCAGACTTCATCTCATCAAGTTCATCCAAACTCAAAGAAACTGGGATCTCAAATGTTTCTGAAGCTATAATACCTTGCTCTGCACTCATAGCCACATCTTCATCAGACGCCGCAAATGCCGTCATAGAAAGAGAGCACAACATTACAACCGCCAAGAACAGAGAAACAAGTCTTTTTCTTATCATACTGAAATCTCCTTTTTTGATTATTTTTTAGGGAAAGTCAACTCAAAGCAAACTCAAAACATTGGAAACCCTCCATTCTATATATCTGGGGTTTAACCCAAAACCGTACTTACGCCTTAGCGACAATTGAATATCTGGCAAAATATCTGCCAGCACTATGTTCCCTTTTTGGGGGAGAACACAGCTAATATCTGTATCAAAATAGTCATCTTGAACATTCACAACTTTATTTTTATAAAAAATTCTTAAGTTACTCTGATTTTGTATGATTAGACTCCACTCATCAGAAATAGCTTCGATCTGAGCAGCAGATAACATAACGCAATCTTTTTTCAGCGAATCGGCTATCTCTCCTGGGGAGAAATCACTATAACTAATAATACCTTGCAATTGCGGTCTACTAACGTAAATAGTAATCGCTACATCTCGAAAAAAAGTTATTGCTGCAAACAAACCACAAATTTCAGCAGGGCAAAAGCTATATAAAATAGTCAACGGGTGTTCAACTAAAGAATTTTTCGCAAGCGACACATCACTAAAATCTGCCCAATTTATATACTGTAGCATATCACCATCTGTTACAGCAAAAATCGAAAAATCTTTTGAACAATAATACACCCTCTGAATTCCTCCTGCTTTTAATGAATTAAATAAATTTCTATCAAAAACAAGATAATTCATAGCATCTATTTTTTTCATTATGCAACCACTTTCTCCATCTTTATATCTCCTAACTGTCTTCGCCAAAAAACAACCGACTAAACCACCCTCTTTTTTGAGGTTTATCATCCACCACTTCTCGCATTTCCCCACCAGAAGTCAACCTCTGTTGAAGTGTTCCCGCATGAAGTGCCTGAGCTACCTGTGCGGTCTGTTGCGCCGCCACCAATGCCGAGCTGACATCTGCCAGTCTTGCGTTCAGTTCCTCGATCTGCTTATCCTTTACTTCAAGCTGCTCATTTTTACGGTCTAATTCCCTTTGCAACATGGAAATCAACACATCTTCCGAGGTTTCGCCCATCACCTAAATAATGCTGATATATAGCGGTTTTTTGGCTTTCGCTGATTGCGAAACTTCCTTTCGCATCTTTCGAAACATGGTTTCGCCGACACCACGCTCTGACCGCCTGTTCTGACACGCCACATTCTGCCGCTATTTCCGTTATAACACCCGCCATATATCATCACCACTCTTTCGTTTGGATCGATTCTCAAAACAAATCGCTATGAGAACCCGTCCTAATCAATTTCAAAATTAAAGTCTCTCTGACAGCCTTGTAAACAAGCAACCAATCCGGCTCAATGTGGCACTCTCTCATGTCCTTATAGTTTCTGGAATTAGTGAGAGCGTGATCTCGGTATGCCTCCGGCAATGGTTGCTCATTGCATAACAGCGTAATGACTTCTTCCAGCTTCTTCGGATTGCAGCCCCGTTTTACCGCAAGCTTATAATCTCGTTTGAACTGCCCCGTAAACTCCGGCTTAAGCATTAAGTGCCTCCATCAAATCACAGACGCTGTCAAACGGGCCAAACATATCCTCGCCCTTGTCTGCCGCTTCCATCGCAGCATAGGTAGTGGCGTTCGGCTCGTCAACCTTGACCTCAAAGGGAAGTCCATGACACCTAAGTGCCTGGCGATAAAAAATCCCCGTTGCCGTACTCAAATCCATTCCCAAAGTCTTAAAAAGAGCTGCCGCCTGTGCTTTCAGCTCCGGCTCCATTCTAATCGTCATATTTCCTTTAGCCATACATAGCACTCCTTTCTCATCACATAGCTTGCACTTATATTATACTCAACATTCATTCGTTTTGCAAGTGCGTTGCAAATATTATTTGTATCTTTTCTGTGAACACCGTTTTTCTATATGGTAACACCGCAGCGTGCACATTTAAGGGTTGAAAAAGCCTTATTTTATGCGGTTTTCCAGCCTCGTTTTTGGTGGGTGGTAATAAAACCCTTACCCGCCTCCAAAACGCCTTACAGGGCATTTCTGGTGCGTTTACAGCCCTTTCTTAAAATTCTCCACCAACAAATCGCTCAAAGCCTGTGACGGGCGTATTTTGACCGTTATATGCCCCTCCGGTATAGTGTCCCACCATTTGCGAATGGTGGGATAAGTCAATCCCGTCTCCCTTTTGCAATGGCTTTTCGTTCCCCCCGGATGTTGCTGCCGCCATTCATAGACCGTTTTCTGCGCCGTTCCGCTTCCAGATGGGCGTCCACCATTCGTACATTCCCCGATGCCAACCTTAAATTGTCTATTCATATTCATGTACTGCATGTGGAGTTTTTGTGATCGTCCATTCCGTCTATTCCTCTCGATACGAACATCGGTCAGAGCTTCAATATCAGAAATCGTGAAATTGTAATACTCCTTGTCGTAGGCCTCCAGCGCACTCCGTATATCTTCCTCGGTCAATGCGTTCTCATGCTTCACCATCTGTAGATCATCAAAAGCCTGTTTCATGTCCTGCCGGAGCTGCTGCTTCGACACACCGCATTTGTAGGCATAAATGGCAAGACACATCAGAAAGAAATACCGATGCCCACCCTTTATCTCCCCGATCTGCCGCATCCACCAATGGAGGTGTGCCCAACTGGACACACCTCGGTGAGATACATCTATATAAGGCAGGGCGTTCCCTTTACTGGGAGCGTCCTGCTGTTTTTATGCTGCAACAGGCAAGGCTTGTAGAGCTTCCTGTTCTTTCAGCCACACCTCGTATTCACGCTGGCCTTCCTCACTGTTGAAAAACTCAACCATGGAGGGATAAAAGCAACGTGCCAGCGCCTTGATTGCTTCATCCGGGTAGCCGGATTTGTTCGACTTCTTCTTTTTGTTCAAATAGTATCCTCCGAAAATCAAAGTTCCATATCCTGCCCACGCTTGCGGTTTCGCTGCGGCACATTCATGGTGCGCTCCTGCTTGGGGACAAGAATCTTTTCCAGAAAGCTGCGAACCAGTTCAGGCGCACGGTGGAGGGCGTCCAGATAGGGCTTCACTTCGTACCAGAGTTCATGATACTTTTGACCCCAATGAACAGCTTCCTTCTTGGCGGTGGAAAGCTCTTCTTTCAGGCGGCGGTTCTCCACGTCCATCATATAACCGTGGTCGGCTTGCTTTTTCAGTTTGGAGAATTCTTCCTCGGTCAGCGAATAGTTGCCGAGGAAGGTTCGCTTGCCGATATAATCCAGATCGCGCGCATGAATGAGGGCTTCTTTTGTGAGCGTGGCCTTTTTCTGCACAGCGGCAAGTTCCTTTTCGGTCTTGGAGAGGGTTTTGTTGGTTTGGGTGAGGTGCTGCTCTTTCTGGTCAATCTGGGCGGTCAGGCTGTCCAGCCGTTCCTGCTCCCGCTGGACTTTGAACTGAGTGACAGTCAGGTGTTCTTCGGTGCTGCCGCGCTCACCACGCTCTACATCGGTATACCCGGCGCTGCGCATATAGTTGAAGAAATCGTCTTGCAGGATGCTGTACGACTTCTTCAGCACGGGCTTACCGTTCTTTTGCAAAACAGGCTTTCCAGCATCGTCCAGTAGGGGCTTGGATGCCCATTTCTTGCTTCGGCTGACCTGCATGACAGTCTCCTTTACGGTACCGACCAGTGCCTTATCCTTGCAGCGTTTCGACCACAGGATCTGCTTT
>OGHX01000326.1_pt1 | contig 20608 bp, 27 predicted proteins | sample 1571651 | NCBI WGS metagenome assembly OGHX01 (sample SAMEA2582030, study PRJEB24529) | metagenome | biome: Human gut stool | place: China | collected 2011
GGTATCTGATTTTCCCCTGTTCCCACATTCCGTTTTGCCGCTTCTCCCAAACCAAGGTTTTCGAGAGCCGTTTTCACCGAGCCATCCGATTTGATATCGCCAAACGGATTCTTGCGGCTTAACAGCAGCGCGCGAAGTGCGGTAAGTAACTGGTCGTGCCGCCCCTTCTCCAGGCTGGCACCGGATGCCTCCACCACGCTGCAAAGTTCCTCCTGCAACATGTCAAAGTAGTCATCATCCAGATCGGTGGCAGGCGTGCCGGTCTGGGGGTTACCACGGGTAAAACCGTTCTTACCCGCGCCGAACTTATCCTTCTGCGCGGTTTTCGTGTCTATACGATGCATGGATTACTCCGGATATTTAAAAATTACGTAGGTATGCGACGGGCAGAGTTTGTTAAGCACACACTCGACAACGGTGTCACCCCAGATACGCAGTGCGGAATCACAGGGATCGCCACATGTCATCCAGGTGGTGTTGGCGGCGGCTGGCATGTTGACCTGCCAGTAATACCGCCATTCCGGCGCATTCACAGCGTCAGTACAGGCCGATGAGCAGGTGAACGTGCTTTTGTCGTATCGCGTGATGGTGGCATCTGGTCTGCCCAGGGCAGCAAGCTGTGCAAGATAAAAATCCTCGTTGATGCCACCCGCCAGGTTAACCTTCGCATCCAGCCGTTGCTGACGCTGGCGAAGGGTCTGTGTCCCAGCGGGAATACATTCATCCGGCAGGCCGCACAGACGCTCCCAGCGATTTATCAGTTCGGTGGTGGTGCGCGGATCCAGCTCCCGCATCAGGGCATCCGCACGCTGATGAACGCGGGTTAATGACGGTGCCGCACCGGCAATCGACGGATCGCTGGCTGACCACGCCGGACCGGGGGGCAACAGTGCCGACAACAGACGGATGTAATCATCGTTTGTCACGTCCATGAAATCGTCCCCAGTACCGCCAGTTCATTTTTTGCAATGGAGATATTGTCTGCCGGTGCAAGCAACTGATGGCTGTATTCCCCGTTCGCACCGGAAATCGCTTCACTGATACGTGACACCTTCAGTTCTCCCTGCGGATAACCATCACGCAGCAGGAACGAACGCAACTCCGCGGTAATGGCAGCCCGTATTTCTGGTGTGTCCGGCGTCACGCGGATATGAAAATCCACCGTATGTGCCACCGGCCTGAATACATACAAATCAGAGCCTGCCACCGGGGCCAGTGGCCCGATATGTTGTCTTGCTGCCGTTTCCGTTGATTCTTCCGGAATGGGATTAATCAGGTCACTGCCGGCAATCATCACACCGACAGTCCCCGTTCCCATCCAGTGGCGGTATGTCCATGCACGGGTAATGCCGGGCACTTCTTTAGCCCAGACAACATAGTCCCCATCAGCCCCGCCCTGAGGCGTCCAGTAATACCGCTCAATGACGCGGGCGCGCCACGTTTCCAGATCTTCAGTATCGAATCCGCCAGTCAGGGTATCTGCAACACCGGAAGACGGCAGACCATTCACCGGCGTGACCAGGATTAATGCCGTACCGTCGTCAGCGTTACCGACCGCGCCTGCACTTGAGCAGGCGATCGGCACGCGCAGGACACCACCGGAGCTGGTTGCATCAGCAGTTGCCGTGTACTGAACCAGGTCATCGCGCTGAATCACGCTCCCGGCGGTCACCTTCAGGCCATCGCTGACACCTTCCCAGCGCATATACCCGCTGGCAGCCGTGGCCCCCTTGCGCGGACACCGTTTCATCGCAGCATGTCGCGCCAGCCAGGACTCATCGCACAGGTCAGGCAGCATGTTCATTGCCAGATAATCGATGTAACCGTAAACCGTATGCAGCGCCGCCGCATACACCTTTGCCCGCACGTCTTCATCCATGCGCCGAAGCGTGTCGCTGACGTCCAGCCTGGCGAATAAATCGTTACGGAGCATACTGATATTTTCTGCCAGCGTCGGGCGCTGAAATTCACTGTCCGCCATGCGTTATCGCACTCCACAGATCATCAAAAGAAATCATTACCGGTCCGTCACGACGCCAGAGGGTGATACTGTTACCCAGCTCATTAATCCCGGTGCGGCGGATATCCAGATCAATACGGGACACCACGCCGTCATCAATCATCCATTGCAGGCATTCGCGGATATACCCCCTTACTGTCTGCACCAGCTGATTGGTCAGTTTGCTGCGCTGAAGCAGCCACAGTCGGGAGCCGTAACGGTCATTCTGTACCGCAGGCCAGGTATCCCCCCACCATCCCATCGGGACGTCGGCGTTGTCATCAGGCTCCGCCCGCCGCCAGGTAAACAGGGAAATCACCACGGCGCGGGTCAGCGGATCCAGCGGTGCGCTGGCGCAGGTGCGTTTACCGTTCACCGTCAGCCACAGTTCCATCATGCCTCCATCGCTTTATCCGGTTTGTCGGTGTTACTGCCCTGACCGTTCTCTCTGTGACGATGCCCGTTATAGGCAAGCCGCATCGCTGACATGGTAGTGCCGCTGGAGTCGCACAGGTCTTTCACCTGTCCTGTCACTTCCAGGTCCATTTCAAAACGTGCTTTAGGTGAATTGCGAAACGTGATCGTTTTACCTGCACCGTCCACCACGATCCCCTCCCGGGTCAGCGTCACGGACTGCCCCTGATCGTCATAGACAGCCACCTCACCCGTCTGCAGCCCTTTCAGGCGGTAGCGCCGGTCCGACACCGTAACAACCACCGCATGAGAACGGTCGCCATCCGGAAACAACACCACCGCTTCCGCACCGCTGTTTGCTCTTGCGGTAAAACCGTAGGGTTCAAGATGTTCAACCCCGGCTTTGGGTTCACCGGCAATCAGGGACACATCCACGGTCTGACATTTCGTGGCGGCACTGATGCTTTTCACCACGGCCCGCCCAATCAGGCCGAGGAGTTGTCGCTGCATGGCTTCAATCGCCCTCATCAGAACGGGTCCTCCTGTACTCTGGCTTTTTTCTTTTTCCGCGCGCCGGGATCTTCGGGTTCAGGCAGATAAGCATCAGGCGGGCCGACACGGATTTCCGTCAGGGTGCCGTTCTGGTCCTGAGTAAACGTGACTTCCGAAACAAGCAGTTCGGTATTGTCGAAACCACAGACCGGATCGAAGACAATCACCCGCTGGTTGGGCTGCCACAGCGTACCGTTACCCTGTCGCCAGCCCTGCACCACATAAGTGGTTTCATCCGTCCGCGCCACCCGTTGTCGGGCTTCAAAGTCAGCACGCGCAATACAGCCTGCCCCCGTGGCCTGCCCTGTCTGCCTGATATACATCGGACGGTAACGGGCAATAAATGCGTCCTCTGTGCGGGCCCGCAGCGCAGTTGTGGTGGCCTCACCGAAATCATCGTCGTTTCCGGCACGCTGCCCCGCCACCTGGTAAACAGAAAACCGCTCCCGGATACTCTTCTCCGTATCGCAGGAAAGGATGTTTTCCCCAAGTACCAGCGCGGTATGTGCCCGCGTTGAGCCAATACCGCCAATCACCAGCCTGCCGTGCGGGTCGTCGTAAGCCAGCGCCTGCTGCTGACCGAGTATTTTGTTGATTACCTCAATCACCGTTTCACCGTGATCAGGCTGAACATCAGGAATAACACCCGACGGCGCACCGCTGTTCACCACCTCAATGCCGAAAGGTGCAGCAAGCGCCTGCGCAATCTGCACCAGCGAGCGTCCGTTAAACTGTGTCGGTTCGGCTGCACAGTCAATCAGGTCAGCCGTCAGACTACGTCCGGCAATACCGGTGCTGACCGAACGGGCATCGTAACGAACGGGAGTCGCCTCCACCCAGCCGGTGATCACCAGCTCATCACCAATTAGCACTTCCACTTTTGAACCGTTTTTAATGCGCGGCTGAAGCGTGGTGATACCCTCATCTCCCGGCCATTGGCGAGTGATCTCCACACTGAAATCCCGCGCCAGCCGTTCAATACCGGCACCGATGCGCACCGATGTCCAGCCATTCCACTCCCGGCCATTTACCCGTAGCGTGACATTGTCGTTCATTGCACTGGCACCTTCAGAGGGATCACCGGCACAAAGCCGGGATGCGTAATGGCATTACGCCGGATAATGTCCGCGTCACGCGCCGCGTTATCAAACCAGGTCGCCGCCAGCACCAGCGCGGGTAAAACCTCATCCGGCGTGCGCTGAATGATCCGTGCAGACTGTTCAAGGCGCGTGTTGATATCCGCATTCAGATCTGCTTTCACCCGGCGCAGCGCCAGAAACAGCGCATCACTGGTTGTACGGGACAACTCCTTATCAATTGCCGTATTCAGTGTGTCGCGAATGTCGGTCAGTTCTTCCCACGTTGGCAGGTCAACCGTGTTTTTCACCGCCGGTGCATTGTTCAGTGCCGGATGCGTGACAGAAGGCCAGCCGGTGCTCTGCGCGGGTGTTGTTGACTGCCCTACTGTGGCATTCTGCATCACCGCGGAAGTTGTGGGCGCAGGCAATCGTGTGACGGCATACGCCGCTTCGCTGATTGCGGTCGTACGAAGGGTGCTGGCAACCACGTTACGCTGCTGCGTCGCCGTGGCGGTAGTTTTACTGTCCGTTTTCCAGACGCCGCGCGGTTGCAGATCGCTGCCGAGGCTGACACCGGAAAGCGTTTTGATCATGGTGACCAGGTCGCTGGCGTTACCATAAAGGCGTTTCCCGGTACGCCACATTTTCTGCACCTGCTCAACGAAATTTTTGCCTGACGATGGTGGCGGCAGAAGTACCGAGATATCCCCCTGCAACAGCCTGGCGGCATCCGATACGGCAGAATCCACCACTTTCATCGCATCAGAAACATACCCAAGCATTGTGCTGGCATTACCGACGACGTCGTTCTGCACAAAATCTGCCACGCCATCGATACTGAAACCACTGAAGCTGTCACTGATGCAGTCATCCAGTGCAGAACAGGATGACATCAGCGTCTGCGCCGTCGCCGCACCTGAAGTGGGGTAAGAGAGTTCTCCCGCTTCGACAAACTTCAGGTCAAAGCGGACAATACGCCCTTCACTCTTCGATGTGCTGACCCGAACTTCCCCGTCAACACAGACTTTCAGCTCACCGTAAGTCGGATGGACAAGCGTGCCGGGACCGGGTTTATTCAGCGCGTCAATCAGGCGATCGCGCTGGTCAAAGCAGTCATCTCCCACCACATAAGCTGTGATGGACGGGCGGAAAGTGATTTTCCCCAGGTCTTCGGTATAGGGTTTGTCGCGGTTCGGGTATTCGTGCGTTTCCACACGACGACCGGTTCCCGCACTTTCTTCTTCAACCTTAAACGGCACACCGCGAAATGACGCGTCCTGAAGTCTGTCTTTCCACGTCATATAAACTCCGTACATAAAAAATCCCACCGGAGTGGGACTCATTAACAGATTAATTTTTCATTACCTGCCAAAGCGCGTATAGCCAACATCATGGCTGACATCAAAACCGCTGGATCGCGTTTCCATAACCCGCATACCCGGAGGCGAATTCACAAAAGAGACCTTGATCTCACCATCAACTTTTGGCGCAGAAGCTTTGTTAATCATGAAGGGATTCGGGCCTGTGGCACCGGAGGCGTTGTTTGACTGAGCCGGATCTACCGCCTGATAAGGTGTGTATCCCCGTGCCGGTATTCCCGTCCCATAAGCATCATAAGCACCCGCGCCCCACTGCGCAGAGTTAATGGCATCGACCGTGTCACCGGAACTGTCGGTAAACCACTCAATAATTGGCTTCAGTTTGTCCCACATATCCTGAAACCACTTAACAACCGGTCCCCAGTTATTGATTACCATCCCCAGCGGCGACCAGGCAAAAACCTTCTTCAAAAGTTCCCAGCCAGCCTCAAAATAAGGACCAATGGTTTCCCAGAGCTTCTTGAAATAAGGTCCGACAACATCCCAGTTAGTGATAATTAATCCCGCAGCCAGGGCTATCGCCGTCGCAATCATTCCAATCGGCGTCATCGACATGATCCTGCTGACAATACTGATGGCACCGCCAACGCCCATCAATCCCAGTTTCAGAATCGCAAGACCGGCAGCAAGCCCGACGACGCCGCGAATAACCCGGGGATTTTCATCCGCAAACTTCGTGAATTTTTCCCCTAACTCCCCCAGCCATTGCGTGATATTTTTGGCGTCACCAGAAAATGCGCCGCCAATAGCCGCAAGGCCGTTAGTTGCGGTCCCCGTCATTGCCTCCCACAGGTTGGACAGCGTACCAAGCTGGGCCTGAACACGTTTATTCAGGCTGGCCTGTTTATTCATCTTCTGCTGGATCTGATCGTAGCCATCCTTTCCTTTATCGATTAGTGCATTGACCACCTGAAGGATTTCGGCATCATCACCAAATATTGCCTTAAGTACACCTGTTCGCTTAACGTCGGTCAGTTTTCGCAGCTTTGCCAGTTGCCTGAACATGTTATCAAGACCGCCAAAACTTCCTTTGCCGTCAGTAAAATCGAGCTGTACCCCGAGTTTCTGGCGGGCCATGATTTTATTGACGTCCCTGATTTTCTTAACGCTTAATCCGGACTGGATAACTTTTCGCAGGGCGTTACCTGCCGACTCCCCGTTCATCCCCATCTGATCCATCATGACGCTGATGGGGGCAAGGCTCTGTGCAGCCTGAAGACCGTCCTTGTTCACCATCTTCAGAACAGAGCTGGTTTTAGTGAAGAAGGACAACATGGTGGTATCGTCAACACCCAGATAAAACGCCTTCTGGATAGTGTCGAACAGCCCCATCATGTCTTCTGACGCCGTTCCGGTAGCATCCTGCATCTTTGCAGCAAACTCAGCAGCCGCTTCCGGTGTTTTTTTCAGTTGTACCGCAAGATAAGCTGTCGCTTTACCCACACCGCCAAGAATGTTTTCTGCCGGGATCCCCTGACGCACCAGCATCTGCATCATGTTCTGGAAATCAGCCGTTGTACCGGGTAGCTGGTTACCCAGGCCAATAGCCAGTTTATTGATGTCCTGAAAGCTCTTTCCGACCTCGCCGTTCGCATCCATCATGGCGACTTTCAGCCCGGTGGCGGCGTTTTCCTGATCGGCATAAGATTTCAGGGAAAGCGTCAGACCCGCTGCCAGTCCGCCACCAAGCGCCAGCCCACCCTGTGACGCTTCTTCCGCCTGGCGTTTAAATCCCCGGATTTTCTTTTGCATTTTCGACAGCGCGGGAGAAAGCCTGTCGACACCGGTGATCAACGCCTTAAGCTCAAATTCCGCCATGTGTGCGTTTCTCCTGCTCTATCCTGTTTGCCTGACTGACCAGCAAGGGAATTTCACTGATCGGCATATTCAGCAATTCGAAAGGATTAATGCGCCAGTAGCTGGCGCAGTCAAAGAAGCGATCAGTGAGGTATTCAGCCGTCAGGCCTGGAGGAAAAAACCAGCCACAAGCCACGCCGCTGCATTCAGGTCTGCCGGAGACATCTGGTCGACAGAGCTTTGCGGCACTTTCGCCAGCCGCACAATGTATTTCGACACCACATGCGCCAGAAGTCTGACTGACTCATCCTGATTCATCTGGTAGGGATACCCCAGCTCGCGGACATCCTTCCCGGTGGGTTCATCAAACTCCAGTACGGAGAGTGTCTCACCATGAGCGATAATCGGTTTCTTTAACTCAAGCTCTTTCATTACTGGTAATCCCCTTCTTCACCGTGGAACTCAAGATCAACCGTGCCTTCTTCGGCATTATGGTTCGCTTCGCCGTGCAGCCAGGCGGACGACAATACATAGACCTGACCGTTCGCCAGCTCGGCAGTGATGGTCATCTCATCAGACGAGGTGATTTTGCTCACCGGAAAATTCTTCGGCACCTTGAAGGTCCCTTTGACATAAGGCGCACGGTGAGTTTCCTTGCGGTCCACTGAACCGTCCAGGCCGATGATGTCATCATTGACCGTCCTGTTCATGGGCACCTCAATGCCGCCGGTCAGCGATAGCTGCTGACCGTCAATTTTGAAATAACAGGTTCCCCCGATACGGGCCATTATGCAGACTCCTCTGAATACTGAAGACGGAACTGGTTAACCACGGCAAAGACACGCAACTGGTTAACATAGTCAGGCGGGAACAGCGTGTTCAGGCGGTTCGGATCGCTGGCATCACGCTCCACAACCAGGTACTGCTTAAACAGTTCGTAGTTTTCCACGATCCCCGCACGCTCAAGCTGACGGTAGGTTGCCAGCAGTTCCCCTTTGATCACCGCCGGTGTGACAATCGCCTGACCGGGACCAAAGCGGGTACCGTCGCTGGCAAGCTTGTGACGCCCGTACTTACTGGTAATGACGGATTTCAGTTTGCGCAGCACATACGCGCTGGTATGCAGCGTCTCGCTGTCGAGGTAGCTGTTATCCGCAACACCGTAAGCGTTTTTCCTGTACGTGGTGACATCACGCTGAATGCGCAGCACCCCGCTTTCGACATACGCCGTTGCCACGCCATGAGACAGCAGGGTCTGTTGTTCGGTCATCGTGAACCGTTTCCCCTTCGGCGCAGGCAGCATACCCACCAGCTCACCGGTCTGCGTGGGACGTGCCGGATCGTTGCGAATAAACACCGCTGCGCGGGCGGTACGGCTTGCCGCCAGCTCGTCGGCAGGCGTCTGGGTCTCTTTTTCGTATCCCGCCAGGGTAATGTGCTGCTGGTTAAACTGGTCACCTGCGTTCACCAGTTCTGACAGCGTGCCGATCTTTGCCGTATACACATGACCATACAGCTGACGCGCATAGCTCCAGCGACCGCTGGTATCGTTCATCTCTGTCACCAGCGTGTTAACGGAGGCCGTGTCGTTGAACGGCAGGCCAATATAATCAAACGGCTCATCCGCCATTGCAGCCACCGCGCCGGTGAGAACCGGAGCGCCCGTTCCGGCGCTCCCCGTCGCCACAGCAATCTGTACGCCCGCTGGCAGCACTTCGCCCCCACCAAAGCCGTAGTAATTGAGGCTGACAGGAATTTCATTCCCGCAAAGCCCCTTATGACGCGCGGTCAGCGTGACCACGCCTGCCGAAGATGAGGCCGTAAACGGCAGGGCCGGAACGGCATTAATGGCATCTTTGATACTGCTGGCAATCGTCGTGACGTTATCGCCGTTGGTCACCGGTGCCTGCACGCGGGTACGTCCCACATAAACATTCACCGTGCCGGTTTCGGTTGCCGCCCCGGTCACCGTCAGCGTAACCGTTGCCGCCGCGCCCGTGGATTCAGGAACGGCAATTACATACAGTTCACCAAACGGGTCGGTCTGGCGATAAGCCTCGACCATACGCGCCAGCTGACTTCCCGCACCACAAATCTGGCGTGCATAGTCTGCCGACGGCATCAGTACCAGACTGTTGGCAACAATCTCTGCACCGTTATTGGCATGACCAATCAGCAGCGATGCTCCGCTGTCCTGTGCAGTATTCGCCGCCTGGTTATCCATTTCCGCATAAAACAACGGAACCAGCGTATTCGACGGAATGGTGTTAAAGCTTGTCGTCATCGGTATTCACCTTTTTATTCACGCGCCGGATATCACCCGCTGCTTCACGGCGCAGCCAGTAGTTGTTCTCGTCAACATTTCGCCCTTCGGCGGGCAAAAGGTCGCCGCGGGCAGGGTCAGGAACTGACCGCCCTTTAACAGGTTTGACAAACATGAGGATCCTCAGGAAGGAAGGGTTATTTCGGTGTGATGTTCGATATCGCCGTCAGACCCGTTACCGGGCTCGAGATAATCAACATCAATCGCCAGCGTTTGCAGTTCATCCAGACTGTTCAGGTCATCCTGCTGGCGGGTATCGTCTTCAGTCAGCTCGCTGATGACCGAAAAATCGAACTGATAAATCAGCTCATGACGATTCAGATCCAGCAGCGTGCCGCCGTCATAGGTAATCGGGTTACCGCACGCTTCCGGGTTCCAGCCCAGCAGGGCCTTAAAGAGCATCTGCCGGACATCGTCCACCACATCATACGAGGCAAACTGACCGCGCTCATCACGCCCATTACTCAGTATGACAACCACGGAGAAGCCCTCTTTCAGCTCCTGCCAGTAGTCGGTCTGGCTTTTGTTTTCTCCCGGAGAATCATCACCCGGTACCACATACGCCGCCGGGAGTCTCAGCTTTCCGACCTCCGGCAGATTTTTGAACTGTGCCGCGCCTGCCACCCGGTTTTCAAAATACGGGCAGCGGGCACGCAGCGCAGCAATAACAGGCGTCAGTTTCATCTGTGTCGTCGCTCCGGCTTCAGTGATTTACGCAATTCCCGCGCCAGAAAATAGCGTGTCCAGCTGCGGTTCTTTTCAAGAGTTTCCACCATGAAGTTATTACGTGGAGCCAGTCGCCAGCCGCTGCCACCGGATGCACCACGATGATGACTACGACGACGTTTTGCTCCTCCCCGGACACCAAAAAACAGAAACGCCGGATAGAAGTCACCAGAGATCATCCGGTTCCCCTTCCCGTTGCGCTGGTTAGGGGCAATGCGTGTCATAAAACCGGCTCGCTTTTTACTGGCTCTCGGCACCATATAACCAATCGAACGAGCCAGGCGTCCGGTCTGATAACCGGGGTTTTCACCCGGTGCCGACCGCGCACGGCGCATCACCAGCCGACGGGCATCACGCATATGACGCTGCCCAATCGTGACAAACGCCCGCCGGACACGGGCGCGGTTAAAGCGCATCTCGGCGGGCTGCTGAACATCAACGTGAAAAAAGGGAGTCGCCATTGCTGCCTCCGTGACTCTGCCTACATTCGCCCAGCTCCGTACACTCCAGCAGCAGAAAGCGCCGCGACCCGTTCAGATCGCGCTGACGTTTCACCCGGTACACACTGTCACCGCAGACCACCTCATAATCAGCGGTGATCCCCCGGCGGTAACGAATGGTGATGTAATGGGTGATGGCGTCCCCGGTCTGCGCGGTTTCCTGCCAGGTGGTGGCACTGGTCTGGATAACCTTCGCCCATGTCCGGAACGCAACCGGGTATTGAGGCTCCACGCCAAAGTTATCCGCGGGCATATCCACCCGCTGGCGGATCAGGACGCGTTTATTCAGTTCGCCGGGGTCCGGCAGAATGTAGGTTGCGCTGGTCTGCGCCTGACGAATTTTCATTGCGGAAAGTACCTGTACGGGCCGACAAGCCAGCCAAAACTCTGCGGCATGTCGAGTTTCTCCACTTCCGTAACCGAAGAGCGGTTTTCGTAAAAATGGCTGATAAGCATCAGCATCCCCAGACGAATATCATCCGACAGGTGCAGCCCGTCCGGATCGCTGTCCGGAATGGTTTCATCCGGTGCATAGAGCTTCCGGTTCAGATACGTTTCCGTCCGCTTTTGCGCCGCACAGGCCAGCAGTTGCAGATGGCGGTCATCAGCATCGAAATCCTCATCCAGCCGGAGTTGGGCTTTAATCTCTTCCATTGTCAGAAGCATACTCAGCCCTCTTTACTGGTCGTGGCTTTTTTCTCTTTTGCCGCTTTACTGCTTTTTGCACTGGTTCCGCGCTCTGCTAACCCGGCCTGAAGTGCAATCTCCTGCACCCGGGCAGGAAGCGCCCCGTCGTCATACTCACCGGCCCGAATGACCTCAACACGCATACCGTCCGGTGACCATTTCAGATCTTGTTTCAGGATCATGATTCTTCACCCGTCAGAACAGGGGGCGCGGTTCCGCGCCCCTGAGTGATTACGCCGCTGCAATCTTCAGCAGTTTGATGGCCTGCGAATCGACCAGCATCCCGCCGGTGCGCTTGGTGGTATAAAAACCGACAAACGGTTTATTGGTGTACGGGTCACGCAGAATGCGGGTGCCGATACGGTCAACGATGGTGTAACCCCGTTTGAAGTTACCAAATGCAATGGCTTTCGCATCAGCGGCGATATCCGGCATCTGTTCGTTTTCAGCGATACCGTAACCCGCCAGAGAGGACGGCTGCCCCAGTTCCAGCCCCGGACGCCACAGATAGTTACCCTCGGTGTCTTTCAGCAGACGGATGGCAAACAGGCTGTTGTTGTTCATCATGAACTTCGCGCCAGTGCGGTGTGCCTTTCGCAGCGTGTAAATCAGTTTGATAATGGCGTCTGCGGTCACCGCAGTCGCGTCGCCGGATACAATATGCTGAAGTTTGCCGAACGCCCGGACCTTATCGGTTTCATCCGTGGATTCATACGCCAGGAACCCTTTCGGCTTCTTGGTACCATCGCCGGTGGTAAAGGCAATTTCTTCCTGTTCGGCAAATTCGGTTGCCAGCTCGCTGTTGATCCAGGCCTCCACGTTGAAAAAGGCATCATCCAGCATTTTCTGGGTGGCCTGCGGGTTACCGTAGATTTCCCCCATGAAAGGTTCAATCAGCCCCAGTTTTGAGGTGGCAGTCTGGGAGCGCGCGTCAGTCTCGCCAACCCATCCGGAAGCCGTGCCGCCCAGATTCACCAGTTTTTTGTAGTCGGAACCACCAACGGTGATCACCGTGGCTTCCTGACGCATCACCACTTCATCTTTCAGCAGGTTAAGAATGTTGCGATCCAGTTCTTCCGGCACGGCGTAGCCACCGTCTTCATCGGTGCCCACCTGCAATGCCTTACGCTCCAGATCGCGCAGACCGTCTTCACGGCCTTTACGCAGGAAGCCCACAAACGCCTCTTTATGCTCGGTGGCCAGTTTATTTTGCGCACCACCTGCCGGACGTTTCAGCTCAAGCAGCTCTTTTTCAAGGTCGCTTTTGAGATTTTCCAGCTCGCTGAGTTTTCCGTTCAGGGTTTCCACCTGCCCGGCAAGCTTGCCTTTTTCCTGCTCAATCGCATCCACGCGCTTGTCGTTCTTTGCTTTGAAGTCGTCAAACTTCTGCTGCAGCTCCTGCGCGACCTGTTCGACATCTTTAATATCTACCGCCATCGTATTTCTCCTGATTAGAAGTTCAGATTTTTCAGTGCATTCAGTGCAGAGCCCACATCCTCAGCGTCGCGCAGGGACAGTGCGCCATAGCCCCCGGCCATGAATGCTTTGGCCTGGGTACGGGAGAGTCCGACATCACGCAGGACTCTTTCGATTTTTTTCTGTTCGGGGATTTCCCCGCGGGCCAGCGCGTTCTTGACGTCGCTGATCCGCGCCTCGTCGTTAGACGGAAACGTCACCAGACTGACTTCCCAGAGGTCGATTTCTTTCAGCAGAAAGGCTTCTTTCGTCCGGTCGTATTCCCAGTCCTTCAGGACGTACCCAATAGAAAGGCCGGTTAACGAACCGGCCTTCATGTGTGCATGTGCGCGTTTTGCCAGGGGATCATCATCAATGAGCAACCGCCCCCTGACGTAAAGCCCGACATCGTCTTCCTTCATTTCGGTGTAAACACCGATGGGCTCATCCATGCGGTGCTGCCAGAGCAGCGCAGGTAACGCTTTTCTGTCACTCCACGCCCGCAGGGAAGCAGCAAATGCCCCGGACATCACCACATCATCGTGGCTGTCCTTTACACCAAAGACGGAGCCATACCCTTCAAACTCACCGGAGTCACTGACAGATTTCAGACTCAGCGGTACATCAAGACGTTGTTTCGTCTGCATTGGCGTTATCCTTCTGCTTACCGGCTTTACTGCCATCGGAGGGTTTCGTGGTCATGTTCATCGGTGTGAGATAGACATCACCACCGGGACGCGGATTCATATCTTCCAGGTCGCGGCAGTCATTGGGAGAGTAAATTCCCCAGTTGATCCCGGTGGCGTAGGCTTCAAAACGGGACTTCATATCCCCGCGCAGTAACGCCCCGGCGTTAAATTTGGCGTAATAAACGCCCTGCTTACTTTTTCGTACCAGTCCGGTGTTGATCCGCTGTTCGATGCGGGTCAGATACGGCACCAGTGAATAGTTGATAAATCCCAGCCCCAGCTCTTCGATATTGTTGAAGGTGGCGCGATCGGTGTTCTGCACCATGTGCAACGGCACCCGGAACAGACGACAGATTTCTTCAAGCTGAAACTTGCGGGTTTCCAGGAACTGGCTGTCCTCGGCGTTCAGCGCCATCGACTTCCAGTCCAGCCCCATCTCAAGGATCATCGGGCGGTGAGCATTGCCAAGCCCGGTGTGACGCTCCTCAAAATCTTTCTTCAGGCGCTCATAAGCCTGATCTGACAGCGTCTGCTCTGTACGCAACACACCCGACGTCACCGCGCCATTGCTGAACAGTCTGGCCCCGTGCTCTTCGGTCGCTGCCGCCAGCGATATTGCCTCGCGGGCATAGGCGATGGGATTCAGCCCCACCAGTCCGTCCAGCGTCAGCGTGCGCACATGCCAGATATCCTCCTGGCTCAGTACATCCGTGGAGCCATCCGGGAATGTGACCTGATAGACCGGCTCCCAGCTACTGTTAAGCTTCGGTACCACACAGCCGGGATCGACGGGCAGCAGTTCAGCCACTTCGCCAAATGCTTTCACTTTGTAGGCGTAAAAGTTTCCCCGCAGGCACAGACAGGTGACCACCAGCTCCCAGAACTCCTGCGGCGTCATATAGCCATTGGGATGCGTGGAGATCAGCTTATGCAGACGCTCGCCGGTGGCTCTCTGTTTCAGGCTGCCGTTCAGGTGATACAGATTGCAGGGCAACATCCCGACCGACTCTGCCAGCACCCTGACACAGGAAAAAACCGCCGTCAGTCGCATGGCCCGCTGGCTGCTGATCTGCTTTCCGGTATAGGTGTCGTAGGACAACCCGATGGCATCCGCCAGCTCTGCTGGCGTGGTCACCGGTGCGTCGCTTTTTCGTTGAAATAATCCCGAAAAGAACACTATTTACCTCCGCCGACAGACGACTGTGTACGGTCGAGATATCGCGCCACCAGCCACGACCAGAACAGGCACAACGCCCCGGCAACAACAAACCCCGCCGGGGGATAAATCAGCCAGGCACCATACGCCAGCAAAAGCGCCCCCAGCACGCCCACCAGAGGCGCGAGAATCAGCATGATCATAATTACCTCAGTTAAAGCGAGCGGATCCCATAGGACTCAATGTGGTCAGACAGCGTGTCTTCTTTCTCGTACAGCATGGCTCTGCCAACCGCCATAATCAGCGCAACTGCACCATCGATTTTGTTTTCCGCCTGCTCCTTGACAGGCTTCACCACATCATCGTTACCCGGAATGGTTTTGCCGACCACGTTGCCGATACACCAGGTCATGATGGGATTGCCGTCATGATGAAAGCGCCCCGATTCAATCGCCGCTTCCAGCTCTTTCATCGGATCGGACATGTTGGTGTAGTTCTGAATGATGGTGATGGGGTTCAGGTCTTCATCAGCAAGGTCATGCGACAGCCCGGTCGCCCCGAAGGGGTCGATGGGTGACTCACTGACCGGGCTGATTTTGTTCGCCGCTTTGGCCTCCTCGAGGATGTAGCGATAATCCACCTCCGCACCATCGGTAACGGTCAGAACGCCCATTTCCACCCATTTCTGAAAGCGTTCGGCTGTCCGTCGATCTTCATTTTTCTCGACGCTGTACACCGTGTCATACGGTACCCAGAAACGCGGGGCTACACTGTAGTAATGCGTTTTACCGTCAATCTCGCGGGTATAAAGTCGCGCCATGCTGTTCATATCCAGCTTACGCGCCAGGTCAAAGGCCAGAATGCACGGCTGCCCCTCGAACTGCTCAAGGGTCAGTGATTTATCCTCGCAGCTCTGCCAGCTCACCAGGTTGAAATACGCCGAACGCGCCGACACCCAGATATTGAGGTGTTTTGTTTTAAAGACGTTTGCCAGACGGGCGTTATTTTTCGCACGCTGCTGCTGACTTAACAAAAATTCGCGATAAACCGACACGCCAATATTTGGATTGGCTTTTTCCAGCACCTGCGGGTCGGTCCAGTCGTCACCTTCATCAACGGTATAGATGATCCCGAACAGTTCATCGTTAGGCACCGAGCCGTTGAGCATCTCGATGACTTCCCGCCGCTTGTCGTAGCACGGTCCCTCAATGTTGTACCCGGCAGTGGTGATAGCCCACATCAGTGGCTGACGTCGCGCCCCCATCCCGGTAAGCATCGTGGTGTAAAGCGCATCTGTGGCGTGCTCGTGATATTCATCCACCACGGCACAGTGGGGTGATGAACCATCACCGGGGTTACCGATCAGCGGTTCAAACCGCGCACCATCCTCCGGACGGTTCATGTTTGAGGCGTTAACCTCAATCCCGAACGCTTCCGTCAGCATGGGTGTGCGTTTACACATCAGTCGCGCCGGGCGAAAGACTTCCCATGCCTGTTTCTCTGTCGTGGCACCGGAATACACTTCCGCGCCGAACTCGTTATCACAGGCAAAACAATACAGGGCAACACCGGCAGAGATTGCCGATTTGCCGTTCTTACGGGGGATTTCGGTATACACCTCCCGGAAGCGGCGCAGCCGGGAGCCTTTATTGACCCAGCCAAACGCGCAGCAGATCACAAAGAGCTGCCACGGCTCCAGCGTGATGGGCATCCTCTTAAATGCCCACTCACCCTTGGTGTGCGGCAACAGCTGAATAAATTTGGCGGCCCGTTCAGCCAGGTCCTTGTCGAAGCGGTAACGAAACGACTTACTTTTTTCCGCCATCAGGTCATCAAGATGGCGCTGGCAGGCCTGAATCACAAACTGGCAGGCCACAATCTTTCCGCGCACGACATCCCGGGCATACTGATTGGCAGCATTTACGTTGGGGTAAGATTTCCGGCTCATGATTCGATGATTTTCAGAAACGGGTTAGTGGCTTTCTTCTTCCCCGCCAGGCCAATCAGACGCTGGCGGCTGCTGGGGTCGAGTCCGAGCATTGCCCCCGTACTGCTCATCTCGGACTCCTGTTCTTTTTTGGCGGTCAGCTCCGGATTTTTGACCATACCGCCCATTGCACCGGTGATGGTGTTGCCCTGTCTGGCAATATTTTTCACGGCACGTCGCCAGAACTCATAGGCCACGCACCACCGCTCAAGCACCGCGAGGTCAGTCACGCACAGCAGGCCCTGACCGCAGAGTTCTTTAGTTGTCAGTTGCCACATGATCGTGGCGAGAGGGAGATCTTCTTCAGCGAACCACTCCGGTGGCTCAACACCTTTGATGGGCGTAAAAACAGGTTCATCTTTATTCAGGGCTCGCTTGCCGGGGTTTCCGGCCAGCGCCTTGCGCGCCGTTGGCTTGGGGCGACGCCCGGAACGCCCCGCCGTTCCAGCCATATGCGGCACTCCTGGTTAAATTTCATTTTTCGCGGGTATAAAAAAACGATGGGGCGGGCAGTCCGGAAGACGTCAGGTCACAGGGATTTGACCCGCCCCTCCCCTCTGGCAATGGGAACTGGTTCTTACTTCAGCCGTTCACGGGCCGTCTTCGCCTTATGACACGGCCAGCACAGACTCTGCAGGTTACTGTCGGCATCGGTGCCGCCATGCGCTTTGGGAATGATGTGGTCAACGGTTTTCGCCTCACCCACCACACCAGCATGCAGACATAATTGACATAAACCTTTGTCACGCTTCAGCACACGCGCGCGGATACTGTCCCACTTCGAACCATAACCGCGCTGATGACGAGATTGCCCCGGCTTGTATTGTTTCCAGCCTTCGTTTTTGTGGCTTTCGCAGTAGCCTGACGGGTCTGTAGTGGTATTACGGCAGCCGCGAACGCGGCAGGCTTTTGGGGTTCGTAGGGGCATTGCATAATCCTCTTGGATGGTTCGCGTACGATACGTGGCACCCTTCTCAGAATCGAATCGCACTCCATTCCGGTTTTGCCATAAACGATCTTTTATGCTTCGCTGGATGTAGTTGATAGTTGTTGAAACTCAATGAACAGGAGTTCACAAATGAATAGTTATGAATGGGAATGGCTTTTGAACAAAGATGACACCCTATACTTTTTCCCCGTAGGCCATTCTGTAGAAGGTAATTACAAAATTCACTTTGAGTTGAGCGGTAGTTGTAACCTTAGAGTCTCAGATGCTGAATTGCATGGTAAACCTGTACTGCTGTTCGAATACTTCGATGAAGATGATGACCGCCCTGCAATAATCGAAATATTAGAAACAACCACTACAACTGTGGAGGCGATGATCGCACATCTGAATAGTATCGATAGTATTTACCATGAACCGATTTACAAAGCTGTTTACGAGTGGGCTGTAAAGTTTTTCTATCGATGATACTTCGTTATCTTTCTGGCATTCACAATACCTTTACATATTAATGACATGCCAGCACAATACTGTCACTTACAACCGTTCGGATTACCTAGAGAAAAGTATGATTCAGGATTTACTGATCGAAGCAATTAGTCACGATAGGATGCATAAAAAGTTAAATGAACTGAATGGCTACTTCTACAATCGCAAACATGAAACACAAATACGTGATGAGTTAGTTGTTATACTCAATCAAATCAGCACACTAACTGCTTTAAGTGAGCATCCAAAACTCGGTATCGGCGCTGTTGACATATCACTTTATAACCAGTCGATATTAACGTCTGAACATAATGGCAATGTTGCAACCATCGAGATTAAACACCATTACCCAAAGGATTTACTTTATCGGCAAGTTCAAGAAGACATCATTTCCGATATTTCAAGAGTAATAGTTTCACCAACTACACACTTTATCCATATACTCCAGCAAAGAACCAAGATTAAAACTCCTTCTTTTGGTCAAGTGAAATTCCTTGAACGTGATGCAAGTGATATCAGCACTTATGTGCAATGTCTTGAGGAGCTAAGTTCATTTCCCAGTAATTTTCATAAAAAAAGTGTATGTATTGAGGTACTTGGTGAAATTATGTCGACATATACCTTTAACGTATATTCATTTGACAACTGATTAATTTGACAATTTTATTGCTTAATGGTTAGTTCTCTCTGCATCTATTTTACGAATATCAGCTTTATCCCGATTGCAGTTAGCCAGCGCAGACAACAGACTCACATTCAGCTCCAGACTGGCACCATACGTCAGCGGATTAGGTATAAACGGTACAGGAGTATCAGAAGTCAGGCTGGGTGGCAGTGGTGCCACCGGAACGCTCACGTAAACTGTCCGCGTACTTCCGCAACCGGTCAGCAGCGGCAGCAGGCACAGCACGTGAAGCACAATCATCATCCGCAACAGCCATTTTGATATCTTCCTGGGTTCTCTGTGACTCCAGTGCGATCTGCTGTTTTGCATGCTGGTTAGCCTCCAGTACTGTATTGACGATTTGCAGTGATTGCAGGACGTTATTGGTAATGGCAGTTGCCGATTTGGCATTTTGTACAGCCTCATCAGCACGTTTCTTTTCGTGCTGATATTTGCTGTAGTAGTGATTCGCTGACCAGATGAAAGAGCCAATAACACTAAAGAAGAAAGCAGAGATAGTCAGCTTATAACTCAACTTCATTTACCACCCCACCAGCCTCTTTAAATCGGGCAATCAGGTCACCGATTTTATGTTCATACTGACCGTAACCTGCACCGGGTAATGAAGCCCATATATTGCTGCAACGGTCGATTGCCTGACGAATATCGCCGCTATCAATCATAGGTAAAGCGCCACGCTCTTTAATCTGCTGCAATGCCACTGCGTCCTGGCTTTTGGGGGAGAAGTCTTTCAAACCAAGCTGTTTACGGTAAGCATCCCACCAACGGGAAAGAAGCTGGTAACGTCCGGCGGCTGTTGATTTGAGTTTGGAGTTTAGCTTGACAAGTTTGCGAGGGTGATCGGAGTAATCAGTGAACAGTTCGCCACCAACAATAACATCATAACCGTGGTTACGTGTCGGTTGTCGCCCGTTATCCGTTCCTTCTGACCATGCCACCATATCAAGGAAAGCTTTACGCTGGGGATTTAGTGCCTGCATAAATTACTCCTTAGAACTACCAAATTTGTTACCGATTACTCGCATTGCAGCCCCACGAATAGCATCGACACCGATCAGCCCAACGCCGCCACCAATGGCAACAGAAAGCGATTTAGGCCATCCGACATACTCAAGAGCGGATGCAAAGGTCAGCGTCAGAGCACCACAGAGCAAGATCTCGAGCGTTTTTCGCTTCCAGCCACCACCACTGCCAAAATAGGCAATGCGCAAGCCAGCCATAACGATCGACATAATCACTGCGCCCAGTGGCGTATCTCCACGCCACCAGCTCTGAAACAACTCCAGCCAGTCTGGCCAGGTATTTGGGTTATGAGGCATTTCGTCATCTCTCACCTCGCGATTATTTGCGGGTGCTGTGTTGGAAATAAAAAGGCCACGCAACGTGGCCACCAGAATTATTTCCCCACCAGTTCACTTACCTCTTTCACCGTCTGATTAAACCGCTCTGACTCAAGTTCAACACCTAACGCCCGACGTCCCAGCGCCATTGCTGCTTTTATTGTGGAACCGGATCCCATAAAAAAATCAGCAACCAGATCACCTGGTCGACTACTGGCATTGATTATTTGCCGGAGCATATCCGCAGGCTTCTCACACGGATGTTTACCCGGGTAGAACTGAACGGGTTTATGCGTCCAGACGTCGGTATAAGGCACGGAAACTGATACGGAGAAATAGCGCCGGAGAGTTTTAAACTCATCCAGCAATTCAGAATATTTGCGATTCAGTGAATCATAAGATGCC
>OGHX01000327.1_pt1 | contig 20523 bp, 14 predicted proteins | sample 1571651 | NCBI WGS metagenome assembly OGHX01 (sample SAMEA2582030, study PRJEB24529) | metagenome | biome: Human gut stool | place: China | collected 2011
GTAGTGATCGTCGTGGCTGATGGCGATCACCGTCTTGCCCATCTCTTTCAGGCGCGGCAACAGCACCTGATAGAAGATGCGGCGGAACTGGGGATCCTGATCCGCGGCCCACTCGTCAAACAGCATCACCTCCCGCTGCTCTGCCAGGGCCAGCAGCAGGGCGACCCGCTTGCGCTGGCCCTGGGAGAGGTCGATATCGGCGATGAAGCCATCCTCGATGGCAAGCTTGCTGCCCATCTGCAAGCGCTCAAGCCACTCGGCAACCAGCGCCTCTTTCGGCTCGGGCCCCAGCAAATGCTGGAACAGGTGGTAGTCGGTGAAGATGGCGGAGAAGAGCCCCAGATAGCCGTTGCGATCGGTGACCGGCTCCCCATCCAGCAGGATCCGGCCAGAGACCGGTTGATAGAGCCCAGTCAGCAGCATGGCCAGGGTCGACTTGCCGGAGCCATTGCCACCGATGAGGAATATCTGCTCCCCCCGCTCGATCACCAGATTGATGGGGCCCACGGAAAAACCGCCCTCCCCCTGGTAGTGAAAGCTCACCTGATCCAGCTCGATGCGCTGCCAGGGGCGAGGCGCAGGCGGCAGCGGGAACGCTTCGTCCGGCTCCGCCAGATTGAGGGCAGCTATCTTGTCGAACGCCACCTGGGCGGCGATCAGGGTCGGCAAGGCTCCGATACCTTGCAGCAAGGGAGTGCGCAGGAACAACAGGGTCAGGGCGAAGGTGGCGGCCACATTGGTGTTGGCCCAGCCCAGCCCGTTGGCCAGGAAGAAGACCAGGCCGATGGCACCCAGCATCATGATGTTCGACCAGTTCACCGCGCTCAGGTGGTAGGTATCGGCGCGGATGATCTGCTCCCGGTAGTCCCGGGCATTCTGCTCATAGAGCTGGTGGTAGACGAAGTGGGCACGCTCGCGGTTGAGCGCCAGCTCCTTGCTCCCGGCGATGATGGACTGGTAGTTCTGGTAGAGCCTGTCTTCGGCCTGGCGCATGTGCGCCAGGTGGCGATAGACCCGGTTCACCAGCAGCCAGCCCACCACCATGGTCACGGTGACCCAGAGGGCGGTAACACCGAGCAAGGCGGGAGAGAGCAGGCCAAGGTAGATGATGGAGCCCAGGGTGAGCACCAGGCCCTGTACCAGCTCCGGCAGGCGCACGAAGGCGATGGTGATCTGACCGATGTCGCTGGAAAGGGAGGCCAGGAGCGGCCCCTGCTCTATTTGACGCAGACGGGCGACGTCGGTATCCAGCAGTTGCTTGAGCAGGCGGCCACGCAACCGGTAGACGAAATGGTGACCCAGGGTGGTCAGGGCCAGTTGGGATCCGAGCGTGATCACCAGCAGCAGCAAGACAAGGCCGACAAGCTGACCCAGGATCGGCAGCGGATCCCCGACTGATTCGATAAGTGATTGATTGATGAAGGCAATGACGCCTATCCCACTGACAGCACTCAGCAGGCTGAGCAGGGTAATGGCGATGAAGGGCCAACGGTATTGGCGATAAACCAGTGACAAGAGTTCCATGACAGGCCTGTAGATGAATGGAAGGAGGGCGGGAGCCTTCGCCCCCGCCCGGCCTGTCGCTTACCAGCGGTAGTTGACGGTGCCGACTATGCTGCGCGGCTCGCCGTAGTAGCAGTAGTAGTCGCAGCTCGCCACATAGGTGTCGTTCAGCAGGTTGTTGACGTTGATCTGGGCACGCCAGTTCTTGGCAAAGTCATACCCGATCATCGCATCCCATACGGTGTGTGCCGGTACCTGGGCGGAACCATAGATGGGGGTGTAGTCCGCATTCACCGCGCCGATGCCGACGCTGGAACCCACATAGCGCACGCCGGAACCCAGCTCAAGACCGGATACCGGGCCCTGCTGCACCTTGTAGTTGCCCCAGAAGGAGGCCTGGTGGCGCGGGATCAGGCTCGCACGACGATCGCCGTTGCCGGTGTCGTTGGTCTTGGCATCGGTATAGGTATAGGCAGCGGTCAGGCGCAACGCCTCGGTGGCCTGCACGCTCCCTTCCAGCTCGACCCCCTGGGAGGTCACTTCACCGGCCTGGGTCTGCTGGCCGGAGCCGGTAGAGACCAGGGAGTTGGTCTGCTCCAGATCGAACAGCGCCAGGTTGATGTAGCCATCGAGGAAGCTGGGTGCGTACTTGACCCCGGTCTCGTAGAGCTTGCCTTCCAGCGGCTTGTAGGAGTTGCCGGTGTTGGGGTCTATCCCCGGCAGCACTTCGAAGGATTCCGCATAGGCGAAGTAAGGGGAGAGACCGTTGTCGGCCAGGTACATCAGGCTGCCGGAGAGAGAGAGGTTGTCGTCGTACTGTTTCTCGTTCTTGCTCTTGGCTTCGCTGATGTTGTGGGTTTCCACGTAGTCGAAACGACCGCCCGCGGTTAGCAGCCAGCGATCATCCCAGCGGATCTGGTGCTGGGCATAGAGGCCGCTCTGGCCCTTGGTGCTCTTCTGATGGGTCGCGGTGGATTCATCAAAACCGGGGAAACCGCTGTAATCCGGGTTCATGGTGTTGATGGCGCCCATGCCATAGTTGTCGGCCTCCTGGCCTTCATTCACATGGCGCTGCAGATCCACCCCCAGCAGCAGGGTCTGCTCCGTGCTGTCGGTGTTCCAGTAGCCCACCATCTGGTTGTCCATGGTGGCGCTCTTGGTATCCCCATCCCGGTAGACCAGGCCGCGGTAGGCGGTGGTGCCTTCATAGGTCGGGAAGATATAGGTCTGGCGCAGCAGCAGATCGTTGTAGTTGAAGCGAACGTTCTGCTTGAACTCCCAGGTCTGGTTGAGCTGGTGGGCCAGCTCGTACCCGGCGGAGATCTGGGTATTGCGATTGCGATCGTAATCCGGCTGGCTCAGGTTGGTGGAGGGATCGATCTGGCCGCCGGAGGTATTCAGGGTGCCGTAAACCGGGAAGAAGCCGTTGGTCGGCACCCCTTCATCGTGCTTGAAGCTGGAAAGCAGCGTCAGCGTGGTGCGATCCGAAATATCCAGGGTCACGCTCGGCGCCAGATAGGCGCGCTCGTTGTAGGTGCCATCCAGCACGCCGTCCCGCTCGTTGTAGAGGGCCACCAGACGATAACGGCTGTTGTCGGTAAGAGAGTCAGAGACATCCACCCCGACCTGGCGCAGATCCCGGTTGCCCAGTTGCAGGTTCACCAGACCCTGCGGGGTCGCGGTCGGACGCTTGCTGATGGCGTTGATGACGCCTCCGGGAGGGGCTTCGCCATACAGAATGGAGGCCGGGCCTTTGAGCACTTCCACGCTCTCAAGGCCGAAGGGCTCCGGGGTCCAGACATAGTAACCGGTGCTGAAAAGACGGTTGCCATCCAGGTAAGAAGCCGCATCGAAGCCGCGCACCTTGAACCAGTCAGCATCCGTGTCCGAACCATAGGACTGGGACAGGACGCCGGAGCGATAGCGCAGGGACTCGTCGAGCTTGAGTACGGCGTGCTGGTCCAGCTCTTCGCGATTGACCACGGAGACGGCACGGGGGGTCTCTGCCATCGGGACCTCGACCTTCATGGCGGTCCCGGTCACGACCATGGTTTCGCCCGCCTTGGGCAACTCTTTATCCGCCTGTTCCGCCGCCAACACGGGCAGGGACGCCAGCAGACAGGAGAGCGGCAGCAGCTGTGCGCCTCTCTTTCGCATCACGGCATTCGGGGTATTTTTTTGCGCAATCATATAAGTGTCTCAAATATCAATAAGTTATGTTTGATTTCTTATTATGGGTGCCCAATTGGACCGGTCAGCCCGGCGCCTCAGGCGAATAAAGCAGCGCCATGCTACTACAGGTGCCGTGATCGAATCGATTCAATAATTGCTAATCATTTGCATCTGCATTGTTAATTGATGTTTTAAAGTGTCGTTTGACAACGAAAGGTGCGATGAGGTCGCAACAGGCGGAAAGAAGGCAGCATGACGGCCACGAGACCGGTTTTGGCAACAAAAAAGTGGACAGGATCCTTATCCCCAAGCTTTATCCATATTTATCCACATGCTTTGGCGGTAAGATCCCCGCTCTTCACTTTTTCGATGACATCAGGATCCATTCCATGGCCAAACTCAACCTCGTCGTCGGCTCCATGCTGGGGGCCTCCGAATATGTCGCAGATCATGTGGTCGGCCTGCTTGAACAGGCGGGCCACCAGGCGGAGATCCACAACCCCGCCAGCCTGGCCAGGATCCTGACCGAGCCGGAAGCCATCGCCGAATACGGTGAAGATCAGGTCAAGGTTTACCGCAGCCAGTTCACCGCCATGTATTCGGCGCTGACCCAGCATCGCCAGCCTACCCGGATGAAGTTGGTCTGCGTCGGGCCGCAAGAGAAGGTGGTCGGCCTGCACGGCATCGGCTTCGCCATGGACGAGATCCTGCAAGGCTTCGGTGTCGCCATGAAGATGGGCGCCACCAAGGCGGACTTCGACAACTGCGTTGCCATCCATCCCACCAGCGCGGAAGAATTTGTGACCATGCGATAAGCGGGGTTGAAGCTGGCCTGTCATTATCAGACCAGCTTCTACAACTGTGTTTCCACTCTCCATCCCACCAGCGCGGAAGAGTTTGTGACCATGCGATAAGCGGGGTTGAAGCTGACCTCATCACCATCGGGTCAGCTTCCACCACTTGCTACCAAAACTCGGCTCAGGCTGGGTTTTTTGTGCCTTGCCTGTCCACCAGCCAACAAAACCTGCCTTCTTTACGCCGATTTTACGCCAGCCAAGTCGGGCTTTATGGCGCCTTTACGTCCGTTTTTCATACCCTTTGAGCGTCAATGAGACCTATGGGATCGACACGGATATGCATCGATCCCTGACGCTAATTACCTCAACGGAGTCGTTATGAATTGGCTATATCTGCTGCTGGTCCTCGCCCTCGCGGGTTATCTGCTGCGCGCCCTCGCGCGCACACATGAGTGAGGAACCGGATATGTGGCAAGAGATCATCTATCCCGTCGCGTTCGTGCTGCTGGTGCTGCTGCCAGCGCCTCTGCTTGGCAACTACCTGTATCGGGTGTTTGAAGGTAAGAGTCGCTGGCTGGCCCCGCTTGAGCGCGCCACCCTGGCCTGCTGCGGCACGGACGGGCGCGAGCAGGACTGGAAGTCCTACGCCCTCAGCCTGCTGGCTTTCAACGGCGCCGGTTTCGGCCTGCTGTTCCTGATCCTGATGGCGCAGGGGCTGCTGCCCCTCAACCCGCAGCAACTGCCAGGGTTGAACTGGCAACTCGCCTTCAACACCGCGGTCAGCTTCATGACCAACACCAACTGGCAGGCCTACTCCGGCGAAGCCAGCCTCTCCTACTTCAGCCAGATGGTGGGGCTCACCACCCAGAACTTCGTCTCCGCCGCCACAGGCGCCGCGGTCGCCATCGCCCTGTTTCGCGGCATCGCCCGCCAGCAGACCACCCACCTCGGCAACTTCTGGCAGGATCTGGTGCGCTTCTGCCTCTACGTGCTGCTGCCGATGGCGCTGATCATGGCGCTGCTGCTGGTATGGCAGGGGGTGCCCCAGAGCCTGTCGGCCTACCTGCCGTTCCACGCCCTGGAAGGTCAGGAGCAGCTGCTGCCGCTCGGCCCGGCCGCCTCCCAGATCGCCATCAAGCAGCTCGGCTCCAACGGCGGCGGCTTCTTCGGCATCAACTCGGCCCATCCGTTCGAGAACCCGACCGCCCTCTCCAACTGGCTGGAAATGGTCGCCCTGCTGACCCTGGCCGCCGCCATGGTCTGCACCCTGGGCCGTTACGTGAAGGATCTGGCCCACAGCCGCGCCATCCTCATCGCCATGACCATCATGCTGGTGCTGGGGCTCTGCCTCGCCATCGGCCAGGAGCTGAAACCGGATCCCGCCCTCGCCCACCTCACCAGCGAAGCCGGCAACTGGGAAGGCAAGGAGAGTCGCTTCGGCCCCGTGCTGTCCAGCATCTGGGAAGTGGCCACCACCGCCGCCTCCAACGGCTCGGTCAACGCCATGCACGACAGCTTCACCCCCCTCGGCGGCATGGTCGGCATGATCAACATGCTGCTGGGTGAAGTGGTGTTCGGCGGCGTCGGTGCCGGCATCTACGGCATGATGCTGTTCGTGCTGCTGACCGTGTTCCTGTGCGGCCTGATGGTGGGGCGCACCCCAACCTATCTGGGCAAGCGGCTCGGCATCACCGAGATGAAGTGGGTGGTCGCCAGCATGCTGGTGATGCCGGTCGGGGTATTGGTGATCGGCGGCATTACCCTGCTGATGCCGAACTCCGCCACCGTCATCGGTCACGATGGCCCCCATGGCCTGTCACGACTGATCTATGCCTACGCCTCGGCCGCCGGCAACAACGGCTCCGCCTTCGCCGGCTTTGCCGCCGCCGACAGCTGGCAGTGCATCGCCATCGGGCTGGCCATGCTGCTCGGCCGCTTCGGCTACATCATTCCGGTGCTGGCCATCGCCGGCCAGCTGGCCCGCGCCCCGCGTCAGGAGCGAAGCGAGGGGGACTTCCCCGTCAGCGGCCCGCTCTTCATCACTCTGCTGATCGTCACCGTGCTGCTGATGGGGGGTCTCTCCTTCCTGCCGGTGCTGGCGCTGGGCCCGGTGGCGGAACACCTGAGCCTGCTGGGAGGAGCCTTCTGATGCTGCACACCCGACTGATCTGCGTGACCAACTATTCGATGCAGGGAGCTTTCCAATGAGCAAGTCCGCTTCAATGAGCACCGACACCATTCAGGTGAAGGGCAAGAAACAGAAATCACAGATCCTGCAGGCCATGGTGGAAGCCCTCTATCGCTTCAATCCCAGGGCGCTGTTTGGCAGCCCCATCCTGTTCACTCTCTGGCTGGCGGCCGTGATGGCGACCCTGGAGTCGCTGCTGGGGCAACCGCTCTCCGGCGTCGCTCCTTCTCTGGCCTGGCAGCTGACCGCCTGGCTCTGGCTCACCCTCTGGTTTGCCAACTTCGCCGAGACCCTGGCCGAGGGGCGCGGCAAGGCGCGGGCCGACAGTCTGAAGGCCGGCATGAGCCAGCTCAAGGCTCGCCGGGTCACCAGCCCGCAGGATGACAAGGGCGAGTGGGTACCGGCCACCAGCCTGCTCAAGGGCGATCTGGTGCTGGTGCGCAGCGGCGAAATGATCCCCGCCGACGGCGAAGTGGTCGCCGGCATCGCCTCGGTCAACGAGGCGGCCATCACCGGCGAATCCGCCCCCGTCATCCGCGAGTCGGGCACCGACCGCAGCGGCGTGACCGGCAACACCACCGTCGTCTCCGACGAGATCTGGGTGCGTATCACCAACAACCCGGGCGAAAGTACGCTGGATCGCATGATTGCCCTGGTGGAAGGGGCCAAGCGGCAGAAGACCCCCAACGAGATGGCGCTGGACGCCCTGCTGGTAGGGCTGACCCTGATCTTCCTGCTGGTGGTGGCCACCCTGCCCTGGTTCCTCGACTACAACGGCACCCAGGTGCCCCGGCTCTATCTGCTGGCGCTGTTCATCACCCTGATCCCGACCACCATCGGCGGCCTGCTCTCCGCCATCGGCATCGCCGGCATGGACCGGCTGGTGAAGCTCAACGTGATCGCCAAGTCGGGCCGGGCGGTGGAAGCCGCCGGCGACGTGCGCACCCTGCTGCTGGACAAGACCGGCACCATCACCTTCGGCAACCGGATGGCGGACGAGCTGATCCCGGCCCCCGGCGTGGATCCCTCCCTGCTGGCCCAGGCCGCCATGCTGGCCTCGCTCGGTGACAATACGCCGGAGGGCAAATCCATCCTGACCCTGGCGGGCAAGAGCCACACCAGACCGAGCCAGCTGGAGAGCGACATCATCATCCCTTTCAGCGCCGAGACCCGGCTGAGCGGGCTGGATCGCAACGGCCATCACTATCGCAAGGGGGCGGTGGACGCGGTGCTACGCTACCTCTCCCTCGATCGCAAGGCGGTGCCGGAGCTCATCCTCAAATCGGTGGACAACATCGCCCGCCAAGGGGGTACCCCGCTGCTGGTCTGCACCCACGAGAAGTTGCTGGGAGTGGTGTACCTCAAGGACATCATCAAGCCGGGCATCAAGGCCCGCTTCCAGACCCTACGCCACATGGGGATCCGCACCGTGATGATCACCGGTGACAACCCGCTGACCGCCGCCGCCATCGCCGCCGAAGCCGGGGTAGATGACTTCATCGCCGAGGCGACGCCGGAGAAGAAGCTGGCCTACATCCGTCAGGAGCAGGCCGACGGCCGGCTGGTCGCCATGTGCGGGGACGGCGCCAACGACGCCCCGGCGCTGGCCCAGGCCGACGTAGGGCTGGCCATGAACGAGGGGACTCAGGCAGCCAAGGAGGCGGGCAACCTGGTGGATCTCGACTCCAACCCCACCAAGCTGCTGGACGTGGTGCTGGTGGGCAAGCAGCTGCTGGTGACCCGCGGCGCCCTGACCACCTTCTCCATCGCCAACGACGTGGCCAAGTACTTCGCCATCCTGCCGGCCCTGTTCATCGCCGCCTATCCGCAGCTGGGGGCGCTGAACCTGATGCAGCTGGGCAGCCCGGAGAGCGCCATCCTGTCGGCCATCATCTTCAACGCCCTGATCATCGTCGCGCTGGTGCCGCTGGCCCTGCGCGGGGTCAGCCTGAAGGGAACGGCGGCCAGCCTGCTGCGCCGCAACCTGCTGATCTACGGCGTCGGCGGCCTGATAGTGCCTTTCATAGGTATCAAGCTGATCGACCTGGTCATCACCGGCCTGGGGCTGGTGTAACGGCATTACCGGATGCGGGGCAGGCCCGCATCCACCCAACGCATTTGGAGCAAGAAAATCATGATAGCAATCAGAACCCTGCTGACCCTGACCCTGCTGCTGGGGGTGGCATATCCGCTGGCCGTCACCGGGCTGGCCCAGCTGCTCTTCCCCTGGCAGGCCAACGGCAGCCTGCTCACCAACGCCAAACAGCAGGTGGTCGGCAGCGCCCTGCTAGCCCAGAAATTCGAGCGGGCCGACTACTTCCACTCCCGCCCCTCCGCCAGCGATTTCGCCACCATAGGTGGCGGCGGAAGCAACCTGGGGATGAGCTCGCCGCTACGGGCCGAGTTTGCCGCAGCGGCGGCCAGGGCGCAGCCGGAAGCCAGGGTCCCCGCCCTGCTGACCCGCTCCGCCTCCGGCCTCGATCCCCATCTGCCCCTCGATGCAGCGCTGGCCCAGGTGGATAGGGTCGCCGGGCAACGGGGGCTGGATCCCGTTCAGCTGACGGAGCAGGTCAAGTCGGCGGCACAAGCTGGTATCCTTGGCCCGCAGGTGGTCAACATTCTCCAGTTGAACCTGCAACTCGATCATCAAAAGGGCGCCTGAGGGCGCTCCTTGCCGTTCGGGAAGGCTCCCTTTCGACAACGGGGACAAGCATGAGCAATGAGGTCACGGCCGCAGTTCGGCCGATGCAACGGGAGCACGGGGATGCGTGATGAAGTGAGGGCAGACGCCCTGCTGGCGAGCCTGGAGCAGGAGCACAGGGGCAAGCTGAAGGTGTTTCTCGGCGCGGCCCCCGGCGTCGGCAAGACCTACGCCATGCTGCAGGCGGTGCGGGAGCAGGCCAGGGAGGGAGTCGACATCCTGATCGGGGTGGTGGAGACCCACGGCCGCCAGGAGACCCTGGCCCTGCTCGACAAGCTCGCCATCCTGCCGCGCACACTGCACCTGCACCGCCAGCAGCGGCTGGAGGAGATGGATCTGGACGGTCTGCTGGCGCGCAAGCCCGCCATCGCCGTGGTGGACGAGCTGGCCCACAGCAACGCCCCCGGCAGCCGCCACGAGAAGCGCTGGCAGGATGTGGAGGAGTTGCTGGGCGCCGGCATCGACGTCTACACCACCCTCAACGTGCAGCACCTGGAGAGCCTCAACGATCTGGTGTGGCAGCTGACCGGGGTCAGGGTCAAGGAGACCCTGCCGGATCAGGTGCTGCTGGAGGCCGACAGCCTGGTGCTGATCGACCTCCCCCCCAAGGAGCTGCTCGGCCGCCTCAAGGAGGGCAAGGTCTATGTGCCCCACCAGGCCAAGGCCGCCCTGCAATCCTTCTTCTCCCTCAACAACCTGACCGCCCTGCGGGAGCTGGCGATGCAGACCGCCGCCAGCCACGTGGAGGGGGATCTGCAGTTGCAGTGGCAGGCCGCCGGCAAGACCACACTGCCGCTGCGGGGCAAGCTGATGGTCTGCATCGGGGATGAGCACGGCGCCGCCCTGGTGCGTTACGGCCACCGCTTCGCCCAGCGCAGGCAACTGCCCTGGCTGGTGGTGCACATCGACAGCAAGGGGCAACGCTCCCCCGAGCTGGAGCAGGCGCTGGCCCTCGCCTCCCAGTTGGGGGCCAGGGTGCTGACCCTCTCCAGCCCGGCCGTGGCCGATGCCCTGCTGGAGACCGCCGAACAGCAGCAGGTCTCCCAATTGCTGCTCGGCAAATCCCGCAACCCGCCCTGGCGTCGATCCCTAGTACAGCATCTGCTCAAACAAGCGCAGGGATTCGAGATCACGCTGGTGGATACCGAGAAGCGCAAGCCCGGTCTGACCCTGCCAACGGCAGGCCCGGGTGAGCTTCGCCAGAGCCTGCTGGCGGTGGCCATCATGGGGGGGACCTCGGCCGCGGTCTGGGCCCTCTCCCACTGGCTGCCCCCCGCCTCCCTGCCCATGCTGTTCGTGCTGGGGGTACTGGCCACCGCGCTCACCACCAGCCTGGTCCCCGCCATCCTGGCCGCCGTGCTGGGATTCGTCGGCCACAATCTGCTGTTCACCTTCCCTTACTTCTCCCTGAGCGTGGCCAGCCACAGCGACCTGCTCACCCTGTTCGTGCTGCTCATCGTCGGCATCGCGGCCGGGCGCCTCGCCTCCCGCCAGCGTCAGCAACTGGTCAGCCTGCGCGAGACCCAGCAACTGGGCAACGCCCTGCTCTCCCTGAGCCAGGGACTGGCCACCGCCAGCAGCCCGGTGGACGTGCTGAGACAGGGAACCCAGGCCATCGCCCTCGCCCTTGGGCAGCCCGTGTTCGCGCTCGATGGGGATTACCAGTACCGGGCCGGTGACACCCAGACCGGGCCGGGCCAGACCGACAAGGCCGCCATTGACTGGTGCCTGGCCCAGAAGCAGAGCGCCGGTGCCCATACCGCCACCCTCAACGCCGCCGAGGCCCAGTATCATCACCTCGGCGATGACCTGGTGCTGGGCATCCGGCTGGCCAGCCCGCTCACCTCCGCCGCCGAGCACCAGCTGCAGGCCCTGCTCACCGATATCCGCGCCGCCCTGGCCCGAATCGATCTCAACGAGCGGCTGGCGGACAGCCAGTTGCAGGCGGAGACCGACCGGATGCGCGCCGCCCTGCTCTCCTCGGTCTCCCACGACCTGAAGACGCCGCTGGCCACCATCATGGGGGCCGGCAGCACCCTGCTGGAATACGGGGACCGGATAAGTGCGGAGGACCGCATCGAACTGCTGCACTCGGTGCAGGACGAGGCGCGCCGCCTGCACGGCTATGTCCAGAACCTGCTGGACATGACTCGCATCGGCTCACCGGACTTCCAGCTGAAACGGGACTGGGTTGACCTGGCTGACCTGGTGGAGAGCGCCCGCCGCAGACTCGACTCCTCCTGGCGCCAGCACAAGCTGCTGGTGCACTTCGATCAGCAGATCCCCCGGCTCTATGTGCACGGCGCCCTGATCGAGCAGGTGCTGGTCAACATCCTCGACAACGCCTCCCGCTACTCACCGGCCGGCACCCCCATCGAGTTCAAGGTGATGCTGGCGGATCCCGACCTCATCATCGACATCATCGATATCGGGGTCGGCATCGCCGAGTCGGATAGGGACAAGATCTTCAATCTGTTCTACACCCAGCCGGTCGGCGACTGCGGCAGCCGCGGCACCGGGCTTGGCCTCGCCATTTCCCGCGCTATGATAGAGGTCCACGGCGGCCGCATCTGGGCATTCGCCGGCCCCAACGGCAACGGCACCTGCATGCGCATCTCCCTGCCGCTGGCCCTCAACGCACCGGCGGCCTGATGGTCGCCGCCCTTTTCAATCAGCAAACGGGAGACTGAATGGCTCACATACTGGTCATCGACGATGAGGCGGCCATCCGCCGTTTTTTGCGGATCAGCCTGATCGCCGAAGGACATCAGGTGAGCGAGGCGGTCGGCGTCACCGAGGGGATGGCGCAGTATCGCCACCTCAACCCCGACCTGGTGATCCTGGATCTGGGCCTGCCGGATGGCGATGGCATCCAAATCCTGCACGCCATCCGCGAGCACCACGCCAATCCCGTGCTGGTGCTCTCGGCGCGGGACTCCGAGCAGGAGAAGGTGCGGCTGCTGGATGCGGGGGCCAACGACTACATGAGCAAGCCGTTCGGCGTCGGGGAGATGATGGCCCGTATCCGGGTGCTGCTGCGCCAGCGCGTCGGTGCCACCAGCGGCGAGTGTCGACACTTCCCCCACTGTGGCCTGACCCTGGACAGCAGCAGCCACAAGGTGACCTTGCAGGGCGAGGAGATCCCCCTCTCCCGCAAGGAGTTCGCCCTGTTGCAGGCGCTGGTGTGCCACCCCGGCAAGCTGGTGCAACAGACCCAGCTGCTCATCGACATCTGGGGGCCAAGCCACAAGGAGGACACTCACTACCTGCGCATCGTCATCGCCAGTCTGCGCAAGAAGCTGGGAGATAACCCCCAGCAACCCACGCTGATCGAAACTGAAGCCGGCATCGGCTACCGCTTTATCGGCAGCTGATGTTTCACGTGGAACGACGCCAACCGCAGCACAGGGCCAGCAGACCGCATCCCCCGAGCAGCAGCCCGAGATCCTGCAAGCTGGCTGCAACCGCCAACCCCAGGCTGAGCAGCAGGTAGTAACCGAGCCCGAACAGGGCCCCGGCACTGCCCGCCACCTCCCGATAGGCCAGCAGTGCCTGGCTCAGCACATTGGGGATAGCCAGCCCGAACGCGATCACCACTCCCGTCATGGGCAGCAGAAACCAGAGCGATGCCTGACTGGCCCACACCAGCCAGCCGGACCCCAGCGCCAGAACGGCGGCGAGCCGGATCAGCGAGGCAGGCGACCAGCCACGGCCCAGCAGACGCTTGTTGAGCAGGCTGCCCACCAGGGTCGCCAGCGCCAGCACGATGCCGGAGTAACCGAACTCGCCCGCACTCAACCCCAGCCCGGCAAACAGAAACGGCGCCAGGCTGTAGTAGCCAAACAGCATGGTGTTGAACAGCGCTACCAGTGCGGCGCTGCGCCACAAGGCTGCATCACGCGCCATCCGTTGTGCCAGCGGCCAGAGTGCCACCCGCTGGGTGATGGCCGGCCGGGTTTCCGGCAGTTGCCAGCAAGTGACCAGCAGCAATCCGACTGCCAACACCAGCAGGGCGCCGAATACCCCCAGATAGCCGAACCCGCTCGCCAGCTGGCCGCCGCTCACCAGCCCCAGCACCGGACTGAGGGAGAGCGCGATGCCCATCACCGAAAAGACCCGCGCCAGATCGCTGCCCTGATAGCTGTCGCGCAGCATGGTCTGGGTCACCACGGAACCCACGGCGGCGCCGAAGGCCGCGATGACCCGGGCCAGCAGCAGGGTTTCAAATTGAGTGGCCAGCAACGCCAGCAGGGTGCCGGCGCCATAGGTCAGCAGCCCCGCCAGCATGGCGGGACGCCGCCCGATGAGATCGCACAACCTGCCCCAGCAGACCACGCCCGCCGCAAACGCCAGAAAATAGACCGACAGGGTCTGGGACGCCTGCCCCTCGCTCACCCGAAACTCCGTGGCGATATGGGTCAGCACCGGGCTGTAGATGGTCTCCACTATCTGGGGAAACATCATCAATCCGACCACCAGCCAGCGCGGTGGCAACCTGTTGTTCATGACATACCTCCTTCACAAGAGGCGTCATTCTAGAGAGTCACCGATTGTCCGATTACAATAAGCAGGACTATAAACATCAATAATCGGACACATGGCCTTTATTCTTCCCGATCACCCCTTCGACCCCGACCAGCACTATGGCCCCGTGGTTGGCATCGCCGCCGCCCTCGGCTGGCACGACTCCGGCCGCCATCAACACCGGCGTCATCAGCTGCTGTTCGCCCAGGCCGGCTGCATGACCATAGAGCTGGACAATCGGGTCTGCCTGCTCCCGCCGACGCGGGCAGCCTGGTTGCCAGCAGGCCTGCCCCACCGGGTGTTGATGCGCGGAGTTGTGGCCTATCGCTCCCTCTACTTCCAGCCGGAGCCCGAGTTGCCAAACGAGATGGCGGTGCTGGCGGTCAACCCGCTGCTGCGGGAGATCATCGAGCGGATGGCGCTCTGGCCCTGGGACAAGCCGGAAGCAGAGCAAACCTGCACACTGGCATTATTGAAAGAAGAGCTGGCGCAAGCGCCGCGGGAATCCTGGCAGTTGCCGCTGCCGTCAGACGGGCGTCTGACCGGCTGGCTGCAGGAGATAAAGCGGGGTGACACCCTGCCCGATCGGCTCAACCGGCTGGCCGAACGGGTGGGTGCCAGCGACAAGACCATAGGCCGCATCTTCATGCGGGAGACCGGTATGAGCTACCAGGCCTGGCGCCAGCAGTGGCGACTGCTTCGGGCCATGGAACTGCTGGCCGAAGCCGAGCCCATCAGCCGGGTGGCCGCTGCCCTGGAGTTCGCCAGCGACAGCGCCTTCATCGCCTTCTTCAGGCAGCACACGGGGCAGACCCCTTGCGCTACCTCAACTCTCGGGATGAGTCGCATCGGCAGAGCTCGCCTCCACCACCAGGGTCTCCAGGGCCAGCGGCTTGAGGTTGTGGATGGCCTCTGCCACCACGTCATGGGAGGCCTGCTGCTGCAAGGCCAGCATCTCCTGCTGCAGGGCGGCGCTATCCAGCTCGGGTCTGGGGTTCTCGGCGGCCATGGCATTCAGGCTCAGGCTGCTGGCAATCAGGGTAGCGATCAGGATCTTCATCTGGCGTGCTCCGGTGTGGTTGAGATGACCAGATAGCTATTCCAATAGTTGTGCCAGATTTATAACAGCATGATTTTATTGATATAAATAATTTTTTGATGCTGCCACCCCCCTTCCTGAATCGAATGTTGGTTATTTTAAAACCTATAAATGGTTTTTTTTACCACCTCCATCATGGCAACCCTGTTCCACGTGAAACGCCCCGTTTTTTTGATCGACACCCGCTTTTGAAGTGAGCTATGGTGCTAGCTCCCCCCTTAACTGACTCTGGATTTGCCACCGAATGGAATTCTCCTTGTTCGGCGAGAAGTTCACTCGCCACGCCGGTATTACCCAACTCATGGACGACCTCAATCAAGGGCTGCTGAATCCCGACGCCATCATGCTGGGAGGCGGCAATCCGGCCCCCATCCCCGCCATGCTGGAACGCTTTCAGGCCGAGGCCAATACCCTGCTCGACAACGGCGAACTGATCAAGGCCATGGCCAACTACGATGGCCCCCAGGGCAAGGACAGGTTCACCAGGGCGCTGGCCGCCCTGCTCAGCAAGGAGCTGGGCTGGGAGATCTCCGCCCGCAACATCGCCCTGACCAACGGCAGCCAGAACGCCTTCTTCTATCTGTTCAACCTGCTGGCCGGCGAATTCGCCGACGGTCGCAAGAAGAAGGTGCTGTTCCCCCTGGCCCCCGAATACATCGGCTATGCCGACTCGGCCCTCTCGGACGATCATTTCGTCGCCTACAAGCCCACCATCGAGAAGCTGCCCGACGGCCAGTTCAAATACCACGTGGATTTCGAGAGCTTGCAGGTGGGCGACGACATCGGGGTGATCTGTGTCTCCCGGCCGACCAACCCCACCGGCAACGTGCTCACCGACGAGGAGATCGAACACCTCGATCAGATCGCCCGTGACAAGGGGATCCCGCTCCTCATCGACAATGCCTACGGCGTGCCCTTCCCCGGCATCATCTTCAGCGACGCCAAGCCGTTCTGGAACGCCAACACCATCCTCTGCATGAGCCTCTCCAAGCTCGGCCTGCCGGGCACCCGTTGCGGCATCGTCATCGCCGACGAGAAGATCATCCGGGCCATCACCAACCTGAGCGGCATCATCAATCTGGCACCGGGCAGCCTGGGTCCGGCCATCACCATTCCGATGATCGAGAGCGGAGACATCATCACCCTGAGCGAACAGGTGGTGAAACCCTTCTACCAGCACAAAGCCACCTTCGCGGTCCAGCTGCTGCGCGAGGCCATTCCGGACCCGCGCTTCCACATCCACAAGCCGGAGGGTGCCCTCTTCCTCTGGCTCTGGTTCGAAGACCTGCCGATCCACTGCCAGGAGCTGTATGAGCGACTGAAGGCGAAGAACCTGCTGATCGTGCCCGGCCACTACTTCTTCCCCGGCATCGACGACCCCGAGTGGCGCCACAGCCAGGAGTGCATCCGCCTCAACTATGCCCAGAGCGAAGATCTGGTGCGTCGCGGCATCGCCATCCTGGCCGACGAGATCAACGCCCTCTACGCCGGTTGATTCCCCCTTCGGCATGAAAAAAAGAGGCCTGCAGATGCAGGCCTCTTTTCTATCAGGTGGTCAGCGATGTTGTTTAACCGGGCAGTGCCAGCTGATCGGGTTTGCCGATGGGGATGGCGCGAGGCTTGAGCGCTTCCGGCAGCTCCCGGGCCAGCTCTATGGTCAGCAGACCGTGCTCCAGCCTGGCCCCCTGCACTTCCACGTGCTGGCTCAGCTTGAAGGCGAGCTCGAAGTCCCGCTCGGCGATCCCCTGATGGAGGAATTGGCGCTCGCCCATGGTGGCGACCTTGCGCCCCTTCACCTTGAGGGTACCGTTTTCGGTCTCCAGCTCCAGCTCATTGCGATCGAAACCGGCCACGGCAACCGTGATGAGGTAGCTGTCGTGATCCCGCTTTTCGATGTTGTACGGGGGGTAGGCCGAGGTCTTCTGATCGAACAGGCCTTCCAGCTCGCGGGCCATCCGCTCGAAGCCGACGGCATTGGAATAGAGATGAGAAAAATCGAGGTTACGCATGATCCTATCCTTCTATAAAGCAACAGGGTTTACTCTCCACGGGCCCGCCATCGGCACCCGGGAAACATCAGCAATGCGACGAGGTCAGGCTGTCAGCCGTTGATCTCGATCTTGCGGGGCTTCATCGCCTCGGGCACTTCGCGCACTAGGTCGATGTGCAGCAGACCGTTCTTGAGGTCGGCCCCCTTCACCCGCACGTAGTCGGCCAGCTGGAAGCGGCGCTCGAAACCGCGTTCGGCGATCCCCTGATAGAGGTAGTTGCGCTCGGTGTCGGCCTGCTTGCTGCCCTTCACCGTCAGCAGATTTTCCTGGAAGCTCAGCTCCAGCTCTTCCTGGGTAAAGCCCGCCACCGCCATGCTGATGCGGTAGTCGCTGTCACCCAGCTGCTCGATGTTGTAGGGGGGATAGCCGGCATTGCCATTGCTGGCGGCAGATTCGATGAGAGTGGCCAGACGATCGAAACCGATGGCAGAACGATAGAGCGGAGAAAAGTCGATAGAACGCATAGTATTACCCTCTTGTGAGCGATAACGGATTGTTTGCCCTCCTGATGGACGGGCGCCTGGTCGAAACCTCTGTCGAGCGTTCCGGCCTTGTTATCTATATAGGGGCCAGCATTTGGCTTTCAAGGGGTAAAAACAAAAGAAATGCAGGCCATCAAGAATGGCCCGATTAGAACGATAATAGGCCTGAGGGCCACTCATGATCCGTCCCTCACCCCTCCATACTGGCCGTGTCCCCAACGAGAAACCGGAGCACGCCATGAAGATTACCCAGGTTCGCAACGCCACCCTGCTCATCCACTACGCAGGAACCCGCTTCCTCATCGACCCCATGCTGGCCCCCAAGGGGAGCTACCCCGGCTTCGAAGGCATGGCCAACAGCCATCTTCGCAACCCCCTGGTCGAGCTGCCGCTGCCCATGGCGACCCTGCTGGAGGTGGATGCGGTGATTGTCACCCATGACCATCTGGATCACTGGGACGATGTCGCGAAAACGAAGATCCCCAGGCACCTTCCCCTGTTCGTGCAGCATCAGAAAGATGCCGACACCATGAGGGGATGCGGCTTCGAGGATGTGCGCCTGCTGGGTGAGGTCGGCGAGTTCGCTGGCATTCGCCTGCAACAGACGGAAGGCCGGCACGGCAGCGATACCATCATGGCCCTGCTGGGGGATCGCCTTGGCGAGGTCAGCGGAGTGGTCTTCTCCCATCCCGCCGAAAAGACCCTCTATCTGGCCGGCGACACCGTCTGGAATGCCCAGGTTGAACAAGCGCTGCACCGGCACCAACCCGAGGTCGTCGTCCTCAACTGCGGCGATGCCCAGGTGACGGGTCTGGGCGCCATCATCATGGGCAAGGAGGATGTGGCCGCCGTCTATCAGGCCGCCCCGCAGGCCACCCTGATCGCCAGCCACATGGAGGCGGTCAATCATGCCCTGCTGTCCCGGCGGGAGCTGCGCGACTACCTGGACAGCCAGGGGATGGCCGCCCGGGTACGGGTGCCCGAGGATGGCGACACCATGGTGCTCTGAGAGAGAGGCCGGGCACCACATGGCTCTTCGGCTTTCTGTTGCTGCCCCGTATGATGGGGATCCGAGTGCAAAGGAGTCTGCCACCATGCCCCGTCCCCTTATCGTCGCCGTCATCACCTTCGATCGCTTCAGCCCCTTTCACTGCTCGGTGCCCTGCCTCATCTTTGGCGACAAGATGATGCCGGGCCAGTCGTTGTTCGAGCTGAGACTCTGCGCCGGGGATGACACGCGGCAACCCGCCTCCTCCCAGGGCTTTCGCATGGAGGCCGACTATGGCCTGGAGGGCCTGCTGGAGGCGGATATCATCATCATCCCCTTCTGGCGCGATCCGGCCGAGCGCCCCGCCCAACCCTTGCTCGATGCCCTGGTTGCCGCCCGGATCAGGGGAGCCCAGATCGTGGGGCTCTGTCTCGGCACCTATGTGCTGGCCTATGCCGGCCTGCTGGACGGGCGCGGTGCCGCCACCCATTGGGAATTTGAACAGGAGTTCGTCCAGCGCTTCCCCCGGGTGCGGCTCGATACCAATGCCCTCTACGTCGACGACGACGGGCTCATCACCTCGGCTGGCACCGCCGCCAGCCTGGACTGCTGCCTCTATCTGGTTCGCCAGCATCACGGCAGCCAGATTGCCAACAAGCTGGCCAGGCGGCTGGTGGTGCCTCCCCACCGGGAGGGTGGCCAGGCCCAGTTCATCGAGCAGCCGGTACCCGCCACCACCCGGGATGCCAGGATCAACCAGCTGTTCGATCACCTTCGCCTACACCTGGCCGCGCCCCACACCCTGGACAGCCTGGCGGAACATTGCATGATGAGCCGACGCACCTTTAGCCGCCGCTTCCAGCTCGCCACCGGTCTCTCCCTCGGGGAGTGGCTGATGTCGGAGCGCCTGCGCCGCAGCCAGACGCTGCTGGAGTCCAGCTCCCACACCGTGGAACGCATCGCCGAACTGGTGGGGCTCGGGTCTGCCACCATCTTGCGCAAGCACTTTCGCGCCCGCTTCGGGGTGTCGCCGCGGGAGTGGCGCCGCACCTTTCGCGGTGACAGAGTCTAGGTCCCTCATGTTTCACGTGGAACGCGCCCTCTCCCTTCCATCCAGAAAACAAAAAGCCGCTCACGAGGAGCGGCTTTTGATGGTTGTCGGACCGTCTGATTAGACGTCGAGGTTGGCAACCCGCAGGGCGTTGGTCTCGATGAAGTCGCGACGGGGCTCTACGGCGTCACCCATCAGGGTGGAGAAGAGCTGGTCTGCGCCGACCGCGTCGTCGATGGTGACACGCAGCATGCGACGGGCTTCCGGATCCATGGTGGTTTCCCACAGCTGCTCCGGGTTCATCTCCCCCAGCCCTTTATAGCGCTGGATGTAGATGCCACGCTTGCCTTCGCCCATCAGCCACTCGACCGCTTCAACGAAGCTGGCGACCGGCTTCACCTTCTCGCCACGCTTGATGTAACCGCCTTCCTCGATCAGGTTGGCGATCTCCTTGCCCAGGGAGACCAGCTGACGGTACTCGGAGGATTGCAGGAAGTCGTAGCTGAGCGGGTATTCGCGATCGACCCCGTGCTGGCGTACCACGGCGTGGGGCACGAACAGGCTGCGCTCCTCGTCGCGGCGTACCTGCATCTGGTACTGGATGCCGTGGTTGCTCTCGTTGAGCACGGCCTCCATGCTCTGGCACCAGGCCTGCAGATCGCTCTCGCTGGCCAGCAGGGTTTCGTTCAACTCAGGCTGATAGATCAGCTGGGTCAGCACGGCTTCCGGCGCGCGGCGGGACATGCGGGTGATGAGGTGAGTCACGGAGCGATGCTGGTTGACCAGACGCTCCAGCGCCTCGCCACCGATGGCCGGGGCAGACTCGTTGACGTGCAGGGTCGCACCGTCCAGCGCCATGGCGGTCTGGTACTGCAACAATGCGTCTTCGTCTTTCAGGTACTGCTCCTGCTTGCCCTTCTTCACCTTGTAGAGCGGCGGCTGGGCGATGAAGACATAGCCACGCTCG
>OGHX01000331.1_pt1 | contig 20394 bp, 21 predicted proteins | sample 1571651 | NCBI WGS metagenome assembly OGHX01 (sample SAMEA2582030, study PRJEB24529) | metagenome | biome: Human gut stool | place: China | collected 2011
AACACAACCCGCTACGGGGGAGACTTACCCGAAATCTGATTTATTCAACAAAGCCCATCCGAAACCAAAGCGGTTCACCGTCGGTGAACCGCTTTGGTCAATATCAGGCTGCAAGATCTTTCATTACCTGAATAAATGCCTGAGAGACAGATTCTTCTTTATGGTGATGCCCATCCTCAATCACCCAGCGTCCGCCAGTCATCACCGCGGTAATGGGATTAGATGAGCAGGCGAAGATCCAGCGGTTGAGCAACATCTGGTCTTCTGCGCTGGCGATAAAGGGATTCTGGCTATCCAATACGACAAGATCGGCCCGATATCCTACACTTAGCTGGCCAATGTTTTGGCCCAGCGCTCTGGCGCCGCCTCGTAGTGCCCCTTGATACAGCACGTTGCCGACGTGAGGCTCGCCTGGGACGATGAGCCGGTTGCGTCGCTGGGCTACCAGGCGCTGCCCGTATTCGAACCAGCGTAAATCCTCGCTGACGCTGACGCTAATATGGCTGTCGGAACCTATTCCCCAGACGCCGTTATGCTCCAGATATTGTGGGCCAGGGAATATGCCATCGCCGAGATTGGCTTCGGTGGTCAGGCACAGGCCGGCCACCGCACCGGATGTGGCGATCTTCATCGTTTCCTGAGGCGTCAGATGAGTGGCGTGGATCAGGCACCAGCGCGAATCCACGGGAAGATGGTTGTACAGCCACTCCACCGGGCGCTCGCCGGACCAGGCCTGGCAGTCATCAACCTCTTTTTGCTGTTCAGCAATATGAATATGAATCGGCTGCTGGCCAGGATGGCAGGCCAGAATGGCGCCAATCTGCTCCGGCGTAACGGCCCGTAATGAGTGGAAGCACAGACCGGTACGCTGCATTGGCTCGCTGGCCAGCCGCGATGTGAGCGACTCGTACATATTCAGGTAGCTGTCGCTATCGTTGATAAAGCGGCGCTGTCCAACGGAGGGCGGCTGCGCGCCAAACCCGGCGTAACTGTAGAGGACGGGCAGCAGCGTCAGGCCGATGCCGGTATGTTTCGCCGCGCTGGCGATACGCAGCGCTAATTCCGTCCGCTCTTCATAAGGCGCGCCGCTGCTGCTGTGATGCAGATAGTGGAATTCGGCGACCGAGGTGTACCCGGCTTTGAGCATTTCGATGTACAGATAGCTGGCGATGGTTTCCAGCTGTTCTGGCGTAATTTTATCTACCAGCCTGTACATCAGATCCCGCCAGGTCCAGAAGCTATCCGACGGGTTTCCCGCCACCTCCGTTAACCCGGCCATCGCCCGCTGGAAGGCATGGGAGTGCAGGTTCGGCATACCCGGCACGACGACCCCTTTGATGCGCGTCGCCTGCGGATTCGGCGCTGAGTTCTTTTCCAGCGCGGTTATGATGCCTTCTTCGGACACGGTTATGCCGACATTATTTGCCCAGCCATCAGGCAACAGCGCTTTTTCTGCCAACCAGACTGCCATTTTACCACCTTATTATCAGTGTTAATGTATATACATGTACATATATATACATCTAACAGGTCATAGAGTAAACTGACAACGTCAGCATATGAGGAATGGTTAATGGCGCGTAACGACCTGTCAAATTCGGATTCCATGGATGAGTTACTTGAACATCCCGCCCCCTTTTATGAAAGGGTAAAGGCCATGATCAAAACCAAGATCCACAGCGGGGCATGGCCCGCGAATTACCGTGTTCCTTCTGAAAGCGAGCTGGTCACGCTGTTTGGCTATAGCAGAATGACGATTAACCGCGCGTTGCGAGAACTGACCGCGGAGGGCTTGCTGGTGCGGATGCAGGGGGTCGGTACTTTTGTCGCCGAAATCCGCGGCCAGTCGGCGCTGCTGGACATTAACAATATCGCTGACGAAATCGCCAGCCGTGGCCATCGCCACCACGCCAGAGTCTTCAGACTGACGGAAATCGAAGCCGATGCCCAGCAGGCGTTCAGCTTTGGCATGCAGCAGGGTTGCGGTCTGTACCATTCGCTGATTTGCCATTATGAAAATGGCGTACCGGTTATGCTGGAAGACCGACTGGTGAATATGCAGGTTGTGCCTGACTACCTGCAGCAGGATTTTACACGTATCACGCCGAACGCCTATCTCTCCTCAATTGCGCCGATTGTTGAAGGCGAACACGTTATTGAAGCGGTCAACGTCACGCGGGCCGAGTGTGTTTACCTGGAAATTGATGAACATACGCCTTGTCTGCAGGTCAATCGTCGGACGTGGACCGGCCGTCAGGAGAAGAAAATCGTCACCAGCGTGCGCCTGGTCTATCCCGGTCCGCGTTACCGCCTGGAAGGGAGCATGCGCAAATGATCCGTCTGCTCCCTGCCGGGTTGTATACGGAAATGCCCTGGAAAAACGGCCAGGGCGTGACGCGCGAAGTGGCCCGCTATCCGGAAGCGGGGGAATATGACTGGCGTATTTCCCTGGCGACCATTCGCCAGCCTGGTCCGTTCTCCGCATTTCCCGGCTACCTGCGCAATATCAGCGTGCTGGAAGGCGGCGGGATGTACCTGACAATCGATGGGCAGCGCAGCGCATTGATTACGCCTTTCCAGGCGCTGGGGTTTAACGGCGCGAGCGGCGTATCCTGTGAGATTGTCGGCGGCCCGCTGCTGGATTTTAATGTGATTTACCGGGAAGCCGCTATGCGGGCTACGGTGAGCTGGTGCGGGGCGGGGACGTGGTCGCATCAGGGCGGACTGCGGATATTGTTTAATGCCGGGCCCGCGTTGCGGGTGAGCGTCGGCGACCAACGCTATTTACTGGAACATTACGACAGCCTGCTGGTGGATGAAGCGGTGGCGCTGGTTATCCAGGACTCTCCGGGCGCGCGTCTGGCCCGCATCACGCTGATTCCCCTTTAATCACGCCGCAGGCTCCTTCTGCGGCGCCTGTTGTCACTCCTCTTCGCACAATGCCTGCAGCATCGCGCTGAGTTCGCCCTGATGAATCAGGGCGCGTAGCGCATGTATATCGGGGTAGAGCAGCGTATCTTTATCCCGGAACGGCACCGCCTGACGCACTCTCTCCAGCGTCGCCTCGCTGCCCACGGCGGCACGCAGCGGGCGATGGAACTCCAGCGCCTGACAGGCGCACAGCAGTTCGATGGCGACGATGTCTACGGCGTTTTCTACCGCCTTAAGCGCTTTGCGTGCGGAGGCAACCCCCATGCTGACATGATCTTCCTGACCGGCGCAGGTGGATACCGTGTGGATACTGGCCGGGCCGGCCAGACTGCGGTTATCGCCCGCCAGCGCAGCGGCGACGTAGGGTGGGATCATCATCCCGGAGTACCCCGAATCCGGCGAGATAAGAAAGGCCGGCAGCCCGCTGAGATGCGTATTGGTTATTCGGTCGCAACGGGCTTGGGAAGCGGTGCTCAACTGGGCAATGGCAACGGCCAGCGCATCCAGCGCCAGCGCCGTTGGCGCACCGTGACCGTTGCCCCCTGGCATCACGATAAGCCTGTCTTCTTCTACCAGAAACAGCGGGTTATCGGTCACCGAATTGAGTTCGATGGTCATAATCTGCCGACAGTGGGCCAGCTGGTCGCGCACCGCGCCGTGGATCTGGGGGATACAGCGTAAACTAAGCGCGTCCTGAACCCGGTGGTCGCGATAACGCGCCAGGATCTCGCTGCCTTTCAGCAGGCGGCGCAGGTTTTGCGCGGTTTCCTGCTGTCCGGGATGAGGGCGCAGGGCGTGCAGGCGGGCATCGTAGCCGCGCGTATTGCCCCGCATGGCCTCGAGGCACATCCCGCCCGCCATATCGGCGACGGGGAGCAGACGCTGGAAATCCGCCACGGCCAGGCAGCCCAGCGCGGTGATCTCATAGGTGCCGCCGACCAACGCGTGACCCTCTCTGGGGCCGGGAACATAGGGCGGGATACCCGCCCGCGTCAGCGCCTGTTGCGCCGGCAGCAGTTCTCCCTGATACCAGCATTTGCCTTCGCCGAAGACCGCAAGGCCGATATGGGCTGTGGCAATCAGGTAACCGACGGAGCCGCCGGCGGGTGACCACGGCGTGACCTGACGGTTCAACATATCGGCGATACGCTGCGCCAGCGCCGGGGTAACGCCGCTGTATCCCTGCAGCAGGGATTTTAACGTCACCGCCATCATGGCCCGCACTTCACGCACCGTCAGGTCCGGACCGACTCCGCAGGCGTGGCTGCGCAGCATATTCAGCTGAGTATCCGTCATCCTGTCCGGGGAAAGCCGGGTGGTGACCAGATCGCCGACGCCGGTCGTCAGCCCGTAGATTACCTGGCCTTGTTCAATAGCGCGCTGAATACGGCTGCTGACCCGCGCCATATTATCCAGCGCGGCCTTCTCCAGCGCGATCGGCGCGCCGTCGGCAATCCGCACTATCTCATCCACAGTACCCGGTGCCCGCCCGAGGGTAATGCTGCCGTTCAGAGGAGTTGTCATGTCTGCGACCTTATTGGCTAAATCCGTGTTTTACCAGCCACTGATGCGCGATATCGTCGATGCTGACAAATTCGGCAATTTTCTCGTTCATGTCGATCAGATCTTCAGTCGTTAGCTGAGCAGAAACTTTATTCAGCGTGGTGGTCACGGCGTCATTCAGCGCTTCACTGGCGACGATTGGCACAATATTTTGCGCCGCGAACAGATGTTTTGTGTCTTCCAGCACGACAAGGCGATCTTTTTTGATTGCTGGCGAGGTTGAAAGCAGATCGGCGACCTGGACTTGGTTATTTTTCATGGCGCTGAGCGTCAGCGGCCCGCCGACGTCCAGCACTTTAAAACTCTTAAAGTTCAGCCCGTACACGTCGCGCAGGCCGGAGAGCCCCTCATGGCGGGTTTTCCATTCCGCCGGGCCGCCCAGCACCAGCTGGCTGGCAACAGGCTGTAAATCGGCGATGGTTTTCAGTTTATATTTATCGGCGGTTTTCTGCGTCACGGCCAGAACGTCGATATCCTGAGCCTGGGAGATCTGCAGCATTTTAACTTTCTCCGGCAGCTTAGCGGCCAGCTCTCTGGCGACGTCCTCACTACCGTGTGCCGCATTTTTCGCATCCAGATAGCTCAACAGCGCGCCGCTGTATTCCGGGATCAGCGTGATGGAGCCGTCCAGCAGCGCCGGGATATACACTTCGCGGCTGCCGATGTTCAGCTTTTTCTCCACCGGGATGTTTTGCGCTTCTAACGCACCCGCATAAATGGTGCCCAGCAGTTGGCTTTCCGGGAAGTCTGCAGAACCGACAATGACTTTCGGCGCGGCCCAGGCCGATGAGGTCGCCGACAGCAGCAGCGCTGAACACAGCGTCAAAATACGTTTTTTCATATTCATTGAGGTATCCTTTTGAGCAGTGGAATGAGGTTATGGGTTTTTAATACGCCGGGTAATACCGGGTGAAACGACTATTTTTTGCGAGAAAGAGAACAAGCAGTCGATCAGTAAAGCCAGTAGCGCCACCAGCATGGCGCCGGCGATCATCTGGCTGAAATCGTTCGCCGCGCGTCCGTCAATAATCAGACGTCCGAATCCTCCCAGCGAGACATAGGCTGCGATAGTGGCGGTGGAAATAATCTGCAACGTGGCGCTGCGCACGCCGGAGAGGATCAGCGGAAGCGCGCAGGGCAACTCCACCTGTAGCAGGATCTGCAGCCGCGTCATCCCCATGCCGCGAGCGGCATCAAGGACATAGGGATCGAGCGCGCGAATACCCGCATGCACACCCAGCGCAATCGGCGGGAGCGCCAGCGCCACCAGCACCAGAATACAGGGCAGAATAAAGGCCATATCGGACTCAAACTCGCCGGAAAGTAAAATCACCAGCAGAATAATCAGCCCAAATGAGGGCAGGGAGCGCAGGGCGTTGGTGGTACCGATGAGCAGGCCTTCCCCTTTACCGGTATGGCCGGTGTAGCAGCCGACGGGAAACGCGATGATAAAGGCGATCGCCAGAGCGACAGCGCTATAGCTGATGTGCTGCGCCAGAAGGGGGAAAATGCCGCCCTCACCAAACCAGTGGATGGGATCCATAAACCAGGTAAGCATAATTATCCTCTCTGAGGTTGCCAGCGGCTGAGTTGACGAGTGGCGTAAACCACCAGCATATCCAGCAGCAGCGCCAGAATGATGCTGAGCGCGATCCCGGCGATGATGGGCGTCAGAAATTGCAGCTGGAAGCCCAGGGTAAACAGCGAGCCGAGCTGCGGTGCGCCGATTAATGCCGCGACGGAAACGATACTGACGTTAGACACCACGGCAACGCGCAGGCCGGAACCAATCACCGGCACGGCCAGCGGCAGGTCGATCTGGAAAAACTGCTGAGCGGGTTTATACCCGAGCGCTGCCGCGGACTGACGGGTATCGGCCGATACGGAGTCCAGCCCGTCGCAGACGGTGCGAACCAGTAGCGCAAAGCTGTAGATGGTCAGTGCGACCACAACATTAATGGGGTCCAGAATCTGCGTGTGGAGCAGCGGGGGCAGCAGCACAAACAGCGCCAGTGACGGAATGGTATAGAGTAAGCCAAACAGGTTAACGATCGCCGACTTGACCGATGGCAGGTGGTGAATACCCCAGCCGACAGGGATCGCCAGAATTAACCCTATCACTACCGGCACAATTGCGAGATAGCTGTGCCAGAGAAACAGGTTGAAGATTTTATCGCTCTGCGCCCATAGCCAATCGAATCTCATGCTCCCTCCTGGCGCGTGGATTTACACATGTCGAGTACTTGATCGAGGTGGATGGTCCCCTGCGGGATTTGCCGTTCATCGACGATCACGGCCCGGTGGTTGGGCGAGCTCAGCGCAGCGTCCAGCAAATGGCGCAACGGGCTCCCCTGCTGGTGGAACGTCGCCCCCAGATTGATGTTGTCGTGGGTAATTGCTGTTGCCGGCTGATGGGTGTCGAACCAGCCAAACGCTTTGCCGTTTTGGGTAACCAGCAGCCAGCGGTCGATGGCCATCTCTTTGGCCTGCTCGAAGGAACAGTCCAGCTCGGCATAGGGCTCGTTGCGTAACCCGGTTTCTGTGTCGGCGGCGTGGAAACTCAGTTTGCGATAGCCTCTGTCTTTGCCGATAAAGTCCGCCACAAAGGCGTTTTGCGGCGTATTGAGCAGTTCGCCTGGGGAGGCCATCTGCGCCAGCTTGCCGCCAGGTTTAAGTACCGCGACCAGGTCGCCGAGCTTCATGGCTTCATCAATATCGTGAGTGACCATAATGATGGTTTTGCTCACCTCTTTCTGAATACGCAAAAACTCTTCCTGCAGCTGTTCGCGGACCACCGGGTCGACCGCGCTGAACGGTTCGTCCATCAACATAAACTCCGGGTCTGCCGCCAGGGCGCGGGCAACGCCCACGCGCTGCTGCTGGCCTCCGGAAAGCTGCCAGGGGAAGCGTTTGGCGATTTGCGGATCCAGACCGACAACTTCCAGTAATTCCCCGGCTCTGGCTCTGGCTTTACTTTTGGCGGCGCCGTTGAGAATCGCGGTGGTGGCAATGTTGTCGATAATGTTTTTGTGAGGGAATAAACCTGCATTTTGAATGACATAGCCAATACGGCGGCGCAGTTGCACGATATCCATTTGCTCGGTGGCTTCGCCGTTAAGCAGGATTCGGCCCGATGACGGTTCCACTAACCGGTTAATCATCCGCAATGAGGTGGTTTTTCCACAGCCCGAAGGGCCGACAAATACCGTAATTTTGCCACCCGGCGCTACCAGGCTAAGGCCATCTACTACGACCGAACCGTTGTCGTAGTGCTTAGTCACATTCTGGAAGGTAATCATCTTCACGCCTCTGATTGTTGTGTGTGGTGTTCCCGAATGCAGGGGAGTCACGCGACAAAATGCTGCTATGTATAATCTTGTATGTACAACTAGCAAAACTTGTGCCACTGCCAGAGGGATACGCAATAATATGGTTATTTAGTTATTTTAAAACAATTGCTTATAGTGTGTTTGCGTTATCTGGTACTGCCGTCTATGGCGAGATAAGAAGTTATGACGAGATAGAAAATGCACTAGTGTTATCTTTTTGTGATGTTTTAGTGCACAAAAATAAGGCGTAGAGCTGTATTTTTGCACCAAAATGGCCCATCATCACGGTGTGCTCACGAGTGTATAGCGCAGCATGTCCTTCTGTTTTTATGTTAATTTGTTGAATTTAATTGGTTTTATAAATTAATTTCTAACCTGGCATCCAATATGCTTATCATGTATATACAATTAAAATGCAAATAACAAAACTAACAATTAATTAACATATGACAGGTAACGGATAAGAAGGTAAAGCGCATGAGTAAACAAGCAACCCGTTTTCGCGATGTTGAAATCAGAGCCCCGCGAGGCACTAAGCTGAACGCAAAAAGTTGGTTCACAGAGGCGCCGCTGCGCATGCTGATGAACAACCTGGATCCTGATGTCGCCGAAAATCCAAAAGAGCTGGTGGTGTACGGCGGTATTGGCCGGGCGGCCCGCAACTGGGAATGCTACGACAAGATCGTTGAGACCCTGAAGCAGCTCAATGATGATGAAACGCTGTTGATCCAGTCCGGTAAACCGGTGGGGGTTTTCAAAACCCACGACAATGCCCCGCGGGTGCTGATCGCCAACTCCAACCTCGTACCGCACTGGGCAAACTGGGAGCACTTCAACGAGCTTGATGCACAAGGTCTGGCGATGTACGGGCAAATGACGGCCGGCTCATGGATCTACATCGGCAGCCAGGGCATTGTTCAGGGCACTTACGAAACGTTTGTGGAAGCCGGGCGCCAGCACTATAACGGTAGCCTGCGCGGACGCTGGGTGCTGACTGCGGGTCTGGGGGGAATGGGCGGCGCCCAGCCGCTGGCCGCAACCCTGGCGGGAGCCTGTTCGCTGAATATTGAATGCCAGCAGTCGCGTATCGACTTTCGTCTGCGTACCCGCTATGTCGATGAGCAGGCCAGCGATCTGGATGACGCCCTGGCCCGCATCGCCCGCTATACCGCAAAAGGAGAAGCGGTATCCATCGCGCTGCATGGCAACGCGGCGGAAATTTTACCGGAGCTGGTAAGACGCGGCGTGCGCCCGGATATGGTGACCGACCAGACCAGCGCACACGATCCCCTCAACGGTTATCTGCCGCTGGGCATGAGCTGGGAAGACTACCGCGCTCGCGCGCAGTCCCACCCGGTGGAGACGATCCACGCGGCGAAAGCCTCAATGGCCGAACACGTTAAAGCCATGCTCGCCTTCAGGCAGCAGGGCATTCCCACCTTCGATTACGGCAACAACATCCGCCAGATGGCGAAAGAGATGGGGGTGGAAAACGCTTTTGACTTCCCAGGCTTTGTTCCCGCCTATATTCGTCCGCTGTTCTGCCGGGGGATTGGCCCATTCCGCTGGGCGGCGCTTTCCGGCGATCCGCAGGATATCTACCGCACCGACGCGAAAGTTAAAGCGCTAATACCCGATGATGAACACCTCCACCACTGGCTGGATATGGCCAGAGAGCGCATCAGCTTCCAGGGGCTGCCGGCCCGGATCTGCTGGGTCGGCCTGGGACAGCGCGCCCGGCTGGGCCTGGCGTTTAACGAAATGGTCCGCAGCGGCGAGCTGTCGGCACCGATCGTGATCGGCCGCGATCATCTTGACTCCGGCTCCGTTGCCAGCCCTAACCGCGAAACGGAAGCGATGCAGGACGGCTCCGATGCGGTCTCCGACTGGCCGTTGCTGAACGCGCTGCTGAATACCGCCAGTGGCGCGACCTGGGTTTCCCTGCACCATGGCGGCGGCGTAGGGATGGGTTTCTCCCAGCACTCCGGCGTCGTCATTGTATGCGACGGCAGCGATGAAGCGGCGGAGCGCATCGCCCGGGTGCTGAGCAACGACCCGGCCACCGGTGTGATGCGCCATGCGGATGCGGGTTATGACATCGCGATTGAATGCGCCAGAGAGCAAGGACTCAACTTGCCAATGATTGCGGACTAATTTCTCCGGCGAAGGGGGCAATGTATCCCCTTCGCCTCACCGGAGTGCTGCCATGAAAAATAACAACACAACATACATCGAAACACGTTCTATTGAACCCATCCCTGACGGTGAACGCCACGGTAGCATTTTTAGCCAGTTCACCCTGTGGCTGGGGGCTAACCTGCAAATCACCGCCATGGTCACTGGCGCATTAACTATTGTATTCGGCGGGAATGTTTTCTGGTCGCTGGCCGGTCTTATGCTGGGGCAGATTGCCGGTGGGATTGTGATGGCATTGCATGCCGCGCAAGGGCCGCAGCTGGGGATACCACAGATGATCAGCAGCCGGGTACAGTTCGGCGTCTACGGCGCCTGCCTGCCGATTCTGCTGGTCTGCCTGATGTACCTTGGCTTTATCGCCACCGGGGCGGTGCTGTCCGGCCAGGCGATCTCAGCGGTTTTCCATACTACGGAAACCAGCGGCATTCTGCTTTTTGCTGCCGCCACGCTGGTTATCGCCTATGTCGGCTATCGGTTGATCCACCTGTTGGGTAAGCTGGCGAGCCTGGTGGGGATTATCGCGTTTATCTACCTGCTGTGGAAAATCAGTTCCTTTCCGGCTATTGGCAACCTGCTGAGTATCCGACCCTTTAGCTGGAGTACGTTTTTAACCGCCACCGGCCTTGCGGCTTCCTGGCAGATCACCTTTGGCCCCTATGTTGCCGATTATTCCCGCTATCTGCCGCGCAGCACCTCTCCCGGGAAGGTCTTTTTCGCCGTCGGGAGCGGTTCGGTGATTGGCGCGCAAATCGCCATGACCGTCGGGGTGCTGGCTGCCGCTCTCTCGCAGGGAAAACTGGTCGGTCATGAGGTGGACTATATCGTCGGCCTGGGCGGCACCGGCGCGATTGCCACGCTGTTATATCTGAGCATCGCGTTTGGTAAACTGACGATCAATACCCTGAATGCCTACGGCAGCCTGATGTGCCTGGCGACGGTGTACAGCTGCGGGAAGCAGCGAGTGCGCGTAAGCCAGTCGGTACGTCTGCTGGTGCTGGCGATGATTATTACCCTGGCGACCGCTATCGCGATTATCGGGCAACACTCTTTCCTGTCGGCTTTTAAATCCTTCCTGTTGTTCCTGTTGACTTTCTTTACACCGTGGAGCGCGATTAACCTGGTGGATTACTATTTCTTCAACCATCAGGCGATAGACATTGAGGCGATGAACGATCCGAACGGGAAATATCGGGCGTGGAATGTGACGGGGCTCGGGGTTTATCTCGTTGGAGTGGCGGTACAGACGCCGTTTATTGATAGTGGATTCTATTCCGGCCCATTCGTGAAGATGCTGGGCGGTATCGACATCTCCTGGCTCATTGGGCTGGCGCTACCGGCGGGGCTCTACTATGTCCTGCGCAAAGCGCAGTCCGCAGCGGCGGCTGGCGCCGCCATCAGTCGTTAAAGGAGAGCGTCATGTATACCCTTTGGCACCACTGCCGGATCGCCACCATGGCCGCAGGGCATTATCAGTTGCTTGACGATGGCGCGATGCTGACCGACGGCGCAGTGCTGTTATGGGTCGGGAACCGGGCAGAATTGCCGGACTTACCCGTTGCGCAGCGGATGGATTTGCAGGGCAGGGTGGTCACGCCGGGACTGGTGGATTGTCATAGCCACGCGGTGTTTGGCGGCGACCGGGCCCGGGAATTTGAAATACGTCTCAACGGGGCGAGCTATGCGGAGATCGCGGCTGGCGGCGGCGGGATCGCCAGTACAGTCAACGCCACGCGACAGGCCAGCGAAAGCCAGTTGCTGGAGAGCGCGCGGCAGCGTATCCGGGAGCTGTGCCGGGACGGCGTAACGGCGCTGGAGATCAAATCCGGCTACGGCCTGGATCTGGCTAACGAACGTAAAATGCTGCGGGTGATCCGCCGTTTAGGCGACATATTGCCGCTGACCGTGCGCAGTACCTGCCTGGCGGCCCATGCGGTGCCCGTCGAGTATCAGGAGCGGGCAGATGCCTGGATTGACTATATTTGCGAACGACTACTGCCGGAACTGCATCAGGAAGGGCTGGTGGATGCGGTGGATGCGTTCTGCGAACACCTGGCATTTTCGCCCTCGCAGGTGGAGCGGGTCTTTCAGAAGGCCCGGGAACTAGGGCTGCCAGTGAAGCTCCATGCTGAACAGCTAACGCTACAGCATGGGGCGGCGTTGGCCGCTCGCTACCATGCGCTGTCGGCGGATCATCTGGAATATTTGTGCGAAGAAGATATCGCCGCAATGGCACGCCATGGGACGGCAGCGGTGCTGCTGCCGGGCGCCTATTACTTCCTGCGTGAGAAACAGCTACCGCCGCTGGATCTGCTGCGTCAGTACCGGGTGCCGATTGCCCTCGCCAGCGATTTAAATCCCGGCACCTCGCCGGTGTTGTCCCTGCGTCTGATGATGAATATGGCCTGTACGCTATTCCGCATGACGCCGGAAGAGGCGTTGGCTGGCGTGACGCTTAACGGCGCGAAGGCGCTGGGGCTGGATACAGTTTGCGGTTCTCTGGAAGCCGGAAAAGAGACCAGCTTCGTGGCGTGGGATATCGCTCATCCGGCGGAGCTAAGCTACTGGCTGGGAGGCTCCCTTTCGAAACAGGTGATTTATCAAGGTAAGGAGGTTTATTGTGATTAAGGCGTTTGATTTGCAGCAGGGGAACCTGCCGCTTCTGGTCAGTATGCCCCACCCGGGAACGTTATTAACACCCGAAGTCGCCCAGGGGCTCACGCCGAGGGCGAAGCGTCTGGAAGATACCGACTGGCATATTCCCTTGCTCTATCAGACCATCGCGGACATGGGGGCCAGCACGTTATGCGCCCGCTATTCCCGCTATGTGGTGGATATCAATCGCCCGGCGGATGATAAACCGCTTTACAGCACGGCGACAACCGGGCTGTTTACCGATATCTTTTTTGACGGCGAAGCCCTGTTCGTGTCGGGCGGTGCGCCTGACGCGGCGGCGAAGGACGCGATACTAAAACAGGTCTGGCTGCCTTATCACCAGGCGCTTGCCGCTGAACTGGCACGCCTGCGTGAGAAATTTGGCTATGCGCTGTTGTGGGATGCGCACTCGATCAAATCCGTGGTGCCGCGCTTGTTTGAAGGGCGCCTGCCGGATCTGAACTTTGGTACGGCGGACGGCGCCAGTTGTTCGACGCAGCTCAGCCAGGCGCTGCTGGCAAGCTGCAATGCGTTCCCGCAGTATAGCCGGATACTCAATGGCCGCTTTAAAGGCGGATATATCACCCGTCACTATGGCGATCCCGTCAACCATATTCATGCTGTTCAGCTAGAAATGGCCCAGTGCTGCTATATGGATGAGAAGAGCTTTGCTTATCTTCCGGAGAAAGGGCAGCAGGCGCAACAACTGCTGGAGAGGTTGATTAATACTGCGTTGCAGTGGGGACGAGATCAGTACGGCGAGCCCGGAATGTGAACTCGTATATTGAAAAGCCGAAGACACAGGTACCCGAAAAGCCTGTAAAACAGCCGAAGGCGATAAGAAAGGGAAAGTGCTGACACAACGATCGCATAGCGTTATCCCCGCCCTTGATCTTGACCCGCCATTTCCGGACAGCTTTTGTATCTTAAGTTAACGATGCCCGCTGCCGCCGGTATTCTCTCGGAGAGTGATATCCCAGCGCACTATGCGGGTGATTTTCATTGTAATGCGTGAACGCCGCTGCAAGGTGAGGCTGCCTTCCTGATATTGCTTCTTCCACTTAAACAGCAGGCTGGGCTGGATACCATGCAGGCGGGCGACATGGGAGACATTCATACCCGGCTCCATCGTCTGCTGGATAATGGCGATCTTCTCCTGAGGAGTTTTACGTTTACGGACTTCTTGCCCTAACAGGATCCCGGTCATCTCAAAATTGGTGTTAGTGTTAGACATATATTCAAGCCTATCTCTTATCTGGAGATACAGCTACTGTCTGGTGTTTCAGGGGGCTACATCACGTTATCCCCGCCCTGAAAGACGAGGATATAAGGGGGTTACGCTAACTGCCCGCATTCTCCCTCTTTTCAGAAGAAGTCAAGCAGGTGGTATGGCGTAGCTTTGTTTTCACCTGCGGGCCATTGCAATTTATAAGTGCTTCACGGATAAGGTCTGGAATTGAATGTCAGTCAGTTACAACGGGCGCGGGCTAAGAGACATATTATCATCGGCCACGATGTTACCTGAACTACCTGACCCGCCCCCTTCCTTGCGGAAAGAGGCTTTTCACAATACCAGGACTTAGCGGGGTTCATGAACCGTCTTCTGCAGGACGTGAGGCGGTCCCGTTTGCTTTTCTCATCGCCAGGCTGTACTGCCAGGTGGAAACCAGACAGACCAGTAAAACCGGTATCATCATCAGACCCAGAAGCTTCCATCCCAGTAAAGCCAGTATCACGCCCGCTCCGGATGTGGCTATCGCGGAGAAAACAAAACGGCTGGGCTACGCCCGCCGATGGCGTTCCAGACAGAGGATATCGACTGGCTGGTAGGAGCGCTTGATAAAGTACTGATGGCTTGCACGGCGAATAAACAGCAAAGCTGACGTTCTGGAAAAACACTGAGGTCAAAGCCACGCTGGGCGCGGCTGGAACATCTTACTCCGCAGCTTAAACTGGTCGCTATCCAGATTTTGCTGAATCAGATTGACTGTGAAACGGCCGGAAAAAAACTGGCAGAATTAATAGAGCAATTCGAGTTTGATATCACCGCTGCCGAACTGTCAGCGTATCTTTTTAAACCGGGCCATGCCTGACGGCTTACCCGGTAGCGATAATAGTGGAGACCGACGGAGGACTTCACTTTGGCCGCGGGATCAGCGTCCTGCGGATGGTTTTCATCAGAAGTTTATTGATGCAAGTAACTGATATTTAACATTAAATGCGTTGTTGGCACTTTGATGTGTATATCATTTGCTATACATTCGTGTTGTGTTATTCTTGTATATCAATTGCTATACAAGAGAGGTGTGTATGAAATCAGATGTTCAACTCAACCTAAGAGCTAAAGAGTCTCAGAGGGCACTCATCGATGCCGCTGCAGAAATCCTTCATAAATCGCGAACCGACTTCATTCTTGAGATGGCCTGCAAGGCTGCGGAGAACGTGATCCTTGATCGTCGTGTTTTCAATTTTAACGACGAACAGTATGCAGAGTTCATCGATATGCTCGATGCACCAGTCGAGGATGAGCCTGCCATTAATAAACTACTGGCAAGGAAACCTCAGTGGGATGTATAACTGCGCCCGAGCCGTTATCCAGCGCCCATCAACTGGCAGAGTTCGTCAGTGGGGAAACGGTACTCGATGAATGGTTAAAACAGAGAGGTTTAAAAAATCAAGCTCTTGGCGCTGCACGAACTTTCGTTGTTTGCAAGACGGGTACGAAGCAAGTAGCTGGTTTTTACTCTTTGGCCACCGGTAGCGTTAACCATACGGAAGCGACAGGCAGTCTTCGGCGTAACATGCCAGATCCTATACCGGTGATTATACTCGCTCGCCTGGCGGTAGATGTTTCATTGCACGGAAAAGGGGTTGGCGCCGATTTACTTCACGATGCGGTTCTACGCTGTTATCGCGTAGCTGAGAATATTGGCGTTCGTGCGATAATGGTTCACGCGCTTACTGAAGAAGCCGAAGGTTTCTATGCTCACCATGGATTTAAGGCATCGCAAACTCATGAGCGGACTCTGTTCCTTAAACTTCCATGACTAGTTACTGGAGTGGGGAGGTGACTGATACCGACATAATATATTGATTATCATATTATTTATTTCAATATTTAACATAATCCTTGTTATGCGAACCGGCTTTGTAACTCCCATATTCTAATGTCACTTTTAACCCATTTAGTGATGTCACTTTTTCTGGCATAAAGGATCTAATCCTCAGGCCATGGAGACATCAGGATGCTTGTGACCATGTCAGATAAAGAACTCAGCCGGATCAACGTCATTCAATCAGTTGTTGAAAAACGTATGCGCCGTCGTGATGCTGCTCATCAGCTTGCTTTGACCGAACGTCAGACACAGCGGTTAATGAACCGCTTTCGTGAGTCTGGCGCTGCAGGACTGGCAAACCTTCAGCGTGGACGCCCAGGTAATCACAGGCTTCCTGAGTCACTGAAGCTGCGAGTACTTTCGTTACTTCACGATCATTACAGCGACTTTGGACCAACGCTAGCCGCAGAAAAATTACGCGAACGTCACAACATCACAGTATCTGTTGAAACGCTCAGAAAATGGATGATAGCTGATGGACTCTGGGTTCCTTATTCACGTCGCAGGCCCCGCGTTCATCAACCCAGATACCGGCGTGACTGCCTCGGAGAACTTGTTCAGATAGATGGTTCTCCGCACGACTGGTTTGAAGGCCGTGCGCCGAAATGCTGCCTGCTCGTCTTTATTGATGACGCGACTGGCCGCCTGATGCACCTCCGCTTTGGTGAGACTGAATCAGCCTTTGATTACATGATGGCCACTCGCGAGTATCTCGAGCAACACGGCAAGCCCCTTGCGTTCTACAGCGATAAGCACGGCATTTTCAGGGTCAATAATGGAGGTTCAACCACAACCGGCGTCACCCAGTTTGGTCGTGTGCTTTCTGAACTGGGGATCGAGCTGATTTGTGCCAACAGTCCGCAGGCTAAAGGCCGCGTAGAGCGCGCAAATCAGACACTTCAGGATCGGCTTATCAAAGAGATGCGTCTCGAGGGAATCAGCAGTATTGAAGCAGCCAACGCCTGGCTGGATACCTTCATCACTGACTTCAATCGTCGCTTCGCAAGATCAGCGAAATACCCCAAAGATCTGCACCGACCCGTGGCTGAAAGCAACGAAGAGCTGGATGATATCTTTGCCTGGCAGGAGCTGCGTAAACTGTCTAAAACGCTGACTTTCCGCTATGACAAGATGATATATCTGGTTGAACCTACAGAAGAAAACACCCGTATCGCGGGCGAAAAACTCACAGTCTACGATTATCCAGACGGCACACTGGCATTCAAATACGGTTACCGTTCACTCAAATATCAGGTATTCGACAAACTGGAATGTGTCGATCAGGGACAAATCGTTGATAACAAACGCCTTGGGGCCGTTCTTAAACTGGCGCAGAGCAAAATGGATGAACTTGAACGTGATGGTAAACGTGACCGAAGTAAAAAGATGCCCAAACGACGTGCACAGGCCAGAATTCAGGAGCAGCTCAGAGCAATTAATCCAGTTCTGGCTGACCCGGAGGAGTTCAGGGCTAGTCTGAAACGCTAGCCCCTGCTCTGCCTGATTAGCCTAAAGCTCTGGCCGTAATCACGACCGGGGTTTAACGCGGTGCGTAGCCTTCTTCGCTCAAGGCCTTCTGCAATTTATCGATCGCGTCTTTCATAAGATACGTCTCATCATCGCTGATGGCACAGGCCCTCATCTCAGTCCAGGTCAGACGTTTAATAAACTGTGCCAGCGCCATTGCTTCTTTATCATCAAGTTCAAGAAATAACTTCTCAATGCCATTCATAAGCATCCCTCTTAAGTTGAGATTCAATATTATCAGATGGAAGTATCCGGAAAGAGTATCCCGTATCAAAAAACTGATAACCGTTGCGACCTCTGGTTTTCAGAATAGTGTTCATACGCAACCTGTCACTTAAGGTGACATTTCAAACTGGCTAAAACAGGTGACATTTTAAGCTTGCTTTAACAGGCTTTGTCAGCACAAAGCGTTATTGTCGTCTCAGCACAATTCACACGCGTCGTGTACGCTAAGCCTTCATTTTGCTCAGCACAGGACCGCGATCTTATGTTGGTGACTATGACAGACAAAGAACTTTACCGGCTTGGCATTATTCAGCGAGTATTTGACCGGGCTTTGCTTCAGCGCGACGCAGCAGACATACTTAAGCTCAGTGTTCGTCAGGTGCAGCGTCTTGTGCGCCTGTACCGGACAGATGGCGCAACCGCGTTTGCATCTTCCCGCCGTGGACGTCCTGCAAACAACCGGATCGATGAAGAAACACGCTGTAAAGCCCTGGATTTGATCCGGTGCCACTATTCAGATTTTGGCCCAACGCTCGCAACCGAAAAACTGGCTGAACGCCATCATATTCATCTCTCTGTTGAAACCGTCCGTAACTGGATGACAGCCGACGGTCTCTGGCGTCCTCATTCCCGCCGGCGAACCCGGGTTTACCAGCCACGCTATCGTCGCGACTGTCTCGGCGAACTGGTTCAGATCGATGGCTCTCACCATGACTGGTTCGAAGGCAGAGCCCCAAAATGCTGTCTTCTGGTCTTCATGGATGATGCCACTGGTCGCATAATGCATCTTCGTTTTGGTGAAACCGAATCAGCCTTTGACTACATGCTTGCTACCCGTGAATATGTTGAGAAACATGGTAAGCCGCTGGCATTTTACAGCGACAAACACGGTATTTTTCGAGTAAATCATGCCGCCGGAAGCAAATCTGGAACTCAATTTGGTCGAGTCCTGCACGATATTGGTGTTGAGCTTATCTGTGCGAACAGCCCTCAGGCAAAAGGTCGTGTTGAGCGTGCCAACAAAACACTTCAGGACAGGCTCATCAAAGAAATGCGCCTCAATAAAATAAGCAGTATCGAAGAAGCCAATGCTTGGCTGGAAACGTTTATCGTAAACTTCAACCAGCGCTTCGCCAAAACGCCCAAATATCCAAAAAACCTTCATCGCCCTGTGGCAGAAACGATTGTGGATCTGGATGATATTTTCTCATGGCAGGAAACCCGTAAACTCTCGAAATCATTAACATTCCGTTATGATAAGATGATATATCTGGTTGAACCCACAGAAGAAAACACCCGAATTGCCGGGGAGAATATTAAGGTCTTTGATTACCCTGATGGCACCCTCGCCTTCAAATACGGCCACCGCGCCCTCTCCTATCAGGTATTCGATAAACTGGACTGTATCGATCAGGGGCAAATTGTCGATAATAAGCGACTCGGTGCAGTGCTCCGATTGGCTCAGGATAAAATGGATGAATTGGATCGTAACGGCAAACGTGAGCGAAGCACAAAGATGCCGAAGCGGCGTGCTCAGGCTCGTATACAGGAACAGTTACGAGCAATTAATCCAGTTCTGGTTAATCCAAAAGAATTTCGTGCGAGCTTGAAAAGATAATCTTATCTAAATTTGTAAAGGCATTATTATATTACAATGCCTTTATAAAAAGATAGAAACTCCAATCTAATTATATTTTATTCGCATGGATAACATCCATAATAAATACAACTAAGGTGTGAGATGCATTGACTGCGAGTCTAGCTTCGGCAACTACGATCTGCGGAGGGTTTTGACCACGCCCATGAGCACTCCCTATATGTGATCTGAATGCACCAATACCGTCAATTATTGATGAAATTCCTTTTAAAATTTTGTGCTGATCATCCGCTAACGTAGCGTCGGCATTAAGGTTCAAGCTCGGCTGCACGGCAGCCCAAAGAGGTGCTACATTCAATTTTTGTGGCATAGGTAAATCGAATTTTTCTATGTAGCATTTTAATGCAGATTCAATTATCGCACATGCTGCGGTGACTGATGCATGCGGATCGGTTTGAATATTCTCTACTGCACGAAGAAACTCATTTTCAATAGATGAGTAGTCGCCAGACTTCAGATAATCCTCTAGCGTTTTAGAAATCGGAGTCGAACCTGATTTAGTGATAAATCCATTGAGTCTGTAGACTAATTGGTTCTTAGATAAAGCATCGATTATTCTTTTTTGCCCATATTCGACAGTAGATCCAGCTCCAGCCCTAGAGTATGAATTCGGAGGTAAATCCATGTAATTCTGGATGATACTGCCTAATACTGAAATTGCATCTATCGAGTCGTCTTCATTGCAAATTTTCAGCCAATTACTGCATTTGGTTTCACAGTTTCCCATTGGCACCTCACCAGGTGCGCCTGACTCCATAAACAGCGAATTTAAAGACGTATGGCTAAAATAATGTTCACTAAGTACTGAAGACACCGCGCCAATGACATTGTTAGGTATTTTATTATTCATTTTATTCCTTAGTTATTATTCGATTGCTGATTTTTAATGTATTTTTTTAACCGAAAGTAAGTGGCCCGCGAAATGCCTGTTTTTTCCATAACCACTCTGGCTGGTTGTTTCTGATCAATAAGCGCCATGGCCGAGTCCGATTTCAGGTGGGGCTTACGTCCGAATTTCACACCGGACGCCATAGCAATCAACCGTCCCTCGTTGGTACGTTCCAGAATACGCTCCCGTTCAGCCTCAGCCACAGCAGCCAAAATCTGAATCACCATTTTCCCCATTGTCCCTTCGGTACTCAGTGAATCGCCACAGGTTTAACAGACACCTCAGAGTCATTTAAGATGACTTAAAGAG
>OGHX01000332.1_pt1 | contig 20379 bp, 19 predicted proteins | sample 1571651 | NCBI WGS metagenome assembly OGHX01 (sample SAMEA2582030, study PRJEB24529) | metagenome | biome: Human gut stool | place: China | collected 2011
GCTAGTGCTTACGCAATGCTCATTACAGTAAATTTTTTTCCTTTTCCTTTACTTCATCTATGTCACGATTTCAATTTTATTATTCTTGTGTTTTAATTTTTATTTGTCTAATCTATTCCACTTAGCTTGTCCCTCTTGATATAAATCTCCTCCATAGATATCATTGATAACTATTGCTGGGAAATTTTCTACCTCAAGTCTTCTTAAAGCTTCTGCTCCTAAATCTTCGTAAGTAATTAGCTCAGCTTTTTTTATTGATTTAGCTATAAGAGCAGCTGCTCCTCCTACTGCGGCAAAATAAACTGCCTTTTCAGATATCATAGCATCTTTAACTTCTTTAGATCTTGCTCCTTTCCCTATCATCCCTTTTAATCCTACTTTTATTAAATCAGGAGCATAGGCGTCCATTCTATAACTTGTTGTTGGTCCAGCACTTCCTATTGGTTTTCCTGGTTTAGCTGGTGTTGGTCCTACATAGTATATAACTTGTCCTTTTACATCAATAGGTAACTCTTTTCCCTCTTCTAATAATTTTACAAGTCTAGCGTGAGCAGCATCTCTAGCTGTGTATATTACTCCAGTTATTTTTACTGTATCTCCTGCTCTTAATTTTGCTATATCTTCATCTTTTAAAGGTGTTGTTAAATGGTATTCCATAATTTTTCCTCCTCAATCTTTCCTATAACTCTACTTCTTTATGTCTAGCTGCATGGCAATTGATATTAATAGCAACTGGAAGAGCAGCTATATGGCAAGGATAAGTATTAACTTTTACAGCAAGAGCAGTAGTCAGTCCTCCTAATCCTAAAGGTCCTATTCCTGTTTTATTAATTAATTCTAATAACTCAGCCTCTAAATTTCTTGCTATTGGGTCTGGAGTTACATCATTTATATCTCTAAGTACAGCTTCTTTTGCTAATATAGCTGCCTTTTCAAAGTTTCCACCTATTCCAACTCCTACAATTATTGGAGGGCAAGGGTTTCCACCAGCATTTTTTACAGTTTCTACTACTAATTTTTTTATTCCCTCTACTCCATCAGATGGCTTTAACATTTTTAAAGCACTCATATTTTCAGAACCTCCACCTTTAGGAGCGACTATTATTTTTACTTTATCTGAATTTGCTACTAATTTTGTATGGATTATAGCTGGAGAGTTATCTTTAGTATTAACTCTATCTAATGGATGTCTTACAACAGATTTTCTAAGATATCCTTTTTCATATCCTCTTCTTACCCCTTCATTTACAGCTTCATATATATCTCCATTAATTTTTACCTCTGTACCAATCTCTAAGAATACTACTACTATTCCTGTATCTTGACACATAGGAACTTGCTCATTCATAGCAATCTCATCATTTTCTATAATTTGACCTAGTATATTTTTTCCTACTTCTGATTCCTCTTTAGCATAAGCTTCTTTAATCTTATCTAGAACCTCTTTACCAATAAAATAATTTCCCTCAATACACATTCTTTCTACTTCGTCAGTAACTTTCCTTAAATCTAATTCTTTCATTGAAAAACCACCTTTCTTTTAAAACTTTATGAAAAGCTAATTATATTTCTACAATACAATCATATCACAAAACGTACTTTTTTTAAATAGTTTGTTTGATAGAAATTAAAAATACTCTCTTTATTTATTATTTATTTTATAAATAGTTAATATTTTATTTTAATATAAATAAAAGGTGTTCTAATAAAAAAGATTAATCTCTATCATAACTAGAAATTAATCTTTTAAATTTGATTATTCATTTTTATTAGTCAGCTAATAAAGCTCCTAATTTTTTCCCACCTAAAATATGGAAATGTAAATGGAAAACCTCTTGTCCTCCAAATTCATTACAGTTAGTAATTACTCTATATCCCTCTTCAGCTATTCCTAATTTTTTAGTTATCTCTCCAATAGCAAGATACATCTCTCCAATAATATCTTTATCTTCAGGCTTTATATCATTTATAGTAGGTATCTCTTTTTTAGGAACTACTAATATGTGTACTGGAGCTGCTGGATTAATATCTTTAAAAGCTATAACCTTATCATTTTCAAAAACTATTGTAGCTGGTATCTCTCTATTTATTATTTTTGTAAAAATAGTTGCCATAATATCATCTCCATTAGATAGTTTCAATAGAATTTATTCTATTAGTATGTCTTCCACCTTCAAATTTAGTTGAAAGGAAAATATCTACCATCTCAAGAGCAAGAACATCTCCTACTATTCTTCCTCCCATAGCTAATACATTAGCATCATTATGTTCTCTTGTAAGTCTTGCCATAGTTGTATTTGTGCAAAGAGCTGCTCTAACTCCTGAAACTTTATTAGCAGCAATAGAGATTCCTATTCCTGTTCCACATACTACTATTCCATAATCTGCATCTTTGTTTACTACTGCATGCCCTACTGCATGTCCAAACTTAGGATAATCAACAGAAGCTGTTGAGTTAGTTCCTAAATCTAAAACCTCATATCCTTTTTCTAATAAATGAGATTTTATTTTCTCTTTTAATTCAAATCCACCATGGTCAGCACCTAAAGCTATTTTCATTTCTTCACCTCAAAATTTTTTAATATTTTCATACAAAAGGACTGACTTAAGCCAGTCCCATAGTTAAATTACTCTTCGTCATCAAACCCATGGAAATGTACATGTCCATGCTTTAATTCTTCAGCTGTAGCCTCTCTTACTCCTGCTACTTCTACTTCAAATCTTAAATTTTTACCAGCAAATGGATGGTTTCCATCAGCAGTTACTACATCATCTTCTATAGATGTAATTACATATTGTTGTTCTGTTCCATCATCCATATCAGCTATAAATTCCATACCTTCATAGATATCATCAAACTCTACAAAATCTTCTTTATTCATCTCTTCGATAAGTTCTTCATCATATTCTCCATATCCTTCTTCTGGAGAGATCATTATAGTAGTAGAAAATCCTTTCTCTTTTCCTTCTAATATCTCCTCTACTTTTGGTACAAATTGTCCTTCTCCGTGAATGTAGAAAAATGGTCCTACATCTTTTGTATCTTCTAAAAGCTCGTTAGTATCGTTGTCATAAACTTTGAATTCAAGAGTTATAACATTACCTTTTACAACTTTCATATTTTCACCTCTTAATATATAATAGTTTCTACTTAAAGAATACCATACTTTTTTAAGTATGTCTATTTTTTTATAAAAAACCCATATTATATTTTACTTTTTTCATATTTTCTTCATCACTTAATAATGAAAGAAGTAAAAAACCAACTTCAATAGCATTTTTAGGAGCTGAACAGGTAATGATATTTTTATCTATCACAATCTCTTCTCTTATAGGTATAGCTCCATATTTTTCCAATTGATTAAAATATCTATTATTATCATATAAATAAGTAGTAGCTTTTCTTTCTTTTAAAATACCAGCTTCTCCTAAAGAAATAACTCCTGTGCATATCCCTACAACTATTTTATTTTTTTCATAAAAGCTTTGAACTATCTCTTTAAATTTTTCTTTTTTCATATCTTCAAAGAACCCTTTAAAACCAAAGCCACCAGGGATAACTAAGGCTTCATATTCATCTATATCGATTGAAGTACTTTTTAAATCTATTTCTGGAACTACTTTCAAGTTCCAAGTATTAGAAATTATTGAATGAAATCCTCCTGTTTTTAAAATTATGTTCTTTTTTCCAACAATACTATTCCAACCAAAAATATCAATAAAGGGTGCTACCTCAAGAATTTCAGTGCCTTGTGAGATAAGCAAAAATATTTTCTTCATAATTTTCTCCTAAAAAAAATAAAAGTTATTGACTATTTTATTAAAAAGCTTTACAATACATCAGTACAAAAGAATTATACAATATATAAATAAAAAAAACAATAACCAAAGGAGGTAAGATGTCAAAGCTAGACCAAAGCAAAACTCCACTATTTTCTGTGTTAAAAGATGTATATGCAGGAAGAGATATACTTCCATTTCATGTACCTGGACATAAGAGGGGAAAAGGAGTAGACAAAGAATTTTATGATTTTATGGGTAATGGACCTTTTTCCATTGACGTTACTATTTTTAAGATGGTAGATGGATTACACCAACCAAAAAGTTGTATCAAAGAAGCTCAAGAGTTAGCTGCTGATGCTTATGGTGTAAAACAAAGTTTCTTTGCTGTTAACGGAACATCTGGAGCTATCCAAGCTATGATTATGTCTGTTATAAAAGCAGGAGAAAAAATATTAGTCCCAAGAAATGTACATAAATCAGTATCTGCTGGAATTATATTAAGTGGTTCTGAGCCTATATATATGAACCCAGAAGTAGATGAGGAGTTAGGAATAGCTCATGGCGTAAGACCTCAAACTGTTGAGAATATGTTAAAACAACACCCTGATATCAAAGCTGTTCTTATAATTAATCCTACTTATTATGGAGTAGCAACAGATATTAAAAAAATAGCTGATATAGTTCATAGTTATGATATTCCATTAATAGTAGATGAAGCTCATGGACCTCATTTACACTTCCATGATGATTTACCAATATCTGCTGTTGATTGTGGAGCTGATATCTGTACTCAAAGTACACATAAAATAATAGGTGCAATGACTCAAATGTCATTACTTCATGTAAATTCTGATAGAGTAGATGTAAACAGAGTAAAACAAATTTTAAGTTTACTTCATACTACATCTCCATCATATCCATTAATGGCTTCATTAGACTGTGCTAGAAGACAGATTGCTACTGAAGGAAAAGAGCTACTAGACAAAGCTATAAAATTAGCTAAACGTTTTAGAACAGAAGTAAATAGAATCCCAGGAATGTCTTGTTTTGGAGAAGAAATAGTTGGAAGAGAGGGAGTATTTGCTTTTGATCCTACTAAGATAACTATTACTGCTAAAGAACTAGGACTTACTGGTGCAGAGCTAGAAACTATCTTAACTGAAGATTACAATATACAAATGGAGTTATCTGATTTTTACAATGTATTAGGACTTATAACTATCGGAGATACTGATGAAAGTGTTGATAAACTTATCAATGCATTAAAAGATATCAGTGAAAAATATTATGGAAAAGGAAATAAATTAAAAAGAGAATTCTTAAAAATGCCTCCTATTCCTGAGCAAGTATTAAATCCAAGGGAAGCTTTTTACAGTGAAAAGAATAAAGTTTTATTCTCAGAGAGTGAAGGAAAAATATGTGGTGAGATGATTATGGCTTATCCACCTGGAATACCTGTAATCACTCCTGGAGAAAGAATCTCTGCTGAAATTATAGATTATATAAATGATTTAAGAGAAGCTGAACTTCATGTACAAGGTATGGAAGATCCTGAACTTGTAACTATCAATGTAATTGAAGAAGAAGACGCTGTATATTTATATACAGAGAAGATGAAGAGCAAAATGTTTGGAGTACCTATCAATCTTGGAGCAAACAAAGCTGGAATCGAATTTGGTATTGATGTACTATGTGAAACTTATCCTGATACATTTGATGAAATTGAAATCATTGATGTTGAAAAACAAAAAGAAAACTTTAATGAGTGGAACTTAAAATATAAAAATACTATACTTCATACTTGTGAAAAGCTTGCTGTTTCTGTAAATGAAGCTGTAAGAGATGGATATAGACCAATAGTAATTGGAGGAGATCACTCAATAGCCCTTGGAAGTATTTCTGGAGTTTCATTAGAAAAAGAGATAGGAGTAGTATGGATAGATGCCCATGGAGATATGAATACTGATGAATCTACTATTTCTGGAAATATTCACGGAATGCCATTAGCTCTATTACAAGGTGCTGGAGATAGAGATTTAGTTAACTGTTTCTATGAGGGAGCTAAAATCGATAGTAAAAATGTAGTTATACTTGGTGCTAGAGATTTAGATTTCAAAGAGAGAGAAGTTATTGATCAATTAGGTGTTAAAGTAATCTACCATGATGAAGTTTTACAAAAAGGATTAGATAGAGTATTAGAAGAAATTCACGAATACTTAAAAGTAGACAATCTTCATATCAGTTTTGACGTTGACTCTGTAAATCCAGAGTTAGCTCCTGGAGTAAGTACTCCTGTTAGAAACGGATTTACTACTGACGAAGTATTCCAAACTTTCAAATTCTTATTTAAAAACTACTTTGTAACTTCAGTTGATATAGTAGAATTTAACCCAGTAAATGATAAAAATAATAAAACTGTTAACTTTGTAAATGAATTAACAGAATATGTAATTAATCCAGACTAATAATTAATCTATTTAGAGAGAAAATATTATCTAAAAGGTAGTAATTTCTCTCTTTTTTCTTACTTCCTCTTTCTTATTTTAAAAAAATAAAGTATAATATATTATAGAGATAAGGATAATACAAGAATATGAGGTGGTATATATGAAAAGATTAGTTATCACATTGATGTTAATTTTTTCATCAATTATTTTTTCACAGAGTAATTATGAAATCCTTCCTATAAAGCAACATCTCAATGATATATATATTATAAGGATGTTAGAAGGAGAAAATATTGGCTTGTATAGCATAATTGATTCAAAAGGAAACCTGTTAACTCAAACAGATAATATTCTTATTTCTGTCCAAAAAAATCATATCTATCTAGTTACAAAAGATTATAAAGAAGGACTTATGACAACTGATGGAAAATGGATAGCAAAAATTGGAGAGTATAACTTTAAAGAAAAATATTCAAATATGTACAAAGAGGCTGAAAATAATAGGGAAAAAGAGTTTTTTATTGTGTATATAAATGAGATGCCAAGACATAAATATGGTTATATCAACTATAAAGGAGAATTGCAAATTCCTATTATATATGATGAAGCTGAAAACTTTTCTGAAGGTTTAGCTGCTGTTAAATTGAATAATAAATGGGGATATATTGATACAGAAGGAAATGTAAAAATAGGATTTAACTTTGATGAGGCATATGATTTTAAAAATGATTTAGCTTTAGTAAGAATAGATGATACCTCTTTTTACATAGATAAAAATGGACAAAAAAAATTAATTAAAAGTCTTTTTAGAGAGGGAAAAGAAAAAATAGAAAACCTAGGTTATCATATTGGTTCTGCCTTTGAAGGAAAATTGAAGATAAAAGAAAAAACTAATTAAATATAATATACTAACATTTTGAACTAGGAGGAAAGATACAGTGAATAATAAGATTCTAAAATACTTAAAAGAGTATTTGATAATTACAGTTGGTTGTTTTTTCTATGCTGTTTCTATCAATTATTTTTTTATCAGTAATCATCTTGCAGAAGGTGGAGTTGCAGGAATTTGTTTAATTTTATTTTACCTTTTTAAACTACCAGTAGGAATTATGTATTTTGTAATAAATATTCCACTACTTATAATGGGTTGGAAATTAGTTGGAAGAGATTTTCTATTTAAAACTTTATATGGAACAAGCTGCCTTTCTTTTTTAATAACTCTTACAGAAACTTGGAAAGGTCCATCTAATGATATCATGTTAGGTTCTATATATGGTGGTGTTCTTATAGGAATAGGTCTTGGACTTATTTTTATGGTAAATGGTTCTACTGGTGGAACTGATGTAGTTGCTCGTATCTTAAATAGATATTTTGATATTCCTATGGGAAGGACAATGCTCATCTTAGATGTAGTTATATTAGGAATAGCTGCTATATTTTTTGGTAAAGAGATAGTAATGTATACTCTTATTTCAATGACAATTGTTTCCAAAGCAATAGATTATTTTCAAGATGGTTATACAAAGGCAAAAGGCATCACTATTATTTCATCTAAATCTGAAGAGATAAAAGAAAGAATTATGAATGAAACTGGAAGAGGTACTACTATTATAAAAGGAGAAGGTGGATTTACAGGAAATGAAATGGATTTGCTTTTCTGTGTAGTTAGCAAATTTGAAGTAACTAAAGTAAAAACAATTGTAAAAGAAACTGATTCTTTTGCTTTTCTAACTATCTCTGATGTTTCAGAAGTTCTAGGTGAAGGATTTAAAGCTCTTAATAACAAAAATAACTAGGAATTATCCTAGTTATTTTTTATTAATTTTTCATAGGCAGATAGTATATTCATAATTTGAAGCTTTACTCCAATAGCTAAACTCTCCTCATCTATATCAAATTTATCATTATGAAGAGGGGCAGTTATTCCCTTAGCCTTATTTCCTACACCTAAGTTAAAAAATGCTCCTGGAACTTTTTCAATATAGTAAGCAAAATCTTCTACTCCCATATTAGCTAAAGCCTTTACATATACTCCTTTTTCTCCTAATAGATTTTTACTATTTTCTTTTATTATATCTATATATTCATCATGGTTTATTAAAGCAGTATACCCATCTGTATAAGTTACTTTTCCAGTAGCCCCATACCCTTTAGCTGTATTCTCCACCATCTCTTTTACTCTTTCTTTTACCCTATTTTTTACCTCATTAGATAAAGTTCTTAATGTTCCAGAAATTATAACTTTTTGAGCTACAATATTCTCTTTTTCCCCTCCTACTATTTTTCCAAAACTAAGAACAGCCGAGTCTCTTGAATCTATATTTCTACTTATTACACTTTGAAGGGTAGTCACTATTCCACAAGCTGTAACAATAGCATCTACTCCTTGACTAGGATAAGCACCATGGCAACTTCTTCCCTCTATTTCTATTACCACATCAGTAGATGAAGCACAATAAGCACCATATTTTACCCCTACTACTCCACACTCTATTGTAGGATCTACATGTAATCCAAATATAGCATCTACCCCTTCTAAACATCCATCTTCTATCATAGGTACTGCTCCACCATTTGTTTCTTCTGCTGGTTGAAATACAAGTCTTACATTACATGGAAGTGAATCTTTATTTTCCGATAATATCTTTGCAACTCCTAAAAGAATAGCAGTATGCACATCATGTCCACAAGCATGCATATGCCCAGGTATAGTTGAAGTATATTCTTTATTTCCACACTCTAAAATAGGTAATGCATCCATATCAGCTCTCAAGGCTATTGTTATCTCTTTATTTTGTCCCTCTATATCTGCTACTATTCCACTTTTTCCTATTCCCTCTTTATATGGAATTCCCATCTCTTTTAAAAGTGATGTTACATAAGCTACTGTTTTAGGTAATTGAAAGTCTAATTCAGGTATTTTATGTAACTCTCTTCTGGTATTTATAAACCATTGATTATTTATTTCTATATCATTAAATATTTTTCTAGTATCCATCTTTCCTCCTAGGACAATAATATGTTTTTGAATTATTTTATTCTCTCTTTGCAAAAAAGTAAAATATATTTTTAAAATATAAAAGATTTAATTTATATATTTTTATTTTTTAGAGTTTTAATGTAAAATACTCACAAGTTAATAAAACAGATTGAGGAGCAGTCGATAAGAGTAATATTTATGAGCTTCCAGAGCTAAGATTAAATATGAAAGGTAAAACTGCCGAAGTGAAAATTTTCTCTGGAGAAAATTTTTGCTGGGTATATGGATAATATCTATATAACTGTCATTGAGAAATTCAATGTTGTGCTTTCTGTGGAGTAAAATTATAAATATTTACAGTTTTTTTGTAGTATTTTACACCAGCAGAAGCCTCTGCTGTTTTTTTTTACAAAATTTTTATTACAGAGGTGGAGGAATGAGAATTGTTTTAAAGTATGGTGGCTCTAGTGTAGCTACAGTGGAAAAAATTCAAAAAATAGCTGATTACTTGATTGAATTAAAAAAAGAGTATAACGAAATTGTAGTGGTGGCATCTGCTATGGGAAAAACTACAGATGGACTCATAAAACTAGCTAAGGAGATTACTTCTAATCCAAATCAAAGGGAACTAGACTCGCTAATGTCTATTGGAGAACAGCAAACAGTTACTCTAATGGCTATGGCTCTTACAGCTAAGGGACAAAAAGCTATTTCCCTTACAGGATTTCAAGCAGGAATAAAAACTTCTGGTGTACATACTAAAAATAAAATAGCAAATATCTCTTCTGAAAGGATAGAAACTCTTTTAAGAGAGGGAAATATTGTTATTATCACTGGATTTCAAGGAATTAATAATTCAGGAGATATTACAACTCTAGGAAGAGGAGGTTCAGATACTAGTGCTGTGGCACTGGCTGTAGCTTTAAATTGTGAGTGTAGAATATATACTGATGTGGAAGGAATATACAGTGTTGACCCAAGATTATATCCTAAAGCAAAATTTTTAGAAAAAATCTCCTATGAAGAGATGATGGAAATGGCTAATCTTGGAGCTGGTGTTATGGAAACTAGGGCAGTAGAATTAGGAAAAAAATATAACATTCCTATTTTTGTAGGTAAAAGTTTAAGTTATACAGGGGGAACATATATTATGGAAAAAGATATAGCATTAGAAGATAAATTAATAACAGGAATAAGTGTCACAAAGGAGATTATCGTAACTAATATCTCTAATGTACCTTTTTCTAGTGAAAATATAGCTGAAATATTTTCTACAATAGATGAGTGTGGTTTAAATATCAATATGATTACACAAAATATAAATAGATATATGAGAGTAGAGATATCTTTTAGTTGTCAAGCTTCTGAAAAATATCTTTTAGAACAAGTTGTAGAAAAAATTAGAGTTAAGTTTTCTACTTGTGATATAGAATTAAATGAAAATTTAGGAATGCTTTCCATTGTTGGAGTAGGAATGATTAACAACTCTGGTATTGCTGGAAAGTTTTTTACTTCACTTAGTAAAGGAAATATAAATTTTTATCAAGTTACAACTTCTGAAATAAGTATCTCTTGTAGTATAGATAGAGAGAATATAGAAAAAGCTGTAAATTTAGTAGCTGAAGAATTTTCATTATAGGGGGGAAAGAAAAATGAGAGTAGCAATAGTTGGTGCAACAGGTTTAGTTGGAGGAACTTTTTTAAAAGTATTAGAAGAAAGAGATTTAGGAATAACTGATTTACTTCTTTTTGCAAGTAGTAGAAGTGCTGGGAAAAAAATAAATTTTAGAGGGAAAGAGTATACAGTAGAAGAATTAAATGAAAATAGTTTTAAAAACAGAGATATAGATATAGCTCTTTTCTCTGCTGGTGGAGGTACTAGTTTAAAATATGCTCCATTAGCAGCAAAAGAGGGAGTATTAGTAATTGATAACTCTTCAGCTTGGAGGATGGATAAAGAGGTTCCACTAGTAGTCCCTGAAGTAAATCCAGAAGAAGCTTTTAAACATAAGGGAATAATTGCTAATCCTAATTGCTCTACAATTCAATGTATGGCTCCTTTAAAAGTTTTAGAAAAATATGGAATTAAAAGGGTAGTGTATAGCACATATCAAGCTGTATCTGGAACTGGATATAAAGGCGTTATTGATTTAGAAGAGGGTCTTAAAGGAAATCCTCCTAAAACTTATCCACATCAAATAGTTAATAACTGTTTACCTCATATTGATGTATTTTTAGAAGATGGTTACACTAAGGAAGAGAAAAAAATGGTAGATGAAACAAGAAAAATATTAGGCCTACCTAATCTTCCTGTTACAGCTACTTGTGTTAGAGTACCTGTTATCAATTCTCACTCTGTTTCTATCAATGTAGAGCTTGAGAAAGACTTTGACTTAGAAACAGTAAAAAAAGAATTAGCTGAGTATAAAGGAATAGTTCTATTAGATGATGGTAATAAAAACATATATCCTTTAGCTAATGATGCTACTGGAAAAGACGAGGTATTTGTAGGAAGAGTCAGAAGAGATAATAGTGTAAAATATGGCTTGAATTTATGGACAGTAGCTGATAATATAAGAAAAGGGGCAGCTACTAATGCTGTACAAATAGCTGAACTATTTTGTAAAAATATTTAGGAGGTAACTATGAGTATATTTAAAGGTTCTGGAGTAGCTTTAATTACTCCATTTACAAAAGATGATAGTGTAGACTTTGAAAAATTAGGAGAGTTATTAGAGTACCATATAAAAAATAAAACTGATGCTATCATTATCAATGGTACTACTGGAGAGAGTGCAACTCTCACTGATGAAGAAAAGTATGAAATCATAAAATATAGTGTAAAGAGAGTAAATGGAAGAGTCCCTGTAATAGCAGGAACAGGTTCTAACAACACAAAACATGCAGTGGAATTAAGTAAAAAAGCTGAGGCTCTAGGAGTAGATGGATTACTAGTAGTTACTCCATATTATAACAAAGGAAATGAAAATGGAATCTATGAACATTATAAGCTTATAGCTGAAAATGCAAATTGTCCAATCATATTATATAACGTTCCTTCAAGAACTGGTGTAAATCTTTCTATATCACTATTAAAAAAATTAGCAGAGATAAAAAATATTGTAGCTATAAAAGAAGCTAGTGGAAATATATCTTATGCTGGAGAGATAGCTAGAGAGGTTCCTGAGTTGGATATCTATTCTGGAAATGATGATATGACTATTCCTCTTATGTCTTATGGCGGAATTGGAGTAATATCTGTTTCAGCTAATATTATTCCTGAAACTGTTCATAATATGTGTATGAGCTTTTTAGAAAATAATATAGTTGAAGCTAAAAATTTACAATTAAAATATAACAATTTAGTAGATTCTCTCTTTATAGAGGTAAATCCTGTCCCTATTAAAGAAGCTATGAATTATTTAGGATACAATGTTGGACATTGCAGACTTCCTCTAGGAGAGATGAAAGAGGAAAATAAAATTAAACTTCATTCTGTTATTGATTCTCATGAGGTGAAAGCATGGAGCTAATTATACATGGAACAGGAACTATGGGAAGTATTTTAAAAGAGTGTGCTCAAAATAAAAATATTACCATTACAGGTTTTGCCGATGAATTATCTAATGAAAAAGGAGATGTAATTATAGATTTTTCTCATTTTTCCAGGTTAGAAACTTTACTTAATTATGCTACACAAAATCATACTCCTTTAGTTATAGCTACTACTGGATATTCAAAAGAAATTTTATCACAAATTGAAGAAGCTAGTAAGAAAATTCCTATTCTTCTATCTTCTAATACCTCTCTTGGTATAAATTTATTACAAGATATTTTAGAGAGAATTACACCTCTACTTTATGGTAATTATGATATAGAATTAATAGAAAAACATCATAATAAAAAATTAGATTCCCCTAGTGGAACAGCTAAAACTTTAGTAGAAGTGATTGAAAACTCTATCTCAACTGAGCTAAAAAAAGTTTATGGAAGAGAAGGAATGGAGAAAAGAGAAAAAAATGAGATAGGAATACATGCTGTAAGAGGAGGAACTATTGTAGGGGAACACTCTGTCTTATATTGTGGAAATGATGAGATAATAGAGATAAAACATACAGCTCTTTCTAAAAAAATATTTGCTGAAGGAGCTATACAGGGAGCAAAATTTTTACTAGATAAAAAATCTGGACTTTATACTATGAAAGATATATTTAATCGTTAAGGAGTTGATGCAATGAACAAACTAAATACAGCTGAGGAATTAATAGCATATATAAAAAATTCTACTAAAAAAACTCCAGTTAAACTATATGTCAATGGAGATTTGAGTGGATTAGAAACTTCTGCCCAAGTTTTTAAGGGAGATAACTCTTACATTATCATTGGAGATAATTGTGAGATTGAGAATATTTTAAATAAATATAGTGAAAAAATTGAAAATTATTATATTGAAAACGATAGAAGAAATTCTGGAGTTCCTACTTTAGATTTAAGAAATATAAATGCAAGAATAGAGCCTGGAGCTATTATAAGGGATAAAGTAACTATTGGAGATAATGCTGTCATTATGATGGGGGCTGTTATCAATATAGGAGCTGTTATTGGAGATAACAGTATGATAGATATGGGAGCTGTTTTAGGAGGAAGAGCCACAGTTGGAAAAAATTGTCATATTGGAGCTGGAGCTGTTCTAGCTGGAGTAATAGAACCTCCTTCTGCTAAGCCAGTAGTAATAGAAGATGGAGTATTGGTAGGAGCTAATGCTGTCATCATAGAAGGAGTTAGAATAGGTGCTGGGGCAGTAGTTGGAGCTGGGGCTGTGGTTACTGGAAATCCAGCTAAAATTATAAAGAAAGTTGATGATAAAACACTTAGCAAAACTCAACTAGTAGATGACTTAAGAAAATAAAAGGAGAGATAGGTATGAAGTTCAATAGTGCAGTAGAAAATTTACAATACTCTTTAATTAGAGTTTTAAAAAATGAAGCAACTAAATATCCTAACTCTATAGATTTAACAATAGGAGAACCTGATATAGGTACTCCTAAAGGACTTATAGAAGAGGCAATGGAGTATGGAAAAAATCATCAATTGAAATATGCTCCTTCTGGTGGTGGAGAAAAAATAGGAGCATTAGTTGCTGAATATTACAATAAAAATTATAAAGGAGAGTACAGTGAAAAAAATGTCATTATGAATATTGGAGCTTCAGAAGCTCTCTCTTCTGCACTTAGAACAGTATTAAATCCTGATGATGAAGTATTATTAACTGTACCTTTCTATCCAGGTTATCCTCCTATGATAAATCTTTGTTATGGAAAACCTGTATTAATAGATATTTCTAAAAATAATTTTACTCTTACTAAAGAGTTATTAGAAAAATATGCTACATCTAAAACAAAAGCTCTTCTTTTAAGTAATCCATGTAATCCAACAGGAAAAGTCTTAAGTTATGAAGAGATGGAAGAGATAACAAAATTTATAGAGGAAAGAGAAATTTTTCTAATTTCTGATGAAATATATAGTTCTCTTTCTTTTTATGAGTTTCACTCTTTTGCTGAATTTAAAAATATAAAAGATAAATTAATTATAATAAATGGCTTTTCTAAATCTCATTCAATGACAGGTTGGAGATTAGGATATACTATCTGCCCAGAACAATATAGAAAGTTTTTTCTAAACACAAGCTTCTATACTGTTAGCTCTCCTGTAACCCTTTCTTTAAAAGGGGGAGAGATAGCTCTTACAAAATTTGAAAATAGAAAAGAACTATCAGAAGAATATAGAAAAAGAGCAGAATTTATGAGTAGTGAATTAAAAAAATTAGGATTTGATGTGATTACACCTCAAGGTGCTTTTTATATTTTTGCTAATTACTCTAAAATTTCAACCTTAAATTCCTTAGACTTTGCTTTAGATTTATTGAGAAAAACTCAAGTAGCAGTAGTTCCAGGAATCTCCTTTGGAGTTGAAAACTATATTAGAATAGCTCTTACTGTAGATATCTCTTTGCTAGAATTAGCTATTGAAAGAATGAAAAAATATTAACCAATTTGATTAGTTCTTTTATTAAAAAAATTAAGAATTGTTCCATATTTCAAGAGTTCTTTATCAATATAATATTATCATTCTTAAATTGAAATCGGGATAAAGTAAGAGTAAAAGAAAAGGAAAAAATTTACTGTAATGAGCATTGTGTAAGCACTAGCGATTGGAAGTAAAATTTTTTCCTTTTGTATTATTACATATTTTTATTTTTTGATTTCAATTTAAGAATCTCTAACATCCCATTTTTCTTTTAAGATAACTATCCCCTTCATTGCTACAATTAAAAATACCTGTACTCCGTAGGCTAATATTACTCCTATTAAAGCAAATGTTTTTATTAAAACAAATAAAATTCCTAAATATAAAATATTAGCTATAAATATTATCTTAGTTTCCTTCTTTATATACCCCATTGCTAAAAATAGTGGATGAATTACTATACATATAGTTGCTAGTGATTTCATAACTATATAAAGATTTATCTCCAATCTATATTTTTCTAATCCTTGAGAAAAAAACTTAGATAAAATTTCAAACCCAATAATATTCATACCAAAAATAATTATAATACAAGCTATACTGAGTATTCCTGATATTTTTATTCCTCTTCTAAATATCTCTCTATAATTTTTTTCTGCTACCTTCTCACAAAAATATGGATATAAGGTCTGATAAAGAGGTGTCCCCACTTTATCTAAAACAATAGCAATTGTCTTACATATCTTATATGCTCCTAACTGTTCTAATGATAACATCTTCCCTACCAAAAGATTATCAAAATATTGAACTGGAATATCTAAGCTAGAATTTATATTAGTTAAACAGGTAAATTTAAAGAACTCTTTATTGAACTCTAATCTCTCTTTAAATACTCCATATATCTTTCTTCTTTTTAACTCTCTTAAAGCATAAAAATTTAGAAGAATAGCATTTAATATATTTGTTAAAAGATATATTAAAATAAAATAATTGATTTTAAGTTTTAAAAAATATCCTATACCTAAAAATATAAAATTAAATAGTGCTACTATCACTCTTTGATTTCTTAGATAGTCAAATCTATCAAAACTTCTCAAAATGCCAATAGGCGTTCCTTGAATATTGAAAATAATATAGATTGAAAAAAACATTAAAAGATATACTTCATAGGATTGAAAATTATAAAACTTTCCTATCCAAAAACTAGATAAAAAAATTATGATAAAAGCTATTAAAGCTGTAAAAAAATCTAAAATATAACTAAATTTTATCAAAGCTTTTAGTTTTTGTTTCTCCTCTCTCACTTGGGGAAAAAATTTAATAACTCCCTGCCAAGATTGAAAATTGAAAACTCCATCTATAAGAGATACTATTCCTTGGATTAAAACAATAAAACCATACTTTTCTAATCCTATACCTTTAGTAATAAAAGATATAGAAAAGATAGAGAGTAAAGAGGCAAAAGCATCTCCTCCAAATATATGTAAAAAATTTATAATCAGTCTATCTGTTAATAAATATTTTATTTTTTTTATCATAGATTATATCCTTTTACTCAAGTCCACTAAAAATTTAGAGTTTTTTACAAATCTCATAAGTCCTGTTGCTATCAATATCTCAACTAGAATTTTTTTATAACCTCTATAGTGTTTAAACTCCAAAAAATATAATTTAGAAAGATTTTTCTTTTGTGTCCAACTTTTCCCCCACCAGTGTATTCCATAGGTATCATCTTTTATACACTCTCTTTTGAACTCCTCTGTAAAATGATAGGGATAAAAATATCTAGGTGGGTATATTACCATACTACCTGTTATTTTAGTAATATCTTCATTTATTTGAAAATCATACTCTCTATTGATTACTCTAGTTATTATATCTGGAATTGTAAATATTGGTTCATTCCAAATAGCCACACTGTAGAACTCTAAAATTTTTTTCATAAGTGGATGCTTTGGAATAACTCCTATTATCCCAGCACTAATTACTTTTTCACTCTCTGCTCCTATAAAGAAATCATTTGAGAGAAGTTTATCTATATTTTTTATTATCTGCATATCAGTATCTAAATAAACTCCCCCCTCTTCGTAGAGAACCTTTATTCTAAAATAATCTGAAAGAAAAGCCCAAAGTTTTCTATTATAACACTCTTTTAAAAATCTATTTTTCTCTATCTCTTCATAAAAATTTAAATTTTCTTCATTCCACTCTATAATCTCATAATCAGGGAGTTTTTCTCTCCAAGAGTTTATACATATATCCATAAGATTGGGATAAGAGTTTTTTCCTAACCAAATATAATGAATTTTTTTAGGTATCATCTTTCCTCCTTAAAACTTTGGAATCTTTTGTACATTACTTATCTCTTTTCCCAAAAGTTTTCTCAATGTATTTGGTATGAAGATAGAGAAAGATAATAGCCTTTGTTCTATATTTGATTGAGCATCCTTTCTTAACTCTTTATATAGTTCTTTATATCTTCTATATACTCTTTTGTAATCTCCACCACCATTGTATCTCTTATATAATACTGTGGAATAAAAACTTAATATAAGAGAAGATAAAGCTTCTTTTCCTTTACTATCATCTAAATTTTTAAACTCATTAAACAGTTTTTCACAAATTTTTTCTAAGGAAAGCATACTTTTTTCAGATACCTTATTCATTATACTTCCCTCTCTTTGTCTATAAAAATAAAATGCCTTATCTATATATTTTACTTTTTTAGCTTTTAAATATGCAAAAGTAGTGAACTCACTATCCTCATGTACTATCTCTTCATTGAAAAAAAGTTTATTTTTTATTAGAAAATCCTTTCTATAAATATCATCTACTACCTCTTCTCTATAACATTTAGGTGCTTGAAAAACTCTCCATAAAAAATCTATTCCTGTAACTACTCCACTATCTTTTACAAGTCTTGACCTAAAAAGAGGTTCTCCTATTCTTCCAGGGACATAGTATCTCATATTTCCTACTGCTATATCTACTCTTGACTTTATTCCCTCTATTACAAACTTTTCAAACTCATCTGTATCTATAAAGTCATCACTATCTATAAATGATATATATTTTCCTTTTGCTATTTTTAGTCCTGCATTTCTAGCTGAAGATAATCCTCCATTCTCCTTATTTACTATCACAGTTTGTTTAGGATAAAGTCTTTTAAATTCTTCCATTATTTGATAACTATTATCTTTGGAACCATCATTTACTAAGATAACTTCATATCTTAGATTGCTTATTTTATATAGACTTTTTAAGCATTCAGCTAAGTATTCTTCTACATTGTAAATTGGAACTATAATACTTAAATCCATAATTTTACTCCTTATCTTTGGAAAATTAAAGAACTGCTCTTCATTTTAAAAAATTAACAATTCTTTGATAGTTTAAATCGTAGCCGATATTTTCTTTCTGTAAATCTCAATTATTATTTTCTCATCAAACTCTTTTAGTATCTTTTCTCTTCCTGCCTTTCCCATCTCTCTTTTCTCATCTATTGAAAGTTTTATAAATTTTTCCATCTTCTCTACTAAGTCATCTATATTTTTTACCTCTGCTAGATAACCACTTTTTCCATCATCTACTATCTCTTTACAACCAGTTACATTAGAAGCTATTATAGGTTTTCCCATAGCCCCTCCCTCTAACAAAGTTTTAGATATTCCCTCTCTATATGATGGTAAAACTATTGCATCACACTCTTTTATTACAAGTTCTGGTTTATCAGTTATTCCTAGATAATTTAAAACACCCTCTTTTACTAAATTATCCATATACTCTTTAGTTATACCTGATACAGCATTTTCTCCCAATGCCCCTAGATACCAAAACTCTACTCTCTCTCCATATTTTCTTCTAAGCCTTCTAGCACTTTCCTCATACTCTTTAAATCCTTTATCTATAAAAGCTCTAGCTATCATTAAGAAAATAGTTTTTTCATCCTTTCTCTCCATAGGAAGTGGCTTAAATCTCTCACAATCTGTTCCCTCTCCAGGAAGTATAAAAATTTTTTCTCTATCTCCTATCCCTTTAGAAATTAGTGTATTTTTATCATCTTCATTGAGAACCCAAATCTCTTTAGAAAATCTTAAAGAAAACTTATAAAGTCCTACAGCTATTTTAGATACAAGAGATTTTTGAATAAATGAATATCCTAGTCCTGTAAGTATAGCGATAGATTTTTTACCTGCTAGTTTTGCTGCTATTGTACCATAGATATTTGGTTTTATTGTGTAGTGAAATATCAAATCTGGATTTTCTTTTTTATATAAACTATGCAACTCTTTTACTAATTTTAAATCCTCTATTGGATTTATTCCTCTTTTATTCAAATTTATTGAAATTGCTCTAAGGCCTGGAATAGCCTTTTCCATATCTATTCTTCCATCATCTGGAGCTACTGCTATTACCTCATGTCCATCTTCCACCAATGCTCTTAGTACCCCAGCTCTAAAAATATATATATCCCACATGTAGTTAGCTACAAACATTATTTTCATATTTATATCTCCTTAAAAAAGTAATGATATCTCTTTCCCGTGTCCCTCTATCTTATACTTACTAGCATCTTCTACTTTTTTTCTTTGATTCTCTTCACTATCCCCATTGATTAAAATATTTTGGTAAGAATATACCTCTCTATTTCCTACAAAATTTATCTGATTATTCAATCTAAATAATGATATAGCAATAGCTACTATAAATATTGGCAACTTAGGATAAATCTCTAAAAGCATAGGAAGTATAAACCAATATGAATAAATAAATAATAACCCAAATCTCATAGCTACTATTGAGAATTCTGATAGATACAAGAAGAAAAATATTGATATATAAAGAGAATTTAATATTATATTTCCATATTTTTTATTCTTAAGATTATCACTTACAAACCAACAAAGTAAAAACATAATAACTCTTTCAAAGTAATATAAAGAGAATCCCAATGGAAAATCTAAGGGTATTATACTAAAATATCCAGAAAGTTTTGCTCCTATTCCTGTTGGTAAAAATGTATTATACTCTTTTATTATTCTCATTACAATTCTAATATCTGAAAGATAATAGATATTTCCTAAGATAAATAAAAATAGGATAAATTTCTTATTCCATTTTATATTTAAAATAAAATACATA
>OGHX01000361.1_pt1 | contig 18610 bp, 10 predicted proteins | sample 1571651 | NCBI WGS metagenome assembly OGHX01 (sample SAMEA2582030, study PRJEB24529) | metagenome | biome: Human gut stool | place: China | collected 2011
ATTTCCTACACTAGCTCTAATAAGACGTCTAATATCCTCAACTAATAACTCTTTTGTAGTAGCTTTTTTATTTTTATCAAAAATTAATCCTAAGATATATGTTAAATCTATCTCTTGAGATTTTAAAAGGTCAACTTCAAATACAATATCATTCCAATCTATTGATAAATTTTCCTCTCCTTTTTCTGCTCTCTCACGACGAAGCCATTCACGTATATCATTATATGTTGAACAATAATCTTGTATCTGTCTTTCACTTGGAAGTTTTATCTTCTTCATAGCTTTTATCTCTTCTTCACTGACATAGTATCTACTCTTAAATTCCTCTACAGCTTGAGCATCATCTATATCTAAAGTTTGTACAGCTTTTAATTTTGTAAATTCATCATAGTTTAGTAATATGTTCTCAACTTTTAGATATTCCCCAAAAAGTTTAACAAACTCTTTCTTATCCTTTTCATTAATAATATCATCTATACTAGGAAAACGATTTTTCAGCTCATCAATTATAGTCAAATATCCCTTTCTACTCTCTCCAGTAAGAATATCTTTAAATCCATTCATATACTCCTTATAACTTTTTTCAAGAATTACATTTTTAGTTTTTGAATTTCCAAATAAAGTTATAGCATCAATTGTAGCTTGCTCTAAATCTCTAAATGTTACAATATTACCAAAACTTTTTGTAGAATTGTATATTCTATTTGTCCTTGAAAAAGCTTGTATTAATCCGTGATAACGTAAGTTTTTATCAACAAATAAAGTATTTAGTGTAGGAGCGTCAAATCCTGTTAAAAACATTCCAACTACAATTAGTAAATCTATCTCTTGTTTTTTAACTCTATTAGCAAGGTCTCTATAATAGTTTTGGAAATCCCTACTTTCAATACCATAAGTTGTCTTAAACATCTTATTATAATCTTCAATAGCTAAAGTTAAAAACTCTTTTGCACTTGTATTCATAGCTGTTGGTTCAAAATTTTCATCTAATATCTCCCCAATAGAAGTTTGTTCCTCATTAGGTGCAAAAGAAAAAATTGTAGCTATCTTTAAAGGTTTTTCTACATCTTTTTGTAAAAGCTTTAGAGTTTCATAATACTGCTTAGCTGCGTCCACAGAACTTACAGCAAACATTGCATTAAATCCCTTTTCTCCTATATATGTTCTATGAGTTTTTAGGTTAAAGTTATTAAGAATATATTGTGAAATCTCCTTTATTCTCTCTGGATGTAAAAAAGCTTGCTTTGTTTCTAAGGCACTTAATTTTTTCTCATCCATCTCTTTTTCCATATCTTTAAATTTCGGACGAACATCATTATAGTCTACTTTAAATCTAAGAACTTTCTCATCTCTTATAGCATCTGTTATAACATAAGAGTGAAGTTGCTCTCCAAATACACTTCCTGTTGTCTCTGCTCCTAAAGCATTCTCTGGAAATATTGGTGTTCCTGTAAATCCAAATTGACAATATTTTTTAAATCTCTTTTTAATATTTTTCTGAGCTTCTCCAAATTGAGAACGATGAGCTTCATCAAAAATAAAGACTACATTCTTATCGTATATCTCCAAATCTGATTCACTTTTTATTAGATTATTTAACTTTTGTATTGTAGTTACAATAATTCTATTGTCATCCTTTTCAATATTTCTTTTAAGTCCCACTGTATTTTCAGAACCATTGACACTATCTGGAGAAAAACGTTGATACTCTTTCATAGTTTGATAGTCTAAATCTTTTCTATCTACCACAAAAAATACTTTATCAATAAAATCTAACTCAGTTGCTAGACGAGCTGCCTTAAAACTTGTTAAAGTTTTTCCTGAACCTGTTGTATGCCATATATATCCTCCTGCATCAACTGATTTCCATTTTTTATTTAGATATGTACTTTTTATCTTCCATAAAATTCTCTCTGTTGCTGCTATTTGATATGGTCTCATTATCAATAGATTTTCACTTGTATCAAAAACTGAATAGTTTATTAAAATATTCAATACTGTATTTTTTTGAAAGAATGTAGCTGTAAAATCTTTTAAATCTTTAATTGGAGTATTATCTGACTTAGCCCAATTCATTGTAAAATCAAAGCTATTTTTATCCCTCTTTATAGTGTTAGCAAAATATCTTGTATCTGTTCCATTTGAAATAACATACAGTTGTAAATACTTATATAAAGAATTTTCTGTATTAAAGCTCTCTTTACTGTATCTGTTAATTTGATTAAATGCTTCACGAATAGCAATTCCTCTTTTTTTCAATTCCACTTGAATTAAAGGTAAGCCATTTACTAAGATAGTTACATCATAACGATTTAAAACTTTTCCTCTTTGACTAAATTGAGAGATTACTTGTAATTTATTTCTCAAAATATTTTTCTTATCTATAAGATGGATATTTTTTATATGCCCATCATCAAAAATAAAATCATATATATGGTCGTTATGAATTTTTCTAGTCTTATCTATCTGACTATCATTAGGCTTATTTAGATACTCCTCACAAAATCTATCCCATTCCAAATCTAAGAACTTGATATCATTTAACTCTTCTAGTTGAACTCTTATATTTTTAAGCATCTCCTCATTTGTTGTTAAATCTTTTCTATATTCATAACCTTGATTTTTCAAATCTTTTATAAAATCTGTTTCTAAGTCTCTCTCTGTTTGGTAACCATCTGCTACTTGAAATATCTTACTATATCTATCTAAAACTATAAAGTTTTTTGTCTCTGTAATTGGATTGTAACTACTCATTTACTTCTTCCTTTCCAAAATGATATTTTTCAATAAATTGCTCAAATATTTCTTTAAATTTATCTTTTTCTTCTAAAGATAATTCAGAAGCTTCATCACTAGCAACCTTTGAATGACTAGAAAGATTTATAATTCTATTAACAAAATTATCTATTGTTCCATCTTCTGCCTTTAAAAGTCCAGCTATATTTGTATAACCTAAAAAGGTAGCTGTTTTTTCTAAAATATTTCTAAGAAAATTATAATGATATTTTCTTATATCATCTGTCTCTATTGCTCTTTCAATTTCATTTTTTAAAAAAAGATGATATGAGAAAGGAGAATCAGTTTTCAATTCAGTTAATAAATATGTTCCATCACTTAATTTTTTTAAATTATGTCCTTTAAATTTATTTTTCTTATATCCATATTCTTCATTCTTGATAGAAAATTCATTTGTTAATACATTAAAAAATAATGGATTATGTGTTGTTATTATAAATTTTACTTTAGACTTACTTTGCTTTATTGTTTCTGCTAAATCTACAGCTAATTGTATTAAATGATTATCATCTAATGAAGTTACAGGGTCATCAATAAATATATATTCTAAATTACTATACTCGCTAGTTTCTTCTCCATCATTTAAACCTGTAAGTACTTCTTTCATAAAGGTATAAAAAATACTCCAGACAAAACAACTTTCTTCTCCTTTAGAAATTTTAATATTTTCTTTCTCTTGATTATCTCCACTTTTATAAGCAAAAGTTACTTCAGAAAAATCGTCATTAAAACTAGGATTTAAATTTCTATTTGTATATCCTTGAAAAGTAGAGATAACATTTTGGTCTTGTCCTTGGTCTATAAAAATCCATTTTGTAAATTTATTTGGATGTATTTTTAATGTAGAACTCATATTATTTTCTAAATCATTATCCCAATAAAATAAATCCTCTGTAAAAGCATTATAATAAAGTACTTTTTTATTCTCCAACTCTTCAGAATTTTCTATTCCATTTTCAGAAGTAATTAATGCTTTAAACTCTTTTGAAAGTCTAGTCTTTCCTACTCCATTAAAAGCATATATTAATTGAACTTTTTTATTTTTATTATTATCATTGTCTTTTAATTCTTTAGCTATTTCATTTAAACTTTTCCCCATACTATCTCTCCATATTTAATTTTTTAAAATCTAGAAGTTCTTTTCTATAATGTTCATATTGTTTTTGTCTCATCTCTATTTCAGCAGGTAATCCCTCTTTTATATCATTTATATATTTATCAAATCTATCTAATATTTCTACTATTCTTTTTTGTTCTTCTAATGGTGGAAGAGGAATTTCAAATTTTTTTACTTCAGTATCTGAAATAGCTGGATAACTTGTTCCCTTTTGATTTTTTTCTACATAAGCATAGAAAGAACTTGTAGAAATTAAATAAAAAATCCATTTAGGTAAAACAATATTTTCATCAGCTCTTAAAACACAAAAACCAGTACTACAAATTTGATTATTATACTCTTTGGGTATAATACAATATCTTTTTAATAATGGACGTGTTGTTCCAAAGATAATATCATTTTCTAACACTATTTGTTGAGCTCTACTTGGAGCAGTTGTACTATTGATATTTTGTGTTTCATATATTTTATTGTTATCTCTATTAACTGATGATAAATCAATATAATTATACTCTTCTTCTGAAACATTATTCCATTTTACTTTTTGAATTTTTAAAGTACATTTTTCTAAACTCTCTTTTTTAACTTCATCTCCAAAAGTCAATAGCTCATCTCTATAATGTTCATACTGTTGCTTTCTTAATATCAGCTCTGTTGTTAATTCCTCTTTAATCTCTATTGTTAGCTCTGTAAATTTATCTAATATTCTTACTATTTCCTCTTGTATTTCTAGTGGAGGGAGAGGGATTAATGTTGTCTTTGCTTTACTCCAATGTCTTGTGTATTTTCCTGTTGGTTCATAAAAATTAGTAAAGCAATAATATAAATATTTACAATCAAAATCTTTAGTTATAAGAATTTTAATTCCATCTGCTCCTTGTGCAAATTTAAAATCAACATATTTAATTATTTCTGTATGGTCTCCAAATATTATATAATTATTATCTGGTAATAATGCTTCTGTATCATCTGTATAACCACTTATATAGTCAGCCCCTTGGTCTATAACAGGATATTTTCCTTGTAAAGTTATATTTTTAGATAATATTTTTTTCGGTGGACTTACTATAGTTATTATTTTTTCTAACTCTCTATACTCCACTCCATTAGGACAAAGCTTTTCTATTAACTCCTCTAGTTTACTCTTCATTTTGTATCTCCTCTATATTTAGTTCTTTATGAAAATACTGTAATGTGGAATATTTTAACAAAATACTATTTTTTGGAATATCTGGATTTTTTAATGCTTTTTTATATTTTTTTATATATGTTTCTAATTTCTTTGATAAAAAATTTTCCTTTCCTAATAATACTTTGTATTCATCATCACTTATATAAACTTTTGTTACAGTGTCTACAAATTTTTCATAATCATTTATTACAACTGCTTTACTTAAATCTAACCCTTTTGTTTTTTCTTTATTTGTAAAAAGTGCATATTCGTGTTGAATATTACTTCTCAATGGAACAGCAAAAGTCATTCCAAGACAATTTATTAATGTAGTACAAGCATAAGGTCTATTTTCTTTTTTCTCCAACTCTAAACATTCTTTATATTTATCAAAAAACTCTTTTGTTAAAAAATTAAATTTCATTTAATACCTACCTTAATAAATGTATATAATGCAATTATAACATATATTTTTATTTTTAAACAATAAAAAAAGCTCTCAAAACAAGAGCTTTTTTTATCTTCTTATTGAATATTTCTTTTGATTATCCTGCTCGCTATTCTACGAACACATCTTCTCAATGAGCTTTTTTTTGATTATCCTGTTCGTGGCTCTACGAACATATCTTCTTGTATTTATTATAACATACTTTTAATATTAAATCAACTTATATCTCTTTGTTAGTTTCCTAACAATGTCATTTATTGTTCTTACTGTATCACTACCTATCTCTATCGTTTTGTTGACGTCAACAAAATGATCCCAAACCCTAATTTCTGAGGTTTCTATTGATTGTTTAGCTTTTTCAATTACATATCCTCTATACTATATTCACTATACCCCTCATAATAGTAACTTATATCTATTCCCTTCATAAAAATAGTACGATTATCTATCTCATCTGTAAGAGCTTGCTTTAAAATATATTTTATCTCAATATCCTTTATAACACTTCTCTCCATAGCAGATAAATAATCTTCCTTATCTACTAAGTTCCAGTCAATTACCTTTTTAATACTCTCTTTTAAAATTAAATCTAACCAAATACGTGTAGCTCTTCCATTTCCCTCTCTAAAAGGATGAGCTATATTCATTTCAACATATTTTTCTATAATCTCATCAAATGTTCTCTGTGGCATACTATCTATATATTTCAACGAATGTTCTAAGTACATCAAAGGAGCAAAACGGAAATTCCCTTTAGCTATATTTACCTTTCTAATCTTTCCAGCAAAATCATAAATATCTTCAAATAAATACTTATGAATATATGAAAGTCCTTCAAAAGTTCCAACCTTAACTTTTTTTATATCTCCAGAGTCATAAAGTTGTTTAGCTTTTAATTTACTAATTCTCTCTTCCTCTTTAGCTAGCTTTATTTGATTTGTGATATTTAGTTTATTTTCTAAAATCATCCCTCTATCTCCTCGATAATTTTATCTATCTCAATACGAAGTTTATCAATATTAGATACAGTTTGCTTAAGTTTCTCATTTAACTCTTTTATATTTATAACTGGTTTTGTATCTTTAGCCTCTACATAAGCACTTACAGAAAGATTATAGTTTTCTTCTTCAATCTTTCTATTATCCACCATCTTTGAAATATATTGAATATTCTCTTTTTTCTTGAATATTTCTAATATCTTTTCAATACTTCCTATTTTATCTCCTTCAGTTTCTGTTAAAATATTATTATTTGTCTTTTTCTCAAAAAATTCCTCTCCACTTGCATCTATAAATTGAGTTTTTGTATTATTTCCTTTAGCCTTAGATAAAATTAAAATATTTACAGCTATTGATGTTCCAAAGAAAAGATTAGGTGCTAGAGAGATAACTGTTTCAACATAGTTATTGTCTACTAAATATTTTCTAATCTTTTGCTCTGCTCCCCCACGATAAAAAATTCCTGGGAAACAAACTATTACAGCACGTCCTTGACTTGAAAGAAAATTCAAGCAATGAAGTACAAAGGCAAAATCTGCCTTAGATTTTGGAGCTAATACTCCAGCTGGAGCAAATCTTTCATCATTTATTAAAGTAGGGTCATCACTTCCTACCCAATTAACAGAGTAAGGTGGATTTGATACAATAGCATCAAAAGGTTTTTTATTTGTATGCTGAGGATTTGTTAAAGTATTTCCCAAAGCAATATCAAACTTATCATAGTTTATATTATGTAAAAACATATTCATACGAGCAAGGTTATAAGTTGTATGATTTATCTCTTGTCCAAAGAATCCATCTTCTATTCTCTTCTCTCCAAATTGTTTTTGTACTTGTAATAACAATGAACCAGAACCAGCAGCTGGGTCATAGACTTTATTTATTTTATCCTTTCCATATGTTGCTAATTTAGCTATTAATTTAGAGACACATTGAGGTGTAAAAAACTCTCCCCCAGATTTACCAGCATTAGCAGCATAGTTAGAGATTAAAAACTCATAAGCATCTCCAAATAAATCTATATGATTTTTTTCAAACTCCTCTCCAAAATTAAGTCCAGCTACTCCTTTTATTACAGCTACCAGACGTTGATTTTTTTCCTTTACAGTAGTTCCTAATCTATTGCTAGTTGTATCAAAGTCATCAAATAGTCCTTTTATAGCTTTCTCTGAATCAAAACCTACTGCTGATTTTTCTATCTCTGAAAATATATTTTTTAAATCTGTATTCAGGTTTTCATTTTTATCAATATTCTTAACGATATTAACAAACAATTGACTTGGATAGATAAAATATCCCTTTGTTTTGATTGCATCCTTTTTTATCTCTTCAGTTATAATATCATCACTAAGTTCTGAATATTTAAAACTATCATCTCCAGCTTCTATAAAAGCAGAAAAATTTTCACTAATAAATCTATAGAAAAGTGTTCCAAGAACATATTGCTTAAAATCCCAACCATCTACGGCTCCACGAACTTCATTTGCTATTTTCCAAATTTGAGATTGTAACTCAGCTCTTTGTGCTATACTTGACATATTTCTTCCTCCATATTTGTTTACTTCTTATTTTATTATATCATAAATACTCATAATATTAAAACTTATTCATCAATCATCTTTTTATACATATTTTTATATCTTTTTTCATTTTTTTGTATTTTTCCTTAACTTTATTCAAAAAAGTGAAAAAAATATTTTTTTATGCTCTCTAAAAGTACCTAAAATAGTACCTTCCAAGTCCCCCAACTTAAAGAGTGTTTTATAAGGTTATAGAGGTATATTTTTTAGTCATACTTTTAATCAAAAGAATAAAATAACAGGTGTTAAAATCGATTTTATAGCTTCAACTTTTCCCTATTAAATTTGACTTTTTGCCTATAATTTGATATAATTCAATTGTACTATAGTACCCCAATGGGTAGTTAAGAATATTTGTAATTAAGTTCAGAATGGAAGCTCTAATATTTATTTTATTAGGGCTTTTATTCTGCCCTTGAACAAGGTAGAACAAATATTCTTAACTTAGGAGGAATGCTCTATGAATATTTTTATTCAAAACATCCACTTTGATGGTGGACTAGTTCTTTTACTAGTAGTTATCATCATTGTAATGATATACAGAAAGTAGCATTACCTCCAACCCTGCGGGGTATTTTTTATATAGATATCTCAATTAATTTTATAAAGTTATCTTTTTAAACTGTTTTAGTATAATAAGAAATCAAGATAATATTTGACTTTTTTTGATTTTTCAACTATAATTTTTCTAATATAGATATATTTTTTGAAGGAGGGTATAATTATGATTGCAGCGTTTTTTGATATTGATGGTACTATTTTTAGAAACTCTCTTTTGACTGAGCATTTTAAAAAATTAATAAAATATGATTTATTAGATTTTAGCGAATATGATAGAAGAGTCAAAGAGGCATTTAAGCTTTGGGACGAGAGAGTTGGAAATTATGATAACTACTTAGGGGATTTGACAGGAACATATGTAGATGCTATAAAAGGCCTACCTACTAAATACAATGATTTTGTTGCTGATAAAGTAGTTGAATTAAAGGGAAACAAAGTATATGCTTACACTAGAAAAATGATAAAGTGGCATAAAGCTCAAGGGCATCTTGTTATTTTTATATCCGGTAGTCCAGACTTTTTAGTTTCAAGAATGGCTAAAAAATGGAATGCTGATGATTTTTGTGGTTCTACTTATCACACTGATAAGAGTGGAATTTTAACTGGGAAGATTTCTCCTATGTGGGATTCTAAAAATAAATTAAAATCAATACATAAATTTTGTGAAAAATATCAAATTGATTTGGATAAAAGTTATGCTTATGGAGATACTCACGGAGATATTACTATGCTACAATTAGTAGGAAATCCTAAAGCTATAAATCCTAGCTTAGAGTTATTAAATAGTATAAAAAATGATGAGGAGTTAGCAAGCAAAACTGAGATAATTATAGAGAGAAAAGATGTAATTTACTCTGTTGATGCTAATGTAAAAACTATAGACTCTACTTTCTAAAGTTTGTAAAAATTTTTATATAGATTGAGGAGGAAAGAGAAATGATAAAAAGAGTATTTTACTTTATCATTTCATGTTTACTTCTGTTTTTTAGTTCAAGTATCAATCCTAAAATGGAGTTTGATGGCTTTTACGACAAAAATCAAGCTATCTATATGATACATAGTAACGATGAAACAGAAAGTTATAGTTTTATCGAACTTAATAAGGTACAAATTTTTGCTAGAAATATTATTAGAGCTGGAACACCTAAAAATTCTGTTGAGATAAAACCTATAATTGAAAGATTTATTGAATATGAAGAGTATTCTCCTATTCTTTATGAGGGAGGATATTACACCATTTTGACTCGTTATGAGTCCCGCATACTACGAATTTAAAAAACTCTTTAATTTTTATCAAAATATTTTAAAAAGTAAATTTTAAGGAGTAATACTATGAAAGAATTTTTTATTGGAACAGATGTTGGTTCAACAACAGTTAAAATCGTCTGCTACACGACGCTCTTCCGATCTGTCTGCTTAGATGAGGAAAAAAATATTGTTTATTCTATCTATCAAAGACATCTATCAAATGTAAGAGAGACTACAAAATCTATGTTTGATGATTTCTTTAAATTTATGAAAGAAAAATATGGAGAAGATATCAGCTTTAAGATAAATATCACAGGTTCAAGTGGTATGGGTATTGCAAGTTGGATAGGAATAGAGTTTGTACAAGAAGTAATCGCTTGTATAAAAGCTATCGAGGTAATTATCCCTGAAACTGACGTTGCCATAGAATTAGGGGGAGAAGATGCTAAAATTACTTTCCTTAAAAATGATATGGACCAAAGAATGAATGGTAGCTGTGCTGGTGGAACTGGAGCTTTTATTGACCAGATTGCTGCTCTACTTAATACTGATGCTACAGGATTAAACGAATTAGCTAAGGAATATGACACTATCTATCCTATTGCTGCTAGATGTGGAGTATTTGCCAAAACTGATATACAACCTCTTGTAAATGAGGGAGTAAAAAAAGGGAATATTGCTGTATCTGTTTTCCAAGCAGTAGTAAATCAAACTATCACTGGACTTGCTTGTGGTAAAAAGATAACTGGTAAAGTAGCTTTTTTAGGAGGACCTCTTTTCTTTTTAAGTGAGCTTAGAAAAAGATTTATTGAAACTTTAAATCTTGCACCTGAAGATGTAATCTTCCCTAAAAATTCACAAATTTTTGTAGCTCAAGGAGCTGGTTTTCTTTCAGAAGAAAATAATAATACTTACTCATTAGAGGAATTACAAAAAAAATTCTTAAAATTAAATGAAAAAGATACATCTGAAACTTCAAGACTTCAACCATTATTTACAAATGATGAAGAGTTTGAAGAGTTTAAATCAAGACATGAAAAAGAAAAAATAGAGAACAAAGCTATTGAAAATTATTCTGGTAATGCATATCTTGGAATAGATTCTGGTTCTACTACTATAAAGGTGGTTCTTATCTCTGAAGAGAAAGAGATACTTTACTCATACTATTCTCATAACAAAGGAAACCCTTTAGATAATATAATAGATAATCTAAAGCTTCTTTATTCTAAATTACATGATAAAATAAAAATAAAAGGTTCTTGTGTAACTGGATATGGAGAAAATCTTATAAAATCTGCTCTAAGAGTAGATAAAGGAGTAGTAGAAACTATTGCTCACTACAAGGGAGCTAAATTTTTCCAACCTCAAGTAGATTTTATCTTAGATATTGGTGGACAAGATATGAAATGTTTAAAAATACAAGATGGAGTAATTACATCTATTCTTTTAAATGAAGCTTGCTCATCTGGTTGTGGTTCATTCTTAGAAACTTTTGCAAACTCTCTTGGTATGGATATAAAAGAGTTTGCAAAACTTGGACTTACTTCTAAGTCTCCAGCAGATCTTGGAACTAGATGTACAGTATTTATGAACTCAAAGGTAAAACAAGCTCAAAAAGATGGGGTAGAGGTGGCTGATATCTCTGCTGGACTCTCTTACTCTGTTGTAAAAAACACTTTATTCAAAGTTATAAAAATTAAAAATAAAGAGGAACTTGGAAAATATATAGTAGTACAAGGTGGAACTTTCCTAAATGATTGTGTTTTAAGAGCCTTTGAAAAGGTATCTGAAAGAGAGGTTATAAGACCTAATATTGCAGGAATTATGGGAGCTTTTGGTGCTGCTCTTATTGCTCAAGAGGAAGCTAAGGAAAACTCTACTCTTATGACTTTAGAAGAGTTAGAAAATTTCCACTACACAACTAATCTTACTCGTTGTGGTATGTGTACTAATAGATGTCTTTTAACTATTCATAAATTTGAAAGTGGAGAGAATTTTATCTCTGGAAATAGATGTGATAATCCTGTTGCAAAGATGAAAAAAAACCAAGCTCCAAATATGTTTGAATACAAATACAACAGATTATTTAGTTACACTCCATTAGAACTATCTAAGGCTACTAGAGGAGAAATTGGAATACCTAGAGTTTTAAATTTCTATGATTCTTATCCATTCTGGTTTACTCTTCTTACAGAGCTAGGATTTAGAGTTGTACTTTCTGATGACTCATCTAAAAAACTTTATGAAAGTGGAATAGATACTATCACTTCAGATTCTATCTGTTATCCAGCTAAATTAGTTCATGGGCATATTATGAATTTAATTAGTAAAGGTGTTAATAGAATATTTTATCCTTGTGTAATCTTTGAAGAGAAAGAGGATAAAAAATCTCAAAATCAATTTAACTGTCCAATTGTTATGTCTTATCCTGAGGTTATTAAAAATAATATGGATATTATAAAGGAAAAAAATATTGATATTATGATACCTGTATTCTCTTTTGAAAATAAAGAGGTTCTCTATAAAACAGTTATGGAAGAGTTTACAAAATTTGGTGTAACTAAACCTGAAGTTAAACTGGCTGTAGATAAAGCTCTTGAAGAAAAGTATAATTTTAGAAAAGATATGCAAAATAGAGCTAAAGAGATTATTAGCGAGCTAGAAAGAACTGGAAAAATTGGAGTAGTACTTTGTGGTAGACCATATCACTGTGACAAAGAGATACATCATGGTATTCCAAATATTATCAACTCTTTTGGTATAGCTGTATTAACTGGGGATGCTGTAGCTAGCCTTGGTTCATTAGATGATGAATTAAGAGTTATTGATCAATGGACTTACCATTCTAGACTTTATAGAGCAGCAACAGTAGTAGGAAAAAATCCTAACCTTGAATTGATTGAATTAAATAGTTTTAGCTGTGGTATTGATGCTGTCACTACTGACCAAGTTAATGAAATTTTAACTAATCATGGTAAAGTTCATACTTTATTAAAAATAGATGAGATCAGCAATCTTGGGGCTGTCAAAATTAGAATAAGAAGTTTACTTGCAGCTCTTGAATATAAGAAAAACTCTGTAGCAAATGTCATCAAACATAAAATAGAGTATAAAAAAGCTGAATTTACTAAGGCTATGAAAAAAGAATATACAATACTTGCTCCACAAATGGCTCCTATGCACTTTGATTTAATCAAACATGCTTTTAAAGCTCAAGGATATAATCTTGTAATATTACCTGAAACACAAGAAGCCCTTGATTGTGGATTAAAATATGTAAATAATGATGCTTGTTATCCATCTATATTAGTAATTGGAGAACTTATATCAGCTCTTCAATCTGGAAAATATGATCTAGATAGAACTGCTGTTATTATATCTCAAACTGGTGGAAGTTGTAGAGCTACTAACTATCTCGGATTCTTAAAGAAAGCTATCAAAGATGCTGGATTTGAAAAAGTCCCTATACTCTCATTGAATGCTAATGGATTTGAAAAACAAGAGGGATTCTCACTTTCACTACCTCTTATACACAAAGCTCTAATTGCTGTTTCGTATGGAGATTTACTTATGAAACTTCTATACCAAACTAGACCTTATGAACTAAATAAGGGAGAAAGTGATGCTCTATATAAAAAATGGAATCAACAAGTTATTAAAAATATTCATAATGGTAACTTTGGAGAGTTTAAAAGAAACTGTAAACTTATAGTTGATGAATTTGCTAAAATAGAAATAAGTGATGAGAAAAAAATAAAAGTTGGTATTGTAGGAGAGATTTTAGTTAAGTTTAGTCCTTTTGCTAACAATGACTTAGCTAATTTTATAGAGCAAGAGGGAGGAGAGGTTTATACTTCATCTCTTATGAACTTTATAAAATACTGTATCTATAGTGATATCTTCCTGGCTGAAAAATTCAAAGGAAAGATGGCTGGACTAAAACAAAGAGGAGCGTTATGGGTACTAGATAGATATACTGCTGTACTTAATAATGCTATTTCATCTCATGCTAGATTTATGAGAGAGATATCTATTCAAGAAACAGCTAAGAAAACTTCTGAATTTATCTCAATAGGACATCAATCTGGAGAAGGTTGGTTCTTAATGGGAGAGATGATAGATTTTATTGAACATGGAGTTCCTAATATAGTTTGTGTTCAACCATTCGGTTGTCTACCTAACCATATTACTGGTAAAGGAATGATTAAAAGACTTAGAGAGGAGTATGAAAATGTAAATATTACTCCTATTGACTATGACCCTGCTTACTCAGAGGTAAACCAACTTAACAGAATTAAACTTATGCTATCAGTAGCTAAGAAAAATATGAATCAAAAAATATCTTAATTCTTAAGGAAGAAAGTAACGTGATTTTACTTGCGGTACTTTCTTCTTTTTTTATTTTTATATATTTTTTATTTGATTCATTTTTAAATTATTGTGTATTTTTTTAAAATAAAAAGTTTTAAAATTTTATAAAAAATATACTTGACTTTTTTGGTATAGAGTAATATAATCAGAATATAAAGATAAGTAGTTTAATCTAGTTTAAAATAAATTAAAATGCAAGATAAGAGGGGGTAGTACAATGCTTTTTAAAACAACTGATATTCATGAGGAGTTACGTAAAAAAGTTAGAGAATTTGCTGAATCTGAAGTTAAACCAATAGCTTTTATGTTAGATCAAAATAATGAATTTCCTACTGATGCTATTAAAAAATTTGGAGAGATGGGTCTTATGGGTATACCTTATCCTAAAGAGTATGGTGGAGCAGGTATGGATACTCTTAGCTATGCTATTGCTGTAGAAGAGTTATCAAGAGTTGATGGTGGAACTGGGGTTATTCTATCAGCACATGTATCTCTTGGAGCTTATCCTATATATGCCTTTGGTACTGAAGAGCAAAAACAAAAATATCTTGTTCCTCTAGCTAAGGGAGAAAAACTTGGAGCCTTTGGACTTACAGAGCCAAATGCTGGTAGTGATGCTGGTGGAACTGAAACAACTGCTGAATTAGTTGGAGATTATTATATATTAAATGGCGGAAAAATATTTATAACTAATGCTGATAAAGCTGATACATATGTAGTATTTGCTGTTACTACTCCTGATATAGGAACTAGAGGAATTAGTGCTTTTATTGTTGAGAAAGGTTGGGAAGGATTTACGTTTGGGGACCACTATGATAAGATGGGAATCCGTTCATCATCAACTGCTGAATTAATTTTTAACAATGTAAAAGTACCTAAAGAAAACCTTCTAGGAAAAGAGGGAGAAGGATTTAAAATAGCAATGTCTACACTTGATGGTGGTAGAATTGGAATAGCTTCTCAAGCTCTTGGAATTGCTCAAGGAGCTTATGAGCATGCTCTTGAATATGCAAAAGAGAGAGTACAATTTGGTAAACCAATAGCTCAACAGCAAATTATATCTTTTAAATTAGCTGATATGGCTACAAAATTAAGAGCAGCAAGATTCTTAGTATATAGTGCTGCTGAACTAAAAGAGAATCACGAACCTTTTGGAATGGAGTCAGCTATGGCAAAACAATATGCTTCTGATATCTGTCTTGAAGTTGTAAATGATGCTCTACAAATCTTTGGAGGTTCTGGATACTTAAAGGGAATGGAGGTAGAGCGTGCTTATAGAGATGCAAAAATCTGTACTATATATGAGGGAACAAATGAAATTCAAAGAGTAGTTATAGCTTCTCATATTATTGGTAAGATGCCTAAGAGTGAAAGTAAAAAGAAAAAAGATAAGGCTAAAGGTGGAGTTACTGGACCACGTAAAAATATGATTTTCAAAGATGGAACTATGGAAGAAAAAGTTAATGCTTTAGTTGAAAATCTAAAAAATGATGGATATGACTTTACTGTTGGAATCCCTGCTGATACTCCTATCCCATTAGCTGAACGTGTAGTAAGTGCTGGTAAAGGAATTGGAGCAAAGGAAAATATGAAACTTATTGAAAATTTAGCTTATCAAGCTGGAGCTGCTATCGGTTCATCAAGACCAGTTGCTGAAACTCTAAGATATGTTCCTCTTAATCGTTATGTTGGAATGTCTGGACAAAAATTTAATGGAAATCTTTATATAGCTTGTGGAATATCTGGAGCTGGACAACATTTAAAAGGAATAAAAGATGCTACTACTATCGTAGCTATCAACAATAATCCTAATGCTCCTATATTTAAAAATGCTGACTATGGAATAGTTGGAGACGTAAAAGAGATTTTACCTCTACTTACTCAAGCTTTAGATAATGGAGAAGAGAAAAAACCTGCTCCTCCTATGAAAAAAATGAAGAGAGTAGTTCCTAAACCTACTAGACCATCATCTTGGAAGAGATATGTTTGTGGAGGTTGTGGATATGAATATGACCCTGCAATAGGAGATGAGGAAAATGAAATCCCTGAAGGAACACTATTTGAAAAATTACCAGAAGAATGGATTTGTCCAGATTGTGGAGAAGAGAAAACTGCTTTTATTGAGATAGAGGATTAATAGGAGGAAGATAGTATGCATAACGTTAGAAAGATAACTGAAGATTTATATTGGGTAGGAGGAGATGAACATCGTCTACACCTATTTGAAAATGTACACCCTATAGCTAGAGGTGTTTCTTACAACTCATATCTTTTATTAGATAAAAAAACTGTTCTATTTGATACTGTAGATTGGGCAATAGGGCGTCAATTTATAGAGAATATTAAGCATGTATTAAAAGATAGAAAACTTGACTATATGGTAATCAACCATATGGAACCAGACCATGCTGCTATGATTCAAGAGGTAGTTATGCACTATCCAGAAGTTAGAATCATTAGCTCTGAAAAAGCTTTCTATTTTATGAATCAATTTGGTTTCCATATTGATCCAGAAAAATGTGAAACAGTAGTAGAAGGAGATACAAAATCTTTTGGAAAGCATAAGATACTATTTGTAGCTGCTCCTATGGTACACTGGCCAGAAGCTATGGTAAGTTTTGATTTAACAAATGGTGTTTTATTCAGTGCTGATGCCTTTGGAAGCTTTGGAGCATTAGACGGAAAACTATTCAATGATGAAGTAAACTTTGATAGAGATTGGATAAATGATGCTAGAAGATATTATACTAATATAGTTGGTAAGTATGGACCTCATGTACAAGCTCTACTTAAAAAAGCTGGTGGAATAGATATAAAAATGATTTGTCCTCTTCATGGTCCTGTATGGAGAAATGACTTTGAATATCTTTTAGATAAATATAATAGATGGAGTAAATATATTCCAGAGGAAAAAGGAGTTATGATAGTATATGCTTCTATGTATGGAAATACTGAAAATGCTGCCTCTGTACTTGCTAGAAAACTTGTAGAAAAAGGAATGACAAATGTTCATATGTATGATGTATCAAAGGTACATGTTTCTGAACTTATAGCTGAAACTTTTAGATACAGTCATATAGTATTTGCTTCTGTTACTTATAATCTTGGAATCTATCCTCCTATGCACAATTACTTAATGGATATGAAAGCTCTAAATGTTCAAAAGAGAACTGTAGCAGTAGTTGAAAATGGTTCTTGGGCTTGTAAAGTTGGAAGCTTAATGGTTCAAGCTCTTGAAGAGATGAAAGATATGAATATCTTAAATGAAAAAGTTACTCTTACTTCTTCTATGACAGAAGATAACCATATTGAAATGGATTCATTAGTTGATGCTATCTTAGATTCTATGAAAGATAAATAATTATTTCAAAGGAGAGGTTTCCCTCTCCTTTTATCTTTTAAATATCAGATAGTTTCCTAATGCAAGTGGTGCTATCTCATAGATATTTTCATAAAATTTAGATCTTTTTATCTGATAATTTTGCTCATCTAAAGTTATTTTTCCTATCTCACTGAGCAAAGAATTAAATATATATTCATTTTGAAAAAATTCTCCATATAAAATTATCTTTTCTGGATTGATTACAGAGATTATCATATCAATAGCATAAGCTATATATTGTATAGCTTCTCCAGTAACTGATAGAGATAACATATCTCTTTCATCTACCCCATTTAACACATCTTTTATTTCCAATTTTTTCCCTTCATCTAATATTTTTTTCAAAGAACTATACTGATTATTTATTCTAATTTGGGTCATAATTTTTTTTATAATTGCTCTATTGGATACCTCTGTTTCTAAACAACCTCTTTTTCCACAAGAACACTTTTCTAAACTATTTCTCTTCACTACCATATGTCCTAATTCTCCAGACATGGAACCATATCCATGATAGAGCATATCATTTAGATAGATACTTCCTCCTACACCCTCTTCTACATTGAGAACAACAAAGTTATAGTTTTTCTTGCATTCTCCAAAAACTTTTTCAACTAAAGCCATTGCTCTTACATCATTTTCTATATATACTTTCTTTTTGAATTTTTTCTGAAATCTATCTACTATCGGAATATTTTTAGTATTATAGTGAGGTGAGAAAATAGATATTCCCTTTTCTCCATCTACAAGTCCATTCATAACAACAGATATCACTTTTATTTTTTTATTTTTCTTAAGTTCCTTCTCTATAATTTTCTCTGTTTCCTCTATTATTTCTACACCTAAATCTCCAAGCCTATATCTTCTAGTTGAAAATATACTCCCATCAATATCTCCACAAGTTATCAGATCGGAAGAGCGTCGTGTAGGGAAAGAGT
>OGHX01000371.1_pt1 | contig 18247 bp, 15 predicted proteins | sample 1571651 | NCBI WGS metagenome assembly OGHX01 (sample SAMEA2582030, study PRJEB24529) | metagenome | biome: Human gut stool | place: China | collected 2011
TAGTGAGAAAGTACAGATAATTCTGACCTCATACCCTACGGGGTCTTTTTTATTTGCCTAATCTCCGTAATTCCTGCTTAAACTCAAAAATAGTTTCAGTTCGTGCCAACCTCTTTTTATTTTTCTCTAGCTTCTCTAATGGAATTGGTTTTATAATCTCCAAGATTTCTCCACGAGTTCCACTATCCAACCCAGCAAAATATTTTAACCACTTTTTCTTATCCTCTATCTCCTCATCAGATATACTCTCTCTTTTCTCCTCAAGTATCCACTTTTCTTTAAGAGCCTTATATATTGCCCCATCTCCCCAACTTTTTTCCTTAGCAGATTTCAAAACTTTCTCAACTCTTTTTAGTGTTACATCAAGTTTTATAATATTCTTTATAGTTTCCTCTTTTACTCCATACTCAAAGAGAGTACAAACTATTCTACTAGTATTAATCTCTTTCTCTTTTGTACTCAAAGTAGAGCTATCTTTCTCTAGCTCCTTATTATCTCTATTTTCTTTAAGAGAATTTTCCAAAACAAAACTACTACTACTCTTTGTACTAGTTTCTTCTTCCTCTATCTTATTTAGATTATCTAACTTAGTAGTAGTATTATTACTTGTAATATTCTCATTTATAATATTGACACTAGTAGTATTATCCTCCATAATTTTATGGGGAGGGTATCCATAATTTTGTGGGGACATCTCCCCATTTTTTTGTGGTGGGGTATCCATTTTTTTATGGGGAGGGGTAATACTATCTTTTTCTTTCTCATTTTCTATAAGATTTTCCTCTTCCATAGGAGCAGAGAGAGAAACTTCCTTTAAATCTACAATGTACAATCTTCTTTCCAATACTTCCTTAGAGTTTTCTTTATAGATTAACTCCACTTTTAAGTATCCAAACTTAGCAAGATTATTAACCCATACCCCTACTGTTTTTTTATCTACTTCATAGAGCTTTCCAAAATAAGAGTTAGAAGCAAAACAAAATCCTTGTGTATTTGCAAGAGCCGTAATTTCAGAATACATTATCTTTTCCATAGGTTTTAATCTCTTATCATATCTTACATTGGCTGGTAATATTCCATAGTAATTAGGTTTTTCCATCTCTCCACTCCTTTCAGTATTAAAATTTTAACCTCTTTTTAAACTTTTTATAATTTTTTAAAACAATTTTTGTAAATTATGCTTGATTTTTTAAATCTTATCTAGTATAATTTTATTAATAAAAATATATAGTTATATGCAATTTGTTATTTATAAATGGGGGCTGATTTAATGAATAAGAATGATACAGCTACAAAGATTATAAAAAAAATTGATGATGAACAAACTGTAAATGTACTTGAACTTATAAAAAATTTTATTACGGAAAGAGGAGATTAACCTCTTTTTTTTATTACTAACTCATAACCTACAAGGTTTAAAAATTCCTCAACCTTTTTATATGTGATTCCATTATTATTTTTTAATTTATTTAAAACACTATTAATTTCTTGCCTTGTTTTTCCGCAGGCTCTACCCATTTCAGATTTAGTTCCAAATTTCCTTTTTATCTCTTTTTCTGTAAAAGTATAAATATTTTTTAAATCCATATTTATTCCTCCTGTATCCTTTTGTTATACAATTTGATTGTATCACACTTGAGAAACGGAGTCAAGATTATTTATTTTTCTCTTTTCTCCCATTACTTCGCCAAACTTTCGTACCTCAAGTTTGTCGCCTAGAGTTTCATTCTCCTTTGCATATCCGAGGAGCTAGACATTCAACTCTAGCAAGGGAAAAGAGAGGGATTTAAAACTCTGACCTCTAGCTGAAAGAGTGCCACTAAAGACGGACTACTTTCCTTTTTGTCCCACTGGGATTCCTAGTCCTTGGCACACTCATCAAAAAAATATTGCGACTTCGTCGTGTAATAAGGTGGTGTTCCTCTGGGTTTCCTTTTCTGTGAGCTAAATTTTTCTCAAGTTAGCAATAAAAAAAGAGAGTGATTTTTTCACTCTCTCCACTTTAACTTGTATGGATTTTATTTTAATTTTTCAATCTCTTTTCTAATATTTTCTAGGTCTGCTCTATCTTCTTCAATAGTTCCTTTTTTATAACTTTGGTATTCTAACTTATCAACTATATTTTTCAATAATTCTTTTCTATCCTCAATACTTAATTTTTCAAAAAATATTTCAAATACAGATTGAGAACCTAAATTTTTTAAAGTAGTTGTGATGATGTCGCTATTCTCTTTTAATCCCTCTAATAAAAAATTAGGTATATACTCTTTTATATATTCTCTTAATAAAATATCTTTTTTAGTCGGATAAGTTCCAATTAATTTTTCCAATACATCTAGGTTAGCTGGACGTGTTCCCCTTTCTATTTTATCAATATAGGAAAAATTTATTCCTGTTTTATCTGCTAATCCTCTTAAACTGTCTCCAGCTTCAAGTCTTATTTTTTTCATTATTTCATTGAAAGACATTCTTCTCTCTCCTTTCTTCAATGTTTATTTTATAATATATTATACAATATTTTAAAAAAAATTCAAAGAAAAAAGTATCTCTTTTGCTTGACAACTTTATCACTTTTGTGATACAATATGCCTAATAAGAATTAATTTAAATTTTTTTACCTTTTGTGTATCCTGTTTGTATACGATATAGAGGAGAGATTATATGATAGAGAAAAAAATAAGAAAGATATTAAGGTTGATGAAAGAGTATGAGCCTTTACAGGACTATTTCAAAGTGGTGCTATCTGTCTATGGCTCTGAAATAGTAGTAAATCTTAAGCCTTTTGATTGGGAATACTATGGAGAGAGCTTAGATTCCACTCTTGATGAGGTTATCAAAGATTTAGAAGAGGCTATCCAAGAAAAAGATGAGGAAGAAAGAGAAGCAAAAGAGGAAATGGAGCAGAGGGAGAGAGATTATTGGGAAGTACAAGGGGCAAAGAGAGGGTTTGTAAAATGCTTTTAGAGGTGGAATATGGAAAAAACTTTTTTAAAATTGGATAAGACAGAGCTAACTCCAATAGGTACTGAGAAAGAGGAAAAAATCACTGAAAAACAGAGGAGATATATATTTGTACTTGTTAGAAACTATGCAGATTTGACTAAATATACTCCTGAAGAGGCTAGAGATATACTCACTGCCATATATTGCTGTGAAAACCATCTCTTGCCCTTTTCCCTCTCTGATTGCTCCCAAGAGAGAGCCTCTGATTTTATAGAGTTTTTATTGAGATATACAGAGGAGTGGAAAAGATAAGAGGAGGTTACAAAATATACTCCTCCTCTTGACTAGGCAAAATATTAAAAGGAAATTAGTTGCTACTTACTACCTCTTTTCCATCAAAAACATAAGCTATTTTTACCATATTTACTTGTAAATCTCTATTTCTTTATAATTTATTAATTCCTACATCAAATAAAAACTTTTTACTTTTCTCTTAAGAAATATAATTCTTTTAATAAATTTTCTTTGATAGCTTCATATCTTAATTCTGCTAATCTTGTCCAATACATCTCCTGAGTTTCTCTATCGTCTTGCTCTAAATTTTTAGGGATAAAATGACTAATTCTACAAATCTCTTTTACTTGTGTAATATAGTCAGCTAATTTCATATTAGAAATATCTCTATTAGCTTCATCAGAAATTAATGTTCTATTTAATACACTATTTAAAATATGACTCTTATTTTTTCTAATTTCTGAAGAGATTTGCCCTATTTTTTTATCTCCACCTAATGGAGTAATATGGTGGTCTTCTAATTTAAACCCTTTATTAATTATTACCTCTGAATATAGTTTTTTCTCTTGATTGACTAACAAATCAAAAGGATTAGTAGTTAGTATATAACTCAATATTCCTTTCTCTATTGCCAATGGAGTTTTTTCTTTATTTTTCAGAGTTTCTCTATCCGAATACTCTTCAGCTAATAATACCCTCTTTATTTTCTCTTCTATTAATTCCCTCACTTTTTCATCATTTGAGTCATTATTCAATATCCACTTACATAGAGTTTTTAAATCTTCTATTGCTCTTATATTCTGTTTTTCTCTGTATCTTCCAGAAAAAATAGATACCCAATACCAATATTCTATTCTGTCTAAAGCTTTTTTATCTTTCCATACCTCATCATTTATTAAAAGATATGCCAATGGTAATAACATTAAATCAAAAGATAAGTCATTTAATTTGATTATCCCTAATCTTAAATTACAAAATGCCAATGCTCTCAATAGAGCTTTTATACTTTTTTCAGTTAATGAATTTATCCCTTCAGAAGAAATTTCAAATATTTTATCTCTCTTTATATGGTCTAATTTTAATTTTTCATATTCATCCCCTATATGAAAAAATATTGATAAAATATTTAAGTATTGATTTTTTATTTTCTTGCTAATATCATCACTATTTTCAATTAGATTTTCAGATGTCCAACTTTCGATAACATTTGTTAATCCTTGAGGAATAGAGATAGTTTCTTGTAATAGCTCTCTTATTCTTTGAGCTAAAGCTTTCTCTTGAGAATTTTTTGCTGCCTTTGCTACAATCAAATCAAAATTATCAAGTGGTGTTCCACCCTTATTTATAGTTTCAAAAATAGCTATTCCCCTACTTATTTTATTTTTTTCAATTTCAATCAAGCTTATCTCTTGATGTAATAATTTTTCTAAAAAATTTGTTATTTTAACTACCCAAGTAGGTGGAATATCACATTTTAAGTCATCTTTTTGCTCTTCATACTCTTCAATAGAATTAAACTCTCTGTACTCTTCAGAGTTATCAAAATATTTTTTTATTTTTTCTAATTTTAATTTCTCATCATTTTCTAATTCTATTTCATAAAATATCTCATTTATTCTATTATCAGCTATGGTTTTTAAAATATTTTGAATCATTTTTTTATTTTCTACCAATCCATTTAATGGTATCAGTTGCTCTTCAATACATTTATCTCTAAATTCTCTATTATTTAATTTTTTTCTCTCTGGATGATACCACTCTTTTTTTGTTTTATAAATTCTAAAGACTTTGATACTATCTAATACCTCTTGAGGAGTAAACTCTCTAAGGTTTTCATTAGTAAAATTTAAATTTTTATATCCTAAAATATCTGAATCATCCTCTTCAATAGGTCTAACTCTTATAAACCACGCATTTATTAGTCTACTGTATAATTTATTCCAAATATCATTGTTACCTTCCTTAAAAAAATCTGTAAAAATAGATTTTAAGGTACTCATTCTTTGTTGCCCATCTAATAAATATAAGCACTCTTCCTTTGCATTTTTACTCTCTTCTTTAAAACATAGTTTTCTATAATTAAAATCTTCTGGATTTCCCTTTAAAAGTAAGATACTACTAATTGGCAACTCCACTAAAAATGTTGCTAATAACTCTTTTTGTTGTTTTTCATCCCAAACAAAATCTCTTTGGAAATTAGGCAAAACTAATCTTCCCTCATCATCATCTCTAAAAATCTCTCTTAACTCTTTTAATTTCATAATCTATCTTTCCTCTCTATAAGTATATTCCTTTTTTATTTTTAAACTCATACTATCACCCTAAGAATTTTCCTCAATATATCTCAAAGCACTATCTAATCTCTCCAAATCCTCATCACTAGTAAAATACCCTATACTAAATCTCACAGTTCCAGCTGGAAAGGTATCAAAAAATTTATGAGCTAATGGAGAGCAGTGTAGTCCTGTTCTTACAGCTATATCCATATCACTTAGTACCTGCCCAATCTCATCAGCAGAATACCCTTTAAATCTACAAGAGATTACCCCTACCTGTTTTTCTCTCTCCCTGTATCCTATTATCTCTATATTGGAGTAAGAGGATAGTATCTTTACAAGCTTAGAAAAAATCTCTCTCTCTTTATTATGAATATTCTCAATCCCAATTTTCTCTATCCACTTAAGAGCAGAATTTAGTCCAGATATAGCTAGGATATTATGACTTCCAGCCTCATATCTCTCTGGGAAACTCTCTGGCATATCTTGATTAGCAGAGTCTACTCCTGTTCCCCCATAGATTAGTGGCTCTATCTTCATATCCCTTTTAAGAATAACTCCAGATACTCCCAATGGACCATACAAAGTCTTATGTCCAGCAAAAATTACAGCATCTATATTTTCATTTCCCACATTCAAATCTATAAGTCCTGCTGTCTGGCACATATCCACTATATTTATAGCTCCATATTTTTTACTCATCTTACTTATCTCTTCCACAGGAGCTAGTATTCCAAAGACATTGCTACAATGGCTCATTACCACAACATCTGGATTTACTTTGTCAAACTTCTCTTCAATCTTTTCTAATTGATAATCTAAACTCTCCCTATCAAAGTCTAAAATCTCAATATTTAATCTATATCTTTTTTGTAACTGATGTAGAGTTCTAGTTACAGAATTATGCTCAAAGAGGGATATATAGATATTCATTCCATCTCTCCACTCTATCCCATTCAGTAGAAGATTTATCCCCTCAGTAGCTGTGGCTGTAAATATTACCCCCTTATTTTTACAATGTAACAACTCCTGCAGTAATCTCCTTGTTTCATCTACTAAGGCACTGGCTTTTGAAGCTAATCTATGCTGTCCTCTTCCTACATTTACCCCATTCTCCCTATAAAATCTATCCATAAAAGTATAGACCTCTTCAGGCTTTGGAAATGTAGTGGCTGAATTATCAAAATAGGCTACTTTCATACTCTTCCCCCTAACAGTAATTTTTTAGGATATCCATCAAAATCTGTCTTATCTCCTGTTCACTGATAGATTCTCCCATCTCATCTATTGAGCTTAACAAGTCATTGTATAGCAGTGTAGCTCTTCTACTGCACTCTATCTTCTCAAAACTTCTAATTTGCTCTTTTCCCTCTTCATTTACAAAGGAAATCTTATATAAGTTACTTTCACTTTGATTTTCACTAGATAGATTTTTATCAAACTCCTCTACCAATAACTTTATATTTTTTAGCTCTTCTAAAAATCTCTCTATTGTATTTCTATTCCAATCCTCTATTCTAAGTGAACTTACCACTCTAGCTAACTTCTCTACAAAAAGTTTCTCATTGTTTCCACTCTCTCTTATTAGCTCTAGCACTCTATTTTCATTTTTATTGAATATATGTTCTCTAGTCTTGCTATTTAAGCTCTCTTCCCAATCTTTGAGAGTAGAGATTACTCCTATCTCCTCTGTACCCCCAAAGATACCTCTTATATCTTCAAGGAGTTTTTCCTCTAGGCTCTCTAATAGATTTTCATAGTACCCCTTGCACTCTCTTATCTTCTCTACCACTTCAATATTAAAATTTCTGTATCCAAAAATTCTAAAAAGTTTTTCAAAGATATACTCCCTTGGATTTTCTATCTCCATTCTCAGACTGCTCAAAAACTCTCTTTTCTCCTTAGGGATATCCTCATAATTTAAGCTACCTAGATATTTTACAGTTGATTCCTTACTAAATTTTGGAAGAGATAGATACCACTGTTTCATAGTGATTACCTGATGTTTAAAGCTATTTATCTCTGCCCTCTCTCCCATCTGATACTCTGCAAATAAATCTGATAATCTCTCTACATACTCCTCTTTTTCACTGTTTAAGCTCTCTAAATAGACAGAGTACTCCTCAGGTTTCTCATTTATATTATTCAGTAACTCAGCATCTATTTTCTCCTCTCCTCTTTCACTTTTTACTATTAGAGATTTCTTGTATCTGTGAATGATTAGAGCTAGGTATATAGGTATTACCCCTCTTTTTAATCCAATGCTGTTTTCTGGAAGAAGTAGTTTATCATACAGCTCCTTAAAGCTTTTCCACTGGGTTACACTCTCTTTGGCTATAAAGTTATCTATTATTTTTAGGACATCTCTTAGCTTTTTATCCTCTATATCCAGATTGATATTCATTTGATTATAGAGATTTTTAGTCAGAATACCATTATTTAGTAGAAGTCCCCTAGTTATACTTACATCTTGTCCTGTTCCCTTTAGTCCTAGATTTTCCTCTAAAGTATTCTCTAAAAGTTTTCCTACTATTCTATCTCTACTACCTATTGTCTGTCTTGAAAGAATATTCTTGTTGATAGTTTCATTGTTTATTATTGGAGTTTTATAGTATATTCCCTCACAGATTTTAGAGAGAAGATTAGATAGATGAGCCTTTCTATACACTCTCTTTCTCTCCCCTAAATAGAAATAGTTTACTACATCTCTCTCTGGTCTTAAAAATGACTCCACATAGTTGAATATAATCTCCTGTAAATCATTGGCTATCAACTCATACTCATCTTTTAAGACTCTATCATCTTCAGCTAATTTTTTTAGCTCCTCTACACATCTATATCTATATAGATATTGGCTCATATTTCTATATCTCTTAGGTACTACAAAAACCATCTGCTTTTTATCTTTTATCTCACTTAGGGTTTTATTTAGAGTTTCTATATCCTCTTGGGAAGCTGGAATTACTCCAAAAACTACTCCATCACTGTTTTTATCCTTTATCTCTAGGTATCTGTTGCTGTATATATCCCCACTTTTGATAAATACAAAGTCAAAATATCTCACTATATCATTTTCATCATTGTATCTAGTAGGATATATATAGTTATTGAAGTCTAAACTGTTTAGCAACTCCAATGAAGATATCTTGTTTAGGTGTTTCTCCTTGTATTTTAATATCTCATTTTCAATATCTACTCCACTGCTCTCTTTTATCTTGAGGTAGTTATTACTTAATTTTAAGTAAACTATGCACTCCTCTTTTTCTAGTCTTTTCAAGCTTTCTATAATAGTGTCTGTTGAGTATTCACTTTTGAATATCTCGATAATAGTATCCTGTGTAGGAGCTACCCTTTCAAACTGCTCTATAAAATAGATAAGGGCTATTGTCTTTAGGATTTTACTCTCTAGAGAATCAGTTTCTACTTTTAACAGTACAGTTTTTAAAAGCTTGTAATTCTTATAAATATCACTGTTGTAGTTTTCTTTTTTTAGTAGAGAATCAAAGTAATCAAAAATATAGTCTGGAGTTAAGAGTTTAAACTGATTTTCATCATTTCTTTTCAAATAGTCATTGAGAGTATATTTTTGCTCTGCTGAAAGAAATGTAAAAAGTGTTCTCTCATTTTGTGCTATCTTCTCTGAAATTCTTGGTAAGATGAAGACAGATAGTGGGTGTAGAGGATAACACCCTCTTATTACCTTTCCTATATCACTCTCTTTATCACTTAACCCCTCTCTTATAAGATGATTTTTTTCCAATACTTTAAAGTTTTTCTCAAACTTCTTTTGAAACTTTTTCCAATACTCCTCATCTTTTTTTATCACTTGGGATATTATCTCATACATCTGTTCAAAATTATCTTGTAGTCCTATCTCCAAAAATCTTCCAGACACACCTCTCCAAGCATCTATCTTCTCCTTTGAAAGCCCCCTTGAGAGATAGTTAGATAGCTCCTTATGGCTGATTAATAGTAGATGAAGTTGTAGGTTTCCACTTCTATTACACTTCTCTGCAAAATCTTGTAGAAGTTTTATCTCATTTAGTTCTGTATTTTCTATACTCCCCTCTAAATATTTACTAAACTCATCATAGACTACATATACTCCTGAATACCCTCTACTTTTCAAGTTTCTAGCTACTTTTTCATATAGCTCCACTATATCAGCACTTACAAAGGGATTAAACTGACTTCCTGAAGTAAGCTCTGGATAGATTTTTTCAAATTTTTTATAGGCTTCCACATCATACTCTTTTATCTTTAAGATAAAATCTCTAATAGGAATTTCTAATCTATCTTTTAATCTATTATAAGTATCTGGGTATTTTTCCTCCCAGATTTTTATAGTATTTAGTACAGAGAGATAGTTTGTATCTGGCATCAAATCCTCTAATCCCTCATTTTTTAGAGTTTGTTGTAATCCCAACAAAAACCCTTGACTCAATGTAACCCCACTTCCAGTGATAACTATTGGCAATATCTTTTTATCACTTTCTAGGTAGGAATTTACAAAGTCATACATATTCTCATTGTACTCTTTTATTCTTACTAAAATTTTAGTAAATAAATCTCTATTTTTTTTGAAAAGAAGAGATAGAGCTACTAAAACTATATGAGATTTTCCTCTTCCATATGCTCCTACCAACATCTTGGCTCTCTGTGTACAGTTAGCATCTATACTTAGAAATAGCTCTTCTAACAATCTTATAGCTGAGATAGTGGGGATAAAATTCTCTATCTTCCTATCATCATTCAAATCAAAAGCTATATTTATTGAGGTCTGAAAATCTTTTACAATATCTATATTCTTTCCCATTTTACTCTCCAAGTTCTAATTATTTATTGAGTTATAATACTCTTTTATAGCAGTAAGATAATCTATATCTTTCTCTACTCTTATTACATCTAGTCCTGCTGTTCTTACCACCTTTATATATTCCAATCTTTCAAGGTTATATAAAATCTTTACAAGGCTCTCCATATTTAAGTTAAATAGCTTCCCTAGATTTTTTTCCTCTGTGAGAAGAGAGGATATCTTTATCTCCTTTTTCTCTGGATTTTCCCTTAGGATAATTGCTAAGGCTATTAAAGAATCTAGTTTCTCAAGAGAAATCATTGCCTTTTTATAGATTTTTTCCTTTCTATTCAACACCTCTACTAAGCTTAGCTCCCCCAATGGACAATCTATATTATTCTCTGGATTCTCCTTTCCAGCTGAGAGTTTTGCCTTTGGAATATATGTATTTAAAATACAGCTATAATCATCTTCTAAGGTTCTATCTGAGCTCTCCTCTCCGTTTGCTCTTATATAGTTTTTCAACTGAGTTATAAAGTCATCTTTTGTAAACTCCACATTTCTAAACACATTGAAGAAAAAATACCACGACGTTGCACTCTCCTTACTAGTGGCTAAAAAATAGTGTAATAGTGCTAAAGTCCCTAGCTCCTCAGTGTATGGGTCATTTTCATAGATTATCTTTCCCACCTCTGTTAGCTCTTGAAATTTTTTCCCAGCCATCTTTTCATTGGTAAGTCCCACTACCTGCAACCAATATCTCAAGGATTTGACCATATTTGTCCCTATCCCTAAAATATCTGTGGGATTTCCATTTACCCCCATAAAAACATAGGGGTCTTTTACTACATTTCTCATTCCCTTATTGAGCCAACCTTTTCTTATAAAAAAAGTTTCGTGCCCTTTAAATTTCATCTTACTCGTCTTCTATTCTCCAAATTATTTTATCTGTTCTCATAAATGTTTTTTAGCGTTCGTTTTCGCTAATTTGCTCTATTTATTCTTTTCAATCTCTGTAATTCTCAGAATTTTTTATATCTAAGCTTTGGTTTTTAAATATCTATCCATCAAGCAACCACCTACTAAATATTTAGGAGTTACACACATCTTACATCTTTTACATTTGCTATCACTTATATGGTACTCGTCATATTTTATAGTTATTGCTCCAAATTTACATAAGGATTCACACTTTAGACATTTTCTACAAGCATTAAATTTCTTTATTTGATAAGCTATCATTCTCTGAATATCTTCGTGTTTTTCTATATTCATAGTCTTTATTTTTACTGAATACTCATACCCCTCCTGTACAAAGGGTTGAATAGATATTATAGGTATATTTGTCTTTATATCTACAATTACCCTCTCCTTTACTAGCTTTCTTCCCAATTCTGGAGCATATCTTCCAAAGGGTAAAAAGAGTTCATAGAACCACTCATCAATAGGTTTATTCAGTTGATAGATTTTAGCGTGCTCTTCAGCTGTACAGTTAGCAAATTTTATCTTGATATCCTCAGAGGCTTCCAATCCATTTCCTCCCTGTCTAGCTTTCCACTTTCCACTACTTACATAGACTTCTGGGTCTGGCTTTCCTATCTTTTTAGCAAAATCTACTAAAAACTCCTGCCATCTCCTGCTCTCCTGTGGCATATAGATACTAGATAAAAATTGAGCTCTCTCATTGTTATTTGGACAACACCAGCACCCCACTCTGTCATATCCCAATCTATATGCATCATTGAAATCTATCTTCTCCCCTAATATATAGAGCCATATATCTATATCCTTCCAATAAAAAATTGGAGAGGCAACTGTCTGCTTATTTATCTTTATAGCATCAGCACTGTTTTCCACTCTGTTATATTTACTTCTGCTTACAGATTCACACTTTCTTATTCCATAAAAAGTTAGTACCTGCTTATCTTTGTAGAGATTATTGAGTACTCTAGTTATAGGTCCTGTCTTAAACATAGAGCAACACCATCTTAACATTCTAGCTGGTGGTCCTATATCCTCACACACCTTGTAAAAATCCTGCTCCTTATTTTTTGCCACTTTAAATATAGCCTTTCTATTATTCTCTCTGAATCTTTTCACATACTCCATAGTCATAGGAAACTCAAGGGTAGTATCTCCAAAGATATGTACAAGACTAGGGTCACTTAAGGCTCTTACAGCTATATCTGCTGATACAGTAGAATCCTTTCCTCCAGAAAATGAAAGTATTATATTCTCTATTGGAAAGTTTTTACTTGTCTCTTTTACAAACTCACAAGCTTCATCATAGAGAAAATTTAGCCTTCCTCTATTTGCTTGAATAAACTTTTCTATATATTTATTGAAAAATTCATAATTGTTTGAAAATGCGTATTTATTAAGTGAAGAGATTAATTCTTCTGAAGTATATTTTTTATAGTGTTTTGATGTGATAGTTAAAACCTTTCCATCTATAAAATATCTATTATTAAATACCCAAACACTTTTTTCTAAAAAAGCTAATGGTTTATCTACTAATAACTCAATTAACAATCTTTCTTCTGGAAATACAGGACGTAAATCAGAAGCTAAATAAATTAATGTTTTATTACAACAAGGACAAGTTAAATCTTCTCCTTGTTTTTTTATTATTGGGATTTTGCACTCTTCACACCAATATATTAAGTCTTCATCTGTTGTCATTATTTTTTCACTCATACTACATTCCCTTTTCTGCTTGAGCTATTTTGTAATTATCCATATCCTCTTTTGAATATTTTAAATAGTAACTTTCATCTAATTTAACAATTTTTAATTCTTCCACTTCAAAATCAAGCTTATCCCTGTTTTTTATCAATTCCATCTTGCTTTCAAGTGCTTCAAAATATGTTAAAGCCTTTGTTTTAAAAAGATTTTCTTTTGCTATTTCTAAATTCATCTTACTCCCTCCAATTTTATTTAAATGAATAAACTCTTTAATTTTTAAAAAGTTTATTAATATAAATAAATACGCATTTTCAAACATATACGAACTCTATTTTTCAAAAAAAATATTAAACCACTTCTCATCTTCTCTCCCAGCTCTCACATCAGAAGTCTGGAAAATCTCTACAACTCTATCTCTATACTGTGGAAAGCACTTAAAAAATCTTTCCTCTGTAAAACAAGTAAACTCTCTCCCATCTTTTGTATAATCCCTCTCTCCATACTTAAAAGATGAGTAGAACACTCCCCCATTTTTAAGGCTCTTAAATATCTTTTCTAAGACTATTCCTATATCTTCAATAGGCAGATGTAAAATAGAGGCACAAGCCCAGACACCAATAAACTCATCTTCAAAGTCTAGCTCCCTCATATCCTTAACAATTACCTCTTGTCCTATATACTCACTAGCCTTTTTCCCTAGCTCCTCTGACAAATCCATAGCCACGATTTCAAAGCCCATATCCTTAAAAAATTTGCTATCTCTTCCACTTCCACACCCCAAATCCAGAATTTTTCCTTTTTTAGCAGGAAGTCTATCTAAAAACTTTTTATATAGCATACTCATATCAGCCTCTACTGTTTGAGAAAAAAAGCTTTCAGCATTTTTGTTATAAAAATCTACTGACATCACACCTCCATATACTTTCTACTAAAGTAATTTACTATTCTATACTCTATTCTTTCACGAATTTCCTCTAAGATTTTTTCATTTTTTACAATTTCATTGTACAACTCATCATTGAGAGTAAATACTTTATTCTCATAGGTAAAGAACTCCACATTTTTTCCCTTTTCTGTGAGGTATTTTATAGGGTTGTCCTCAGCTAGCTTTTGAAATTTCTCTTTGCTCCAACTCTCCCAATCCTCGTGTTTTTTATTATTCAAATCTCTCCAATGCTCTTTACTCTGATAGAATTTTTTAAAATACTCCCCTATCCTCTCTAGGCTCTGACTCTTCTCCAAATTCTCAAAAAGAGCTAAGAAAAGTGGCATCTTATAGGATTTAGTCATAGATGTAGTTTCTAAAAAATATAGAAAATCTATACCCTTTTGTGAATAACTCTTCTGCTCCTCACTTAAAACTCCCATCTCCTTTTGAAAGTTGTACCAGCCTTTAAAAGTTTTTATATACATATGTACAGGTATCTCTCCAAAGGTGTAGGTATCCATAAGAGTAGGAACTCTTTCTAAAGTTTCCATCAAATTCTTATAGTCTAATTTTACAAGCTCCTCCTGTTTTATACTCTTTCTCTTAAACTTTTCAAAATACTCTATCAGCTTGAAATTAAACTCAGCACTGCACCCCTCTGGAAGTAAAAACTCCTTATCAGTGGTATTTATTACCCCCTTACCCTTTTTATAGTTTCCTGTGAGAAATAGTGGTCTTAGCTCTGCCCCCTTATAGTTTCCCACAAAGTCAAGAACTCTCACACTATCTTTTCCCTCAAATGTTCTAAGCCCTCTCCCTAGCTGTTGGATAAATATTGTATAGGATAGGGTAGGACGTAAAAAGAGTAAGGTATCTATGCAAGGGATATCTACCCCCTCATTGAATATATCCACAGTGAAGATTACCTCTACTTCCCTCTCTTTGAATTTTCCTATAATCTCCTGTCTTTTAGGAATTGGAGTTTCTCCTATGATTATCTCACTTTTTACTCCCTGTTTTCTAAAGTATTGATTCATCACTTCACAATGTTTTACACTTGCACAAAAGCCAACAGTGGATTTTTTCCTATGCTCCATATATTTTTTAAAGACTAAATCCAATCTTTTCTCTATTATAAGGGCATTTTCCAAAGCTTCCAAATCATATTTTCCACTTCTCCAAGGAATGAGAGAGTAATCTGTATCATCATATATTCCATAATACTCAAAGGGGACTAACCAACCATTGTTTATCCCCACTCTAAAATCACACTCATAAGCTATGTTGTAATCACATAGTTTATATATATCTCCATTGTCTGCTCTATCTGGAGTAGCTGTAAGCCCTAACAAAAACTGTGGCTGAAAATAGTTTAAAACCTTTAGATAACTTTTTGAGCTACTGTGATGAAACTCATCTACCACGATATAGTCAAAGCTATTCTTTGCAAACCACTCATCTCTTAGGTATTCACTTTTAGAGAGGGTGGAGATACTAGCAAAGACAATATCCTTTTTACTCTCCTTTTCTAAGGCATTGAAATAACCATAGCTCCTACTATCTCTATATACAGACTCAAAGGAGTTTCTAGCACCTCTTAAAATCTCATCTCTATGGGCTATAAATAGAACTCTTTTAAAATTCATAGAGTCAAAAACAGCTAGATAGGTTTTCCCTAGTCCTGTTCCCACTACAATCATAGCCTTTTTATACCCCTCTTCCCTAGTCTTTGAAAGCTCATAGAGGGCTGGGATTTGAAATTTTATAGGCTCTATTACCTCATCACTTCTCTTCTCCTGATTATCGAAAATCTCTCCATACTCACTTCTTTTATACCTCTTCTCATACTCCCTTAGCCATTGAAGAGTTAGCTCAAAGCTGTTTCTCTCATACAGCTCTGTAAACTCATTCAGTATCTCTTTAACTTCATCATTTTGTCCACTTACAAAGTTATAGTTCCACTCTACTCCACTGATTAGGGCAGAGTATGAGATATTTGAAGAGCCTACATATATTTCAAAGTCATCTTTTCTTCTGAAAATATATGTCTTAGGGTGGAAAGATTTATTGAGAGGGTTGTCAAAGATTTTCACTCCCCCAATCTCTAATAGTCTATAAAGGGCATTGGGCTCAGTTACTTTCATATAGTCACTTGTGAGAATCTTTATCCTCTTTCCTCTCTCCTTCGCCTCTTTCAAATCCTTAATCAAAAGCTTCATTCCAGAATCTCTTATAAAGGACACATTCATTATTATCTCATCAGATTCCTGTATAGATTTTTTTAACGATTCATACATATTTCTCTTATTATTTGATATTAACCCATAATATCCCACCTAATTTATATTTTTTACTGAATTTATACTATCCTAATTATAACATATGAAATTTAAAAATAAAACTACTTAAAGCCCTTCTTAATTAGAAATGAGTCTATCTTTGAAGAGGTAGAAATACTCATATATTTATGGTATAATTTAATAGAGAGAAAAGGAGGGACTGGATATGAAACCTATTGGAATTGGAATAGATGATTTTGGAACTATAATAAAAGAAAATTGTTTTTATATTGATAAGACAAAATTTATTGAAGAAGTTGAAGAGAATAAGACACAAGTACAACTTATTACTAGACCTAGAAGATTTGGGAAAACTCTAAATATGTCAATGTTAAAATATTTTTATAATATAGAAAATAGAGATGAAAATAGAAAGCTCTTTAGTAATCTCTATATAGAAAAATCTCCAATATTTTCAGAGCAAGGTAAGTATCCTGTAATTTTTCTTTCTTTTAAAGATATTAAAGCCGAAAATTTAGATAGTATGTATTCTGAACTTAGAAGAAATTTTTCAGAATTATTTGATAACTATAAATTTTTAAGAAAAAACTTAGATGAGAGAGCAATAGAAATTTTTGATAGTATTTGGAAAGAGAAAATTGGAGCTAATTATAGTAATTCTTTAAAATTTTTATGTAAATGTCTATATGAATACTACAATCAAGAAGTAATTCTACTGATAGATGAGTATGATACTCCAATAATCTCTGCCTATGAGTATGGTTACTATGATAAGATAAAAACTTTTTTTACAACTATGTATGGTAGTGCTTTAAAAGGCAATCTCTCATTAAAAAAAGCAGTAGTAACAGGGATAATGAGAATCTCTAAAGAAAATATTTTCTCTGGACTAAATAATATTAAGGTAAACTCTATCCTAGAGAGTAGCTTCTCACAATATTTTGGACTTACAGAGGAAGAGGTAGAGCAATCCCTAAGAGATTATGGAATAGAGTATAAGTTAGAGGAGATACAGACTTGGTATAATGGATATAACTTTGGCGGAACAAGAGTTTACAATCCATTTAGTATCACAAGTTACTTGGATAGTAAAAAGATAATGCCATATTGGGTAAATACCTCAAGTAATACCCTTATCAATAAGATTTTAAAAGAAGCAAATAATTCAATTTTTAAGGAGCTTTCTAAACTTTTTCAAGGTGGAGTAATAGAAAAAACCATCGATATATATTCAAATTTCAATGAATTGAGAAATACAGAACAGATATGGTATCTACTGACTAATGCTGGATATCTCACACCTGTGAAAGAGATAGATTATGATAAGTATAGCTTAAAAATCCCAAATGAAGAGGTACACTATTTCTTTGAGAGAGATTTTATAAAGTCTTTCTTAGGTGGTAGAGATGACTTTGACAGTGTCCTAAGATATTTCTTAGATGGAGACTTTGAAAATTTTTCCTATGAGTTAGAAAAAATCTTACTGACAAATGTAAGTTGTTTTGATTTTTCTGCTAATGCTGATGAGGGATATTATCATGTGTTTATCTTAGGAATGATGTTGGCACTGAGAAGAGAGTATTATGTTCGTTCTAATAAAGAAGCTGGAAGAGGAAGATTTGACTTGGTTCTTGAACCAAAGGATAAGAGAAAAAATGGATTTGTGATAGAATTCAAAGCTCCAAATAGTGAAAAATCTTTAGAGAAAGAGAGTGAAGAGGCTCTTAGTCAGATAATAAAAAATAGATATGATGTAGAGCTAAGGGAGAGAGGAATAGAGAATATCTACTATGTGGGAATGGCTTTCTATAAAAGAGATTTTAAATTGGTTTGGAAAAAATAGAGAGTTCGTAATCTTTCAACTACTTTTGATTTAAAAAGAAAACTAAGAATTGTTCCATATTCCAAGAAGTTGAATGAGAAATAGCTTTAAGAATTACTCTCGTTCAAAGAATAAAGAGTAAGTAAAGTTTCCAAAATTCTAAGAGCTTTAGCTCTCTAAGAATTTTGAGACACAGAAAGCAAA
>OGHX01000379.1_pt1 | contig 17999 bp, 17 predicted proteins | sample 1571651 | NCBI WGS metagenome assembly OGHX01 (sample SAMEA2582030, study PRJEB24529) | metagenome | biome: Human gut stool | place: China | collected 2011
AGGAAGTGCGCACTAAAGTAGCGTAAACAAGACACCGGTTTGAGGCCGGTGTCAGGTGATAACTAGATCTGTACAATTTATATGTATGGAGATGATTATAGAAATCATTTAAGTGGTAATAAACAGGTATGAGAAATGAAGCATTTAGTATCCCTCAGATAATACTTGCTACCCTTATCATCCTAGTTAATCAATGGCTTTTATATTGTTATGCAAGTTATTTTATGGAAAAATAACTTGCATGTTTTCATATATAATTATTTTTCCAATAATCGTGAAAGTTCATTTTCATATAATTCATTTAAATCATGTCGCTCTTGTAACTCTCCAAAGTCTGCCCATCTTTTAGTACCAACACCAATAAGGTTAGCTCCATAATAACTAAAGAAAGAAGAGTGATGATTCTGTTTTGTGATTGCATCCATGCAAGCCCTAACAATAATTTGCCGTTCAACAGTTGACATATCTTCACCATATAAATTAATCATTGGTAACCACTCATAAAGTGCACGGCAGTTATCGAAAACAAAAAGATCTAGATACATATCTCTAGTTTTAGCTTTGTATTTTGCTCTCCAGTGTGAATTAGTATTGGCATGGTAAGCATTTCCAAGATGATTAAGTGCCAACTCAATCCATAGATGGGGTAGAGGCACATCACAGAAAACGCCACCATGAGGATCTTTTAGTGCATGTATAACTTTGTTTATTGATTTTGATAGGTCCTCTGACAAAATATCCTCATATGAATATTTTGCTGTTCTCAAAAGATCATAATGTTTTACCCCATCAAAAACAGAGAGTTGTTTGTTTTTTGTGATGAATTGCTGATGCCAGTATTTAGATAAACTATCTTCTGAATCTTTTAGGCGGATTAAAAAATTCCATATAGGGTAATCTTCATGGTTCTCAAAAACTTCACCTCCCTTTGGGAGTTCTTCATTTTCATAGTCAGGCATCGTTTCCATCTGCACTATGCTATTTTTGATATTCACATCGCTTTTACTGAAAAACATGTTTTTCAGTGTAGTGTTATTTCCAACCCTTAAAATTGGTTGGATATAACTGGCCATAATTGTGGGGTAATGCGTAGAAAATGCATTGTAGGCGCATTCGAAGTTCTGTTTTATAAGCTCTTTGAAACTTTTGTCGTCGTCGTCGTCGTCTTCGTCTTCGTCTTCGTCTTCGTCTTCGTCGTCTGAAATATATCCATGACAGTCTGCCCCTTCCACAAAAAATGAATCACTCATATCCCCTGAGTAGATGGAATTCTCTAGAAATGGATGGCTTCGAAAGTATGAGGCTAAGAAGTTGATGTTCTCATCTGTTTTTTCTGGTAATGAACTGTTAATTACAAGAATACCTAAGTCACTGAGGGCGTCATGTTCAAAAACAGCGTTTATTGTTAGTAGTGGTTTAGCTTCCTTGCTAAAAAGAGGTGCGGTAAAATCAAGGTATATAATGTCAAACTTGAATGACGTTATACTCATTAGTTGGGCAATTGCACCTTTAAATATCTTTAGTGTGGGATACTTATCTCTAACACTTTTCAATGCAGCTGAATAGGATTTTGTATCAGCTTCAATTGCCCACACATTCTCTATTTGAATGCCTAGTTCCAACATAATAGACAAGTCATTTTCTGGTTCAGGTCCACAAAGATATGCAATTTTTAATTGTTGTGGTGATTTGCTACTATATAGTCCATTTGAAAAAGACACCCATGAATCAATAAATCTTTCCTCGGGTTGACAGTTTTTCATCTGCTCATCGAAAGCATAATCCCATAGACGTCTAATATAATTAGTATCTAATATTTTTTGTTTTTCTCGGTCAACAGTCAGCTTTCTTACTGCTCGTGACCAGACTTCTATTCTACTTTGCTCTTTTATGTCCTGGGTATAAGTTAACATTTTCTACTCTATTGGTGGGGGATGTATGGATGATATGAGGTATTCTACCTTACCTTGGGATTTCTATGAATCCCTTTTGTTGGCGATTTTATTGTATCCATTACGAGTGTTTTTGGATTTCCTGTCACATCACTTTCGGTTTTTCCACAATGCTCCCTACATTGCCAACCGTACTTTCTGTCGTGGTCTCTTCCGGGACTTCACCCAGACTTCACACAACCTCATTTTCCCCTCACAAATCCCCCGTATCTTCTGCCCACTGCTTAAAAGGCCCGGCTTGCCACAGGGGTGGCGAGGGGGCGGTTGGTTCGAGGGAGCAAGATGATGAAAGGTTGGATAAAGTGCGGGCTGGCCGGCGCCTTGATACTGGTGGCGAGCTTCTGGGGCGGCAGCGTGCGTGCGGCGGGGATGGCCCTTGAACGAGATGCTGCCGTGCCGGGGCAGCTAGTCGGCCAGGCTGCGGCGCTCCAGACGGACACTCATTTGCTGCCGCTGAGGGCTCTGCCATCGGTTGTTGCCGGGCGTGGCACCTGAGGGAGTTGATACCGGCCTTTTTAACCAGAGCGGGCCGGTGACGTCACGGCACAGTGCGCATCAACACAGGCCGGGTGGCCTACCGCGTCTGATATTGGGCATCCAGCCAGGCGATGGCCTCTTGGGGGTCGTTGAATGCCCGGATATGGTCCGGATGGGTGAGAGAGAGGCAGGAGAGGGCGATGTGATGGAGCACCTTGGCCGAATAGAGGGAGGCGATGGCCACCAGGTTCTTCTGGGCAAGCCACCCATAAATACCTTGCAGATGGGGCAGGGCGGATAACACCACCCCCTGATGCTGACGATGGTCCACCAGGGCGCAGAAACGCTTACCATCGAGACTGTTTACTACGCGCTTAATCTCCGTAATCCACGTCAGCATACCCTCTTCATTGAAAGGGCCGATCAGCTCGCAGGTGACCAGGTGTTCCTGCACATTGAAGATGAACTCACCGTGCTTTTTATCAAAGGACATACAACATTCTTATCCATGACCAGGGGCCGCAAGATGATACTTATTCATTCCGAATGCATCAATACCCGAATGAGGGCTTGCTCGTGGCAGCTGTACTGCTGCGTTGACACCAGGAGATAAGGTGCTGGCCCGTGATGGCGATACGAGAACAACAGGCGGCGCCAGCGTGTTGCATCCGGATGCCGGGTAGTCCGGTCTGCACCCGGGGTGGCAATGCTCCTGCTTGCCCTGGCCCTTATCCCGGGGTGTCTTGCCCGGAAGGGGGGACGGCCTTGGTCAGGGCGTCGATGGCATTGGGGACGAATCGCTCGGAAAAACCGGCGATAAAGGCCCAGATGACGGCTTTGGCGGCATCCAGATTGGTTGCAGGAGAGGCCAGGGTCAGCAGAGTCTGCAAGGAGACATAGGGATGCTCCATGTGTTTGAACTTGGGAAACAGGTCCCCCTGGAGCAGGCTGCTGGCAAAGAGCCCGTAGGCGATAAAACCGAGAATGCCGGAAAACAGCAGGGAGACATAAAATTGCGTGACGATCACCCGGGGTTGGCTGATGTGGGTGATGGCGTCGCTGTCGTGCAGCCTGGCGAGACGGTAATAGTTGTTGATGACGGCCCCCACCGATCCGGCAAAGAAGATGGCGGTCATGATGTTGGAAATGAGGGGGATGGTCTGCAGCAGCAGTATCAGGGCAAGGCCTCCGAAGGAGATGAGGCCGCTGATGGCCAGGTGTTTGTAGTAGCGATCCATGGGTAGCTCCATATTGGGCAAGAGACCCTATTGAGGATAGTCAGCCCATGGCGAAAATGACCCGAAAAGGCCGGTGCAGCAGTGCCCGCCCTTTGTCTGCTCTGTGAAGGCGAAACCCCGGCATAGGTGGGCGTTTCACCGGGGTTCTTGATGGAGCGCTTCGCCGGATCAGCCGGCCAGCGGTAGATAGACATGTTGGTAGGCCAGGGCGATGGCGCTGTAGAGCAGCAGGGCGGCCATCAGCAGGTTGAAGTACCTGAACCAGCGAGGATGTTGAAGATGACGTCCGATGAGACTGCCCGCCATCGAGTAGCTGCCGGGGGCGCCGGCGGCCAGCAGGCCGAGCAGCAGGGACCAGGGCAGCAGGCTCCAGCCGTGGATCTGGGCTGCCGGGAACTGGATGCTGGTGATGGGCAGGGTGGCGATCATGGCCTTGGGGTTGAGCAACTGGATGACGAAGCCGCTGCGCACCCCCAGAGGGCGGGCAGGCGCCTCGTTGGCACCGAGCTCGCCGCTGTCGCTGGCGATCTTGATGGCGAGATAGGCGATATAGAGGCACCCCACCAGGCTGACATAGATCAGGGTATCTTCCCGCACCAGGCGGGTGCCCGCCAAGCCAAAGAGCAGCAGGAGCACGAACATCGCCAAGCCGACCCCGAGGAAGAAGCCAAGGGAGGTGCGGGTGCGGCCACCCAGGCCTGCATTGAGGCCGATGAGGTTGACGGGGCCAGGGGTATACATGATGCCGATGGCATAGGCGAGAAGTTCAATCATGGGGTGTTCCTTGGGCTCAGCGGATCAGGCTGGCGCTGTATTGGGTGGGGGTCATGCCATAGATGCGCTTGAAGCGACGGTTGAGGTGACTGAGATCGGTGAAACCGAAGCGGTACACCAGATCCTGCGCTGACTCTCCGGCGGCCAAGGCGCGCCGGGCGGCATTGATGCGGCAGTTGATCACGTATTGATGGGGTGTGATGCCAAGCTGTTGGCGAAACAGCCGCAGGAAGTGGTACTTGGAGATGTTGGCCGCCGCGCTGATGTCGGCCAGGGAGATATCCTGCTGAAAGTGGGCGTGGATAAAGTCCCTGGCCTGCAACAGGAGGCGATCGATGCGACTCACCCGGCCATTGGGCTCAAAACGTCCCGCCTGCTGCATCACCCGGGTGGCGAGGCGATAGAGGGCAAACTCCTGCTCTATGCTGTCGGCCTGGCCGCGCACCGCCTGGGCCAGCTCGAGGATGCAGGCGCTCAGCGCCTCATCGCGCACCAGGGGCTTCAACAATCGGTAGGTCCCCATTGCCCGCTCGCCCGCAGCATCGGCAAACAGCGGGGTGAGTTCGTGGGGCGGAATGTAGAGCATGGTGTAGTCGAGGCTGGCGTTGTCACCGGCATGACCGTCGTGGACATCCCCGGGATTGAACTGGATGACGCTGCCTGCCGGGCTGGAGTGGGCTCCGCCGTGGCAGAAGAAGTTCTGCCGCCCGGCCAGAGTGACCCCGAAGGAGTACTCCTCGTGGGCGTGACGGTCGTAGCGAAACTCCGTCATGTTGACCCGCAGCGCAGTCAGGCTCGCCAGGTGCTGACTGTGTGCGAATATGAACTGGTTGTCCTGCGCCATCTTTCCCTCCTGAACCAGACTGCCCCCCTAATCTAGCCCCAAGCCTGTGTCGCCCGCTTGGACAATCTTGCTGTTTGCTGGCCCGCCTGCGCCCCGCACCGAGAAAAACGGCGCTGCCGATGGCTGGCTGCACCGACTGGCCCGTCAGCGAAAGCGAAACAGCTCCCGGTGCAGCGGGGCGGCCAGATGGGCATCCAGGGTGTGGGCCATGGGCTCGGGGCCGCAGAACCACACCGGGGTGTGCTGGCGCTGGCCCAGGGCGGCGAGATCCAGTCGGCCACGCTCGGATTCCAGGTGTAGCCGGTAGTCGATCCCGACCCGGCGGCACAGATCAGCCAGCCGACCGTGATAGGGGGCGGCCTCGGCGGTGGGGGCGCATTGCAGCAAGGTGGTGCCGGGGCGTTGTTCACCACGGCGTACCAGGGCCTCCAGCCAGGCGACGAAGGGGGTGATGCCGATACCGGCGCCCACCCAGAGCGCCGGGGCCGGATCCGGCAAGGCGAAGGCGCCATAGGGGCCTGTTACTGTGACCGCATTCCCCACCTTGAGGTGGCGGTGCAGCCAGCGGGTGTGATCCCCGAGGGTGTAGGGGTGGAGCTCGCCGCGCCCGGCAAAGTCGAAGAAGGCGAACTGCCCCGGGCGATAGCCGTGCAGGGGCGCGGTGAGGCCAACCCGGATCTCCAGGGTGCGCTCGTCCAGAGGGGTGAGGGCGCTGACCGCCCCTTGGCGGCGTGCGTCCCGCCCCACCCGGCCAAACAGGGAGTAGAGCGCCCCCAGAACCCCCAGCCCGCCGCCGATAAGCAGGGTCAGGCCGACCGGGGTCAGGGCGCCGATGCGCGGCAGCAGGCAGAGCCCGTGCAGCCAGCCCATCAGATAGATGACCGGAGCCAGCCGGTGAACCACCTTGAAGCGCTCGTAGCGCACCACCGCCAGCAGGCTTACCACCACCAGCGCCAGCAGCAGATAGAAACTCCATTCCCCCAGGGTATTGCCGAGGTTGTGCCACAGGGCATCGTTGCCAGCACCAGCACCAGCACCAGCACCAGCACCAGCACCAGCACCAGCACCAGCACCGCGGCGCGCCGGCCGGGTCAGCCAGTCGGCGGCGACGGCCCACTTGGGGGCTTCCACCAGCAGCCAGTGGGCAACCAGGGTGCCGGTGGCCCAGAGGGCGCTGCTGCGGTGCAGGTGCAACATGCGATCCAGCCCGCCGCACCAGGCTTCGAGCCTCGGCAGGCGCAGGGCCAGCAGCAAAGAGAGGCTCATGGCGCCAAGGCCAATCAGACCGGTCAGGATCAGCAGCTCATGGCGCCAGGGCCAGAGACCGGCAGGCCACTGGGTGAGGCCAGCGAGCCAGAGCAGGGTGAGGGTCAGGGGCAGGGCCCAGACGAGGGATGCGGGTTTCATGATGTCCTCCTTGTCCATGCCTCCATTGCACGCCTGCTTTGTGGCGAAAGTGTGCCCCCTGACTACCTCTTTTGTAGCAGAGTGTGGCAAAGGGTCGCCGGGTCAGGGCAAGCGGACTGAGGAGGAGGGCGCGGAGCAGAACAGGGGGCAGGAAAGCGGTTGGCGTCACCCCACAGGCCTGGGTCTGGAGAGGGGTGATGCTGGGGCAGCCACATGGCTGCCCCAGCAAACAGTCGTGTCAGGATTTTCGTCCCTTGCCGCCCTTGTTGCCCGCGAGGGCCTGCTTTCTGGCCTTCTGCTTCTGGGCGCCCTTGCTGGCGCGGCGCGGCTCGGGGTCGAAGCGGGTGAGATCCGGCTCAAAGCCCGGGAACCACTGCTGGGGCAGGCGGGTATCGAGCACGGCTTCGACTTTTTCCAGCAGGGGCGTATCTTCCGGGCTGAACAGGGTGATGGCGAGCCCCTTGTTGCCGGCGCGGCCGGTGCGCCCGATGCGGTGAACGTAATCCTCGGGCTGATGGGGGAACTCCAGATTGATCACATGGTTGAGATCGCTGATATCGAGGCCGCGAGCCGCCACGTCGGTGGCGACCAGCGCCTGCAAGGTGCCGGCGCGAAACGCCAGCAGCACGTTTTCCCGCGCGCTCTGTGACAGATCCCCGTGGAAGGCGAGCGCATTGATGCCCCCCTTGCCAAGCTGCTGGGCCAGCTTGTCGGCCCCCTGGCGGGTGCGGCTGAAGATCAGCGCCGGTGCCCAGCCTTTCACGGTCAGCATGTGTTGGACCAGTGCCACTTTGCGATCGCTGTCCACCGCATAGACCCGCTGCTCCACCTCGGCCGCCGTGGTGTTGCGCGGTGCCACTTCCACCAGCGCCGGGTCGCGCAGCAGCACCTTGCAGAGGGCAAAGAGGTTGTCGTCGCAGGTGGCCGAAAACAGCAGGGTCTGGCGATCCGCCGGGATTTGCTTTAGCAGCGCCTTGATCTCGTCCATAAAGCCCATGTCGAGCATCCTGTCCGCCTCGTCAAACACCAGATGGCGCAGGGCTGCGAGGCTCAGCGCCCCCTGGCGCAGGTGATCGAGCAGGCGGCCCGGGGTGGCGATGAGGATATCCACCCCGGCGTTCAGCGCCTCCACCTGTGCGGCGATGCTCACCCCGCCGTAGACCAGCGTGCTGGTGAGAGTGGTGCCCCTGGCGTAGCGAGTGACGCTCTCGGCAACCTGCACCGCCAGCTCGCGGGTCGGCACCAGCACCAGGGCGCGGATGGGGCGAGGGCCATCGCTCGTCGGGTGTTGCATCAGCCGCTCCAGCAGCGGCAGCACGAAGGCGGCGGTCTTGCCGGTGCCGGTCTGGGCGCCAGCCATCAGATCCCGCCCCGCGAGGATCAGGGGGATGGCGCTGGCCTGCACCGGGGTGGGGGCGGCGTAGCCAAGCTCGGTCAGGGTTTGCTGCAAGCGGGGGGAGAGGGCCAGTTCGGCGAAGGAGGCAATGGACATAGGGCACCAGTATGGGGTTATCCCGCCCCGTGGCCGGGACGGAAACAATCAGCGTGGCCGGGATGGTAACAGATAGCGGGGGCGCGGCAGAAGCCGGGGCGCTCAGGGGGCCTAATCGGCGCCCGGATCGCGGACAAGGCGGATGGTCTGCCCCTGGTAATAGGCGATATTGCGTTTGCCGTGCTGCTTGACGTGATAGAGCAGATCGTCGGCCAGTTGCACCGCCTCGGCCACCGTCAGGTAATCGCGAATGCGGGTCACTCCGGCGGAGAAGGTGATGGGGGCGGGCAGTTCGGGGATGCGCAATGGCCGCTCCAGCAGGCGGGCGGCGGAGTGATGCACCATGTTGTCATCGTCCATCCCCTTGAACAGCACGATGAACTCTTCCCCGCCCCAGCGAATGGCGACATCGCCCTTGCGAATATTGGCCTTGAGGTGAGCGGCGAAGGCGACGAGCGCCAAATCGCCCACCCCGTGGCCATGGGTATCGTTGACGGACTTGAAGTTGTCGATGTCGAGGATCATCAGGTAGTCGTGCTCCTGCAGCAGCGCCTCGTTCAGGATGTCACGGCGCGGCAGTCTGGTCAGGTGGTCGGTCTGGGCCAGGGTGCGCAGGCGGGTAACCAGGCTGCGCCCCGTCAGCATGATCAGCAGCAGGATGATGAGATAGAGCTTGAAGGCCGCCCCGTAGAGCACGGACCGGATGAAATCGCCGTAACTGTATGACCACTTGAGGTAGAGATCATTGCCTGCCTGAGTGCGCATCAGCGGCGTGCTCAGGCAGAGGTGGAACGGGCGGCAGGGCTCGACCTCTTCGAAGGAGAGGACGGTCCGGGTCGGATTGAGATGTTCGAAGGGGCGCAGCACCTCCTTGAACGCCCGGTCGACGGCGATGTCGATGCCCTTGAGTCCATAGCGGTAGTCCTTGATGGCGGGCTCGTAATAGACGAAGGGGAAGTAGAGGGTGATGGTATTCAGTCCGGTGAAGGTGTCGGTGTAGATCTCGGATACCCAGGTTTCATCCGTGCTGCAGGGGACATGGGTGGCCGCGAAAAAGGCGCAGCCGAAATAGTGGGTCCAGGGCTCGATGTCATTGAGGTCGGTGTTGATGGGCAACAACTGGCTCGGCAGCATCCCCTTGCTGGCGACCATGCCAAGCATGCGGCGATCATCATAGAAGGCGTAGAGGTTGAGGACCTCGGGGTTGGAGATGACGTACTGGTAGGCGAGGAGCATCTGGTTGGCCGGGGGCAACACGGGAATGACCGCCAGGCGCTTCAGGGTGGGGAGATCATAGCCATAGGCATAGGCCGTCGCATCCCCGTTCTCGCTGAAGATGGGCATCTTGATGCTGCTGTTGTCGATGAAGGCGGCCAGTTTCTCTGGCGCCAGGATGCGAGCCCGCTGATAGAACACCTCGAACAGGTTGGGCTGCTTGGCGGTGATGAGCGCCATGTCGTGCCTGATGACGAAGTAGGTGTAGTTGCACACCAATCCGAGCCCCATCAGGGCCAGGCAGAGCCAGCCAAACCGGGTGAGCCATCGACGGGGGAGGAAACGCAGCAGTGAGGCGGCCATGGCGTGAACGCTTCCGTGGTGACAGAGGCCTTTTTTGTAACTGATTTTGCCGGGCATCACCAGATGAAGTTGGTGGGTCGTCACCCGGCATGCGCAAGAATGAGCCAACAATATCAAAAAGATAGACGATGAGGCGTCATGCGATGTCAGGCAGGGGAAAGGGGTGGCGACTGAAACAAGAGGGCATGGCGCCCTCTTGTGTGGACTGTGACGGGCGCCTTAGCGAGCCTGGTATTTCGGCGAGCGGGGGCCAGGGAGGATGCCGTTGGGCATGTCGGCACTGAGCAGCCTGACGCTGGTGATGCCGGCGATTTCATGGCCCTTGTCGGTCAGGGTATTGGCAATCTGATTGACCACCGCCACCACCAGCATGCCGATGAGGCCGCCCCCCGAATTGCCCTGCTGCTCGGCACTGCTGGCGCTGGCACTGCCTTCCCACAGCAGCTTGCCGGTGCGCAGATCCACCAGGCGGGCACTGGCGGTGACCACTGTCTCGCTGGAGATGACCAGATAGCTGGTGCCGTACTCCTTGATGTCGAGGTAGAGGGCGGTATCGGCTCCGTAGATCTCGTGGAGCTTCTTGATGGGCAGCGCCTGGATGTCGGCGGGCTCGGTCACGCCGTTCTGCCGGAACGTCTCGTTGGTGACCGCTACCGGCAGCACGTAATAGCCGGACTCGGCGAGCGGATAGGTGATCTGGGATTGCAGGCTGGGGCCCGCCTTGATGTCCGGCGAGTGATTCACCGGCGGCAGCACCAGAACGGAGGTCGGTCTGCTCTCCTTGAAGTTGCTGTAGTCGTAGCCGGGGCCCTGTGCACAGCCGCCCAGGAGGAGGGCGCCCAGCGTGAGGGCAAGGAGGGGGCGCAGGGTCATTGGGTCTCTCCCTTCTTGTTGGACATCAGGAAGTTCATGAAGGGGGCCGATTCGGGGAAGAGGCGCTTCTCGGTTTCGAACTGCTCGCGAGTCTGGGCATCCTTGCCGAGCTGGGCGTACAGCATGCCGAGGTGAGCGTGAAAGCCCGGTGGCACAGCCTGCCCCTTGGCGCTCGCTTCCTGCTGGTTTTTCTCCAGCGCATCTATCTGCGCTTCGACCCCGGTGTCGTCACCCTGCATGTGCTGGTAAACCACCCCCTGATATTGATCCCAGTTGTAGAGCGTCTGCGGCCCCTGGGCGCAGGCGCTCAGCAGCAGGCCGCTGACCAGCAGCAGGGAAGGACGGAACCGCGTCATCTCGTCTCTCCTCATTGGGCCGGGCGCCAGGCACCGGTCTCGATGCCGTTCACCAGATTGTTGACGGCCTCGCGGATGGCGAGATCCAGCACCTTGCCGTTCAGGGTGGAGTCGTAGCTGGCGGTGCCGCCGAAGCCGACGATCTCGCGGTTGGAGAGTTCGTACTCCCCGGCACCCTGGGAAGAGAAGACCACTTCCGAGGTGGTGACGTTGACGATGTTCAGGTTGACCTTGGCATAGGCGATCTGTGACTTGCCGCGACCCAGGATGCCAAACAGCTGATGATCACCGACTTCCTTGCGACCAAATTCGGTGACGTCGCCGGTGACCACGTAGTCGGCGCCCTTGAGTTGCTGAGCCTGTTGCTTGATCCCGGCTTCGGCCTGGATCTCCGCCATGTTGTCGCGATCCAGCACGCTGAAGCGGCCGGTCTGCTGCAGGTGGGTGATCAGCACGGTTTTCGCCTGGTTGCCCAGCCGGTCCACGCCGTCGGAGAAGATGCCACGCATGTAGCTGGAACGGTTGTCGAACTTGCCGACGGCGATGGGGCTGCGTGCGCCCTGATAGTGGCTCTGATAGGAGGCAACCTTGGGTACCTCCAGGGTGCGCGACGACTCGCTCGCACAGGCTGTCAGCAAGCCCGCCATCAGGATGACACTGGATGAAACAACAAACTTCTTCATGTAAGGCCCCGTTATCAAAGGAAAAAACAGCGGCGGACTCTAACATGGTTCGTTGCGAAGAAAGTGCCCCGTATGGGGGGCATACCCGCTCAATCCCTGTGCGTTTGACAGGGGGTGGCGGAGGGCTGGGTCTGTTGCAGGGGCTGGAACACCTCCTCCAGGGCTGCCACCAGGGCGCGCATGCGGCCCGTCTTCTGCACATCCGGGTGCAGCACCATCCAGATGTCGATGGGATCGTGCTGGTCAGGCAGCAGGCGCACCAGGGCGGGATCCTCCTCGGCGAGGAAGGTGGAGAGCAGGGCGATGCCGAGCCCCTGCCGGGCGGCGGCCATCAGCACCAGCTGGGCATTGCTCTGCAGGACCACGTTGGGTTCGTGGAGCGGTTCGCCGCACAGACTCAGCCAGTGACGGGCCACCAGCTCTCTGGGAAAGAGCAGCAGGTCGTGCTCTTGCAGTGCCTGACCCGAGCGGGGCGTGCCCCGCCTGGCCAGGTAGTCGGGAGAGGCGTAGAGCCCCATCTTGATGGTGGCGAGCCGTTTGACCACGAGATCTCCCTGCTCGGGGCGCACGCAGCGAATGGCGAGATCCGCCTCCTGATTGGGGATGTCGCTCACGCTGACGGCGGTCAGCAACTTGAGGCGGATGCCGGGGTGGCGCTGGCGCAGCAGGGTGAACGCGGGCAGCACGAAGCCCTGAGCCAGGGTATCCGTGGTGGCGATGCAAACCTCCCCTTCCAGCTCCCCCAGGCTCGCGGTGCGCATCATGGCCAGGGCCGCCTGCGCCATGGCCTCGGCCTGGGGTAGCAGCGCTTCCCCCAGGGGGCTGGGGCGATAGTGTCTGGGGGTGCGGATAAACAGCTTGGCCCCCAGCTGCTGCTCGAGCAGGGTGATCCGTCGCCCGACGGTGGCCTGATCCACCCCGAGCTCGAGTCCGGCCTGCCGCAGGCTGCCCCGCCGTGCCAGGGCCAGGAAGAAGCGGGCATCGTCCCAGTTGATCATGCTTGCTCCTCACTCAAGCAGAACGCCCGATTGGCGCCGCAATATTAGATGCCAGCGGGGATGGCAGCACAAGGGGATAGACCGGGTCCGGTGCCCCGGCCAAGGGCGCGCGCCACCCCGACGTGATGCAGGATTGAGTCGGCGTGATGCAGAACTGCCGCAGTCCGGGGTGGGCGGGATCGCTATGATGTCGCTCCCGATTGCGGTTTCATTTGTCTGCCACTGGAGTGTCCATGTCTGTCTCAAGCGTCCCGGCTTGCGAGCCAGGTCAGGTTGTCCATCCTCGTCTGCGCTGGTTTCTCTCCCTCGCCCTGATGTCGGCCCTGCTCAACAGCAGCGTGCCTACCCCGCTCTATCCCCATTACCAGGCGGCGCTGGCTCTGAGCGATCTCGGCCTCAGCCTCATCTATGGCGGCTATGCGGGGGGCGTGCTCATCGCCTTGTTCGGGGTGGGCAACCTGGCAGGACGAGTGGCGGATCTGCGCACCCTGATCCTGCCTGCCCTGGTGGCGGTCGGGGGCGGGGCCCTGCTCTTCTCCCTGGCCGACAGCTTCTGGGCCCTTTTGCTGGCGCGGCTGCTGGCCGGGATTGGCACGGGCAGCCTGACCGGCGCCGCCAATGTGGCGCTGCTGCGTTTTGGCCCCAGGGATGGGGGTAAGCGAGCGGCCCTGAGCGCCACATTATCGTTCACCGCCGGGCTGGCTCTTGGCCCCGTGTTCAGCGGGCTGGCGCTGCAGCAGGATCTCTACCCGACCACGCTGCCGTTTTTGCTGATCCTGGGGATGGCGGCCTGCGCCATCGGGGGGCTGGTGTTGAGCTGGCCCAAAGGGGTGAGGGCGACGGAGGCCGCCCCGAGCGGGCAGGGTGGCGGCTCCCTGGGAGAGGGGCTCAGGGCCACAGGGGCCGGGTTCTTCCTTTGCGCCCTGGCGCTCTTCACCGCCTGGGCGGTGGCGGCCAGCTTGCTGGCCATGGGTCCCAAGGTGGTGAGCGAGATGCTGGGCATGACGGATCTGGGGTTGTTCGGCTATCTTGTCGCGGCCTATCTGGTCTTCTCTGGGCTTTGCCAGCTCTGGGCCCGTCGCCTCGATGCCCGCCATACCCTGCAAAGCGGCGTGCTGGCCCTGGCGCTGTGCGTGCTGCTCTTTGCCGGGGCCGTTCACGGCCTGCCGAGCTGGCTGGCGGGGATCGGGCTGCTGGTGGCGGGCTATGCCCAGGGGGCCGTGTTCGTGGGCAGTGCGACCCTGATCAATCGCATCGCGCCCCCGGCCAGCCACGCGCGGCTGCTCTCCCTCTTCTATGTGATCGCCTATGTGGCGAACTGGGTACCCGTGTTGCTGGGCTGGGTGAGCGACGGGGCCGGTCTTGGCGTCGCGCTGGATCTGCTCTTCGTCGGCAGCACCCTGACAAGCCTGGGGCTGGCCTGGGCGGTGTCTCGGCGGCGCTTCGAACCCGCTGTGTGACAGGGCATCACCCATCGACCAGGACGATGCTCCCGGCATCCAGGTGGTGCATCCACTCCCGCAGGATCAGCAGGGCGGCGGCGATGCGCTTCTCCCTCGGCAACTGGGCCGATGCCAGGGGATCCCCCTCCACCATGGCGGCAAGCTGGCCGAACAACCGCTCAATGTTTTCCCGGCTCTGCACCCGGTTGCCTAGCACCTCGGCCAGGGGCTCCGGGCTTTGCAGGTGCAGCACGGGGTGGGGCGGGATCCGTGCCGCGAGGGGCATCAGTACATCCTCCACCACCATGATGGCTTGCTCAAGTTCCAGGGGCGTCGGTGGATCCTGGCGAAAGGGTCCCGGGGTCAGGGCATCGAGCCCCAGTGTCAATGCAAATGTCTGGCTGGTGCCATCGGCCGCGGTGAGCGCGACCTGGCTTCGGGTATTGCCCAGGCTCAGCAAAATGGTGTCGTGATGCTCTCTAGTCATCTGATGTGCTCCCGGCGTTGGATGCCCCATGGATACACCCGCACGGGGCGGATTGGCGAGTCATTTCGCCCCCCATTCGGGCATCAGGGGTTGCAAAGATCCCCATTAATGGCAATCTGGACGTCCAAACGTCTTTAAAGGAGCCCTGACATGGATATTCGTATCGTCCCCCGCGCCCTCGTGCTCGCCCTCTCTCTGGTGGGGGCGAGTGCCCTTGCCAACGAGGCTCTGGTGTTCCAGACCGACTTCGGTCTCAAGGATGGCGCCGTCTCGGCCATGAAGGGGGTCGCCTTCGGGGTGGACCGCACCCTGCCGCTCCATGACCTGACCCACGAGATCCCGGCCTACAACATCTGGGAAGCCTCCTACCGCCTCTATCAGACCCTGCAATACTGGCCCGCGGGTACCGTCTTCGTCAGCGTGGTGGACCCCGGTGTCGGCACCGAACGCAAGTCGGTGGTACTCAAGACCAGGAGCGGCCACTACATCGTCAGCCCGGACAACGGCACCCTGACCCTGGTGGCGGAGCACTTCGGCATTGAGGCGGTGCGCCAGATCGACGAGAAGACCAACCGCCTCAAGGGCTCCGAGAAGTCCTATACCTTCCACGGCCGCGACGTCTACGCCTACACCGGCGCGCGCCTTGCCTCCGGTGCCATCAGCTTCGAGCAGGTGGGGCCTCTGCTGCCCGCCGAGGTGGTGACCATCCCCTATCAGCCTGCGGTGGCCGAGCAAGACGGTACCCTCAAGGGCACCATTCCGATCCTGGACGTGCAGTACGGCAACGTCTGGACCAATATCGACGACAGCCTGCTGACCAAGGCGGGTATCCACAAAGGCGACAACGCCTGCATCAGGATCAGCGAAGGGGATGCGCTGAAATACGAGGGCAAGGCCCCCTACGTCAGCAGCTTTGGCGATGTGCCGGAGGGCCAGCCCCTGGTCTACCTCAACAGCCTGTTGCAGGTGTCGGTGGCCCTGAACATGGACAGCTTCGCCGCCAAACATCAGGTGCAATCCGGCGCCAACTGGCATATCAGCCTGAAGAAGTGCAATTAGACGCTGCCATCGGGCGCTATCCGGTACAAACGGGCATAGCAGTCTGAAGAAGTGCAACTAGACGCTGCCATCGGGTGCTATCCGGTACAAACGGGCATATCAGTCTGAAGAAGTGCGGTTAGATAGAGGGGAGAGCTTCTGTCGGCGATGTGTCTCTTGGGGCGGTGGGACTGGTGTCCACCGCCCCTTCTCTTCGGCGGTGGCGTCTTGCCGGGTCAGCCGGTTATCTCATCATTTGTCATCCTCGTTTAATAAAGCGCTGCCATGCTGTGGCCGGACGCCGTGATGACGCAATGATTGCGCCGAGATAACAAGGAAAAGCCGATGAGCCGTTTTGACGAGAAAGACAGTGCCAACCACCCCCGGGAGCAGGAGCCGGCGTTCAACCGCCTCATCGAGGCGGATCTCAGCCGCCGTGGCTTCCTCAAAGGGGTGGGCGCCGCCAGCATGGTGGCCTTCTTTGCCGCGAGCCCCGTGGCCCAGGCCGTGGCCGCCGCAACCCGGCCGCTGCTTGGCTTCCAGGCCGTGCCCGCCTCGGTGGCCGACACCATAGTGGTGCCGCCCGGCTACAAGGCCGAGGTGCTGATCGCCTGGGGAGATGCCCTCTTCCCCGATGCCCCCGCCTTTGCCCAAAGCAACGACGCCAAGGCCCAGGCCCGCCAGTTTGGCGACAACAACGACGGTATGAGCTTCTTCCCCCTGGGCCCGGATCGCGCCCTGCTCGCCGTCAACAACGAATACACCAACTACGAATACCTGTTTGCGGATGGCGGCAAGACCCTCAGTGCAGAGGCTGTCGCCAAGGCCCAGGCGGCCCACGGGGTCTCCCTGGTGGAGCTGGTGCGCATCGATGGCAAGTGGCAGGCCAACCCCAGGGGGGCCCTCAACCGCCGCATCACCGCCACGACCCCCATGACATTGAGCGGCCCGGCGGCGGGCCATGCCCTGCTCAAGACCCAGGCCGATCCCGAGGGGCGCACCGCCCTTGGCACCTTCAACAACTGCGCCAATGGCCAGACCCCCTGGGGCACCTACCTCACCTGCGAGGAGAACTTCAACGGCTACTTCGGTAGCGAGGGCAAGCCGGCGCTGGACCAGCGCGCCGCCCGCTACGGTCTGGCCGCCGAGGATGCAGGCTTTGGCTGGTACAAATTTGACGAGCGGTTCGATCTCGCGAAGCATCCCCAGGAGCCGCACCGCTTCGGCTGGGTGGTGGAAATCGATCCCCGCGATCCCGCCTCCACCCCGAAGAAGCGCACCGCCCTTGGCCGTTTCAAGCATGAGAATGCGGCCTTCACCGTCAACCAGGATGGCCGCGCCGTGGTCTACCTCGGCGACGACGAGCGGGGGGAGCACATCTACCGCTTCGTCTCGAAGAACAAGGTGGCGCCGGGCAACGATCCTGCGAACCGGGATCTGCTGGACGAGGGCACCCTCTATGTGGCCCGCTTCGAGGCCAGGGAGGGGGAGCTTAAGGGCACCGGCCAGTGGCTGCCCCTGGTGCACGGCGAGCATGGTCTGACCCGGGAGAACGGCTTCGCCGATCAGGGGGAGGTGCTCATCTTCGCCCGGGAGGCGGCGACCCGGCTCGGCGCCACCGCCATGGACAGGCCCGAGTGGGTGGCCGTGCATCCCCACAGGGCCGAGGTCTACTGCACCCTGACCAACAACAAGAACCGCGGCATCAAGGAGAACCAACCTCTGGATGGGGCCAACCCCAGGGCCGAGAACCCCTATGGCCAGATCATCCGCTGGCGCCCGATGGGGGACGATCACGGGAGCGACAGCTTCGAGTGGGATCTCTTCCTGCTGGCGGGCAACCCCGGCGTGCACAAGGAGGGGCTGATGGCGGGCAGTGCCAACATCCATCCGGACAACATGTTCAACAGCCCGGACGGCATCGGCTTCGACGAGGCGGGGCGGCTCTGGATCCAGACCGACGGCGATTACTCCAATGAGAAGCAGTTTGCCGGCATGGGCAACAACCAGATGCTGTGCGCCGATCCTGCGAGCGGCGAGGTGCGCCGCTTCCTGACCGGTCCCGTGGCCTGCGAAATAACGGGCCTCACCTTCACGCCAGACTGGCGCACCCTGTTCGTCGGGGTGCAGCACCCGGGTGAGGAGGGGGCGCCCTCCCATTTCCCGGACGGCGGCACCGCCATTCCCCGCTCCGCTGTGTTGCGGATCACCCGGGACGATGGCGGCATCATCGGCGCCTGATGGCCCGGGGTAACCGACTGGCCCGTGATGAAAAAAGCCGCCTTCGGGCGGCTTTTTTTGTGGGTGTGAGATCGGAAGAGCGTCGTGTAGGGAAAGAGTGTAGATCTCGGTGGTCGCCG
>OGHX01000408.1_pt1 | contig 16445 bp, 17 predicted proteins | sample 1571651 | NCBI WGS metagenome assembly OGHX01 (sample SAMEA2582030, study PRJEB24529) | metagenome | biome: Human gut stool | place: China | collected 2011
TTTGGAATAGGCCAGTAGTATTATCCAGATAGCCTTGACGGCCAACGAAACGGCTGGTGCTGTTCAGTAGATTGGCATCGCTCACGGACGCATTCGCCAGACCCACAACACTGGCCTTTTGGGCCAAGCTATTGATCAGGTTGAAGGCTTCGGGGGCAAAGCTGCTCATGATGCCGTCTTTCCAGTTGTTGAAGGTCGGGAGCATGGTCACGGCAGAGGAAGGCGACGAGGCCAGCGCGGATTCATAACTGGCGAGTTGGGCCAGTGCGGTGCTGGTGAAATTAGCATTGGCGGTAATTACGCCTTGCTTGGCGATCTCGAAATCGTCGGCAGAGATGGAACCATTGGTCATGGCAATGGTGCCCAGCGCGGTAACGGTATTAACGTCCTCCTGCTGGATTACCTCACCGGTCAGGATCCCCTTCATGGTTGCCATGGCGGAAGTCAGCTCGTTGTATTCGGCGGAATAGCTAGCAAGGGTGACGCTGTAGGTCGCCTTGCTGCTATTTTTGCCGTCGCTCACGGTCAGCTCGATGTTTACCGAAGTGTCCTCGGTGACAACAGAGGAAGTGACCAGCACCTTTTTAGCTGCTGTGTCTACGCTCACGCTCACGGCGCTGGAGTCAGCGGTAGCAGAGACGATCAGGTTGCTGGTGGCCGTGTCGGCATCGGCAACGGTATAGTTCAGGTCGAACTGTTCGCCACCATAGATGGTGCCGCTCTTGCTGATCGCAGTCACGGAGATGGTCGGGGCTGCGGTGTTGCTGCCGCCATTGTCGGTGTTGCCGCCGTTGTCGGTATTGCCGCCGGTGTTGCCACCATTGCTGCCGCTATCATCACCGCCTCCACCGCCACATGCAGTTAGCGCCAGAGATAAAAGGATGGAGAGAGAGACCGTTTTATTTAACATATAATACCCCGATTTACCTGTTTTGAATAAAAAACCGTCTACATATCTGGACTTGATTACCCATGAACATCATCTATCTTCAAAAAACGGATATAGGATAAGAGGCCTGCTACAACCTGATTCACACAAAGCACATGGCTGTTGCCTATCAAGAAGATATTCATATACCCGATCATCGCATTTACACCATTGAATGCTAGATGCCTCAGTAAGCGCAGTTTGCTACTGGTGACACCACTTAGGTGGGCACAATTAACGCCTTGACAGTTCTGAACATTGAATCGCCACCAGTGATCTGAAAAGCATTGACCACAGTCATCTACATATTGATGGGGATACCTACTATTGATTGTTTAATTACTTTTCAAACATTGAGGTTGAGTATTACATAATGTCACATTTGATACCGCGCGGCTTGAATCTCCAGCGAAGGAAAGCAGTCCTGTTTTTGACTAAAAATGGATTCTATAAACCACTTAGGCAGAAGTGGCTTGATAATGGTGTTACTAGTCAATAAGGATTGCATTACAGCACGTACTTCTGACTCTTCAGGCGGTAGACCGTATTGGCAGACTAAACTGTGAGGAAAATTCCAAAAAAATGAAGCCTGTTAGCATTGTGCTTTAGGTACCATAACCCTTGAAAAACCCACACAGACTGTAACTTATTCACGTTCGATATTTGTTTTTAGTCATGATAGTGGCCCTCACTGCTGCATATACATCCAGTATGCTTCAGAGATATTTTTAAACATGGGTAGTTAAGTCATATTTTGAACGTGACTAATATGAGCATGAACAATGTCATCAATCAAGTAAATTTCTCGATAAAACAACAGCTTTTAGACTTTTCGCACAAAAGCTGCTGTTCATCAACTGTGAGAGACAGGTCTGAGGGAACTACGTATGGTAAGTCAGCAGCAGACAAACCTTATTGAGCGGTTTTGGTTGGCTTAGCCACGCTTGGAGGAGAAGGTAGTTTGATGGTCGGTTTGGTTGAAATGATGTGGTTGGTGTCCGTAACCGGGCGATTCAATACATCCGCTTCAGATCTTGGCTTGGTGGTCTCAACCTTGGTGGCTGGCTCTGTAGATATTGTGTGGTTGGTGTCCGTCACCGGACGGCCCAACACGTCTTCTTCAGCAACGGCAGGTTCGATGGTGTCATCCTGCTTGATGAAAGGCCCATTTGCAACAGCGGCGCAACATACCAACGCCAGCAGAGCCGTAGGTGCGCGGAGTTTACCAGCTATGAAAATTAATACCTTTGACATTAAACCACCTCACAAAAAAGATGTGACCCTCTTTTAAAAGAGGGCTGACTACTGGCACTGGTACGATTTTTCGTCAAATAAATAACGCGATATATAATGACATACTGGTAGTTAGTTGGTCCTGCGGCCAAGATACCATACCGTCTCACTCCATGACTATGATCGATGTGAATTCTATGGCCGCCCCTGACCAAAATGGAGCCTGAGTGCCAAAGTGGCTAATTTGAGCTCCCCTTGATTACAGAGGCGACCATTATGAATGCTACAACTATCGGTATCGCTCTGACAAAAACATCTCTTTCAATTACATGGTATTGACAAACATGGCAAGACGGCCATCAAGCGACTGTTGAGGCGAGATCAGATACTCCCAATTTTTATCAACCCTCCTCCCAACCAGGCGGTGCATCGAACTTGTCGGCTAACTCCTATGCAATCAACTCCTCGATGTGAGCTCGGAGTGACGATGGAGGTCTATGTCTCCATTAGTAATAACGTGGGCAATGTCATGTATGGCTACTCCAATCCGGCTCATTATTGCTGCCATGGTTGACGTAGGCCCCGACAATCACCCGTTGCCACTCGCCGACCGGTTGGCCCGCTGCATTACAGGGGCAACGAAAGCGGGCAAAGTTAATCTCTCGTGGCAGGTGCTCACGCATGTCACGTGGACTGACAAAGAGCATGGTCTTGTACAGCACCGGGTTGGGTGCGACCAATTGATTACCGATACGCCGCCCTTCGATATCGTGGGCATAGGCGAAACCTGGCAGCATAAACTGCTGGGCGATGAGCTTGGCCAGCCCAGGATGTACACACATAGCTTCCGCCACGGCGGCCTGACTAAAGCTGTCGATGAACTCAATCATACTGAGCTCCTTTGATGTTTGATGTAAACCCAGAAGGGATGAATCGGGGGAACATGGATTACAGCATTCCACGCTCAGCCATGGAGACGACACCTTCGGCGCCAATCACCAGGTGGTCAAGTAGGCGGACATCCACTAGCGCAAGGGCATTGCGCAGGACGTCCGTGATTTGCTTATCCGAAAGGCTGGGCTCCGGGTAACCAGAGGGATGATTGTGGGAGCAGAGGATAGCTGCACTGTTAAGCGCCAAGGCTCTCTTGACCACTTCTCTTGGATGCACACTGGCAGCAGTCAAGGTCCCGTGAAACAACTCCTCCAGGGCGATAACGCGATGTTGATTATCAAGAAACAGCACGGCAAAGGTCTCCCGCTCTCGTCCTTGAAGCAGGGTTTGTAATCGTTGAGCTGCCATCTGGTGAGAGGTGATTGCAGAACCTTTGGCAAGTCGCTTGCGGGCAACCTGGTTGGCCATATGCAGCAGGTCTTGCTCGGTCACCGGTTCGGTGACGACATAGGTGCCAGGGAATTCCCCAGCCTTGAGTTTGTGGTAACGCATTATGGGTTTCTCCAAATAAACAAAAACCCCGACACGCAGATAGCATGTCGGGGTTAAAGAGAGGTAATTGGGGCACACCTAGGGGAGATCAGGTGGCTTTGGGAATAGCTCCGGCTCTCGACGCTGGCGTACTCTTCGCCGGCATCAGCGACTCTGGGGCCAACACGTTCAGCAGGGTAGTAGCCAGAGCAAGGCAGCAGGCTTCCACGACCCACAGATAAACGCAGTAGCACTGAATGGTTAGGCCACTATCACGTACAACCTGCGTCTCTCCCTCCCGATTGATGACCTCAGGATCAATGGCTATCGGTTTTTTAGGCATCATCGACCTCCTCTTGAGGTAAGGGGTCACTCTCCACGCAATAGCCGTGATGGATACAGGTGTGCTGCAGGTTGCTCAGAAAGTCTCCCAGTACACGGGGCTGATCAGAGAACGGGACGGGCCCTGCCTGGCTACGCCAGAAACAGCGGCGCGTGGGATCCACACATATTTCATCTATCGGCTGGCTCATGGTGCGCCAGTCCTCAGCATTGGTGAGGGAGAGAAGTTGCCACTGCATGCCAGACCAACGTAGATGCAGGGTGACGGTGCGGGCGTTCGGGCTACCAGGAGTCAGATGCAGCAACCAGCGCTCGCACCGGCGAGTCGGCTGCAGTTTGGCTTTTGCTGCGACCAGTCCCAACCACTGGCGCGAGTAGTGGGTCAGCGGCAGTTCGTTAGTCATCACACACCTCCTAATCCCCACTCACGATGACGGTGAAATACCCCAACTGGCCGTAGCCAATGAAATTGCTCTGCCACAGAGCGAACAGTTCGCGTGCTTCCACGCCGTCCAGTGGTCCCCAGCCCCGCAGATAGTGCTCGTTACAGGAGAAGTTGAAGTCAAGCTCCTTGCAGAGCTCCGCATCCTGGCCGAGCCCCTGATAGCTAAAGTCGGTGATGTAATCGAAGACCCAGCCGTGCAATCCCCGAATAAGCCGTAGCTCGACAGGGTGGACACCACCGGTTTCGGCACTGTAATCGGGACTGCGAAAGTTGAAGGTTAGGGTCGAGAGGTTGTTGAGGTCGAGCCGTTGCTCTCGCACAACGCTGCGCAGTAAACCAGGTAGCTTAGGAGAAATCGGCAGAGACATTCCTGCCAAGTGAAATGGCATAATCATAATGATGTGTCCTTCTTGTATCGAATGTGAGAAGCGTTAATCCCTGAACCAACGCCAGGCGCGGTAGAGGCCATAGGTGGCTGCAAGGGGGCCCGCCAGCGAAGAAGCCGTTGTACCCAGTAACGCACCGACTGCAGCGGTCACAGCGGTAGTCGCTGACGGGTTCAGTGCCGTGCTGCTGGCCATGCCAGACAGGGCGGCCTGGGGGGACTTCTGGGCCACTGTGCGATGTGCCTGATGTGCGATACACCCCGTGGAAATGAGCTGGTTAATCTGCTTGCTGTAGTGAAAGCCCTCGATACACCAGAGAACGAAGTGCTCGCAGTTGTTAAAGAGCGCGCTGTAGTGCGCCTCTCCAAGGCGGGAGTAAGCACGGTCGATGCTCTCCTCCCGGTTGAAGGCACGCGAACGATGGTGCTGGATGCGATAGCCCCGCCCTTGCTCAAACTCGGCAAGCGTGGTGATGGCTATCTGACCGGAATGTATACCAGCACTGACCCCCTGGTAGTGGATGACCTGATGGTCCCCCAGATAGAGGCCGTGGTGCTGGTAACCGGCACGGGGTGAAACGAGGTGGTCCCCCGGTTGTGGTAATGGCATGGTTAATCCTTGTCTTTGTAAGAAAAGTGGCATAAACAAAAAGGACACCATCATGGTGTCCTTTAGGGGAGATGTTCTGTTGATCAGGAAAGAGGGACTCTTACTAATCCATCGGTGAAAACCAGAGATGTTACAGTTTGAGCGAGCGCTTCATCCCCTCTTTGGTTGCTAACTGTTTAATGAATTCAGGGGCCCACTTTTTGCCTGTCACCACATCAGCAATCATCTTGTCGCTCATATGCGGCACGTTATAAATGAGCTTGATGATAAGGCCTCCTAGGCTGCTGCCATTAATCGTTGTTAGTGTTTTCCAAATTCCCATATCGCAAACCTTTATGATGTAAATTTGACCACCTATGAGTGCACCTCAATGGAGCGCTGTCAGCGATCTCTACAGACCAACCAGTAGAGTAATCCCGCCAAAATCGGGTCGATGATCAGCCCGAGAATGAACCACCCCCAAAATGAGCGACCGTTGCTCGAGGCAACAATGCCTAGCAGCAAGGCAAGTCCGAACCATAGCAGTGGAATGATCATGTTTATTTCTCCTGTTACAGGATGTTGGCAATAGGGGGCCATCCGACGAGATCCCAAGTCGGTTGGTAGAGTGTGGCTAGCATGCTGCCAGTGGATGCACTGGTAGATGACAAAGGCCACCGTGGAAGATTAGGTATTAGATTGTGATGTGAGCTCCATTCATTTTAGGTCTAGAAATTTCAAAAATAGATCTAATTAGTTGATATTCAACCTTTTGAGTCCTTAATGTCAATGGGTCCATGGTCAACCATAAGGGTTGACTGGAGGACTTATGACTGACATCAACTTTGAAGAGCTTGCCAAGAGCGTTGGTAAAGCGATTGGACGCCAACGCCACCAGGCAGGGCTGACTCAAGATCAAGTGGCTGAGCACCTAAAAATAGGTATGGAAGCCGTCTCCCGAATGGAGAGAGGTCTCGTGGTGCCGACAGTCGTGCGGCTCGCTGAGCTGGCTCAGCTGTTTGGCTGTGATCTCGCAGACTTCCTGTGTGAGACCAGCAATCGTCCCACCGAACAAGGCATGGTGATTAGCCAACAGTTAGCCAAACTCGACACAACAGACAGGGAGCTTGTCCTGGAGGTGGTTGGTAAGCTGGCGGCAAGACTGGCACGTTAATGGCTTGCTGTTCGCATAGATGACTGACGGATGCTGATAAACTCAGGAGGATACAATGGCCCTTCCATGCGGATTTACAGCAATCTGTGCTTGGTGTCCCCTGATGATATCTATCTGAGTTTCTTTTCAATCGAACCGACAAAGTACTAACCGAGGTCTGCCAAGGCGAGGTTGGCGCGATGGTGTCTCCATACGCCCGAAGGTCCGGCGACCAGCTGGCAATACCGCCAGTATTTGCGTATCCAGCTTGGTCAGATAACTCAGTGCATTAATCAGGTTTATACGCTTGGCTGTATCGCTGTAGTGGACCATCCCAATCCCATCAGTACCCCATTCCTGATATTCCCCCCGCCTGATCTGACAATTGAAATAGCTCCCGTTATTGTCGGTTATATCCTCCCACAGCTCCCCCAGTGTTCTACTCAGCGAGATATCTCGTTGGTGAACAGCCCCATTAAAAATGAACGTAATGTGGGTATGAAAATGTCTATCAACACCAAACTCTAGTTTCCATATATAGCCGACCAATGCAGGATATTTGTTCTGTACTCGACGAAGGTAACAACGCAGGTCATCCGTCACGAGGTCTAACGTTAACTGATCGTAGTAGTATTCTTGATAGCCGATATCCAATCGGATGACTAATAGCTTGGCATGCTGGTCGAATAGGCTAGTAACATACGTCTCTATACTGAGCTGATTGCGGTATTCAACGCGTTTGAGGTTCTTTAGGCGCTTACGGTGGACCTTACTCTTGAACTCTCTTAGAAAAGCATACAGCGCGTTATTGATATCCCTGGCCAATTCGTCACCGACATCACTATCGAGATCTTTCTCATGGATGAGGTGCAATCCATAGACCTCTCGCATATGCGTTAGGAATAGCTCTATCGTTGGATGTGATGACGATATTTCCTCATGACAATAAAAATAATCACACACGGTATCCAACGCATTAAAGAGTTTGGTTGATAGCCTACGACCTATGCAAGTGATGCGTGACTTATCTGGTGCTGAATAAACGGCTCTGACAATAGGAAGCGTTTTATTTTGGAGCAGGTCTGGTATGGATAGGATATCTAAAAGTCTGACTGGGTTAAACATGATAACCTCGTTTAGGCAGGAGTAACCCTACACTGTGTGATAAACACACGCGTACATAGGGCGATTAGTGGAGTGGTATTGGTTATATATGAGAGGCTGTATAGATAACTAGTGTTGAACTAAATAATAAATAAACCTAATGTTCGATACATTCATTTTCCCATCTAAATATCCGAACGAAAACATAAGAGGGAAACCCCATTTTATTTAATTGACAACTATTCAACACATGCGAGTTGAGGCTGTAAGTTATGGAGCTCACTAAGTGTGATAAGTGCACTCCAGACTGACTTCGACGCTATAGCTATAGACAATGTACTCACGACAACCAATTGAGTACTGAATTGTCTCGGATGGTTTGGGGTATAAGTAGTCATAGCAAGCTAACATTTCCATACCGAACTGATTGATAAGGTGGTTGATGAGCAGATTTTTGTCTTGGCTGATCATGGTTATGTCGTGATTTTTGTCATCAGAAGGGTGTGTCAGTAAAAAAAAACATTAAGAAAATATGTATAGAATACAGATGGATATCTTAGATAAACAGTTTATCGGTCTACCTGTCGCCTTCACGATCGCGGATAGATGGTATAGGATAGCCAGAACACATAATCGTAAGTCATTGTTTTTTATGCACTAAAAAAGAATATTAACTTTAATGGGGGGGGTCGTGGAATCAATTAGGTGTAAATATTCCTACCTTTCGGCTATAAATGAAGAGATGAGGCTTGCTTTCTTAAATTTTAATGAGTGTAGCCACTCTATTTACTATCGCATAGATAAGAATGGCTCAATTTTGATTAATGCATCATCAAAACAACCTTCTGTGATTTTTTTAGGTTCATTTTATAGCGCACTCACTAGTTTTACTTCATGCATTATTAAATTAAACTCAGTTAAAGAATCGCTCCCTCCCCCAAAGAAAACAAAAGAAATAATAAGACCTGAAGCTAAAAGCGTTAACGTTTTGGATGTTGCCTATGAGCTACGAGATGAAATTGAAAAATTAAAAACTCATAAAATAAATCCATTGCTATACTTTTTTATAGAATTCTGTAAGTGCCATCGCATCAATATTTATGATATGCATCCACTTGATATACGTAAAAACTTCATGACGTTTATTTATCATAAACCGTATTACACAAGTGTAGCTAACCCTATAAAGGACATGAGTAAAGAGAGCGTTAATGACAATGAAACTCGCAAAACAAAAGTTATTAACAAGAAACAGATTAAAGAGTTCTATTTTTCTGCAGAGAAAAATATTGCTTCTTGTATAAATTACATTGATGATCTAGTTAAGATTCATGGTGGGTTACGTGTAGTTACGATGCGACTTGGGATAATACCAAATAAAGACATATTTGATGACCCTTTTAAACGTGCAACATCCTTTTTAGATTGCGAGAGTGATTTAATCAGCATGCTGCATCTGAAAGACCGTCTATTAAGGAACTTAGTTAGAGACGCAACATTAAAAAACATGGTTGGTTATATAATGAAAGTGGATCACTCACCATATATAGGGTTTCATATCCACTTCATCTCTATATTTACCTCTGACATTGAAAGTGATTTACCACTATTAATATATGAATTCTGGAACAATAGGATAACCGAGAAAACTGGGTGCACATGGGGTTATCGTTTTGAGTCCTCTGCCTCAAGAAATGCATATGGTGATGAGTACACTCTTAGCATTGATGATTCTAAGGATAAGCTTGATTTAAAATCATTTATTAGGCAAATGCTGCTGCGAGACAAATTAATCAAGATCGATATTCCTAAGAGGCGTACTTTAGAGCGAGGCATAATCCGCGACACCATTGAAAACAGAATACTATTAAGTAGTGAAAAAAGGGATATTTTACGTGATATATTTAGAAAAGCAAAAGATGACAATGTATCTATTAAGTCTCTAGTGGAGTTTTTCTCACAGGTTTAGCTAACACTTGTTTTTGTAAAATCACTACTATTGAAAATATCTCAAAAATCAATTTGTGATTATTTAATGCAGTGTTGTTGATTATAATAACTGTACCGATATGGTTATCACCTGACACCGGCCTCAAACCGGTGTTTTGGTTACGCTGATTTAGAGCGCAGTTCCTTCGGTGTCAACTTTTGCCCCTTCTTGAACATACGATAGGAGGTATGTACCTCCAACATCCTACCCAGATGTGACAGCTGGGTGTTGCAGCGCTCCAGGTAGCGATGTAAGTCTGTCTGAATCTGCCCCACTGACTCATTCCGGGACCTTACGGCTTGGTCGTCCGCCTCTTGATAAGGAAGTGTTCATCCAGCATGGTACGATGCAGTCGTTCGATAAAGTCATTGCTCTGTGGCCTGCGTACCGTGTTAGCCCAGAGTTCAATCCCCCAGTTGCAAGAACAGCTCGTTGGGATGATGGTCAGGGCGTCCGCAGAACGCGCGCCAGTTATCTGACAGGAGATGGGATAGACACACGGTTCATGTGCTTCAAAGAACGGCAGGACCGTTTCATTGAGCACATGAACCGAAGTCACCGGCAACTTGCCGGTATAGTGCCGTCCCCAGGCATGACGGTTTTAGCCGTCCAGCACGATTCCCAGATACACCTTGTCCCCCTTGAGTACACCGACGATGAAGGTATCGCACGCCACCAGTTCCCCAATGTAGTTAACTTCGATCTGGCGTTCGCGAAACTCAGGACTGAAGCGCTAGAGCAGGCGAACTTATTCATCATTGAGCTCCATCGTCTACTCCCGATGGGTTTTCTCGAGGCACAACAAGCGGCCGAGCTTGGAAAGCAGGTCGTGACGTTGTCATACGCCACTCAGATCGCCCGCTAGATTGGCCCCTTGAAGATCCAGACACTTCGCCCCTCTTAACTTAAGAGGTAGTCTTGGAGCTATGTTCAGTACTAGTCACAACGAGAAGATGGTCGAAGTGTTAACAGGGGCCGAGCGCCGTCGACGCCGGACTCCACAAGAAAAGATCGCCATCGTGCAGCAGACCTTTGAGCCCGGGATGACCGTCTCTCATGTTGCTCGCTTGCACGACGTCAACGCAAACCAGCTTTTCAAATGGCGTCAGCAATTCCAAGAAGGGTCTCTCACGGCGATCACCGCCGGTGAGGATGTTGTTCCTGCTTCCGAGTTGGCTGCTGCCATCAAGCAGATCCGAGAGCTTCAGCGTCTGCTCGGGAAGAAGACCATGGAGAACGAGATCCTCAAAGAAGCCGTGGAGTATGGTCGAGCAAAAAAATGGATTGCGCATGCGCCCTTGTTGCCGGGGGACGACGATTAAGTGCTGTGAGCCAGGCTCTTAATGTATCGCGTGCGCAGCTATCCGTTCGTGTTCATCGAAAACCGGGTTGGCAAGATGGTCGTCATCATCGCCAGCGTGATGATGCAGCCTTACTTGGCCGTATCATGGAGGCGATGGCAGAGCTTCCCTCCTATGGCTATCGCCGGGTCTGGGCGCTGTTACGGCGTCAGTCTGAGGCAACAGAACAACCTGTGGTAAACGCTAAGCGGGTATATCGCGTCATGCGCGAACATGGCTTGCTGCTGGAAAGAAAACCAGCTGCACCATTGGCCCAGCAGGCACATAAGGGGCGTGTTGCCGTCAAGGAGAGCAATCGACGGTGGTGCTCAGATGGCTTCGAGTTTCGCTGCGATAACGGTGAAAAACTACGTGTCACGTTCGCCATGGATTGCTGCGATAGGGAAGCGTTGGACTGGGCGGCCAGTACTGGGGGTTACAATAGTGACACTGTGCAAGATGTCATGCTGAGGTCTGTCGAACGTCGCTTTGGGGATTCGTTGCCGGCATCACCGGTGGAGTGGCTGACTGATAATGGCTCGGCGTATCGAGCCCATGAGACCCGCGCGTTTGCACGAGAAATCGGGTTGGAGCCCAGAACGACAGCAGTGAGAAGCCCACAGAGTAACGGTATAGCGGAGAGCTTCGTGAAGACGATGAAGCGAGACTATATCGAGATGATGCCAAAACCGGATAGCCGAACATCGGTAGGCGTAAGAGGTCTGGCTTTTGAGCATTATAACGAGCACCACCCGCACAGCGCCTTGGGATACCGTTCACCACGGGAATTTCTGCGCAGTCGGGTATCACAACCCTAAGCGGGAAAAAGTGTCTGGACCTATGGGGTCAAATCCACCCGCACTGACGTTGATGCTTTGCAGACACGTCTTTGTGCAGACCACAGCGGGTACTGGGTTGGATTGGTGAGAGAGTTATCGAGGATGGCCTGTTCAATCTCGGGAGCGACCCGGTTGGGATGTGCCCTTTACAGCCGGGCAGTTTGTCGAGCAAGCCCTCGGCCGATCAGCTTGCAGGCTTTGCTTACGTTATTGAGATCTTTGGCGAGCTTTAACAAGCGGAGTTTACAGCGTGCTATTTTCTCGTTGCAGGTCAACGGTGACTCCAGATAACACGGTAGGGATACCGTTTTGTTATCCGGTTTGAAGCCATATGACCACTCCCTTGTGGACAACAGTCAGGTGAATAGCACTTTCATACCTTTGTCACCTACCTCGATTTGGCTTCTCGACATGACAGATAAAAAACGGGGCGAACCTAGTGGTTCGCCCCTGATGCTTTTTACGTCAACCCCGAGGGGTCAACCCTGTTTGTCTGATGCCGGCTCTGCGTCCTTCGGCGCCTGCCAGCCGCCACCGACGGCCTTGTAGAGGGCGACCTGGTTATTCAGCTGGGCGAGCCGGGTGCTGATGAGCCCCTGCTTGGCGCTGAACAGGGAGCGCTGGGCATCGAGGCGGGTCAGGTAGCTGTCCACCCCTTGCTCGTAACGCACCTCCGCCAGCCTGAAGTAGGTCAGGTTGGCATCCACCAGCGCCTGCTGCGCCTGCAACTGCTGCGCGTAGTCCGCCTGGGCACCGAGGGTGTCCGCAACCTCCTTGAAGGCGGTCTGGATGCTCTTCTCGTAGCTCGCCACCGCCTGCCTGGTCCCCACCTCGGCCACGTCCAGATCCGCAACGCGCTTGCCGCCATCGAAGATGGGCAGATTGATCTGGGGCATGAAGGTCCAAGTGCCAGTGCCGCCGTCAAACAGACCGCTCAGCTGGTTGCTGGCGGTGCCAGCCGTCGCGGTGAGCGAGATGGTCGGGAAGAACGCGGCGCGGGCCGCCCCTATGTTGGCGTTGGCCGCCTTCAGGTTGTGTTCCGCCGCCAGGATGTCCGGGCGTTGCTGCAACAGGCTGGAGGGAGCCCCCACCGGGATCGGCGCCAGTTTCACCTCGGCCAGGGTAGCCGGTTGTGCCGCCAGCACCGGGATATCGGTGCCAAGCAGCAGGGCCAGACCGTTTCTGTCCTGCTTCACCAGACGCTGGTATTGCGCCTGGCTGACCTTGGCGTTTTCCAGTGCCGTGCGCCCCTGGGCCAGCTCCATCTCGGAGGCAGCGCCCAGGCGGTATTTGTGCTCGGTCAGGGCATAGCTCTCCTGCTCGGTGGCGAGGGTCGCCTGGCTCAGGGCCAGCAACTCCTGATCCGCCAGCAGGGTGAAGTAGGCATTGGCCACCGAAGCCACCAGGGCGATCTGGGTGCTGCGCTGGGTCTCGATTTGCGCCAGATAGGTCTCAAGGGCCTGATCTTTCAGGCTCTGGATCCGGCCAAACAGATCCAGCTCATAGGCGGTGATGCCGATGTTGGCGCCGTACTGGCTGCTGATGGTGCCCTGCCCCGTACTACTGAGATCGTCGGATCCCTGCTGGCGGGTGCCGCTGCCACTGGCGGCCAGGGTCGGCAACTGGGCCGCCCGCTGGATACGGTATTTCGCCTCGTAGGCCTCGACGTTGAGGGCTGCCAGGCGCAGATCCCGGTTGCTCTCAAGGGCGGTGCCGATCAGCGTCTGCAGGACCGGGTCCTGGAACTGCTGGCGCCAGGGGGCAAGTTCCCCGGCGGCCAGGTCAGCTTGCCAGGAGACGCCTTGGGGCAGCTCGGGGCGCTGGTAGTCGGGGGCCATGGAGCAGCCCCCCATCATCAGGGTCACGCCCAGGGCGATCAGGGTCTTAGTCATGGTTGATCTCCTTGGTGTGGACACTCTCTTCCCCGGCATGCTTGCGTTCGGTGAAATAGCGCATCACCAGCACAAAGAACAGCGGCACGAAGAAGATGGCGAGCACGGTGGCACTGATCATCCCCCCCATCACGCCGGTCCCGATGGCGTTTCGGCTGCTGGCGCCTGCCCCGGTGCTGATCACCAGGGGCAGTACCCCCAGGATAAAGGCGAGCGAGGTCATCAGGATGGGGCGCAGACGCTGACGCGAGGCCTCCACCACCGCATCCCCGAGCCTCATCCCCTTGTCGTGCAGCTCCTTGGCGAACTCGACGATGAGGATGGCGTTCTTGGCCGACAGCCCGATCGTGGTGAGCAGGCCCACCTGGAAGTAGACGTCATTCTCAAGCCCGCGCAGGGTCGCGGCCAAAATGGCCCCCAGCACCCCGAGCGGCACCACCAGCATGACCGAGAACGGAATGCTCCAGCTCTCGTAGAGGGCCGCCAGACAGAGGAAGACCACCAGGAGCGAGATGGCGTACAGGGCCGGCGCCTGGGAGCCTGCCTGACGCTCCTGGAAGGAGAGGCCGGTCCACTCGATGCCGATCCCTTCCGGCAACTGCTTCACCATCTCCTCGATGGCCGCCATGGCATCACCCGTACTCTTGCCCGGGGCCGCCTCACCGACGATCTCCATGGCGGAGACACCGTTGTAGCGCTCAAGACGGGGCGAGCCGAAGCTCCACTCCGTGCTGGCAAAGGCGGAGAAGGGCACCATCTGGCCCGCGCTATTGCGCACGTACCACAGCTTCAGATCTTCCGGGTTCATCCGGAAAGGGGCATCTGCCTGCAGATAGACCTTCTTGACCCGGCCTCTGTCGACGAAGTCGTTCACATAGGAGGAGCCCCAGGCCGCCGACAGGGTGTTGTTGATGTCGGTGATGGAGAGCCCCTGGGCCAGCGCCTTCTCGTAATCGATCTTGATGTCGAGCTGGGGCGTGTCTTCCATCCCGTTCGGGCGTACCCGCACCAGGTTGGGATCCTGCGCCGCCATGCCGAGCAACTGGTTGCGCGCCTGCATCAGCTTCTCGTGACCCAGACCGCCGCGGTCCTGCAGGAAGAAGTCGAAGCCGGTGGCCGTGCCGAGTTCCGGAATGGGGGGCAGGTTGAAGGCGAAGACCTGGGCTTCCTTGATGCTGAACAGGAACCCCATGGCGCGGCCGATGATGGCATTGGCGCTGCGCTCTTCTCCCTTGCGCTCACTCCAGTCCTTGAGCTTGATGAAGGCCATGCCGCTGTTCTGACCGCTACCTGCGAAGCTGAAGCCCGCCACTGTCAGCACGGAGTCCACGTTCTCCTTCTCGTTCTCGAGGAAGTAGTCGCGCATCTCACCGAGCACCACCTCGGTCCGCTCCTTGGTCGCCCCCACCGGGAGCTGTACCATGGACATGATGACCCCCTGATCCTCTTCCGGCAGGAAGGAGGTGGGCATGCGCATGAAGAGCACCGCCAGCACCGCCAGCATGGCCAGATAGATGATGCCGTAGCGGGTGCCCTGCTTGATCACCTTGCGCACGCCGTTCTGGTAACGGTTGGCGTTGGTGTCGAAGAAGCGGTTGAACCAGCCGAAGAAGCCGCGCTGGGCGCCGAATTCACCGTGCTTCATGGGTTTGAGCAGGGTGGCGCACAGGGCCGGGGTCAGGATCAGGGCCACCAGCACCGAGAGCACCATGGCCGAGACGATGGTGAGGGAGAACTGGCGATAGATGGCACCGGTAGAGCCACCGAAGAAGGCCATGGGCACGAACACCGCCGACAGCACCAGGGCGATGCCCACCAGGGCGCCGGTGATCTGGGTCATGGACTTGCGGGTCGCCTCGAGGGGGGAGAGATCCTCCTCGCTCATCAGACGTTCCACGTTCTCCACCACCACGATGGCGTCATCCACCAAGAGGCCGATGGCGAGCACCAAACCGAACATGGTCAGGGTGTTGATGGAGAAGCCGAAGGCCGCCATCACCCCGAAGGTGCCGAGCAGGACCACGGGCACCGCGATGGTCGGAATCAGGGTTGCCCGGAAGTTCTGCAAGAACAGATACATGACGCAGAACACCAGGAAGATCGCCTCGATCAGGGTCTGCACCACCTCCTCGATGGAGATCTTCACGAACGGCGTGGTGTCGTAGGGATAGACGATCTCCATGTTGGCCGGGAAGTACTCGGAGAGTTCACCCAGCTTGGTCCGCACGTGCTCGGCGGTGTCCAGGGCGTTGGCACCGGTCGCCAGCTTGATGGCGACGGCGGCGGTGGCCTGGCCGTTGTAGAGCGCGGTCGCGTCGTAGTTTTCACCGGCAAGTTCGACCCGGGCCACGTCCTTGAGCTGGACCTTGGAGCCGTCCTGGTTCACCCGCAGCAGGATGTTGTTGAACTCCTCCACGGTGGAGAGCCGGGTCTGGCCCATGATGGTGGCGGTAAATTGCTGATCGCTCACCGCAGGGGTCCCCCCCAGCTTGCCGAAGGCAACCTGGGCGTTCTGGGCCTTGATGGCGGCCTGAATGTCGGCCGGGGTCATCTGCACCCGGTTGAGCTTGTGGGGATCGAGCCAGACGCGCATGGAGTACTGGCTGCCGAACAAGGTGATGTCACCGACCCCGTCCAGACGGCTCAGGGGTTCCTTGATGTTGGCTACCACATAGTCTTTCTGGCTTTCAAACTCTCCCGGTTGGTAAAGCCGGAACTGATAGTCCGGAGAACACCCTGTTGCCTTGTAACGCCATTTCACATCATCACCTTTCACTTGT
>OGHX01000417.1_pt1 | contig 16086 bp, 16 predicted proteins | sample 1571651 | NCBI WGS metagenome assembly OGHX01 (sample SAMEA2582030, study PRJEB24529) | metagenome | biome: Human gut stool | place: China | collected 2011
ATTCGAAAGATTTCTCGGCCTTCAACTTCCTTGAAGTGCCGTACCAGTATTTTATCCGTCCGATATTCGGAGTCAGGATAGAGAGCACGATGCACAGTTTCAGGGGCATGTTCGGGTGCTGCAAGCTGAACCGCACCTTCAGGGGCTACGTGATGCTGCTGCCCGACCATCTGGAAAACAAAATCGGCTACCTGGCGCAAACAATCCAGGGAATGAAGGAAAAGTACGGGGCAAAATTCGTACATTTGGAAGACCCGGAGTTCGAGAGGCATTTTGCCGTGTACGCGGATGACGAGGTGGAAGCCCGCATGGTGCTCACCCCGGCGATGATGCGGAAGCTGACCGCCCTGCGGAAATCCTTCAGCCGTGACCTGATGCTCTCCTTCAACGGGAACATGTTCTACTACGCATCCGACACTCCGGACGGTTTCTTACGTCCCGGCAGGAAGTCGCTGGATGACGAACATCTGCTGGAACAACTGTACAGGGAGGTGAACTTCTGTCTCACTGTAGAAAATGGAATCAAATAATCAACAATAATCGAAAACGAATAAAAAGAATTACAACATGAGCGAACTTAAAAATCTGTCAGCCATTCTTGAAGGAGGTGCTGTTCCAGCCAGTTATAACGGGAAAGCAATCGGCAAATTGTCTAAGACATACCTCAAACTGGAAAACCGCAAAGTAGTAAACCTCTATCCCATCAGAACCGTGATGCACGAAGACAGCCGCTATTGCCTGTATGCCTGCCCGTTGAAAGGGACTGAAATTGACGAGGCCACCCTTCAGAGCATCAAGGCTGAAGTGGATACGCTGGAAATCGGTGAAATCCGTTATGATTCCGTACAGTCCTGTGGCTATGACTATTACATAGTAGATCCTGATACAGGCCGTCATATACTGACAGGACAACGGGATATGGATTCGGTAATGGAAATAAGCGATCATTATGACGGCGTCATCCTGTTCAGCAAATCGGTATTCTCGCCAAGAAAGGCCAATCAGCTTGATTGTGCCTATGCCTTGATCGGCATTGAAAAACAGCCCAACGAGTTCAAGATAGAGGCTATTCCTAATAGCGCGATAGGCCAAGCACCTACGATACTGGAATTTGAAGCTCCGCAGGAATCGCCTGCTGTCGAAAAATACAGGTCGGCCATGACGGTCCTGTCCATAATCATCACCGCGGCTCTGCTTATCTGGTACTTTTTCATAAAATAATATCACCGAACGAATAACTTCACTAATATCCGAATATGGCTACATTCAATTATTCTTCCAAATCGTCCATCAAGGACAATCTGACTGAAATCCTTGTCGGTGCCGGACTGATAATAGTACCGGTAGTTTATCCTTTCGGTATAAAAGTCGGTACACTTCGCATCCTCGGACCGTTACCAACAGCCATCATCCTTGCCCTTGTCGGACTGTACATGCTGTTCAGAGCCTGGCGGAAGATACATAAGGCCCGCAAGTTGGCTGCCAAAAGCTGTATCATCACGGTTGACGGCGATAAGGTGACATACCCGGTCATCGTGAAAGGAAATGTTGAGATGCGTTCTTTTACATTGTCGGAAATATCCAGTTCAAACTACAATTACGACAATGGTATTCTGACAATCACCCTCGCCAACGGCTCAACGGCCAAATTTGACGTTGATTTCTTTGACGGACTGCCACAGCTTAAAGAATTTGCGGCGCTCTTGAAAAAATAAACCGGTGAGATATGGAATGGTTGGATAAAATAAAGGATTTTCCGAATCTGATACAGCAGGAACCCCGCTACGGCTATCTGGTCGTGGCGGGCCTGCTTCTGATATGGCTTGTCGGTGTCATCTGTGGCTGGAAGTGGACGTATTCCCGTCCGGGTAGTACAGGAGGTAACTTCTGGATGAATCTGCTCGGTCCGAAAACTTTCCGGTTCTGGCTGGGAGTGATTCTTGCCGTCGGGATAGGACTGTCTCTGTACCTGTTCTCTATTTCCGGCAAATAGCTGAGTGCTCTTTCCCGGATGCCACCTGTAAACTTAAAAAGTGATTGAGTATGAAAACAATTCCAATTATAACCTTCTTCCTGTGCACGGTGATGTATGCCCATGCACAGCTTAACATCGTTCCCAAGAACGATGGACTGAAAGAGTACACGGTGACAAATGCCCACCCCTATGACAGCCTGACGAACGTGGAGAAGCGGAGTTTCACTTCCCTTCCGGGACAGACCCTGTACATGCATGGGGTAAAAAATGACAGGAACGGCTACTGGGATGCTTTCTATACGGTCAATTTCCTTACCGGGGATGACCGAACGGTGTACAAGGCGGTCAACATCAGTACCACCCCTTCTAAAGAGGTGGTGGGGAAATATTACGAGGTAGTGAAGGTCTGGACAAAGACAGACTACCTGTCGGCTGGATGCTGCCTGCTGCTCCGTGAAAAAGAAAGCGGTGATGAGATGTATTACAACCCATTCAGGTATCCGCTGAGCATGACCTGTATAGGGTATTATGAGAAACTGAAACGCTTTGTCGGACAGACATTCCTGTCACTTGCCAAGGCCGTCGAGACCGAGGACGGTCAGGTAATCACCCCGGCTGAAGGTGCGGAGTACCGTTGTGTGGACATCGGCCTGAAGATGAACAGTGACGGGGCGTTTCTGCTGATGGAAGGTGCTGACGGTGTCCGTGTGGAAGCATTTCCTATAGGCGGTGACGAGGTGTACGAGTTTGTAAGCACGGCACGTATCGGCCAGCTGGAAAAACGGTACGGCGAGAAATACGGGAAGCTGATTGCCTTCCGCAAGGTCGATACCGGCATGACGAGGGAAATGGTCATCGCCGCGTGGGGCGAACCATACCACAAATCGGAAGTCAAGAAGGAAGGCAGGACTCTGGAGACATTGCGCTTTTCCGACAACCGCTATGTTGAACTGCTTGACGGGGAAGTACAGTATGTGCGCATCTATTGAACGGAGCGCAACCTTTATCTGTAAAGTCACAGGCAGGGCCTGCATTTATCGTATATTAACAGATGAAAGTACCAAGGAATCAGGGTAAAATACCTATCTTGCGCAAGAATCTTCAATAATTGACGACTCAAAAAGAAAGAACTATATGGAAAAGGATAATATCAAAGGATGCTTTGTCTCGTCCGTGTTGCTTTCACAAAATCAATGGGACAAGAAACAGTTCATCCATGACTTCGAGGAAGACTGGGGAATCGTCCTTACCGATGACGACGACAACGGGGACGTACTTGTCGGAATGTTCAGCGGCATGACATTGGCAATAGCCATCATGCCCGGTCCCGTACCCAACGGAGAAGCGGAACACTATGCACAGGGCAACTACCTGTGGAAAGATGCAACAGAAGTGGCACGACAACACGAGGCTCATATCCTCGTATCCGTGACCGGAGACCAATCCAACCTGCTGGAGAGAGCCAAACTGTTCACCAGAGCCACGTCTTCCTGCCTGAAACAGTCCTACGCTACAGCGGTATATACCGACGGTATGGTGTTCCAACCCGAATTTTACAGGGATATGGCCGCACTCCTGCAAGAAGATGAACTGCCCGTCATGGACTGGGTATGGTTCGGCATCTACCGCACACAGAAAGGAATCCCCGGCATCTATACCTACGGACTGAGAAAATTCGGGAAAGAGGAAATCGAAGTGTATGCCCCTGCCGATCTGAGTGACATCCGTGATTTCCTAATGGACATCGTGCATTATATCCTGTCGGATGATGTCACCTTGCAGGACGGGGAAACCATAGGATGCTCCGAAGAACAGAAACTTGCCATCACGCTTAGCGAAGGCATCGCTTTGGACGGCATGACATTGAAACTTGAATATCCGGACGAATGAGAAAGGTAAAGGGAAACATAAGAAAAATGCTTGCGGCCATCGTTCTCACGCTGCTGTGTTGTTCTGCCTTCGCACAGCGGATCGTGGAATCCGGTGACTTGCGAACCACCACGGACGAACAGCATGGAACAGTCGTCCATTATCTGAAGGGCGGAAAACGTCCGCTATCGGGCAAATTCCGTATCTTGCGGGGGCAGGATGAGGAAATAGTGCATTTTTCCAAAGGGGTTATGCAGGGCGAGTACAGGCGTTTCCGCAACGGCAGCCTGCGGGAAAAGGGCAAGTATACCGACGGCAGACGGCATGGTCTGTTCGTTTCCTATCATCAGGACGGAAAGACACCGCAACGGGAAGCACCCATGCAGTACGGGAAGATAGACGGTACGGTAAGGACATGGTTCAGCGACGGGAAGCCGGACATGGTTCAGGAATATAGGCAGGGCAAGCGGAACGGCAAGGAACAACGCTTTGACCCGAAAAGCGGCAAGCAGATCTACGAGGCAAACTATACCGACGACCGGAAAGAGGGAAAACAATGGAAAATCAGCGAGGATACCACCGAGAGATGGGTCAGCAAAACCGTCAGCCACTATAAGAACGGCGAACTGGACGGCCCCTACGAATACCCCTGCTCGGCAGACTTCTGGGAATCGGATAAAAAAGGAACAGAACATGGAAACAGAATATTTGAAAAGATGGCGTATGGCTCTCGGCGGGAATGCCGCTGACGGGACGGGTGTAACGCTGACGGTGGAAGAACAGCGCCTTGACAGTTCGCTGGAAGCCGTCTATGACAGTGACCGCCGCGGCGGACTCGGGTCGTCGGCCCCAAAGGTAAGCCGCTGGCTTGGCGATATCCGGGAGTTTTTCCCACAGACCGTCGTGCAGGTCATCCAGAGGGATGCCATCAAGCGTCTGCATATCGATTCGCTGCTTACCGAGAAGGAGATGCTGGCAACAGTTGTCCCTGACGTACATCTGGTAGCTACACTGATGTCACTCGGCAGGGCCATTCCCGAAAAGAACAAGGACATGGCCCGTCAGGTTGTACGCAAGGTCGTGGATGACCTGCTGCGGAAGCTCTCTTCCCCGACCCAGCAGGCCGTCACCGGTGCTTTGAACCGTTCGGCGAGAAGGCGCAATCCCCGTTACAACGAGATAGACTGGAAGACGACCATCATAAAGAACCTGAAGAACTACCAGCCCCAGTACAAGACCGTCATTCCGGAAGTCAGGATAGGCTACGGCAGAAAATGCAAGGCTCTGAAGGACATCATTCTCTGTCTCGACCAGAGCGGTTCGATGGGAACCTCTGTCGTATATTCCGGCATCTTCGGTTCGGTACTGGCCTCCCTGCCGTCCGTCAATACGCGTATGGTGGTGTTCGACACTTCGGTCGTTGACCTTACCGATGACCTGCAGGACCCGGTTGACCTGTTGTTCGGTGTCCAGCTCGGCGGAGGAACCGACATAGCCAGGGCCCTGACTTACTGTCAGGGTGTGATCACACGGCCGCAGGACACTGTGCTGGTACTGGTGACCGACCTCTATGAAGGCGGTGACGAGAAGGAGATGCGCAAGCGTTTCGCCTCCATTGTGGCCAGCGGTGTGCAGCTGATTGTGCTTCCGGCCCTGAACGATGACGGGGCGCCCTGCTACGACAAGCGTAATGCCGAGTATCTTGCCGGTCTGGGTGTTCCCACATTTGCCTGTACGCCTGACAAATTCCCCGACCTGATGGCTGCGGCATTGAGCAAGCAGGATATCGGGATGTGGGCATCAAAGAATATCAAAGAAAAATAGAGGAATATGGAACTTTCAGATGAACTGTACGACAGAATCGAAGAACTGTCAGAAACGGGAAATGAGGCGATGGAAAGCGAAGATTACGCGAAAGCCATCTCCTGTTTCCAAGAGGCACTGGACATCCTTCCTGAACCGAAGGAAGACTGGGAAGCATATCTCTGGCTCGTCGGCTCAATCGGTGACGCCCATTTCATGATGGGGAACTACGGCAAGTCGCTGGAGTTTTTCCGCAAATGCTACAATATCGGAGAGACAGACAATCCTTTCATCCTGCTGCGCCTTGGCGAGAACTATCTGGAAATGGAGGATGAAACCAATGCAACTGAATTTCTTCTCCGCGCCTATATGCTCGAAGGGGAAAAGATTTTCAAGGAAGACTGGAAATATTTCCAATGGCTGTCCGGGCATGTGAATCTCAAACAAAAATAATAACAAAATTATACGGCACTCATGAAAAAGGAAATAACAGACAGAATCAGGCTACTGGGCGGCAACGTAGCAAACCTGAAAGGGAATTCACTGAAAGAGGATCTCTGTGCCATTACATTCGATACGGCCTTGTTCCTTAAACCGGTGGACACGCCCTGGCTGGCTGCCGAAGATACAGAGCCGATTGAAGGTTTGGGCGATTGGGTGGATGAGCATATGGAGTTGTTCAATTCTGACAGGGAGGCGTTCTATAAGGAAATGACAGATACGTTCTTTACCTTGGATGAAGAACCTCGCCGCCAACTGTTTTGGGTTGCCAGACCATTTACGCCATTCCAAAAAGGGACACCGGATTTTGAAGAATGGAATGGTTGGTTTACGGATAATGCAGAGCTGGGTGAAATCATCAAGTATTCAAATTGTGCCACTCCGGATTTTGTAGAGCTGCTTTATACGGACGGTTATCCCAATTACTATCTCATCTGCCTGTCAGATAACGACCCTGAGAATCCTGTCGTCTGGAGTACGGATCATGAGGAATTTTTCACGGAAGTAACCAATGAGGGACGACTGAATGATTTTCTCGACAGGTTCATGACTAAGGAGGAATTCCTGAAATTGGTGAAAAGTAAACTTGAAGAGTGAATATAATAGTTGGATTAATGCTTTATTTTATAGCAAAGCTATAAGAATGGAGAAATTTCTTCAAAATAAATATAATAAGCGGTTTGCCCCCCCCCTGAAAATCAGTTTGCCACAGAACATTATCAACCTCGAAAAATAAAAATATACGACATATGAATAGAATGTTGATACTATACATTTTTTTGTTGCTTTGCGGCACGGTTTCCGCACAACAAACAGTAGAATGGAATGATTTGCAGCCCCTGACGGATGATGCACACCGCACAGTATATTATAAAAAAGACAGTAAACGGCCGTTGCAGGGAAAATATCGCATTATACGAGGGCTTGACGAAGAACACGTGAAACTTTCAGACGGCATGATAAACGGTGACTATCATCGCTACCGTGACGGGGTATTGCGTGAGTCGGGCATATATGTCAAGGGCAAGCGTAACGGTACATTCACGGAATACTACCAAGACGGCGTTACTCCCCGAAAGGAAACACCCATACTACAAGGCAAGATAGACGGAACTGTAAAGACCTATTTCCGTAACGGAAAAATAGAGATAGAAAAGGAGTACAAACAGAGTGTGGAGAACGGGCGGGAACGTCGCTTTGCCAACAAGACGGGTAAGCAGATTTTTGAATCTCATTATATCGACGGGAAAAAAGATGGCGAGGAATGGGAAATCTTCGAGGACGGCCGCGCAATACGCAGCAAGACTACATGCCACTACCGTAATGGAAAACTCGACGGTTCGTATCGTGTGGAATCAACATGGGAGGGTAAACCCTATATAACCATTGAGGGACAATACACCGACGGTGAGAAATCAGGGCAATGGATACAGCATAACTATCAAGATAATACCCAAACCTGCACATGGCATGGTGAAGGTGGGGCTTAAACTTAGATGAAAACCGTCATCATAACACTACTTTTGACGGCTGCATCGGTCATGAGTTGCAAGCCGCCTATGCCTCCGACAGACAATGAGTCCGCCTGCACATCTTCATGCAAACAAGACCAACGGACAGCGGATGTTATTGGCGAAGCGGATATAATAACGGGGATTGCTTCCGATGATTTTCCCTCCCTTTTCATACAAGGCAATCATTTCCAGTTCCAACGCAAGAATGGATTATATGCTCCTTTGGGTATTGGGTTCATGGAGGTCATAGCCGAGCAGAACCCCGTCATACCATTATACCGGACAGCAACGTGCAAGGAGCCGGAAGATAGCATTGCACTGCATCAGTATCCGTTTGACAAGGATATTGCCGAGCGGAAAAGGAAGGATGACAATCCGCAGGAATGGCAGGACGGACAGAATAACGCTTCATGCAAAGATGGCAGATATTACTATCGTTACTCTTCGGAATCAGATACGTTAATGCCCTTGGCATGGAGATCCGGAAGCAACATACATGAATACTTAGAAGAGACGGCAAGTCTGATCTACACTTTTCCCATGCTCCGTTTTAGAGTGTTGGGCTTAATGGCGGGAAGGGCTGAAATTGTACTGAACGAGGAAAGCGGAAAAACGGCATGGATCAACTGTTCATCTGGGCAGATTATGATGCATGGAAACAGGATGCAACGCAACCGCAGCCTTATGCGGATAAATGGTATTCCAGCGAAAAGAACGCATGACTTTGACACCTACTATATCTCTTGGGAAGACTATCTTCGCATGGTGACGGTAGTCTGCTTCAAGGACAATACAGAAGTCCGAAAACCGTTTGAGGTACAAGGCGATACAATAAAGAGTGAACAAGGCTGGAAATTATGGAAACAAGGAGAAGAGCTACTGATAAAAGATATTATAGAATACTACCTTGAATAATGTCGGCTGCCGGACAAACGCCGGGGAACTCTTTCGGGCGGGACGGGGCGCGGGAAGTTTCGGCGAACAGCCGAAGCCCCGTGTGTCAAAGTGCAAGCGCAAGATAGTGAAAACCCTTTCACCCACGTTAGGGATTGCAGGGGAAAAGCCACAGCATAGCGAGGACTTGTAGCGGAAAGCCCGACCCGAAGGGGGAACGCCCAAACAACCACCCGAACAAACTGCTTTTTGGCAAGGATTGCATTTATGGAAAAATACGAAGTAGATTATAGTGAGTCATCCTATTTTGTTTTTTAATACAAACAATGCGATTTCGCCCAATAGCAAAGTCAAAAAGCTACCTATCCAAAGATAATAACCTGTTGACAAATGAAAAACTCCAAGAGTGCTTTCAATGCCCCGTTCGAGAGTGTAAAATAAACTGTGTCAGGCTATAATAATAATAGTTTAACACAGTTTTTATAATATGGCCAATTTGGAAATAGACTACAAGAAAGCAGCCCAGCAGCTGCGTAGCGGTGAAGCACTCTTCGGTAAAGACGGAGCTTTGGCTCCTATGCTAGAACGTATCCTAAACGCAGCCTTAGAAGGTGAGATGGATGCTCACCTTAATAGCGTTGACTGCAGTTCTGGCAATCGTCGTAACGGCAAGATGAGCAAGACCGTACAGACAAAGTATGGAGAGGTGATAGTCGAAACCCCTCGTGACCGTGACGGTTCTTTTAAACCGGAGACAGTTAAGAAACGTGAGACAATTCTTGCTGAAGGTATGGCAGATCAAATCATCAACATGTATGCTCTTGGTACAAGCACTCGTGATATAAGCAAGTACTTTGAGCGTGAGTTTAACACAACCCTTTCAGCAGAAACCATCAGTGCTATAACCGACCGAGTTATTCCCGAAATAACAGCCTGGAAGTCCCGTATGCTTGACCCCGTCTATGCCATTTGCTGGCTTGACGCCATTCACTACAAGGTAAAAGACGATAAGGGTCGTGCAGTCACTCGTGCAATATACAATGTCCTAGGTGTAAACAAGTCTGGTCACAAGGATCTTCTTGGTATGTATATATCTGAGAGTGAGGGTGCTAACTTCTGGCTTGATGTTATGACCGACCTTCAGAACCGTGGTGTACGTGATATTCTGATTTGTTGCGTAGACGGTCTTAAGGGATTCCCTGATGCCATCCAAAGTGTATTCCCGGAAACCTCCGTTCAGCTATGTGTAGTCCACCAAATCCGTAACTCAATCAAGTATGTAGGAAGCAAGCATCAGAAAGAGTTTCTGAAGGATCTCAAGACCGTATATGGTGCTGTAAGCAAGGATTCTGCATTAGCACAGCTTGACATGGTTGATGAAAAATGGGGTGAGATGTACCCCATAGTAATCAAATCCTGGCGCGACAACTGGGAGCGTCTTACGGAATATTTTCAGTATACTCCTGCAATCCGCAAACTTATCTACACAACCAATACGGTTGAGGGCTATCATCGTCAGGTGCGTAAAGTAACGAAGAACAAAGGTGTGTTCCCGTCAGACACCGCACTTGAAAAGCTTGTGTATCTTGCCTATCGAGACATTAGTGGGAAATGGACTATGCCACTGTCTAATTGGGCACTGATATCACAGCAACTTGCCATAAAATTTGGTGATAGGTTCAAGATTATGTAACTTTGCTTGTGAAAGGCTCCTCTTATTTGTATGCAGATGTGAAATCTGCACACAAATAAGAGGGAAAGAATAAAAAACAGAGCCGTGACACAGTTCAGTTTACACTACCCCCGGATGAATGTTCGGGGGATTTTTTTTCTTTTGGGCGTTCCCGTGGGACGGTCGGGCTTTACGTTTCAAGTCCTCGCCTAAAGGCTGTGGGCTTTACTCTGCAATCCCTAACGCATGGCTGAAAAGTCCTCTTGCCGGTGTTCTTCTTCATACAGCCTCATGCGTTCTTGTAATGCTTCTTTTAAATTGTCGCTTTTTTTCAGTCCGAGTTTGGCACGTATGTTCGCTCGTTGGCTGGTTATGTTTCCGCTACTCCGATGTAATAATTCGCATATTTGGCTGACGGTCTTGTCTTGCAGTATTAAACGGCAGATGTTTAATTCGGACGGGGATAAATTGGGATATATTCTCCTGATTGTATCAAGTTTACTTTTTTCCTTTTTCTGGTATGCGGCAAGGGCTGTAAAAAGATTTTCTTTGGATTGTTCCCCTATTATGTTTAACAGGGAGCTTGTCTTTTCTTCCGGGTTATTCTCGCTTAACAACTCGGCGAACGCGAATAGTTCTTCCTTTTTCATTTGGAGACGTTTCAAAAGCATTTCCTCTTCCTCTTTTAGCAAGTTGCTACTTTTTAGCAAGCTGCTGATATTACTGTGTAAGGATCTTCCTAATAAGGGGATCATGGTGTATATGATGATGATCAAAGGCAGATAACTGTATAGGAACGGTTCGTCGGTGATAAGTGTGCAGATTGTATAGGAAGCTATGGTAAGGGAGGACAATAGGATGGAGATATTACTCATATAGGCACAGATGGAAAGCATGGTAAATAAGAGAGAGATAGTAATGTTACTCATTATCAATGCTCTTTGATAACTATATTCATATCCGCTACATATTGAGCAATAAATTATCTCGATAAAAATCTCGATATGTATGGCTATCAGTATAATGGAAAAGGTCGTGGTCAGATTTACTCTCTTTTTTAAATAAGCGAGAGTGCACATAATGATAAACAGGAATAATACGCTGTTAATATAATAAAACTGTTCATTGGGAAATGGAACTGAATATATGTATATGGGTGCGCATAAGGCCAGCATGAGCAGGGATAGATGAAAGACACGTTTTTGTTGATACGTTATTATCATTTCGCTTTCTTTTTTGTCGTAAGTTTGAGTTTTTATTGAACTTAGAAAAGTAGCGGCTTTTGTGCTGAATATCATGTATTTTATTGTTTTAAGTGTTATTAAGTATGATGTTTCTTGCAAAGATAACTGTTTTTTGTATGTTTAAGTACTTTTCTTTATGATGTTAAGTATTTTTAGTTGTTGTGTAAGCATGATTGGCTGCTGTGGTAAGTGTTGTAGTTGTTGTGTGGTCGTCTTTTTAAGTATTTATAAGTTTAAAATGTTTGTTTTTTGCTTTGGAAGCTGGTTTATAAGTGTGTATTTTTGCGGTCGAAATTCAAGGGGGTGTAAAAGCCTGGGTTTGGATTGTCATATTAACAAATGATTAAATGACGAAAAGAGGTTTTTATATTAAATGTGTATTGTTCGTGCTCGTGTTGAGTATAAGCGGAGAAATATCCGCTCAGGAGAAGCGTGATTCGGTAAGGATCTATTTTCATCAAGGAAAGGTAAATATAGATACATGTTTACTTGACAATGGGAACGAGATGGAGCGGTTTGCTAAAATCTGTTCCGCATTGAACGACTCCGTCCGTCTTATCAGGAAAATTCAAATAATAGGAGGAGCTTCCCCGGAAGGAGGGGGGCTGTTGAATGGAAGGCTGTCTGAAAAACGAGCAGAGGTTTTGTGGCGGTATATATCACCTTATATAAAGATTCCGGTATTGGAGAGGGATTTTCATTTTTCGGGAAGCGACTGGAACGGACTTATAACGATGGTGAGAGCGGATGTGAATGTTCCGGAGAGGGAGGATGTCCTTCGTTTGTTGGAGAAGATCGTCCGTTTGGAAAACCAGGACAGCCCTTATTTGGGGGGAGAACTGAAAAGACTGAAAGGGGGGAGGCCATACTCATATTTGTATAAATTCCATTTTCCGAAACTTCGTTCGTCGATGGTGAAAATATGCTATGATAGTGATCCGATAAATCCCGTCAGAGATACGGTATATATATATATACATACACGTGATACGTTGTGCATCCGTGATACCGTTACCGTCATAGCTCCGGTAAAGAAACGGCCGTTTTGCATGGCGGTGAAAACAAACTTGCTTTATGACGCTGTTTTGATACCTGACATCGGGGTTGAGTTCTGTTTGGGGAAGAACTGGTCTGTGGCCGGGAATTGGATGTATGCCTGGTGGAAAAGTGATCGGAAGCATAATTATTGGCGTATCTATGGGGGAGATGTGGAGTTGCGCCGCTGGTTCGGTCGGAGAGCGGTGGAAAAACCGTTTTCCGGGCATCATGTCGGATTGTACGGGCAGATCGTCACCTATGATTTCGAATTGGGTGGGAAAGGTTACTTGGGGGATAAATGGAGTTACGGGGGAGGCGTGGCTTACGGCTACTCGTTACCTGTGGGACATCGGTTCAATGTGGATTTCACGTTGGGAATCGGCTACCTTGGAGGATCGTACAAGGAGTACATCCCTTTGGACGGTCACTATGTATGGCAGACCACTAAAAAACGCCGCTGGTTCGGCCCGACCAAGGCGGGTATCTCTTTGGTGTGGTTGATCGGCCGTGGCAACTACAACGAGAAGAAAGGAGGCAGGCAGTGATACGGATACGCTTTTGTCTGGTGTTCATATTTTTATGGATAGGACTGACGGCTTGTGAGCATAAGGATTTATGTTACGATCATCCGCACTTTGCCAAGGTGCGGGTAGTATTCGACTGGACCAAGATTTCCAATCATGACAAGCCTGAAGGCATGAGGGTCGTATTTTATCCGACCGACGATGAAAGCAACACGTGGATATTTGATTTCCCCGGAGGAGAGGATGGGGAAGTGGAGCTCCCCGAGAATGATTACCGGGTAATTTGCTTCAACTACGATACCGACGGGATGGTTTGGAAAGAAAACGGCAGTTACACGCTTTTTACTGCCGATACGCGTGATGTTCAGTCGCCGGATAACCGGACAATGGCTGTCACCCCACCCTGGCTGTGTGGCGACCATATAGACAGAGTTATCCTCAAGGACATTCCGGGAGGAAGCGCGGAGATAGTACGGCTAACTCCCGTAAACATGGTATGTCACTACACGTATGAGGTGAACGGTCTTCGGGGACTGGATAGGGTGGCGGATTTGCGGGCCGCTCTTTCCGGCATGTCCGGCTCGCTTAACATGTCCGGCGACAGTTTGCCCGCCGATCTTTCGGAGAGCCTGCTCTTTGATGGAATGGTTTCACGGAATCAGATTATAGGCGGATTCTATACGTTTGGACATTCCGCACTTGAAGGAGAGCCCAATGTTTTCCGGCTGTATATCAAGAACCGTTCAGGCAGCATGTCTGTATTGGAACAGGACGTGAGCGACCAAGTGCATGATGTCCCGGTAGCGGGGCATATCGGTGATGTGCATCTGGTGTTGAATTTTGATTATGAGGTACCATCCGAGCCGGGAAGTGACGGTGCGGGATTTGATGTGGACGTTGATGATTGGGATGATGTGAATATGGATATAGTGTTGTAATACGAGTTTGTTAATTATATGTATCAATTTAAATTGTTTTTATTTATGAAAAAAAGTACAGTAATGCTTTGGGCAATCTTTGGAGCTCTACTCATGGGTTGCTCAGACGAGGAGATTGCGAATGTGGAAACCTCCTCACGAAATGCGATTGGTTTTAACGTGTTAAGTAATGCGGCGGAAACGAGGGCTACCCCTACTACCAACACCAACTTGAAGAACACCGATTTCGACGTGTTCGCTTTTACGGCGGATGGTACTGCCTTCATGGGAAAGAACGACACGGAATTTGAACATGACGGAGTGAAGATCGTGTACAAAAATGGTAAGTGGGATTATGACAATGCGAGCGACCTTCGTTATTGGCCTACCGAGGCTTTGGACTTTTACGCGTTCAATCCCGGAACGGTTAGTGAAGACATGATGGTGTTTTATAGTTGGGAAGCCACCAAGGATGTCCAAAAGATAAGTTATACCTGCATGGATGAGTATGGAGCCGGTACTCATGCAAACTACGACGTGATGTATGCCATGGCCAAAGGCCAGACAAAAGACATGAACAACGGAATAGTGAAATTTAATTTCAAACATATTCTGTCACAGGTCGTATTCAAAGCAAAGACCCAATACGATAACATGCAGGTGGACATCGACGTGATCAAGATTCATAATTTCAAATTTGCCGGCGCCTTCACATTGCCTGCGGCAGCCGATGGAACGGGAAGTTGGAGTTCGTCTGATTTAGCATTTCCATACGCATTTACCGTAGTGAAAAACGCAAACATCACGGTCAATAGCAATACCGAAGCTACCGATATTACCACAGATAATCCTATGCTGAATATACCACAGGAGCTGACTGCTTGGACTGTTTCCGGAGCCAGCAAAACCAAGAAGGGTGCCGACGATGCGAAGCAATGTTATCTGGAGATCGCCTGCAAAATCCGGCAGTCCGGAGCTTATCTGTTGGGTTCAGCAAGCGAATACAAAACAATTTATGTTCCGTTCGGAGATACATGGGAACAGGGCAAGCGCTATATCTACACGTTGATTTTCGGTGGTGGTTATGATGATCAGGGAGAGGCTGTGTTGAATCCGATCCAGTTTAATGCAGAGACAACAGAATGGGTTGATGCAAATAGCAACGTAAACGTTAAACCTTAAACAAAAAGTTTATCAATATCGTACCCGTTGGCAGGTTAAACATACGCAAGATTAATCCCGCCAACGGGTTCTTTATAGGGAATCGCATTTTCAATATACTTTTTGATGTGTAGGGGTGCTTTTTGCGTACCTTTTTCCTGGAGAATTTCTTTTGTGGAGTGTTTGCCCTGTATATTCCCGATACGCTGTTATAGCAGGGAACTGTTTTTATCCAAGTAGTCAGATATAGCCTCTTGCAATACCGATTTTAGCGAATCGCCTTTGCGGATCGCGATCAGCTTTAAGTTCTGGTGATAGGTTTCGTCCATGACAAAATTACAATGCACGGTTTTCGCTTCTTGCGGAATTGATGTAAAAGCACAAAGGTATCATTTTTGAAATAAAAATATAAAACACGGTTATTGCCTGGGCGAAGCTCCCAGATATCATCATCAAGGTGTTTTGCGATATTTTCATTAAGCCGTGTACAATTATCTTCGAGGAGCTGGATGTACAAACTTATTTGCTTGTATTGAATACGGGCATCTTTGTTTGTAGCTGCTTTGACTCGAAGAGATTCAAGAAAATCCCAAAGCTCTGATCTGCCATCAGAATGGAATTACCAGATTGCAGAAGCAACCCGAAAGCAGTTCGGAATTCTGAAAAAACTGATGGAAAGAGAGGATGTAACCGAATTAGTGGAAGCCACTGATGCCGGACGAGAGGGAGAGCTGATCTTCCGGCTTGTATATGATCAGGCAAAATGCAAAAAGCCATTCGAGCGCTTATGGATTTCTTCAATGGAGGACCAGGCGATTTCGGATGGTTTTTCTCATCTGAAAAATGGCAGGGAATATGATGATCTCTACCGGGCGGCACTATGCAGGGAGCGAGCGGACTGGATTGTGGGAATGAATGTAACCAGGTTATTTTCAACTTTGTATGGCCAGACACTGAATGTTGGAAGAGTCATG
>OGHX01000430.1_pt1 | contig 15447 bp, 15 predicted proteins | sample 1571651 | NCBI WGS metagenome assembly OGHX01 (sample SAMEA2582030, study PRJEB24529) | metagenome | biome: Human gut stool | place: China | collected 2011
AAGATCCGCGCCACCTAAGCCAAGATTGTGGCAAGTGTTGCAGGAGATGAGATTACTTTTGGAGAGGCGAGGATCAAAATAAAGCATTTTGCCCAATTCTATTTTTTCTTTCGTGCTTTTGTTGCTTTTGGCATCAGGGGCAGTTTTTTCGATTAAGGCTTGGATTTGAGCCTGTGATTTTGGTATAGCTTGTATGCCATTATCTGTAGCCATTTTGCGCAGTGTTGCATCATTTGGTGTCGCAGCCAACGCAATAACAATGCTTGCGAGACCTAAACTTAGTTTTTTCATAAAAACTCCTTGATTTTAATTTTTCTAAATAAATAATTTTTTTTATTTAGGATGCGTATTATTGGATAGTGTAGCTTAAGGTATTATAAAAATTATAGGAAAATCAAGGCTCTATGCGTGTAATTTTGCTTATATCGATATGGCAATAACCATTAGGATTTTTGAGTAAATATTTTTGGTGATAAGATTCTGCTGGATAGAAATTTTGCAAGAGCATAACTTCTGTAACGACTTCTTTTGTGTAAAGTGGTGCGATGTGTGTGGCGATAAATTCCCGAATCTGTGGCAAAATTGCTGCATTGTCTGTGTAGATTCCATTGCGATATTGTGTGCCAAAATCATGTGCTTGATAATTGAGCGCTGTTGGGTCAATCACGGCAAAAAATCGCCCCAATAGATTCTCTAAGCTTAGCACCTTGGGGTCATAGATGACATATAGTGCCTCAACTGCATTGGTACTATGTGAGCAGACTTGCTCATAGCTAGGATTTGGAATGAGTGAGTTCGCATAGCCTACTTGCGTTTCACATACTCCATCGATGAGATCAAAATATCGTTGCAATCCCCAAAAACAGCCACCTGCTAGGTAAATTTCTTCTCGTGCCATTGTAATATCCTTTGTCCTCGATTGCCAGAAAAAATCTCTGTTTGCATACCGCAATTTCTTAGTTCCTCAAGACTACCACAAAAGGCTATTTTTTTGTTTTCAAGCAAAATAAATCTATCCACGCTATCTCGTATAGAATCTAAATCGTGGGTTACCATAACAATTGTGATATTAAGCATTTCTTTGAGTTGTAAGATAAGTGTATCAAAATTTTGGGCGCTTTTTGGATCAAGCCCGCTTGTGGGTTCATCAAGAAATAAAATATCAGGGCTTGTGATTAGGGCGCGTGCTAAGGCTGCGCGTTTTTTCATACCACCACTTAATGCGTATGGATATTTATAAATGCTTTGCAAGGGGAGACCTACGCGCTCACACCAAAATGCTGCAATTTCATTGATATTTTTTTGTGGGAGATTTCCGCGTTGCACAAGGGGCATACCGACATTATCTAGCACATTCATCGAGCTAAAAAGCGCCCCAAACTGAAACATAACGCTACATTTATCTAAAATCAAGTGGCGTTTAGAATCTTCTAGTTCCCAAATATTGCGCCCAAAGATTGTGATTGTGCCACTTAGGGGCTTTTGGAGATAGATCATATTGCGTAAAAGTGTAGATTTGCCACTCCCACTTCCACCTAAGATACCAAAGATTTCACGTTTGTGGATACTAAAGCTAATGTCATCGTGTATCGTTATGCCTTGTGTGTATTGCGTGGTGAGGTGGCTAACTTCGATAATTTCTGACATTTAGATTCCTAAAGCGGTGGTAAGAAATGAAAATATGGCATTTATCACGATAATCCAAAAGATTGCATTGACAACACTTAGGGTTGTTTGTCTGCCTAGAGATTCTGTATCACCTTGCACCTTTAATCCTCTAAAGCACCCTACAAGTCCGATTGCCAAGCCAAAAAATGGTGCCTTGGCGATACCAACCCAAAAATTTGTGATTGCCACATATTCATAAAATCGCTCCCAATATTGTGTGAAACTTATTCCAGCCTGTAGATTTGTGGCAAGCATTCCAGCAAGCAAACTGATAATGTCTGAGAGAAACACCAACAAAGGCATTGTGATAACAAGGGCTAAGATTCTTGGTGTCACTAGAAAATCTATCACGCTAAAGCCCATAGTCTTAAGTGCGTCATTTTCTTCGTTTAGATTCATAACGCCAATTTGCGCACTAAAGCTTGAGGCAGATCGTCCTGCAATAACAAGCGCTAGAATAAATGGTCCTAATTCGCGCAAACAGAGTTTTGCTATGATTTCTACACTCATGATTGGCACACCCATTTTGTCTAGCTGTATCACGCCTTGTAAGGCAATAGCATAGCTTACAATAAAACTTGTGGTAAGCACCACAGGCAAAGATTTTAGTCCAGATTCTGAAATATGGTAAAAAATAGAGGCGATTTTAAAGCGTCGTGGGTTTAATAAGCTAAGCCCTAAGTAATACAATGCCATACCAAAAAAATGCAAAAAATCTAGTGCGTTTTGGACAAAATCCACCACCCATAAGCCTATGCTACTAAAAAAAGCAAACAAAGGAGAGGCTTTGTGCGTATCTTTGGGTAATGTGATAGAATGATTGAGCGTGGCAAAAATTTCTTTGGTATGATGGTTTAGGTGGGTAAATGTGTAGGTTTTGTGTTCTAAAAGTGAGAGTAGGTAGGCACAAAATGCAAAATCCACAATGGGCTGTGTGCTAAAATCAATTTCTATATGTTGGGCTTTTTGGAGGGCTTTTTGGAGGGCGTGCAAGTCTTTTTTGGAAGTTGTATAGAGCCACTCTCCACTAAGCATAATACGTAGAGTAGGCGTGGATTGGAGGATTTGTATAGTATTCATGGGTATTTCTTTTGATAAATGTCTGGATAAAATACCTTAAAGCGTTTGTGAAACCAAAACCAACTGCTTGGGCTAGATTCTATGACGCGTTGTGTTATGTGTGCTTGGGCTTGTGTAGCTTCTAGGATATCTTGCGACATATTGATGGATCTGGGGCCTCATCTTCAGTGCTAGAATCTCACTTCATAGCGTGAATAGTCTTTGTTTGGATTAATAAAGACTGGCACGATATTAACGCCAAAACGGCGAGAAAGCACGGAGGCGATAGTCGTGTGCGTGGCTCTTTTGCCAAAAAATTCTACCTCAATACCTTCATGCAAACTTATATTTTGATCAACAAGGATTCCCACGAGGGCATTTTTTTGGGCATACATTTTGAGGAGATGTTTAAATGCACCTTTTTTATCTATCATACGCACCCCATTGCTTTCTCTGCGTTTGATAATCATATGATTGATAGATTCAAATTGCGTAAGTCTCCCAAGGGACGCCATTTGACACATACGATAGCGTGGTGGTAAGATCGTAGCCATTGCTTCCCAATAGCCAAAGTGTGCAGACACAAGCACCGCTCCGCCATCTTTGCCAATAGATTCTGTAATGTGGTGTTCATCGATAAACACAAAGCGTTTGGCGTATGTTTGTGGATTAAGATAGACTACACGAATACTCTCTAATAACACAAAGGCAAAGTTTTCATAACAACGGCGAATAATGGCGTGTTTTTTTTCATGGCTAAGTGTCTGCTGATAGACAAACTCAAGGTTTGCATACGCATCGTTGTATCGGCGTTTATCAAGGGCATAAAATATCCAAGCAAGTGCTTTTATATGCCACACAAAACATATATGTGGCATTTTGGCAAGATAGAATCCTAAAGCACCGCTGAGGATTTCAAGAAGCAAAATAGCAGGTTTTAGCATATAATATCCTTGTATTGTATGGAAAGAAGTTGCAGGGCTTGTTGTGCAATATCATCAGGTGCTATGTTATTGATTGAAAAATCTTGTTTGTCGTATGTGGGGTTGTCGCTACCGCTTAAGACAAGGTTGTGCTCCCCTAAAAGTTTGAATCTTTTGGCTGGGGTATTGCCATAGAGCGTAATAGACGCCCTTTTTAAAGCCCACGCAAGATGCGTGATGCCTGTGTCTCCTCCAATGACAAGATCCATATGCGTCACAAGGGCTTTGACTTCATCAAGATTGAGGTTATTTAGTGGTGTGATGATGTGTGAATCTTGCAATGTATCTAAGGATTGCATAATCTGTGTAGCCTTATGGGTGCTAGTGTGCGTGAGGAGAAAAATTTGGACTGATTGTAGGTGTTTGCATAGTATGCTGATAGCTTTGGCAAAAAGTATAGGATCATATGTTTTGGAAGGTAAAGAAGATTCTAAAATACATAAAATGCGAGGCTTACTCTGAAATTTAGTGCTAATGTGTGCAAGGGCTTGTGGCGTGTAAGCAAAAGAATCATTGGTGTGTGCAATCATATCATGCAGTGTAGGCTGTGGTTGGTGTGTGATATGCAAAAGTTCTTTGGCTTTGTGGAGAAGTAGCGCATTACGTTTTAGGATATTTTCTTGATATGGGATATGCACACGATGTGTATAAAAAAGTGCGCTTAGAGATTCTTTTGCTGATGTAAAGCCAAATCCTATAAAGCTATGTTTGTGGATAAATGCTCCTATAAGTGCGGATTTTATAAGTCCTTGCATATCGATAAGCAAGTCAAAGGCTGGGAGTTTTTTAAGTGTTTTAAGAAGGTGTAATTTTGGGCGTAAGGTTTGGTGTTTTAATGTGATGACTTCTAGTGAATCTATATAGGGTGAGTGTTCCAAAATAGCGCTAAATCGTGAATCTACAAACCAAGTGAGGTGGATTTGGTAGTATTGTTTGAGAGATTGCACAAAATCTGCCAAAAATGCCCCACTCACGATACAATCACCCAAGGCTGAGAGGCGGATAATACCTATGCGTAGAGTTTGTGTCATTTTGTGCCTTAGTGTATATGGATAGAGAGGCTTGAGATGGGTTTTTGTAAGCGAGATACATTTTCCTTAGCAAGATACAAAGAATGATTAGATTGAATATGCAAAGATGCGTGTTTATCATTTTGTTCCAAGGCTAGGGTTATATGTGTGCGTGTGTGCGGAGCTTTTGTAAGGCATTGGGCTAATCCCAAGATAAAGCTAAGCCACTGAATCTGTGAGAGTGGGGGCAGGGAATGTAGGGTCGGAGGGATTTTTGGAATCTTTTTATCGCTATATTCTATTAACAAAGCAATGAGTTCTCTCTGTGTATGGGAAAATCCATACTCCAATCCATTAAGTAGGATATACGCACCATGGAGATTTGTTTGATAAAAATTTAAAATGGTGCCAATAGGGCTAAGATATGCGGCGATTCCAAGTATATGGCGAAGTTCTGTAGGGCAATTATGTAGCACAGAGAGCGTATCAAAAAGATCTAGTACAAGGGATTTTAATTGATTTGCATATTTTGTTTGCAATAAAAACCGATCCTGTAAGCTTGCTACAGAAGGATTAAAGCCACTAGGGAATTGATAGCGTTGGTTGCGTAATAAATCCGCCAAAAACACGCCTTCTCGCACACCTACACCACTTGTGATGACATTTTTAGCGCCCAAATGCTCGAGAATACTTGCAAAAATCAGCACACCACTTGTAATGGTATCGATTCTATCTTGTGGAATAGGGAGATCTTGGAGTTTGTGTGCGGGTGAAGTAATGATTTTTTCAAAAAGTTTTTTATGCTCTTTAGGACTAAATTCATAGCCATGGATTCTGTTTAGTGGGTATTGCGTGTGTTTAATAAGCATTTTTGCCACTGCCCTAATGGTCCCACCTATGCCAAAAATAGTATCGTGTTGGTAGTGTTTTGGGATTTTGGCAAGTTCTTGATTGATGTAGGCTTTTGCGCCCTCAATGTCATTGCGCGTATCAAAAAATAATTCTTTGATACGAATTGTGCCTATATTCAGAGAGATAAGATCGATAATTTTACCATTTTGGATAAGTGCGCATTCTGTGCTACCACCGCCAATGTCAATGGTAATGCCATCTTTTTTATGCACCAAATTTGCACAAGCCACACCTCCATAAAATGCCTCTTTTTGTCCGTCTATGACTTTGATGTGGAGATTGCATTCTTTTTTGACACGCGTGAGGAATTCTTTGGCATTTGGGGCATCGCGTATCGCAGAAGTTGCTACGCAAAAAAGTTTAGTAGTTTTATAGCTTTTGGCTATATCCAAAAATTCTTTGAGCGCAAAAAGTGCGCGTTGCATAGGAATCTCTTGAAGCATGCCACCATTTTCATAGCAGCCTTCAGAGATTCGCACCTTGGATTTTATTTCGTGGATTAAATGGAATCCAAAGCGACTAGTTTTGCGAAAGATTGCCATCCTCGCAGAGTTAGAACCAATGTCGATGACGCTGGTAACCTTGGCCATTATTCTGACCTTTTGAGTTGCTCGGATTTATAACGGAGTTCTTCAATATTTTCTATATTATCAGGATCTGGGACTATCGCATCTACTGGACATACTGGGATACAATTTGGCTCATCATAATACCCTATGCATTCTGTGCAACGATCAGGATCTATGACATAAAATGGATCATCTGCATCAATTGCTTCATTTGGGCACTCTTCCCTACACGCATCACAAGCAATGCATTCATCATTAATCATTAAAGCCATTTTTTCTCCTTAAAAAGTGTAAAGAGTGTTTTTAACTAAAAGCCTGTTAATTTTTCCTTAAAATGCCAAAAAAGACAAGTTTATGCAAGGTTTAGTTACAATAAGAATACAATTTAGACAAAGGGCTAGTAATGTTACGATGTGGAGTCGTGGGATATGGATATTGGGGCGTGAATGTTGCGCGCACACTTAGTGAGCTTAATGGCTTGGAGCTATATGCGTTATGCGAGATAGAATCTACGCGCACACAAAATGCCCTAAAGGCTTTTCCAGTTTTGCGAATATACCAAGATTTTGAGGATTTTTTAGGTGATGAAAACATTGAGTGTGTGTTTATCATTACCCCACCACACACGCACTTTGCCCTTGCAAAACAAGCCATAGAATCCAAAAAACATGTTTTTGTTGAAAAACCACTTTGTATGAGTTATGCGGATTCACAAAGGCTTTATGATTTGGCACATAAACACAATGTTGTGCTTTTTTGTGATCATATATTTTTGCATGCACCAGCGGTGCAGTATCTCAAAACGCATATTCATGAATTTGGTAACATTGTCTCAATTACCGCGCGACGCATTAATTTAGGCTTATTTCAGAGTGCTACTGATGTCATATGGGATCTTGCAATCCATGACTTAAGTATTATTGATTATCTTGTGGGGCTTGATGTAAGGCGCGTGAGTGTTTTTAAGCAAAAATACTTGCACTATCCAAATGATGCCTTTGCAGTGCTTAACCTTGAGCTTAGCGATGGTATTGTTGTAATGATTAATGTCTCGTGGCTCTCACCAATCAAGGTTCGCGAGATGAGTATTGGTGGAAGTAAGCAAACTGCAATCTATGATGAAACACGCGCAGATAAGCTTAGAATCTATACAAGCGGTGTGGTGCTTGAAGAAAATCTACAAACTGATACCTTGCACCAAACAATGGTGAAATATCGCTTAGGCGAGGTGCAATCGCCACATCTTTCTAAAGAATTAGCCTTGCACAGAAGTATCAAGGCATTTGTGCATTTAGTGCATGCAAAGCGCAATACAAGCGCTCAAATTGCTCGTTGCATGGATACAGACACAAGTGAATCTATGATGCTATCTTGGGGAGAAGGGGAATATCGCGACCATACATTGCGCGTTATGGCTGTGTTGGAGCGTTTGGATCGTGCGCATTAGGTTGCGTGTCGTGTGTCTTGCGCAAAAGCTTGTTTAATCCATTGCTATTGTGGCAGTCGATGTAGAGTGTGTAATCAAAAGGTGGAGTGGGCGTAAAATCATCAAAGATAAGTTGAAATTCATCGCTTTGATTTGGTTGGAGTTGTAGAGGAATGGTTTGCTTATAATGTTTTTTTGGATACACGCGGCTAAGAGGCTTTAAAAGCCCATCGTGCAAAATATCTACGCTAACTTCGCATGTAATAAATGGCGCAAAGCCTGTGTTTGTAACTTTGGCTTGGATAAAAAATGCGTTGATATATTCAAGGCGTTTGCTTTGCAAGATGTGTATGTCTGTTTTGTAAAGAAAGTGTTGCATACAAAATTGCAATAAAAATGGCGCACCCACAAAGAGTATAAAACTGAGAAAAAAGAAAAATTTTGAGATAAACTTGCGTCCTCTTAGCAATAATCCAAGCATAAAAAAAAGAACAAAAATAATAAACAATGCACCCATAAGCCCAATTTCATAAAATGCAAAGGTATCAAAAAAATCTTGTATGAGTGTTATGTAATCTTGCATAATTTAGCTTTGGCGGGAGTTTTTCTCCTCAATCCCGCTTATTCCCTCTCTTCTTTGGAGTTCTTGATAGATTCTATCAGGACTAATGCCATAGAGTCCAAGCCCAACGAGCGTATGATAGATTAAGTCACTGCATTCATAAATAATCTCTTCTTCCTTAGCGTCTTTGAGAGCAAAAGTGAATTCTCCAGCCTCTTCGATGATTTTTTTGCAAATGGTGTTGATTCCTTTGGCATATAATGAGGCAGTATAAGAAGTTTTTGGGTTATCTCCACGCTTTTGCAAAATAGTGTGATATAGTGAATCAACAATCCCATAAAGCTTTGTTGTGTCTATGAGTGGTGCTTGTTCTTGTAAGGTTGTAGAATCTAGTGAATCTAAGGTCGTAAAAAAGCAGCTTTTTGCTCCCGTATGACACGCCACACCCACTTGTCGCACCATAAAAAGCAAGGTATCGCGATCGCAATCAAGCTTTATAGATTCTATATGTTGGTAATGTCCGCTTTGCTCTCCCTTTTTCCAAATGCGTTGCTTGGATCGCGAGAAATAATGCGCCATTTTGCTTGTAAGACTTAGGCTTAATGACTCTTGGTTGCTATAGGCTAACATTAGCACAGATTGATCATCTATACTTTGGACAATTGTAGGGATTAGGGGCGATTTTTCCCAATCAATGGTATGAAGGATTTGTGAGAGTGAAGCGCTATTAGCTTGGCTTAACTCTTTGGAATCTTGTGGGGTATTTGTCGTGGGTTGCAAACTCTGCGCAGCGGGCTTCATCTATTGTGCGCCCACTGTGCTTTGTCGTTTGCTTTTAGAATCCACCCAAATATTGGGCACAGAACCACCTGGTGCTAGGAAAATTTGTGCATTCGTATTTTCTTTGAGCGCTTCGTTAAACTTGCCTTGGACTTCGATTTGTCGCAATTCTAAAAGGCGTTGGCTTAGGCTATCAGCAATAAGTTTGTTAGCTTGAGATTGTGCCTTAGCTTCAATTGTGATTGCATCTGCCACACCTTGTGCTTTTACACGATTTGCATCCGCCTCACCTTTGGCAAGTGCAGCCACTTTTTCGGCTTCTTGTTTTGCTCTATCCACTTCATATCGCACTCGTTCAGCTTCTTGTCTAGCGACTTGGACTTGCTCAATTTGAGCCTTGATTTTTTCTGGCAATACAATTTCGCGTAGTTGCACAGAAGTAAGCGTTACAGGATCATTTTTAAACTTACGAATCTCTGTTTCCATATTGATAGCAATTTCTTTGGCGATATCATCACGCTTGGTTGGCAATTCTTCTGCCGGATAGCGCCCTACGACACTTCGCACGACATCACGCACGACAGGATTGATGATCTTTTGTTCCCATGAGATTCCATACACAGCGATAGTGAGCGGAGCATTGGCATCATTTAGCTGATATTGGACGGTAAGCTCGATAGAAACCGTAAGTCCTCTTGAATCTAGCACACTAATAGCATCGTTTCTAAAGATACCTTGGTTTTTGGCTATAGCGCCCATATCTTCTGTGCGTGAAAAGTTTATTGTTCGCACGCGCGTATCAACAACAATCACTTCTTGAAAAAATGGGATAAAAAAATGCAAACCAGGTTGCAGTGGTGTAGGCTCATATTTACCTGTAGTCGCTTTGATCCCAACTTCACCGGAATTAATAATAACAAATGGGCGCTCAATAATAAGGATTAAGATAATGGCTACTAAAATAATGAGAATAGCAAGTTTTTTGCCACTAGGTAAAAAATTACCAATATTGTCAAAATTATTCCCACCACCAAAAGGTGGTTTATTGTTATTATCATTGTGCTTTGGTTCAGGGCGCTTGTTATTGTTCATTTGTGCGCGTTTGTTCTTGAGGTGTTCGTTAAGATCAATTGGCATAAGAATCCTTTTTAGATAAATGTGAGATATTTTCTATATTTTTGACTTTTACCTTGCACGATAGCAAAAAATTCCTCTTGGAGTCTTTTGGTAATAGGACCAGCTTTGCCCTCACCAATGACGCGCCAATCTAATTCTCGAATAGGTGTAATTTCTGCAGCTGTTCCGGTAAAAAACGCCTCATCAGCAATATACACTTCATCGCGAGAGATTCTGCGTTGCTCTAGTGGAATACCAAGGTCATTGGCAAGTTCCACAACGGTGGCTTGTGTGATAGATTCTAGACTATTGTCATGTGGAGGAGTGATAAGCACACCATCGCGCACGATAAAAAAGCACTCACCGCTTCCTTCGGCTATGAATCCATTATCATCAAGGAGCAATGCTTCCTCGCACCCTGCGCTTATGGCTTCATATTTTGCCATTTGAGAATTGAGGTAACCACCAGCAGATTTTGCTTTACCCATGTGAGATTTTGTAGAGCTACGCGTAAAGGAGCTTGTTTTGACTTTGATACCATATTTGAGTGCATCATCACCCAAATACGCACCCCATTCCCAAGCGGCGATAGCGACATTCACTGGCGCATGGACATGGTAGAGTCCCATTACTCCATAACCTAAATAGATAAGCGGTCGGATATACACATTAGCTTTGTAATCATCTTTGTTAGCGCGCAAAAGCTCAATTTGTGCATTTTCAAGTTCTGTTTGTGTATAAGGGCTTTTGATGCACACAATCTTGGCTGAATTTAAGAGACGCCTTGTGTGGTCTTGCAAACGAAAAATCGCCAAACCTTCTGGTGTCATGTAAGCCCTTGTGCCTTCAAACACAGCATTTCCATAATGCAGAGTGTGTGTGAGGATATGTGTGGTGGCTTCTGCCCAAGGGATTAACTTACCATCTTTCCAAATATATTGTGCTTCCTTTAGCATCATACGCTCCTTAAGTTTGAAATCAAATCACTATAGCATTTAGACACAAATGCTAAGTAATGTGCCCAATGTTGCACACAGAATCCAAAAACCCAAAAGATAAGTAATCTTATCGTTTAGAGAATTGTGGCGATCTTCTTGCTTTTTTCTTGCCGTATTTTTTGCGTTCTACCACTCTAGAATCTCTAGTGAGTAAGCCTTTTGGCTTCAAAATTGCACGGAAAGCGATGTCATAATTGTTAAGTGCCTTTGAGATACCATGCCGCAATGCTTCAGCTTGTGCAGAATACCCACCACCAAGAGTGTGAGCGATAATATCTACAGATTTTTCTTGCTTTGTCAAGATAAGTGGTTGCATAACTTTCATTTTGATTGCTTCGTGCCCACCAAGCCAATCATTGAGGCTTTGTCCATTGATAGTAAGTTTGCCACTGCCATTTTGTAGCCATACTTTTGCGACTGCTGTTTTTCTTTTTCCTGTTGCATATACTTTTGCCATGATTATTTTCCTTTAGCTACTTTGGTTGATTTGCTAACTTGAGCGTTATGAGGGTGCCTTTATAGACTTTGAGTTTTTTTAACATTGCTCTACCAAGTTTTGTTTTTGGGAGCATACCACGCACCGCAAGGTGAAAAAGTTTTTCTGGAGATTTTTGTAGCATTTCTTCAAGTGTTTTGCTTTTTGTGCTCCCAAAATAACCAGAATGTGTGAAATACTCTTTATCCTTGAGTTTCATACCAGTAAATTTTACCTCTGTGGCATTGATGATCACAACAAAATCACCACAATCAATATTTGGCGTGAAACAAGGTTTGTGTTTCCCTCGGAGAAGTGTGGCTGTTTGTGTGATAAGACGACCAAAGACTTGATCCTTTGCATCAAGCACAACCCATTGACGATTGATATCATCTCGTGTTGCTATTTTTGTAAGTTCCATAGTAGAATCCTTGCTAACTTAAGTGTTTTAGAGGTGCGCATTATAAGGGCTTTATTATTAAATATAGCTTAAATTAATGTATTTATAAGCTTTAAACATACACTATGGTTTATATATTATTTAATATAGTTTTAAGCTCTCTGGCTTTGTGCTATAATGTTCTTTGTTTTATAAAGTTTTAAGAAAAGCTTGTGTTCTTTATAAAGAAGATTATATAAATCATAGCCTTTGGATACCATTAAATGGGCTTTATGTAAGGGCTTCTTTAAAGAATCTAGCTTTATCAGATTAAAAGGAGGTGGAGACAAACGATTTGAGTTGAATATGCCTTTTGTTTTGAATATTGCATGAAACATAACTTTATTTTAGAGGAGGAAATATGCAAACAAATGTAAGCCGTCGTAGTTTTATAAAAAGCGCAGCAATTGCTTCAGCCGCATCCGCTGCTGGATTGGGTGTGCCAAGCACATTGCTAGCAGAATCTAATACTGCTCAAAAATCTTGGAAATGGGATAAGGCGGTATGTAGATTCTGTGGGACTGGGTGTGGGATTATGGTTGCTACCAAAGATGGACAGATTGTTGCTGTCAAGGGAGATCCAGAAGCACCTGTCAATAGAGGTATAAACTGCATTAAAGGATATTTTTGTGCCAAGATTATGTATGGGCAAGATCGTCTTACGCAGCCTCTTTTGCGCGTAAATGCAAAAGGTGAATTTGATAAAAAAGGAAAGTTTGCTCCAGTAAGTTGGAAACGAGCCTTTGATGAAATGGAAAAGCAATTTAGAAAAGCGTATGAAGAGATTGGACCAACAGGTGTGGCTATTTTGGGTAGTGGGCAATACACTGTGCAAGAGGGCTATGCTTCTGTGAAGTTGATGAAAGCAGGATTTAGATCCAATAATATTGATCCTAATGCAAGACATTGTATGGCAAGTGCCGTGGTAGGATTTATGCAAACCTTTGGTGTAGATGAGCCATCGGGTTGCTATGATGATATTGAACTTACCGATACAATTGTAACTTGGGGCGCAAATATGGCAGAAATGCACCCTATTTTGTGGAGGCGCGTAACAGATCGCAAGCTCTCAAACCCCAATAAAGTAAAGATTATCAATCTCTCTACTTTTACAAATAGGACTTCAGATATTGCAGATATCGAGATCATCTTTAAGCCACAAACCGATCTAGCGATTTGGAATTTCATCGCGCGTGAGATTGTGTATAACAAACCAGAATCTATTGACAAGGAATTTGTCAAAAATTACTGCACATTTAGCACAGGGTATGTGAATATCGGTTATGGTATGCGTGACAATCCTGATCACAAAAGCTTTTTGCCTCAAGAAAAGGAAATTGTAGCCAAGCAAGTGAGCAAGGTGCTTAGCGACAATGAGGGTATTACGCTACAATATTTAGGGCTTAAAGCCGGTGATACGCTCACAAACGATAAAGCAAAAGAAGCCGATACACATTGGGAAATTGGTTTTGATGATTTCAAAAAAGCCCTAGATCCTTATACACTTGATTTTGTAGCTAATCTTGCCAAAGGCGATGAATCTGAAAGCCTTGATTCGTTTAAGGCAAAACTCCAACAGCTTGCAGATTATTACACACAAAAAGACAGAAAAGTAGTAAGCTTTTGGACTATGGGCTTTAACCAACATCAAAGAGGCACTTGGGTAAATGAGCAAAGCTATATGGTGCATATGTTGCTTGGCAAACAAGCTAAGCCCGGTAGTGGTGCATTTTCACTCACAGGACAACCTAGCGCATGTGGAACAGCGCGTGAAGTAGGGACATTCTCTCATAGATTACCTGCGGATATGGTTGTGGCAAATCCAAAGCACCGAGAGATTTCTGAAAAAATATGGAATCTTCCTGCGGGCACGCTTAATGGTAAGCCAGGCTATCCATTCTTAGATGTTATGCGAGCGCTAGAGGATCAAAAAGTAAAATGGGTGTGGGTGCAAGTCAATAACCCATGGCAAAACACCGCAAATGCTAATCATTGGATTAAAGCAGCACGAGAGCTTGATAATTTTATTGTTGTGAGTGATAGTTATCCGGGTATTAGCGCTAAAGTCGCTGACCTCATTTTGCCTTCGGCAATGATTTATGAAAAATGGGGTGCTTATGGTAATGCTGAAAGACGCACACAGCATTGGAAACAACAAGTATTGCCACAAGGGAATGCAATGAGTGATACTTGGCAGGTGTTGGAATTTTCAAAACGCTTCAAGCTCAAAGAAGTGTGGAGCAAAGAATATGAAGATTTGGGGCTTAAAAATGTATTGCCGCAAGTCCAAGCATTGGGGTATAGCGAAGATTCTACGCTTTTTGATGTGCTATTTGCTAATGCTAGAGCCAAAAAGTTTAGCAGCAAAGATTCTATGCTTAAAAACGAGCTTAATTCTGAAGTGTTTGGAGATAGCCGAAATGTCGTTGGTAGCGATGATGAGGTTTTTGCAGGCTATGATTTCTTTGTGCAAAAATATTTGTGGGAAGAATATAGGCTCTTTGGTCTTGGACACGGACATGATTTAGCAGAATTTGATGTATATCACAAAGTACGTGGATTGCGTTGGCCTGTAGTTGATGGCAAAGAAACACAATGGCGCTTTAATGCCAAATACGATCCATATGCGCGAAAATATGGTAATGGTAAGGACTTTGCCTTTTATGGCAATAAAGAAGCCTCACTTTTGCAAGGTGATTTGAGTAAGCCCGGTAGTGAGAAAAAACCTATCACAAATAGGGCAAAAATATTCTTCCGTCCGTATATGGATCCTTGCGAAATGCCAGATAAAGAATATCCTATGTGGCTTTCAACTGGTAGGGTGCTTGAGCATTGGCATAGTGGGACTATGACTATGAGGGTGCCGGAGTTATTCCGTGCTGTGCCTGAAGCACTTTGTTATATGAATGAAGATGACGCCAAAGATAAGGGCTTTAAAGCAGGTGAGCATGTGTGGGTAGAATCTCGCAGAGGTAAAGTAAAAGCACGCGTGGATATAAATGGTAGAAACAGACCGCCAAAAGGCTTGGTGTATGTGCCTTGGTTTGATGAAAATGTTTTCATCAATAAAGTATGTCTTGATGCTACTTGCCCACTTTCTAAGCAAACAGACTTTAAAAAGTGTGCTGTGAAGGTGTATAAGGCGTAGTCTTATGGATTTGCAACGTAGAAAGGCTGTGGGCTCTATTTTACAAACAATGGGGCTTGTGGCTATGGGCGGCTTGGTGTGGAGCGCATATGTCTTTGAATCTAAGGCAAATCCTTTGGGACTTTATCCACCTGGTGCGCGTGATAACTTTGTAAATACATGTATAAAATGTGGGCTTTGCGTGGAGGCTTGTCCGTATTATACGCTTAAGCTTTCTCAAGAAGGCTTGAAAGGCTTGCCAATTTTTGTGCCACGCGAGATTCCATGTTTTATGTGTGAGGATATTCCTTGTGTTAGGGCAT
>OGHX01000433.1_pt1 | contig 15362 bp, 10 predicted proteins | sample 1571651 | NCBI WGS metagenome assembly OGHX01 (sample SAMEA2582030, study PRJEB24529) | metagenome | biome: Human gut stool | place: China | collected 2011
ACTCACCGAGCTGGGAGCCAGCAATATAGAAATAGGAAGACGCATGGTATCTTTTATCGGCGACAAGGAGATGATGTATAAGGCTAACTTCTATCTGCGTACAGCCATCCGTATCCTGAAACCCATTAAACACTTTGAAGCCAAAAATGCTGATGAAGTGTACGAAGCTATTAAATCCATCGCATGGGAAGAGTATTTAGACACCAACAAGAGCTTTGCAGTAGATGCAGTAGTATTCTCGAATGAATTCCGCCATTCAAAGTTCGTAGCCTATAAGGTGAAAGACGCCATCGTAGACTACTTCCGCGAGAAGAACGGCGAACGCCCTTCCATACGCATCAATAACCCTGATGTAGCACTGAACATACACATTGCCGAAGACAAATGTACTTTGTCACTCGATAGTTCCGGTGAATCATTACATCGCCGCGGTTATCGCCAGGAGGCAGTAGAAGCTCCGTTGAACGAAGTACTGGCAGCCGGTATGATTTTAATGACCGGCTGGAGAGGCGAATGTGACCTGATAGACCCGATGTGCGGTTCGGGAACTATTCCTATCGAAGCAGCCTTGATTGCACGTAATATCGCTCCGGGCGTATTCCGCAAAGAATTTGCTTTCGAAAAATGGAATGACTTCGACCAGGAATTATTCGATACGATTTATAACGATGATTCACAAGAACGTGAATTCACACACAAAGTATACGGATATGACAATAACCCGAAAGCCAATGAAATTGCAACACATAATGTGAAAGCAGCAGGACTGAGCAAAGAGGTAATCTTAAAAATACAACCGTTCCAGCAATTCGAACAACCGAAAGAAAAGAGTATTATCATCACCAACCCTCCTTACGGTGAACGTATTTCGACAAACGATTTATTAGGTTTATACCAAATGATTGGCGAACGACTGAAACATGCATTTGCCGGAAATGATGCATGGATATTGAGTTATCGTGAAGAATGCTTCGACCAGATCGGATTGAAACCATCAGTCAAAGTACCGCTGTTTAATGGTGCTTTGGAATGTGAATTCCGCAAATATCAATTGTTTGACGGCAAATATAAAGAGTTCCGCACTGAAAATAAAGACAGAGATTTCAAACCACGACGCGAAGATACTCGTCCCCGTCGCAACAGTGAAAGAGTGGAATACGGAGAACGGCGCGAACGACGCAACTTTGACGACAAACGCGAAGGACGTGGAGATTTCAAGAACAGAGACAGAAAAGACAGAGGAAACGAAGAAAGAAAAGAATTCAAGCCACGCTTTAAAAGAGAGGAAAAATAGTAAAAAAATAACCAACCTGAAATTCTGATTCAGAAATTCAGGTTGGGGAAAAATAAGAAGCTATGAAGAATATTATACTAAAAAGTCTACTTATATTAATGACATCATGTATCTCTACTATGAATGTTATAGCGCAAGATAAGAAAAGTTTTACTCTCGAAGATTTGATGCCGGGAGGAAACAATTATTTCAATCTGCAACCCAAGAATCTGCATGGACTGAAATGGTGGGGAGACGTATGTGTCAACGCCGACATAGAAGAGGTAAAAGCGGTGAACCCGACCAACGGAAAAGAGACTGTTCTCTTCACCTTACAAGACACAAATGACTTACTGGCAGCCAAGGAACTGGGAAAGATGAATCATTTATACAATGTATCTTTTCCATATGCCGAAAAGTGGATGCTGGTAAACACATCTACCCACAAAGTGCTGATTGACTGTGACAAAAAAGAAATAATATGGAGCCAGCCCATCGCTGCCAAAGCAGCCAACCAAGACTGGAACAAAGACAGCCGTTCGCTGGCTTATACCATTGCCAATAATTTGTTTGTAACCACAGCAGACGGTAAAACCCACCAAGTAACCGATGAACCCAAAGGCATCGTATGCGGTCAAAGTGTACACCGTCAGGAATTCGGTATTTATAAAGGTACATTCTGGAGTCCAAAAGGAAACCTGCTCGCTTTTTACCGCATGGATGAAACAATGGTAACGGATTACCCGCAAGTGAATACCACTACCCGTATCGCCACCCTCGAACCGGACAAGTATCCGATGGCAGGAATGACCAGCCATAAAGTTACCGTGGGAGTTTACAATCCTGCAACCGAAAAAACTGTTTACCTGAAAGCCGGTGACCCGACCGACCGCTATTTCACTAACATCAGCTGGAGCCCGGACGAAAAAAGCGTTTATGTGATAGAATTGAACCGTGACCAAAATCATGCAGAACTAGTGCGGTACAATGCAGAAAACGGAGAAAAAGATGCCGTGCTCTATGTGGAAGAACATCCCAAATATGTAGAGCCGCAACATATACTCACGTTCCTACCCTGGGATGAAACAAAATTTCTCTACCAAAGCCAACGTGACGGATATAACCATCTGTATCTGATGGATACACAATTGAAAGCAGAACCGACCTCATTCCGTACCGAAACAGATGGAACTTGTTATGAATATACTCATGTGAAGCAACTCACCCAAGGCACATGGTTAGTGAAAAACATTTTAGGTTTTAACCCTAAAGCCAAAGAAATCATCATCATGAGCACCGAGGTTTCTCCGTTACAGAGCAACGCATACGCCGTGAATGTAAAAACCGGAAAGCGCCGTCTCATCGGAAATAAGGATGGGATGCACAATGTACAACTGTCGGCAAGCGGTAAATATGTGATAGACAACTATACTTCTTCCACAGTCCCTCGTAATATCGACATTGTTCCTACTTCGGGTAAAGGAAAAAATATCAATTTGCTGACTGCTGCCAATCCGATGGATGCTTACAATATGCCCGAAATCACCCTTGGCACCATTAAAGCGGCCGACGGCAAGACAGATCTTTATTATCGTTTGATAAAACCGGTAAACTATGATCCCAACAAAAAATATCCGGCAGTCATCTATGTTTATGGCGGTCCTCATGCACAGATGATACACAATGTACGCAACTATGGTGCAGGGGGATGGGATATTTACATGGCCCAGCTGGGTTATGTAATGCTGACTGTCGACAGCCGCGGCAGTGACAATCGCGGACTGGAGTTTGAGAACTGCACCTTCCGCCAATTGGGTACAGAAGAAATGAAAGATCAGGTAAAAGGAGTGGAATTTCTGAAATCACTCGGTTATGTAGACGAAAACCGCATCGGTGTACATGGTTGGAGCTTCGGCGGCTTCATGACCACCAATCTCATGCTGACCTATAATGATATCTTTAAGGTAGGTGTAGCCGGTGGTCCGGTTATCGATTGGGGGTATTATGAAGTAATGTATGGCGAACGCTATATGGACAGTCCGCTCAGCAACCCGGAAGGCTATAATAAAGCAAATCTGAAATTGAGAGCCGGCGACCTGAAGGGACGGCTGATGCTGATTCATGGTGGTGAAGACCCCACCTGTGTACCACAACACAGCTACACCTTCCTGCGTGCATGCATTGATGCAGGTACACATCCCGACTTCTTCATCTACCCGGAAGACGGACACAATATGTTCGGCCGTGACCGTGTTCACTTATACGAACATATCACCCGCTATTTTGAAGACCATCTAAAATAATAAATTCAATATCAGAATATGAAACTGTTACTATTAGGCTCAGGCGGACGCGAACACGCCCTGGCATGGAAGATTGCCCAAAGCCCCAAGATTGAGAAACTGTATATAGCTCCGGGAAATGCCGGAACAAGCGAGGTAGGCGAAAATGTAGCTACCGAGATCTACACTCTTTCCCTACACGACGCTCTTCCGATCTAAAGCCGACGACTTTGCAGCCATCAAAGAGTTTGTAGTAAAAAACGATATAAACATGGTAGTGGTAGGTCCCGAAGACCCACTGGTTAAAGGAATATACGATTACTTCAAGAACGACGAAGCACTGAAAAACGTACCTGTTATCGGTCCGTCAAAGGCGGGTGCCGTACTGGAAGGAAGCAAAGAATTTGCAAAAGGATTCATGCAGCGTCATCACATTCCGACTGCCGGTTATAAGAGCATTACTGCCGCTAATCTGGAAGAAGGTTTGGCATTTCTCGAAACACTGGAAGCTCCGTATGTACTGAAAGCCGACGGACTGTGTGCAGGCAAGGGGGTATTGATTCTGCCTACACTGGAAGAAGCCAAGAAAGAATTAAAAGAAATGCTGAGCGGTATGTTCGGTGATGCTTCCGCCACTGTAGTCATTGAAGAGTTTCTGAGTGGCATCGAATGTTCCGTATTCGTTCTGACAGACGGAAAGAACTACAAGATTCTGCCCGAAGCAAAGGACTACAAACGCATAGGTGAAGGCGACAAAGGTTTGAATACCGGTGGCATGGGTAGCATTTCTCCTGTTCCGTTTGCCGATAAGGAATGGATGCAAAAGGTAGAAGACCGCATCATCCGTCCCACTGTGGAAGGACTGGCTGCCGAAGGCATCGAATACAAAGGTTTCATCTTCTTCGGTCTTATCAATGTAAAAGGTGAACCGATGGTGATTGAATATAATGTCCGCATGGGTGACCCTGAAACAGAAAGCGTGATGCTTCGCATCAAGAGTGATTTGGTAGAACTCTTTGAAGGAGTGGCTGCCGGCAACCTGAATGAGAAGACATTGGAAATAGACCCGCGTTCTGCCGTATGTGTCATGCTGGTATCGGGCGGATATCCCGAGCACTACGACAAAGGCTTTGCCATCAACGGGCTGGATGCTGTTGAAGACAGTATCGTATTTCATGCCGGAACCGCATTGAAAGACGGAAAGGTAGTAACTAGCGGCGGACGTGTCATTGCAGTCAGCTCATACGGTGCCGATAAATCAGAGGCATTGGCCCGGTCTTTTGCCAATGCCAAGAAGATTGATTTCGAAAAGAAGTATTTCCGCTCGGATATCGGATTCGACCTTTAATGGTGTCATAGTTGAAAAGATAATGCATGACAGGCTATAATAAACTCCAGACAGAGATAGCGACGGGAAGGTTAACCCTTCCCGTTGTTATCCTTATATGCCTGTTTTTATGGGGAGTCAGCATTCATTCATGGAATGAATTGATTAGTTTTATATCGTGTGCATTGACCGGATACATGATGATTGAAATAAATACAGCCTTCACCCTGATACGAACCCGGACGATGCTGCACGTCAGCCTGTTTGGGTTTATCATATCGGCATGTATGTTTCTTCATCCATTCCATATCTCCAATCTCGTTCCACCGGCATTTATCATTGCTCTGTTCCAATTATTTCGCAGCTACGAATCCGGACAGGCATCAGGGAACATCTTTCATTCCTTTTTCTTTATCGGACTCGGTAGTCTGGCTTTTCCACAACTATTGTATTTCGCTCCTTTGTTCTATATCAGTATGATCAGTTTTCGTTCTTTGTCGGCAAAAACATTCTTTGCCGGACTGGTTGGGCTGATAGTTCCCTATTGGTTTCTCTTCGGCTATGCCTTTTATAACGGTAAAATAGAACTGTTTTACAGCCCATTGCAGTCATTAATACAATTCCAGCCTATCCACTATACCGGTTTTACTCCCGATCAAATTATTTCGTGGGGAGGCATTACATTGATATCACTGACATGCAGCGTGCACTATTTTATAGTTTCCTATTTAGACAAGACGCGTACACGTTTATTCCTCTCATTCCTGATAGCCGTCGAAGCATGGATTTATGCACTAGGTTTGTTACAACCTCAGCACTTCAATGTGTTGTTGCAATTACAAATCATTATGATGTCCATTTTAACAGGACATTTATTTACTTTAACCCGTAATCGCTTTTCCGGCATCTTTTTCATCATTACATTTGTTACCTTAATAACATTAGCTATTTATAATTTATGGATGCAATTCTTCAATTCCTGATAGACTGGGGGTATTGGGGGCTATTTCTCGGCTCTTTTATTGCCGGCAGTGTTCTTCCTTTCAGTTCGGAAGCTGTACTGGCAGCTTGTGTCGGTCCGCTGGGACTGGACCCGGTAATAAGTATTGCCGCAGCCACAGCCGGAAACGTATCCGGAGGCATGACCTGCTACTGGATGGGACATTTGGGTAACATGGAATGGATAGAGAAATATTTCCATGTCAAAAAAGAAAAAATGGACCGTGCCGAGAAGTTCGTACACGGACGGGGAGCATGGATGGCATTCTTTGCTTTTATCCCCATTTTGGGAAGTGCCATTTCCATCGTACTGGGCATGATGCGTGCCAATATATGGATTGTCATTCTGGCCATGACAATCGGAAAGGTACTTCGATATGCATTGTTGGTTTGGGGAGTGCTGGAAGCCTCCGCTTTAATGAAGTAATTTTATGGAACTGGAACAGACAGCAGACGGCAGTTATACACTCTATGTACCTGAGCTGGATGAACATTATCATTCGGTAAAAGGAGCATTGACGGAGTCACAGCATATATTCATCGAAATGGGACTGAAGCATTCTCCGGTTGCCGAACCGCGTATTCTCGAAATAGGACTGGGCACAGGCCTGAATGCTTTCCTCACCCTGCTTACCGCAGAAGAGATTCGGAAGAAAGTATATTATACAGGCATCGAACGGTATCCGCTAAGCGAAGATACCGTACATAAATTGAATTATCCCGGCCTTATAGGAAAAGGACATGGAGAAGATTACTACGCCATTCACAATGCCGGATGGGAAACGGACGAGGTACTCTCTCCGTGGTTCACACTCCATAAGATAGAAGGGGATTTTACCCGCCTTTTTCATTCGGAAGAAGCAAGACAGACCTCTCTATCCGGTTATGACATTATCTATTTTGATGCGTTTGCACCCGAAAAGCAGCCGGAAATGTGGGAACAGTCTCTATTCAACTCTCTATATGAAATATTAAACAAAGGAGGTATCCTGACCACCTACTGCGCCAAAGGGATAGTAAGAAGAATGTTGCAGGCAGCCGGGTTTACGGTGGAACGTCTTCCGGGACCTCCGGGTGGAAAACGTGAAATATTACGTGCCACCAAATAAACGCTCAATAAATGAAAATATGAAACGAATCGCTCTCTTTCTCGTCACTCTGCTTTGCCTGAGTGCTTGCGGCTCCAAGCAGCAACAGTCCGGCAAAGAGACATTAACCGTTACACTCGAGCCGTTGCGATACTTCACGGAAGTCATTGCCGGAGATAAATATAATGTAGTCAGTATGGTTCCTAAGGGCAGCAGCCCGGAGACTTACGACCCTACTCCGCAACAGTTGGTCAATCTGGACAAAAGTACTGCCTACTTACGCATCGGTTACATTGGATTCGAACAAGCATGGATGGATAAATTGACTTCCAACGCCCCGCACCTCAAGGTATTCGATACTTCTAAAGGTATAGACCCTATCTATGAGGAAGAACACAACCATGGTGACCATCATCATGGAGGAGGTATCGAGCCACACATTTGGAACTCAACCCGGAATGCTTCTATAATAGCTGATAACATCTATGCTGCCCTGTGCCGGTTGGACAGTACCAATGCACCCTATTACAAACATCGTCTGGATAGTTTGCAAGGCATTATCACCCGGACAGACAATGAACTTCGCGGACTACTGCAACATGCAGATACCACTTTTCTTATTTATCACCCGGCATTAAGCTATTTCGCCCGCGATTACGGATTAAAACAAATCAGCATCGAAGAAGGAGGAAAAGAACCCTCGCCTGCTCATCTCAAAAATTTAATCGAGACCTGCCGCCGTGACAATGCTCACGTCATCTTTGTACAGCAGGAGTTTGATACGCGTAACGCCAAATTGATAGCCGATGAACTGGGAGTAGATGTTATCCCGATTAATCCGCTGAGCTATGATTGGCAGGAAGAAATGATAAATATAGCAAAGGCCCTTACCAAATAAAAGTGCTTATGACAAACCATCCTATTATACAACTAAACGATATCTCTGCCGCTTATGATGGAAAGACCGTACTCAGCCGTGTCAACCTGAACGTATATGAGCATGATTTTCTAGGTGTTATCGGCCCTAACGGAGGCGGAAAAACGACACTGATTAAATTAATCCTTGGACTGCTGAAACCGGTATCAGGCACCATCCGTTTTTATAAGAACGGCAAAGAAGTGCCGGAAATAACCATGGGATACCTGCCTCAGTACAACAGCATTGATAAGAAGTTTCCTATCTCGATATACGAAGTTGTATTGTCCGGACTCAGCAAACAGAAATCATTGTTGCACCGCTATTCCCCGGAACAGCATGAACAGGTCAGGAGAATCATTTCCCGCATGGGACTGGAAGGACTGGAAGGACGTGCTATCGGTGAGCTGAGTGGCGGACAACTGCAACGGGCACTTCTGGGACGGGCACTTGTATCCAACCCGGAAGTGGTGATACTGGACGAACCTAACACATACATAGACAAACGCTTTGAAGCAAAATTATACTCTTTGCTGGAAGAAATCAATAAAGAACGGGCGATTATCCTGGTAAGCCACGATATCGGCACTGTCTTGCAGAACGTGAAGACAATAGCCTGTGTCAACGAAACACTGGATTATCACCCCGATACAGAAGTTCCCACCGAATGGCTGGAAGAGCACTTCGGATGCCCCATTGAACTGTTGGGACACGGCAATTTCCCCCATCGCATACTGAAATGTCACTGCCACGAAGACGGGCAGACTGAAAACAAAGATAAATAATTATCTACCGTAAGAGGCTGACCCCAAAAGTATATTGCACTCAGAATGACAGAATGAGCTGCCAAACTTTTCAGCCGGCCTCCTACAGTGGATAATTATGTTTATCACATCTTTACTTTCGTTTTCAAACGGATATCCTTGGAAGAAGCACCTACCCATATCTCAAACTCCCCGGATTCAAACACCCAGTCGGATTTCTTCTCACTGAAATACTGAAAAGCATCTCTGTCCAATGTCACCGAAACATGCTTTGTCTCACCGGGACGAAGGAATACTTTTTGGAAACCTTTCAACTCCTTCAACGGACGTGCTTCCTTCGAAGCAATATCACGCACATATACCTGAGCCACTTCCGCTCCTTCATAGCCTCCCGTATTCGTTATATTGAAAGAGAGTGCAACCGACTTGTTCTTCTTGTCTATTTCCGTCAACTGCAAATCCGAATACTCGAACGAAGTATAAGACAAACCGTATCCAAACGGATAAAGCGGCTCAACCTGTTTCCGGTCATATCCACGATAACCCACGAATATTCCTTCATTATAATACACCTTCCGTTCTTTACGTGTCTCATCATAATTGCCACAAGCCGGAGAATCTTCCCATCTCTTTTCTATGGTAAAAGGCAACTTGGCTGAAGGAACCACCTTTCCCGACAGCATTTCGGCAAACGCTCGTCCTCCTGCCTGTCCCGGATACAGCAAATGCACCACTGCCTTTACCCGGTCAATCCACGGGCTCATTCTCACACCGCCTCCGGCATGCAGGCTGACAATAAGATTCGGATTTACCTCAGCCAGTTGATTTATCAATATATCCTGACCGTAAGGCAGTTCAAACGGACGGTCACGTCCTTCCAACTCAATGCTGCCGTCCAGACCGCCACAGAATATCACCACATCTGCCTGACGTGCCAACCGCAAAGCTTCCGAAAAATCAAGATTGCCTTTATAATCATATCCCAAACGAATCTCTGCCGGCAAACTTCGCTGGTTAAGGTATTCCAACTTCACATGCAGCCGTGCCCCCTTCTGACCGTCCACTGCCACTTGCCTGCAATCAAAAGACTGAGAAGCAGAGGCATCCAAGCACAACTTTCCGTCAATCCACAAACGGTATCCTCCTTGTGCGTCAACAAAGAACAGAAGACTGTCATTCCGTTCCACGGGAACATAGCCTTCCCATTCCACACGATAATCCTCGCCCAAACCTTCCTTCGGAGTTCCCCACCAAGAGAAATCCACATGCCGGTCGATTCTTTCCATCACCGGCTCCTTGTCCGAACTTTTTGCAGAGACAGAAGACGAAACAGCAGAAACACCATTATCACTATCTTCCGTTCTTCCCGCCGCCTTCGCCTGTTGCTGCATCAGCTTATCGGGCAAAGCACTGCCGTCACCTTGCCCCATTTTATAATATTTTGCTCTCAGTCCTTGTTTTCCATCCTCGGTATAAAACTTAGCAGAACGGAACAATCTCGGCTTATATGCATTGGATATTCCTTCCGCATACCACACTTCCGCATCGGGATATTCCGCCTCTATCCCTTGCAGAACAGAAGTAACATGCCAAGGATGTACCTTAGAACTGCCACCACCCCCATAAGTCGTGCCGTTTACATTATTCTGCCTGTCCGTCACCAGGTTATAACAAGCATTGGGTCCGATTACTGCAATCTTAGTCACCCGCTTCAACGGCAACAGGTTATCTTCATTCTTCAGAAGAATCATTCCCTCCTTGGCTGCCTCGTATGCCATTCGGTTGGCTTTCGGGTTATAAACAGGAATAGTCGTATCCAACTGCGGGCGGTCAAAAAATCCCATTTCGATGCAGGTTCCGTAAATCCTCCGTACCTTCTCGTTAATAGTCTCCTCCGTCACCACTCCCTGTTCAATGAGAGGTAACAATTTCTCTCTGACAAACCAGTCGTTACTGCCCATCTCAAGGTCAAGTCCATGGTTGGCAGCCTTGTCTGCCGAATAGGTACATGCCCAGTCGGACATCAGCATTCCTTTAAATCCCCATTCCTTCTTCAATATATCGATAAGATATTTATTTTCCGTACAATATACGCCGTTCAACAAGTTATAGCCGGTCATCACAGCTTTCACCCCCGCCTTTTGCACTGCTGCCTTAAATGCCGGCAAGTATATCTCTCGCAACGCACGCTCGGACACTTCCGAACTGACCCTATAACGGTCGTACTCCTGGTCATTGGCTGCAAAATGTTTCACGGTGGCTATCACACCCCTTTCCTGCACCCCCTTGATGAAAGGAACAACCATCTCCGAAGACAGATAAGGGTCTTCACCCATGTATTCAAAGTTCCGGGCCCCCTTTGAAGCTCTGTAAGTGTTCACTCCCGGCGCCAAAAGGAAGTGAATGCCCCGGGCACGCCATTCCTGTCCGTAGCAGTCGCCTACCCGGGCTGCCAAGTCCCTATTCCATGATGCCGCCAAAGACAATGCCGACGGAAAGGCTGTCGCCTTGCCGAACAATCCCCATGAAGCAAGCCCCAAAGGTCCGTCCGCCAATTTGAAAGCAGGTATACCCAATCGTTCGCAAGGATGAAGATAGAAATCCTGATAACCTGCCAACAAGTCTATCTTTTCTTCCAGTGTCATCCGACGGACTAAATCTTCCACTCTCTCCTCCACCGGCAAGTCTGCCCGGCGGAAAGGATAATCCTGAGCACTTATCTTCCATACAGAAGTACATAACAAAATGCAACAAGCGACAATTACTCTATTCATGAAATTCATATTCTTTAGATTTAATAAGTGAGGCGAAATTACAAAAAAAACTCTAAGACTAACAGTCGTAACACTAAATAACAGACATTCAGACGGTAAATAACTATTTCTTTACTATCTTTGTGCCCATCGAATGTTAACGAAACAAATATAATTTCATGAAACAGTACAAATTAGTAAACAATCTGGTTGGTTGGGTTACTTTTGTCATCGCAGCAATTACCTATTGCATGACTATTGAACCGACTGCCAGCTTCTGGGATTGCCCGGAATTTATCACTACCGGCTACAAACTTGAGGTAGGACACCCCCCCGGCGCACCTTTCTTTATGCTTACCGCCAACTTATTCAGCCAGTTCACAAGCGACCCCGGCCAAGTGGCCCGGATGGTAAACACCATGAGTGCCCTGATGAGTGCGGCGTGTATCTTATTCCTGTTTTGGAGTATCACACACCTCGTAAAAAAACTGGTATGCCCCGACGATAACGAAATGACATTGGGCAAACTCATTACTATAATGGGTTCGGGTCTTGTGGGAGCTTTGGCTTACACATGGAGCGACACCTTCTGGTTCAGTGCCGTAGAAGGTGAAGTATATGCCTATTCCAGCCTGTTCACAGCAGTGGTATTCTGGCTTATCCTGAAGTGGGAAAGCGTGGCAAACGAACCTCACAGTGACCGTTGGCTCATTCTGATAGCCTATCTGACAGGACTTTCCATTGGTGTGCACTTGCTTAACTTACTGTGTATCCCCGCCATTGTATTGGTTTACTATTACAAAAAGAACCCCGATGCCAACCTGAAAGGCAGCCTGCTTGCCTTAGCCGGCTCGATGGTGCTGGTGGCTGCTGTGCTTTATGGCATCGTACCGGGCGTAGTGAAAGTGGGCGGATGGTTTGAACTACTGTTTGTCAACGGATTAGGAATGCCTTTCAACAGCGGATTGATTGTTTACATCATCCTGTTGGCCGCCTCCATCATTTGGGGAGTATATGAAAGTTATGTGGAAAAGAGCCGCAAACGCATGAACATCTCCTTCCTTGTCACCATTGCCATGCTGGGCATCCCATTCTACGGACACGGATGGAGCAGCACGTTCATCGGCATCATTGTCTTGGCAGCATTAGGTATCTACCTGTTTGCCAAGCTGGACAAAAAATACCAAATCAGTGCACGCACGCTCAATACCTCTTTGCTTTGCATCATGATGATTATGGTAGGTTGTTCATCCTACGCGCTCATCGTGATTCGTTCCACAGCCAATACACCGATGGATCAGAACTCACCGGAAGATATCTTCACGCTGGGTGAATATCTTGGCCGCGAACAATACGGAACCCGTCCTTTGTTCTACGGACAGGCCTACACCTCAAAACCGGCACTGAAGGAAGTGGACGGCGGATGCGTGTATGATGTGACAGAAGGAGCTCCGGTATATCAACGGAAAGAAAAAGCTACTCCCGACGAAAAAGACAGCTACGAAGTGGTTCGCCATAAAACAGAATATAAGTATGCACAGAATATGCTGTTCCCGCGTATGTACAGCGATGCACCCGGTCACCCGCAAGCCTACGAAGACTGGCTGGGCGGCGTGGAAGGTACACAAGTGCCTTACGACCAATGCGGACAGATGATGATGGTAAAGGTTCCTACCCAATGGGAGAACATCAAGTTCTTTTTCTCTTATCAAGTGAACTTCATGTATTGGAGATACTTTATGTGGAACTTTGCCGGACGTCAGAATGACATTCAGGGACAAGGAGAAATAGAACACGGAAACTGGATTACCGGCATTCCGGTCATTGACAAATTCCTGGTAGGTGACCAAAGCCTGCTCCCCTCCGACCTGAAGAACAATAAAGGGCATAATGTATTCTACTGTCTGCCTCTTTTACTCGGACTTATCGGTCTGTTCTGGCAGGCTTACAAAGTGAGACGCATCACCACACCGGACGGAAAAATAATCTATGAACCGATTGGTATCCAACAGTTCTGGATTGTATTCTTCCTGTTCTTTATGACCGGTCTTGCCATTGTGCTTTACCTGAACCAGACACCTCTTCAACCCCGTGAACGCGACTATGCTTATGCCGGTTCGTTCTATGCTTTCGCAATCTGGATTGGTATGGGTGTGGCAGGTATCTCAGAATGGTTACAGAAGAAAATCGGTGAAAAACCGGCATCCGTTCTTGCAACAGTTGTTTGCCTGTTGGTTCCCATCCAAATGGTAAGCCAGACTTGGGATGACCATGACCGCAGCAACCGCTATGTGGCACGCGACTTCGGACAAAACTATTTGAGCACTGTTCAGGAAGAAGGCAATCCGATTATCTTCACCAATGGTGACAACGATACATTCCCCTTGTGGTATAATCAGGAGACTGAAGGCTTCCGCACCGACGTGCGTGTGTGCAACCTGAGTTACCTGCAGACAGACTGGTATATTGACCAGATGAAGCGTCAGGCATACGATTCACCTGCCGTACCTATCGACTGGAGTCGCCTGGAATATGTGCAGGGACATAACGAAGCCGTTGCCATCCGTCCCGAAGTAATGGAAAGCATCAAGAACTTCTATAAACAAAACCCCGAAGATGCTGTGAGAGAGTTCGGAGAGAATCCTTATGAACTGAAGAATATCCTGAAATACTGGGTACGCTCTCCGAAAGAAGGTCTGCAGATGATTCCTACAGACAGTATCGTCATCAAGCTGGACAAAGAAGCCATCAAACGCTCGGGCATGATGATTCCCGACTCATTGCACGGTGAGATACCCGAGTATATGAACATCTCACTGAAAGGCAAGCGTATGCTTTACAAGAGTGAACTGATGATGCTCGAAATGCTGGCAAACACCAACTGGGAACGTCCGTTGTACATGGCCATCACCGTGGGCAGCGACAATCACCTGAACTTAGGCAACAACTTCATTCAGGAAGGTCTTGCCTACCGCATCACTCCATTCAATACCACAGCACTCAACGCACGCATCGATTCGGAAAAAATGTATGACAACCTGATGAACAAGTTTAAGTTCGGAGGCATTGACAATCCGAATATCTATATTGACGAGACAGTCATGCGCATGTGCCTGACACACCGCCGTATGTTTATCCAACTTGCCAGCCAACTGATAAAGGAAGGCAAGAAAGACAAAGCACTGGAAGTTCTCGACTATAGTCTGAAAGTAATTCCCAGCACAACCGTGCCCCATGATTATATCATGAGCAGCTCGAAAGAAATGGCAGACGATTATCTGGCTTTGGGCGAGACGGAAAAAGCAGAAGCCATCCTGAGCGACCTGGCAAACAAGGCAGTGGAATATATCAGCTGGTATCTGAGCCTTGACGACCAGCGCTTGGCCAATTCGTATGAAGAGTGTGTCCGCAATTTCTATATTCTGGACGAACTCAACAAGACTTTGGCACGTTGCAATACCGCAAGCGGTGTGGAAAGCGAAAGCGAACAGAAACCGAAATCGGATATGTCGGCACACTATGTCAAGAAGTTTGAAGAACTTTATGAAGTATTCAACAACCGCGTAGGCGGAAAAAGAAAATAAAAAGCACGCACGCTTATGTTAATAGAACAACCGCCACTGATACTCCGCATGCTCTATCCACGCGCCTTCTGGCGCATGGATAAGCATGTCAAAGCGGTCTATCTTACATTTGATGACGGACCTATTCCCGAAATCACGCCATGGGTGCTCGATTTGCTGGATAAATACAATATCAAAGCCACCTTCTTTTTGGTGGGCGACAATGTACGCAAGCATCCCGAAGAATTCAAGATGATAGTAGACCGCGGACATCGGCTGGGCAACCATACTTTTAACCATATTCGCGGATTCGAATACCGGAGCGATAATTATCTGGCCAACACCGATAAGGCAAACGAACTGATTCACACCAACCTCTTCCGACCGCCACACGGAC
>OGHX01000445.1_pt1 | contig 14910 bp, 10 predicted proteins | sample 1571651 | NCBI WGS metagenome assembly OGHX01 (sample SAMEA2582030, study PRJEB24529) | metagenome | biome: Human gut stool | place: China | collected 2011
TCCATAACTCCACCAGTATTTCCAAATATCACTCCAGCTCCAGAAGCTTCTCCCATAAGAGAATCATACTTGCTATCTTCTAAGGAAGAAAAATCAATTCCCTCTTCTTTTGTCCATTTAGCTAGTTCTCTTGTAGTGATAACATAATCCATATCTCTCATATCTGGTATATCCAAATATCTTCCAGCAGCATTCATCTCTTCTCTACGAATCTCAAATTTTTTTGCTGTACAAGGTGTTACAGCTACATTTACAATTTTTTTAGGATCTATATTTTTCATCTTAGCAAAATATGTCTTTATAGTTGGACCTTGCATCCCTATTGGACTTTTTGCTGACGATAAATTTTCTCTCATATCTGGCAGATATGTTTCTAAATATTTTACCCAAGATGGACAACAACTTGTAAATTGTGGAAGTGGAGCAGTTTTCTTGCTAACTCTCTCTATCAATTCTGAAGCTTCCTCTAATATTGTCATATCAGCAGCAAAGTTTGTATCTAATATATAATCTCCACCTAGTTTTCTAAGTAAAGCTATCATCTTTCCTTCTAAAAATTTTCCATCCTCTTCTCCAAATTCCTCTCCTAAAGCTACTCTTACAGATGGGGATGTAGAGAATATTACAATTTTATCTGAATCTAAAATAGCTTTCTTTACATCTTGATATTCATATTTCTCTGTTATACTAGATGTTGGACAAACATTAGCACATTGACCACAGTTTATACATACAGCAATATTATTGGTATCTACTAACTTATATGTGTTATGTACTCCAATATATTTTTCACATACTTCTTTACATTGACCACACTTAATACATAGAGACTCATTTCTCATTATTGATGGATTATCTAATTCTATTGGAACCCTTATATTTTCAGACAAATGCTTCATATTTTCTCCTTTTCTTTCTAAAAATAACCTTTACTTAATTTATAACAACTTTGTAATTAATACAATTATATAACTTTTTTTATACTTTTGCAAGTTTTTTCTTTTTTTTATTTAAATATAATTTTATAGATATTATTTTATATATAATTTTTTATTATAAAATTCTTTCATTTCACTCCATTTATAAAAAGGAGCAATATCAGTTTTTATTGGAAGTGATACAGGTTCTTCATTATGGAGAATTTTCACAATTATATCATTAGTTTCATTTTTATAAAATATCCATTGGATATTAGCTGCCATACATGAAATTTTGCTTCCATCCCAAGTTTGATAAACTTTTGACATATCATTTTGTTTTTCTGACATTCCCTCTATTTCCATAATACTAATAAATGGTATTATTGTTTCAGCATGAGCAAATCTTAAATTGGCAGAAATATTTTTATTCTCTATTGCCTTATCACTTGTTTCTATAAACTCTTTTAATAATGGCATTGCTATATCAGTAGCTATATTTTCTCCTGTCATCCCTGGACCTTTTTCATAAAAAGTTTTTATATTATCTAATTCTTCATACCATTTTAACTCTTCTTCTGTAAAATATTTCCCAATATCAAAATCTTTTCCAATATCAGCTTGAAGAACATATAAGTCATAGAGATTAGATACAGCATCATCCCCACTTTTTAAAATAACTTTTCCCTCTTCAGATTTTAACTGTATCTCTCCTCTATTTAATTTCTCTATAAATTCCTTAGCAAAAAATTGTTCTAATATTCTATTAGTATAGTCTTTAGTCTTAGAATATTTTTTATACTCTGTTTTCCAAGGTTCTTTTTTCTCATACTCTAAATATGCTGAAGAAATATCAAAAAATCTCAATTCAATATCTTCTTTCCCATTTGTTGATACTTTAAACTTAATATTTGGTGTATATTCTGAAAGTTCTTCTAAAAATGCATCTCTACTTTCCTGAGCTCTTTTTACATAAGTAGCAACTGCTTCTACTTCTTTTTCAAAAACCTCTTTATTATTTTCATACATTCTTTTAGCTATACCTTTCTGTTCCTCAACCCCTATTGAAGTAAGCAAACCATAATTCCCTTTTTCTATTTTTAATATTTCTTCTACTTTGCCTTTTAATTTTTTACCTTCAAAAGTTAATTTTTTCTCCTTTTCTGCTAAATCTAAAAGTTCATATATACTTTTATCATATTTTGATGAAGAAAGATGCCTTGATCCATGTCTACTTATATGGTTAATATAAAATGGAACATAACCTTCAGGTGTTTTAACTGTTATTTCTTTGTAAATATATGGTTGTTTTGTTCCTAAATATTTTAAGTCATTTGTTTCTGCTAATATTACTCCATTTACAAGTAAAAAAAACAGTATTTTATTTATTTTTTTCATAATCATACTCCTTTAAAATTATTTTTTTATTTTTTAATTAATATTACTATTTTATTTTTCAAAAGTCAATTTATATATAAAAAAAGAGCTTAACTTCTATCTTTTCTAGGTAAAAATTAAACTCTTCAATTAAAAAATTTTATTTCATATTCTCTTTATTAAACTTTTTAACAATAGCTAAAACTTCATCTGGAGTTTTTTGAGCCATTACTTCTTCAACTAAAGCCTCACATTTAGCTTTCTCTAAAGACATAATATTTTTCTTAATTCTAGGTACAGAGATAGCTGACATTGAGAAAGCATCTAATCCCATTCCAAATAGAATAGCTGTTGCATTTTCATCTCCAGCAAACTCTCCACACATAGAAATTGTAATTCCAGCTTCATGAGCTCCTTTTATAGCCATTCTTATAGCTTCTAATACGCAAGGGTTATAAGTATTGTATAGATGAGAAATATTTTCATTTCCTCTATCAACAGCTAGTGTATATTGAGTTAAGTCATTTGTTCCTATTGAGAAGAAATCTACTTCTTCAGCAAAACTTCTAGCTCTAAAAGCAACCGCTGGAGTTTCAACCATTATTCCAAGAGCTATATTCTCATCAAATTTAGCTCCTTCTTCTCTTAACTCAGCTTTACACTCTTCTAATATTGCTCTTGCTCTTCTAATTTCTGTTATATCCATAATCATAGGAAGCATGATTTTTATATATCCAAAAGCTGATGCTCTTAATAGTGCTCTAAATTGAGTTTTTAATATTTCAGGTCTATCTAAGCAAACTCTAATTGCTCTCCATCCAAGGAATGGATTTTCCTCTTTTGGTAATTGCATATAAGGAAGAGATTTATCTCCACCTATATCCATAGTTCTTATAGTTACAGGTTTTCCTTCCATTTTTTCAGCAACTATTTTATAAGCTTCAAATTGCTCATCTTCAGTAGGGAATCTATCATTATTCATGAATAAGAACTCTGTTCTATAAAGTCCTATTCCTTTTGCTCCATTTCTTAATACTCCCTCTATATCTTTTGGTGAACCTATATTAGCCCAAGCTCCTACTTTTACACCATCTTTTGATATAGCTTCTTTATCTTTTAATTGTTTTAATAACTCTTTTTCAGCGAAGAAAGCTTCTTTTTTCTCTTGATATTTAGCAACTTCTTCTTCAGTAGGATTTATTATTATATCTCCTTTAAGAGCATCAACTATAACATCATCTCCACTCTTAACTAATGAGCATATATTTCCAGTTCCTACTACTGCTGGTAACTCTAATGATCTAGCCATAATAGATGAGTGAGCTGTCTTTCCTCCTATTTCAGTTATGAAAGCAACTACATTTTGTAAATCTATTTGAGCAGTATCTGATGGAGTTAAGTCTTTAGCAGCTATTATAGTATTTGGAGGTAATGCACCTAAATCTAATATCTCTACCCCTGCTACATTATATAACCATCTCTTACCAATATCTCTTAAATCTGCTGCTCTTTCTCTTAAATACTCATCTTCTAGATTAGCAAGCATTTCACAATAATCATCTATTCCTCTTTGAAGAGCTGCCTCAGCACAAGTCTCTTCATCTTCAATAATATCTACAACTTCATCAAATAAGTCTTCATCTTCTAGTAAAGTGATATGTCCATCAAATATAGCAGCTTTATCCTCACCTAATTTTTGTGCAGTTTTTTCTCTGATTCTTAATAGTTGTTCTTTTGCTTTTTCTCTACCACTTAATAATCTCTCTTTTTCACAATCAGAATCACATTTCTTTTTTTCATCGATTACTAATTCATTCTCTTGATATAGAAATATTTTTCCTATTGCAATTCCAGGAGATGCTTCAATACCCTTAACTATCTTACTCATATTTTTCCCTCACAATCATTATTCAAAAAATTTTTCAAAAAAAAGAAGGTACTTAAATAAGTACCTTCCATCATAAAATTAGTCCTTTAAGTTTGCTAGAAGGTCTCCTAATTTTTCTACTGCTTCAGCTTCGTCAGCACCTTCAGCATATACAGTTACTTTAGTACCTTTTTTTATTCCTAATGAAAGTAGCTTTAATAAAGATGTTCCTTTAACTTTTTTTCCTGCTTCATTTTCAACTTCTATTTGAGAAGCAAAAGTCTTAGCTAAGCTAACGAACTCATTTCCTGGTCTAGTGTGTAATCCAGTTTCATTTGTAATTTCAACAGTTTTACTTGTCATGTTTCTTCCACCCTCTCTTAACTTTATAAAAATTCTCTCATTATCTATAGGTTACTTCATTTTCCAAAATTTGTCAATTTTTTTTTAAATAAGTTATCAAGTTGTCATTAATTTGTTCTGTTTTAATTGACATTGTAATTATAATGGTATATTATAAAAATAGGTAATTTATCACTATTTTTAAAGGAGAGGGATTGAATTGGATATTAAAACTTTAAAAGAAAATGCTAGAGAAAAAATGAAAGGATTCTGCAATCTTTGCAAAACTTGTGATGGTGTATGGTGTGCTGGAAAAGTTCCAGGTATGGGTGGAACTGGTAGTGGTTCATCATTTAAAGTTAATTATGAAAGTTTAAAAAATATAAAACTTGTTCTAAGAACAATACATAATGCTACTGAACCAAAATTATCTTGCACTTTATTAGGTAGAGAACTATCTTTTCCAGTACTTGGTGCTCCTATTACTGGAACAAAGTTCAATATGGGTGGAGGAGTAACTGAAGAAGAATATTGTAATGATATTATTGAAGGATGCTTAGAAGCGGGAAGTATAGGTATGATTGGAGATACTGGAGACCCTACTTGTTATGAATTTGGACTTCAAGCTATAAAAAAAGTTGGAGGTTTAGGTGTTGCTATTATAAAACCAAGAAGTAACGAAGAGATTATTAAAAGAATTAGAATGGCTGAAGAAGCTGGAGCTATTGCTGTTGGTGTTGATTTAGATGGAGCTGGTCTTGTTACAATGAAACTTTTCGGACAACCAGTAGGTCCAAAAACTGTTGAGGATTTAAAAGAGTTAGTTGCTTCTACAAAACTTCCTTTTATAGCTAAGGGAATTATGAGTGTAGATGAAGCTCTTGCTTGTGTAGAAGCTGGAGTAAATACTATTGTTGTATCAAACCATGGAGGTAGAGTACTAGATTATTGCCAAGCAAGCTGTAATGTATTGGAAGATATTGTTAAAGCTGTTGGAGATAAAATCACTGTCTTAGCAGATGGCTCTGTTAGAGAAGGAGTAGATGTTTTAAAATATTTAGCACTAGGAGCTAAAGGAGTTTTAGTTGGAAGACCTCTTATCTGGGGTTCTATTGGTGGAAGAAAAGAGGGAGTTACTACTATAATGAATACTCTAAAATCTCAGCTTTCACAAGCTATGATTTTAACTGGAACTGATGATGTAAAATCTGTTTCTAATAAAATTATAACTAAATAGTGGAGGAATTAATGTTAGATAAGATTATGATAATTAATACTGGTGGAACTATTGGTATGGTTCACAGCGATGAAAATGATCCAAATAGTCCACTTAGACCTGCTAATGATTGGCATGAAATAACTAAAGAGCATCCTATCCTCAACAAATATTCTACAGATTACTATCAATTTAATCCATTAATAGATTCCTCTGATATGTCTCCAGAGATTTGGAAGGATATAGCAAAGTTCATCTCTAAAAACTATGAAAAATATAGAGGATTTGTAGTTTTACATGGAACAGATACTATGGCTTTTACTGCTTCAGCTCTATCTTTTATGTTAAAAAATTTAGATAAGCCAGTAGTTTTAACAGGTTCTCAAGTTCCGCTACAATTTCCTAGAAGTGATGCTTTACAAAATCTTATTACAGCTATACATATTGCTGGAAATGAGCTATATGGAGTAAAATTAATTCCAGAAGTTTGTATCTTCTTTAGAGATACTCTTCTTAGAGGAAATCGTTCTAGAAAGATAGATGCTACTAACTATTTTGGTTTCTCTTCTCCAAATTATCCAGCTATTGCAGAAGTCGGAGCAGATATTAGAGTAATCAAAGATAGAATACTTCCTCCGGCTAAAGAAAAATTTTATGTAGATGCTGTTATTGATAGTGAAGTAGTAGTTTTAGAACTATTCCCAGGATTAAAACCAAGCTACCTAAAAAGTATTTTTGAAAATAACAATATAAAAGGGGTAATACTTAAAACTTTTGGAAATGGTAATGCTCCTACTAATAAAGAGTTTTTAGATGTTCTTGAGTATATTTCATCAAAGGGAATAATCATAGTAGATATCACTCAATGTACTAGAGGATTTGTAAAGATGGGTCTATATGAAGCAAGTGCTAAGCTTACAGATGTTGGAGTAATAAGTGGAGTAGATTTAACTCCAGAAGCTGCTGTTACAAAACTTATGTATCTACTAGGAAAAAATCTTCCTATCCAAGAAGTTAAAAGACTTATGCAAATAGATATGTGTGGGGAACAAACTATCAGTCAATATAATTTTATTACAGAAGAATTTAAAGAAATATTTTCTAACTATTTTGAATATGAATTAGAAATTCCAACTACACTGAAAAAAGAGGATTTAATAGAAGCAGTTGTAAGGATAAAAAATATTGATAAAAGAGAAAATTATAGTGATGATTTAAATATCTCTATAACTATAGAGGGAGAAAATTCTATCCCAACTGAACAACTGAAAATAAACAATGTTATCAATAAACTTCTTCCTAATAATAAGAAAAACTTCCATGCTATCTTCAATCATACTATAAAATCTATAATAGATAAAAACAGTATTTTAAAAATAAAAATACAAAGTAATATGAAGATTTCAATGGAAGCAATTAAATTTTCTATTTTCTCTGAATATTTAAGATAAAAATATTTTTTTACAAAAGATAAGAAATGTTATTTTATATCCATTTCTTATCTTTTTTCATTTAAACAACTCTTATTTATGATTATTTTTTTATCTTTTTTATTTTTCAAACATAGTCATTTTGAAAATTTTATTTCATCTTCATATATTTATTATTTTCAATTTTATCTTTTCTAAAAAATTATTTTATTTTTACTTTTTTTAACTAATTTCAGTAAATATTCTATGAAAAATATACACTTTATATAATATTTTTTTATGATAATTTATTTTTATTTTCTTATTTTTTATTTTTATTTTTTTAAAAATATTTATTTTATATATAATTATTTAACAAATATATATTTTTTATAATAATTAATATATTTTTTGAAATTATTTTTTAATTTTTTGGTTGAAAAAAGATCAAAATAAAAGTATCATAATAGTATAAGATATATTTCTAAAAAGTTGGAGGAAAAGATAATGGAAAAATTTAGATTAGAAAGTGATTCAATTGGTACTTTAGAAGTTCCTGCTGGAGCTTATTATGGAGTACAATCTTTAAGAGGAAAAAATAATTTCCATATTACTGGATATGGACTTAGCAATACATTTATTACTGCACTTGCTTATGTAAAAAAAGCTACTTCAAGAGCAAACTACGAAGCTGGAGTAATTTCTAAAGAAGTAGAAGAAGCTATGATTCAAGCTGCTGATGAAATAATTGCAGGTAAATTTAGAGACCAATTTATAACTGACGTTATTCAAGGTGGAGCTGGAACTTCAATGAATATGAATATGAATGAAGTTATAGCTAATAGAGCTAATGAAATTTTAGGTGGAGAATTAGGAAAATATGATAGATGTCACCCTAATGACCATGTTAACTATGGACAATCTACTAATGATGTTGTCCCAACAGCTGGAAAACTAACTGTTCAATTATTAATAAAAGATTTATTAACAGATTTACAATATCTATATGATACTTTACAAGCTAAAGGGAATGAATTTGACCATGTCATAAAAATGGGTAGAACACACTTACAAGATGCTGTACCTATTAGACTTGGGCAAGAGTTTAGAGCTTTCTCTCAACCTGTACTTAGAGATATAAAAAGAATCTCTGCTGCTGTGGAAGAATTAACTTATGTTAATATGGGAGCTACTGCTGTAGGAACAGGAATTAATGCTGATGTTGAATATGTAAAAAATGTTGTAAGAATTTTATCAGAAGTTACTGGATTTGAATTTAAACAATCTCCAGATTTAGTTGACGGAACTAGAAACTTAGATAGCTTTGTATGGTTATCTTCAGCTTTAAAAACTTGTGCTGTAAATTTATCTAAGACTGCTAATGATATTAGACTTATGGCTTCTGGACCAAAAGCAGGACTTGCTGAAATATTACTTCCTCAACAACAACCAGGTTCATCAATTATGCCAGGAAAAGTAAATCCAGTTATACCAGAAGTTTTAAACCAAGTTTGTTTCCAAATCTTTGGTAATGATATAACTATAACTAAAGCTGCTGAAGCTGGGCAATTAGAATTAAATGTTTTTGAGCCTGTTTTATTCTTTAACCTATTCCAATCTATTGAGATTTTAAAGAATGGTATTATAACATTTATTGAAAACTGTTTAAAAGGAATTACAGCTCAAGAAGAAAACTGTAAATATTGGGTAGATAGAAGTGTAGGAATAATTACAGCTCTAAACCCTCATATTGGATATAAAAATGCTGCTGAAATAGCAAAAGAATCTATAAAAACTGGTGTACCTGTTGCACAAATAGTTCTTCAGAGAGGATTACTATCTAAAGAGGATTTAGATGTTATCTTAAATCCATTTGAGATGACAAAACCTGGTATCCCTGGAAAAGCATTATTAAAGAAAAATAAATAGTTTTTAATATAAAGACCAAGGTGTTTATGCCTTGGTCTTTTTGTAAATACTCATCTAGTAAAAATAATTTAAAGAAAAAGGAGAGTTTTTACACTCTCCAAACTATATAGAACTATTTTTTAATTCTTTCTACATATTCGTTAGTTCTAGTATCGATTTTTATCCATTCTCCTTGCTCTACAAATAGAGGAACTTGAATTTCAAATCCTGTATTGATTTTAGCTGGTTTTAATACTTTACCAGTAGTATCTCCTCTTAATCCTGGCTCAGTATAGATGATTTCTCTCTCTACGAAAGTAGGTAACTCTACTGCAACTGGAGTAGACTCATAATAAACTACTTCTAATTCCATTTCTTCTTCTAAGTAGTATAGAGCATCTCCTAAATCTTCCTCTTTAAGTTCGATTTGGTCCCAAGTTTCTGGGTTAGAGAAAACATAGAATGCTCCATCGTGGTATGAGTAAACTGCTTTTACTTTATCAAGTCTGATATCGTCCATTTTGTCATCTGCTTTATAAACAGCGTCAGAAATGTTTCCTGATATTAAGTTTTTCATTTTGAATTTTACAACAGCGGCGTTTCTTCCTGATTTGTTGTACTCAGCTTTTAAAATTACAAATGGATCGTTTCCAATCTTGATTGTGCTTCCTGCTCTTAATTCTTGAGCTATTTTCATTTGTAAACCTCCTCAATATTTTTCTATAAAATCTTTTAATTTATTTATAAGATTACATTTTTGTATAAGAAAATCTCTAAAGATAGAATTATTTTTCTCTATCTCTGTGAGGTTCTCAAAAAAGTAAAGATAACTTTCCTTTCCAAGCTCCAAACTGTTTTCCTTTCTAAAATTATAATCTTTAAAAAACTTTTCCATATTGACTAAAAACTCTTCAGTAGCAAAGCCTTTAATCACTCTCTTATATTTATCTAAGAATCCCTCAATCTTATCCATATGAGCATAATCCTCTTGACAGTAGATATGCCACATATATGGCTTACCTGTAAGAACAGCTCTTATAAAAGAATCCTCTCCTCTTACAAAATTAAAATCTACTACATTGATTAATTCTTCATATTCTTCCTGATTAAGAAACTCTAAAAATCTTACCTCTATTTTACCATATTTTAAAGAATTTCTAAAGTCTTCTATTAAATTTTTTTCAAAAATTTTTTTTAGACTCTCCTGTGTCTTTTCTCCCATAGCTAAAATAACTACTTCTCTGTCAAGTTTTTTCAATTCTTCAAAGAGAGTTGTAAAATTTTTCTCATAGGAAAAAAGAGTTCCTACTATTTTTTTATCTCTATTCTCAATATTACCAAGATATTTTTTAGTATAAAAGTCTCTATTTTTTATAACCTTTTCTATTCTCTCTAGATAATTAGAATCGGCTATTATTCCCCCAGATTTTTCTGTAAATCCAGGCATAAAAAAAACTTTTTTTAATTTTTCCTTTCCTAGTGGAGAACTTTGTAAATGAAAATCCTCTATCCAATCCTCTGCTGAAAGATATTCTAGATTAATTAATAACTCTGAATTTCCATAAGCTATTTCCATATACTCATATGGTATCTTACAACCAAAAGCCTCTATAATAACTTGAGATGTAGAAAGCTCTTTTGCTTTTTTCTGTACATAATCAAAAGTTATATACTCTATCCCATCTATTATTTGACACGGAGTATCTTTCACTTGAGAGTTTATTTTCTTAAATTCTTCTAATCTATTAAGAAACACTCTTATTTTTGAGTTGGGAAAAATTTTATCCAACTCCTTAGCAATACGATAAACTACTCCAATATCTCCATAGTTATCTATAATCTCACAAAATATATCAAGAGTTTTTAATTCCATTTCTAGCAATATACTCCTTTCTAGCTACATTTACCCAATTTGGACGAGCTATCATAGCTCTTCCAACAGCTACAAGGTCAAGAAGATTATTTTCAACAAGCCAACTTGCTTGTTTTTCTTTTTTTATATTTCTAACTCCAATAACAGGAATATTTACATGTTTTTTTATCTCTGTCCCCATATAAATTACCCAATCAAGTGGAAAATCTTTAGGTACATCAATTTTTTCTTTTCTTGTATATTTAGGATCTGGAACTCCAGAAGAAACATGGATTAAATCTATTCCTAAACTCTCTAAATACTTAGCTATCTCTATTCCATCTGAAAGCTCTAGTTCATTTCCTCCCATTCTATATCCCAATATAAAATTATCATCAAATAGTTCTCTTGTTTCTTCAATTAATCTTCTTGAAAAATACATTCTTTTTTCAAAGCTTCCTCCATACTCATCATCTCTAGTATTCCAAAGTCTTGAATTAAGTTGAGAGATAAGATAGGTATGGGCTCCATGTATCTCTATTCCATCAAAACCTGCAAGTTTTGCTCTTTTAAAAGCTGATTTAAATTTTTCTAAAATCTCATCAAGGATAGACTTGTCTACATCTTTTATTCCTTCTTTAAATCCTGCATGATGTATCTGTATAAGTACTGGAACATTATATTCATGGCATTTGTCTGCTATTCTTTTAAGTCCAGAGATAAAGGAGTCATTCCATATTCCAAGTTGATTTTCTCTAAGTTTTCCATCTTCACTAACAGCAGTAGCTTCAACTATTACAAATCCTACTCCTCCACGAAGAACATCTTCATACCAATCTACTAACTCATCTGTAACATATCCATCTAAACCTACAATAGAAAATCTTACAAGTGGTGGAAGAACTATTCTATTTCTCAACTCTATATTTTTTATTTTTAGACTATCAAATATAGATGCCATTTTCATCTCCTTTTCTTAAAAACATTCAGGTTATATTATATGATAAAATTTAAAAAAACTCAATATATTTTTTTAATTGTAAAAGTTCAAAATAAATGATATAATATTATGGAATTTTTTGAGAGTAAATAAGGAGGAATTATTTAAATGATAGCAACTAGTAATCTAGGTATGAGATTTTCTGGTAGAAAACTTTTCGAAGATGTAAATATCAAATTTACACCTGGAAACTGTTATGGACTTATAGGAGCTAATGGTGCTGGTAAGTCTACATTTGTAAAAATCCTTTCAGGAGTATTAGAACCTACTGAGGGAGAGGTAATTTTTGACAAAAATAAAAGAATGGCTGTTTTAAACCAAAACCACTTTGCACATGAAGAGGATAAAGTTTTAGATGTTGTTCTTATGGGACATAAAAAATTATGGGATATCATTGTTGAAAAAAATGCTATATATGCTAAAGAAGAATTTACTGATGAAGATGGTATTAGAGCTGGAGAGTTAGAAGGGGAGTTTGCTGAACTTAATGGTTGGGAAGCTGAAACAGAAGCTGAAACTCTACTTATGGGATTAGGAATTGGTACTGATTTACACCATAAATATATGAAAGAGTTAGGAGAGCCAGAAAAAGTTAAGGTATTACTTGCTCAAGCTCTATTTGGACATCCTGATGTACTACTATTAGACGAACCTACAAACGGACTTGATATCAAAGCTATAACTTGGCTTGAAAATTTCTTAATGGATTTAGATAATACTACTGTAATAGTTGTATCTCATGATAGACACTTCTTAAATAAAGTATGTACACATATCACAGATATAGACTATGGAAAAATTAAAATGTATGTTGGAAACTATGATTTCTGGTATGAGTCAAACCAACTTATGACAAAACTTATCTCTGCTAAAAATAAAAAACTTGAGCAAAAAAGACAAGAGTTACAAGAGTTTATTGCTAGATTCAGTGCTAATGCATCTAAGTCTAAGCAAGCTACTTCAAGAAAGAAACTACTTGATAAATTACAACTTGAAGATATGCAAATCTCTAATAGAAAATATCCATTTGTTGAGTTTAAGCAAGAGAGAGAAGCTGGAAACAACATGCTTAAAGTTGAAAACTTAACTAAAACAGTAGATGGAGTAAAGGTATTAGATAACGTTTCATTCACTATCTATACTGGAGATAAAGTTGTATTCTTAGCTAAAAACGATATTGTTAAAACTACTTTATTAAATATACTAAGTGGAGATATGGAACCAGATTCTGGAAGCTACACTTGGGGAGTTACTACTAGTCAAGCATATATGCCAAAGGATAATACTAAATTCTTTGAAAATAAAGATTTAAATCTAATCGATTGGTTAAGACCATATTCTCCTGACCAACATGAAGCTTTTGTAAGAGGATTCTTAGGTAGAATGCTATTTACTGGAGAGGAAACATTAAAGAGCTGTTCAGTTCTATCTGGAGGGGAAAAAGTAAGATGTATGATAGCTAGAATGATGCTTACTAATGCTAACGTACTTATGTTTGATAACCCTAATGACCATTTAGACCTTGAGTCAATTACATCATTAAACAAAGCTTTAATCAACTTCAAGGGAACAATACTATTTGGAGCTCATGACCACGAATTTATTCAAACAGTAGCTAATAGAATTATCGAAATCACTCCTAAAGGAATTTTAGATAAAACTATGACTTACGACGAATATTTAGAAGATGAAAGAGTTCAAGCTAGACTTGAAGAGCTTTATGCTGAATAATTAAAATAATAAAAAGAAGAAAGCTTTACTTATGACTATTGGTAAAATTTCTTCTTTTTTATTTTTATTTCTTTTTTAAAGCAAAAATACACCCTAGAACTACTACAATAGCTCCTATTCCTTGAAGAAAATTAATTTTTTCTCCTAAAGTAAAATAACCTACTATTGCAGTTGAAAGTGGAATAACTAATTGTAAAATATTAAAGATTACAACTCCTTGTTTTTGAACTATATAAAAAGCCATCAACATTCCTGTAAGCATACCATAAACACCTGCTAAAGCTAATCCAATTAATAAACCTTGGCTAACTTCTGATAATTGAACTATTTTTCCACTTTGAATAGCTATTGTTAAATAAATTATTCCTGATAAAGTTGCTGTAGAAGCACTGATAACAATAGCATGTAATTTTTTAGCTATATTTTTTACTACCAAATTTTGAACTGATTGAATAAAAATTGCTGTTCCTAAGAATAAAGCTCCTTTTAAGAAATCGCTACTTCCTCCTGCTTTATTTCCATAAATAACAAAAAGCAAAGAACCAACTACAGCTAAAATACTTCCTATATAAAAGTTTTTTTCTTTTACTCTATCTCTTTCATCTTTAAAAAATATTGCTGCCATAATAATTGCTAAAGGCATAGCAAGGATACCAAAAATACTACCCGCTAGTGCAGATGTATTTTTTAATCCATTCATAAAGAAATACATATTTCCCGTCATAAAACACCCTAATAATAATAATTTTAGAATTAAAATAGGCTCTTCCTTTATTTTCTTAAACTCATCTCTAAATTTAAAAATACAAATTAAGATAAATAAAAATCCTCCTGCTAAAAATCTTACAGCATTATTATTAATTGTTTCAAAATGAATACTCATAAACCTCATAATAGGAAAACCAAATCCCATTAAAATAATGTAAAAAATTCTGATAAAGTAATCGTTATTCATTTTATTCCTCCTAAAATTTAATTAACTAATTATAAAAAATTTTTTTCAAAATGTCAATATTTTTTCAAAGATCAAGTTCTTTTATAATACATGGTGTCGTGTGCAATATACAAAATATATTTTTTAAAGTTAGGAGAAAATAATATTTTAATAAAAATAAAAGAGTGGTGATTCCTCCCATAAATGAGAAACTATACAAATCAAATCTAAAGAAAGAAAACTACCTATATTAATAAATGATTTATCACTATTTTATAATCATTCTTGAAAAATCAAAAATTTAGGAGTATACTTTTTATTAGATGAATTAATATTAAAAGGAGGAACTTTATGAAA
>OGHX01000449.1_pt1 | contig 14722 bp, 20 predicted proteins | sample 1571651 | NCBI WGS metagenome assembly OGHX01 (sample SAMEA2582030, study PRJEB24529) | metagenome | biome: Human gut stool | place: China | collected 2011
ACTCGCTACCTCCACCTTGGCAAGGTGGCGCTCTACCAGATGAGCTACGGCCGCAGATTCCATTGTGGCGCGCCGGGCGTTCCCGGCGACGTCGATTATTATACCGCAGCTTTCGCCTCTTGTCAACTGCAAATTTGCATTTTTTGAAAAAAGGGACGTTTCCGTCCCCCTACTGCGTACAAAGCTGCGGAAGCGTTCAAGTTTGCCGCGGCTGACGCGAAGAAATTTTAATTGCTTTCCTTTCTTAATATCGTTATAATTAAGATTGTCAAATCGTTGCTGAACTTTCGCGCCTGCCGCTTCGGGCTGCTGCACCGAGGAACAGGCGTGTTTTCATGCAGGGGAGAATATAGGAATAAGGAGCAAACGCAATGTACAAGATCACGGAAAAGGTGGCGCTGAACCCCACCGTTACAAAGATGGTCATTGAAGCCCCGCTCATTGCCAAAAAGGCAAAGCCCGGCCAGTTTATCATTGTGCGCCCGTTTGAAGACAGCGAGCGCATCCCCCTCACCGTCGCAGGCTATGACCGCGAGAAGGGTACTGTGGACATCATCTTCCAGATCGTCGGCGGCACCACCATGGAGCTGAACAGCCTCGAAGTGGGTCAGAGTGTCCACGACTTCGTCGGCCCGCTGGGCCGCGCTACCGAGGTGGAGGGCCTGAAGAAGGTCTGCGTCGTCGGCGGCGGCGTGGGCTGCGCCATTGCACTGCCCATCGCCCGTGAACTCCACGAGCAGGGCTGCGTCGTCCACAGCGTGGTCGGCTTCCGCAGCAAGGACCTGCTCATCCTCGAGGATGAGTTCAAGGCCTGCAGCGACGAGCTGCGGATCATGACCGACGATGGCAGCTACGGCACCAAGGGCGTCGTCACCGCCGCCCTCGACGAGCTGGTGGCTTCCGGCAACCAGTACGACCTGGTCATCACCATCGGTCCGCTCATCATGATGAAGTTCGTGGTCAAGACCTGCCAGAAGCACGGCCTCAAGAGCATCGTCTCCATGAACCCCATCATGATCGACGGCACCGGCATGTGCGGCGGCTGCCGCCTGACCGTGGGCGGCGAGACCAAGTTCGCCTGTGTGGACGGCCCCGACTTCGACGGCGACCTCGTGGATTTCGACGAGGCAATGGCCCGCGGCACCATGTACCGCCCCTTTGAGGCCAAGGCCCGGGAAAAGGCCTGCAATCTGTTCAAGACTCAGGAGGGAATGTAAAATGGCTTTCAATATGGACCCCAAAAAGTGTCCCATGCCCACCCAGGACCCCAACGTCCGCAACAAGAATTTTGAGGAAGTGGCTCTGGGCTACACCGCCGAGATGGCCGTGAACGAGGCCAAGCGCTGCATCCACTGCAAGAACAAGCCCTGCCAGACCGGCTGCCCCGTCGGCATCGACATCCCCGAGTTCATCGGCCATGTGGCCGAGGGTGACTTCGAAGCCGCCTATCAGGTCATCAATCGTTCCTCTTCCCTGCCCGCCGTCTGCGGCCGCGTCTGCCCGCAGGAGAGCCAGTGCGAGGGCAAGTGTACCCGCGGCATCAAGAACGAGCCCGTCGGCATTGGCCGTCTGGAGCGCTTCGTGGCCGACTGGCACCGTGAGAATGTCCACACTGCCCCCGTCGTGCCTGCGTCCAACGGCCACAAGGTCGCCATCATCGGCGCGGGCCCTGCCGGCCTGACCGCCGCAGGCGACCTCGCCAAGCTGGGCTATAAGGTCACGGTCTACGAGGCCCTGCACGTCGCAGGCGGCGTGCTGATGTACGGCATCCCCGAGTTCCGTCTGCCCAAGGCCATCGTCCAGCAGGAGATCGACGGCCTCAAGAAGATGGGCGTCGATTTCGAGTGCAACATGGTCATCGGCAAGGTGCTCACCATCGACGAGCTGATGGGCGAGTACGGTTATGAGGCCGTCTTCGTGGGTTCCGGTGCCGGCCTGCCCCGCTTCATGGGCATCCCGGGCGAGAGCCTGAAGGGCGTCTACTCCGCCAACGAGTTCCTCACCCGCTCCAACCTGATGAAGGCTTATCTGCCCACCAGCAAGACCCCCATCCGCACCGGCAGGAAGGTCGCCGTCGTCGGCGGCGGCAACGTGGCAATGGACGCTGCCCGCAGCGCCCTGCGTCTGGGCGCTGAGACGGTCTACATCGTCTACCGCCGCGGCATGGCAGAGCTGCCTGCCCGTAAGGAAGAGGTCGAGCACGCCGAGGAAGAGGGCATTATCTTCAAGACCCTCTGCAACCCCGTGGAGATCCTGCCCGATGAGGACGGCTTCGTCAAGGCCATCACCTGCATCGAGATGGAGCTGGGCGAACTGGATGCTTCCGGCCGCCGCCGCCCCATCGAGAAGAAGGGCAGCGAGTTTACGATGGACGTGGACACCGTCATCATGAGCCTGGGTACCAGCCCCAACCCCCTCATCCGCTCCACCACGCCGGGCCTCGAGACCAACAAGCACGGCTGCATCGTCACCGAGGGCGACGAGGGCAAGACCAGCCGCGAGGGCGTGTACGCCGGCGGTGACGCCGTCACCGGTGCCGCCACCGTCATCAAGGCCATGGGCGCAGGCAAGGCTGCCGCCAAGGCCATCGACGAGTACATCCAGAACAAGTAAACGATACAGATAGCAAAAGCAGGTCATTCCGCCGGGATGGCCTGCTTTTTGTTATCGGTAAAGATTTGCCGCCTCCGCGTTTTCCAGCGTCAGCAAGCGCATCTTCTTGTCGATGCCGCCCGCGTAGCCGGTCAGGCTGCCGTCGCTGCCCACCACCCGATGGCAGGGTACGATGATGGAAACAGGGTTATGCCCCACCGCACCGCCCACGGCCTGCGCGGAGACGCGCTTTCCGCCGTTTATCTCCGCCAGCTGTTTTGCCAGTGCGCCATAGGTCGCGGTCTGTCCGTAGGGGATCTGCAGCAGCAGCGCCCACACCGCCTGTCGGAAATCGGAGCCGATAAGATGGAGTTTTGGAGTAAAGTCCGGCTCCCGGCCTGAAAAATAGACGTCCAGCCAGCGGCAGGCGTCTCCCAGCACCGGTGTTGTCCCCTCTTCATGCTCTGGAGGAAGCTTCGCCGCAAAATGCTTCTGTGTTTCGAGCCATACTCCGGTCAGCCCTTCTTCGTCCGCTGCCAGCAGTATCTTTCCCAGCGGCGAATCGTAATGCATCGTGTACGTCATCGCGGCTCACCCCTTCCTTTTTGGCTTTTGGGTCGGCGCGTAGTCCTTGAGACCCGGCACCGCGCCGCCTGCTGCCGCCCAGAGGTAGAGGCTGGCCACGCTGCAATAGGGACTGAACCGGCGGCGGTACTTTTCGAACAGTTTCCGGTCGATTTTTCGGTGGTGGTACACCATCCGCAGCCCACGCTGGATGGCAAGGTCGTCGTAGCTGAACACGTCGGGCCGCTGCATACAGAAGAGCAGTATCATCTCTGCCGTCCAGACACCGACGCCTTTCAGGCCGCTCAGCTCCCGGATGGCCTCATCGTCCGGCCTCTGCCGGATACCCTCGAGGTCAAATTCTCCGTTCTCGATTTTCCGGGCAAAGTCCGTAATGTATTCAGCCTTTCGGAAGGTCATGCCGAAGCTCTGCAGCTTCTCAACCCCGGCTCCGAGGACGGCAGCGGCATCCACCGCGCCGAACTCATCCCGCATCCGCTTCCAGATGGTCGCCTGCGCTTTCGTGGAGATCTGCTGGCCGACGATGTGGTGTACCACCGCCGAAAAGAGGTCGGTATCCACTTCCCTCTCGATGTGTCCCACCTGCGCGATGACCGCCGCCATCCGCTCGTCTCTTGCGCTCAGATATGTCGTTTCCGCTTCGCCGTATTGGAAATACATCTGTCCCGCCTTCTTTCTATACAACCTTTCGTTTGCTCGCAAGTTGTTGATTTGATTATAACAGAACGTACGAAGTTTTGCAATATAAAAGCACTCTGCCAAAAAGCAGGGCGCTGAAGGTTTGTTGGCAGGCCTATTCTTGGACGTTCAGGATGCGGCTCTCTTTTAAATGATAACCCTGCTTTTTATCGGTACGGTGTACAAATCACTTACATTCCTTCTTCATAGCAGAATAGCCGATGAGAACGGTCCACACATAGGCGCAGGTCTTGGGGATCATCAGCATCCCGATCATGGGGATGGCATTGGCCCAAAGAACAACGGGAATGTAGAAACCGAAGCTCAGCACGATGGTCAGCCACATCCAGCGGAAAGCCGAGTCGTTATGCTCCTTGGCGCTGCGGTAGAACAGCACGATAATCAGAAGGCCCATCAGTGCAAAAGGAATATTACGGTAAATGCCCCAGGACAGCGGGGATCCGTCGCTCAGCCACTGGTTCTGCGGCATCATGCACAGGATAACACGCACAGCAGCCAGACCGTAGACGGCGGCAGTCAGGCCATTGCTGCCCTTGACCCGGTAGCGCTCACGCCAGACATAGTACAGCAGCACATAAAAGACTGTCATCGTCACAGAGGTGATCCACTTCCCCAGACCCAGGGGAACGGTAAAGTTTTCAAGACCCGTGGTGCATAGAGCCAGAGCACGGGGAATCAGATGGAACGAGTCGCCGGCACCCAGAACGACAGCCATCAGACCGAACAGCTTGAACTGGTGGCTGCCCTTGCAGCCACGGATCATCAGGATACCGATGGTGATGACAGATACCAGATACACCGCATCAAAAACAGTTTCTACGATTGCTTGCATAGTTGATCGCTCCTTGTCGATACATCAAATTGATTGTAACACTGCATTTTTTTGCAGGGTCGTCTTAGTTTTTACGGTCGTCAGGGGCTTGCCTGACATAGCTGCATCCAAAGCGCAGGATGTTGAAGCCGGCAGTGTTCCACACAAGGCAGGCAAGCCGCAGCAGGATACTGCGATGAACCTTCCTATGAGCGTCCCCTTTAAGTGAACAGCGTTCAATTTTGACGTTATAAAATTCCCACAGCAGTGTGGGAAGAAAATGCGGTCAATATAAGGTCCTGCGCACGATCTCCAGCACAGCGGCGGGGTCGTAGTCCTGCCGCAGCAAAGCAGACAGCATAAGCGAAAACAGAACATCGGCAAATTTTTCAACGGTGAATTGCTCATTAAAAGCGCCCGGACGGATCTTGGTATCCTGTTGCAGCACCGTACACAGACCGTTTAAGATATGGTGCCAGATTCGCTGCATGTGCCGTTTGCCATCTGCCTTGTCCTCCTGCATAAAACCGAGAGAGTGCAGTGTGAAGAATCCGGGATACTGCTCATCGCCGTAGGCCATGCGCTCGTACATCCATTTGACACAGGTCTGCACGTCCTGAAATACGGCCTCGTCCTGCGGGCGGTGAAAAATTTCGCACCAGACGCTCTCGACCGTGGCGCTGATAAGCTCAGCTTTGGAGTCATAATAGTTGTAGATCGAGCCAACCGAGACCCCGCATGCCGAGGCGACAGAACGGATGCTGACTGCCGCCCAGCCCTTTTCCCGGATAAGCTCACGGCTGTTTTTTAAGATCTCTTCCTTGGAGGTCACGATCGTATTCATGTAGTCACCCTCAATATGAACAATGTTCACTTTTTATTATACTGCCCATTCCCACTTTGTCAAGAGGATTTCATAAATCGCGGGCCGGCTGGAAGCTCTGGCTTTCCCAGGGGAAAAGGAACCGTGATACCGGTTTGATTCTTCCTCGGGTGTTATTTTTTCTGTTGCTTTGGACGCGAAAAAGCCCCGCCTTCAAACGAAAAATCTTGAAAGCGGGGCTTCTTTTTACACGTTATTCCGTTCTATTTTTGATGGATTCAAAAAACAGGAAGGCAAATTTTCATTACTCGAGCTCGATTGAAGCAGGGCATTTCCTGCTCTTTTTGGTGTTTTTGAGGTGCGGTTTCACGTTGTTATTTCCTCGTATTCTTCCTGTTCTCCCTCTTTGACGGGTGCCGTAATGCCATGTGAATGCCACGGCTCAAAAAAGAGGCCCCAGCGTCGAGGCCCTGCGCTCAGCGTAAGGTTTCGGACGTCGGGGCCTCTTTGTCCAAGAGAGCGTTTCCTGCATTTCATTTTACCGCAGCAGGAAGCAGCTGTCAAGCGGGAAGCATTTAGTCCCAGATGTGCTCGTCAAGATACGCTTTCCATTCAGCGTCTGCATCTGCAAGGGCCTTCTCGTAGTCATCACCATTGATGATGCGCTCCAGAGCCTTCTTGTATGCGCTTGCCTGAGCATAATTGGCAGCAAGCGAACCGGCTTCAGCCTTGCGGTATGCTGCGGCGCGGGGGTATTTCTTCCGCAGGGCTTCAATGCCTTCAGGGGTAACAGAAGGCTTGCTCGGAAAAATTGCATCACCACTTTCAATGGCCTGGTTGAACGCCTCTCGGTAGTTCAGCAGAGCTTCGTTCGCTGCCTCCAGCTCTTTCAGGCCCTCGATCGCCTCGATCTTCGCCTGCCGTTCCCGCGCCTTCTGTGCGTCCTCTTCGGCCTGCTTTTCCTTTTTGAGCAGGTACTCCATGATCTCCGGTTTGTGAGCCTTCGCGTACGCAGAGTACGCCGGGACGTCCTCTTTGCTGACGCTCCGCGTTCCGATCTTGTCGCCCTGACGGAAGGTGTGAGTGACCTCCACGAAATGCTCGACGCACACATTGTCAAATTTCATAGTATTTCCTCCTGGCATTTGATGTGGTTAGTGTATTGTTCCTAACAATATTATACTCCTGTATATGCTGGGTGTCAATTTATTTTTCTCTTTTGAGCGGATTTTATCTTGACAGGCGAGACAAAATCAATTATACTAGGATGTGGAAAAGGGGGACTCCAGATGTCAGCAGCGAAAATCATCAAGCAGATCATGGTCGAAACAGGAACGACCGTCCGAGAGCTGGCTGGAAAGCTCGGATGCACGCCGCGGAGCTTGAGCAACAGGCTTTACCGGGACACATTCACATATTCGGACTACATCAAAATTGTTTCCGCTTTGGGCTGTACGGTACAGACCGTCACTGGCACAGGGAAGGTCTTCCAGAACGAAAATGAACCAGATTGAAGGAAGGATGCTGAGTCATGAAAAAATTTCTTTCCACGCTTGCTGTACTTTTGGCAGCCTGCTTGCTGCTGTGCTCGTGCGGCAAAAAGACGAAATGCAGCGGTCAGGCTGTTTCAGTTGGCAAGAGCGCGATCGAAGCCGCGGACGACTACCTGGACAACAACCAGTCGGCACACGACGCTCTGGACAGGCTGGACGAGCTCAAAGAGAAGATGGAGTATGTGGACTCTGAGGACGCATCAAAGCCCACCCACAGTGCAGACTACTCCGTTTCCTCCGATCTAGTTCTGCTGTCCCACGAGATCACGTTTGACAGCATCGACCACGATCGGTACGACAAAATTTTGGAGAAGCGGAACGACATAGCAAAAACCATCGGCGAGAAAAAGCGCAAATGAGATCAGACCGGCAGGCTTTCAACGGCCCGCCGGTTTTTGCTTTCAGCACTCAAATTCCAAGTCCACAGTTGAAAGCTATGTGCAAAATGTGGAAAACAAAATAAGGCCCTCCCCAGACCATTGCGATCAGGGAGGGCCTTGCTTATTTTTGCTTATTCGCGGTTTACGCTGACTTTTTCGCTGAATTTTTGTAAATCGCGCGAATAACGCGCACCGCGCGTTTTCCAGCAGCAGACCATTTTCGTTGCGCCGCGAAAATGGTTATCCACGGATTGCTACCTCACGGGGTACTTCTTCATCCGTCATATCGAAGCTCCTTCATGTTTTCGTGGCGTCACGCAGACATTACTTGCTGACGCCCTTGTTGCGGCTGATCTGGGCCTGGATGCGGGTCGTCAGATAGCCCACGGTATCGCCGCCGCTGATCTCCTTGATGTAGTCCAGAGCATCTTTGCTCAGGCTCTTAATCGCTACCGAGATCGCACGGCTCAACGCCTGGGCCTGCTCCTCCTCTTTGAACGTGCCGGCCTTTTTCAGATCGTCAACGTAGGACTGGTTCATGGCTGCCACGGCGTCGGCCACCGCGTTTGCGATCTCCTGGACGAGGCGACGGGTCACTTCGCTTTTGGCGTTCTCCTCAGCAGATGCGCCGATCGAGGCCGCGGCCTTCTTCACGCAGGCAGTTGCAATGGGCAGACAGACCATCAGGACGGCCCAAGAGATTTCACGCAGAATGTTGTTCATAGTCGTTCTCCTCTCAAATCACAGTTTTGCCAGGTACTTATCCGCACCCGACAGTTTTTTCCAGGAAGCAGGGCCGCAGATGCCATCCGCAACAAGCCCGTTCTGCTTCTGGGCAGACAAAAGGGCCTGCGTGGTGGCAGGCCCGAAGTTTCCATCCTCTTTGATTTTGAGCAGCTTTTGCAGCAGGATGATCGCCGATCTGTTCGCTGCGCCGACGCTCCCCTGCCGGATGGTGGGCAGAATGAAGCTATTGTACGTCGTCGAGGGATAGACACCCGGAGAGGTGCAGAGCCAGGTTGCCTTGCCTGCGCGGGTGTCCGCGTGGCACATAGCAGCCTCGGAATGCCAGTAGATGCCGATGCCGCCGAAGCCCACCGCCTGCGCGATGATGCCCAGCGCGACCGGATTCACGACCCGATCGAGGGTGCGCCAGTCGGCAGCAAACCCATAGAGGTGCTTGCTGTGCGAGCTGCCGTGTACCTTGGCGTTGTGCGTGATGCAGCGATACCCGGACGTGACCTTCAACTTGACGCCCAGCACATCCCGGATGCTCTGGAGCTTGTCTACGAGCTCCAGATCGATCATCTGGGCGTCGCACTTCTTGCACTGGCATTCAAATTCATCCCTGGTAAAATTCTTCGTCAGCGCGGTTTTGTCCCCGCGCTTATAGGTTACGATGCTCATTGAAAACAGCTCCTTAATTCATTCCTCCATGTTGTCCTGTTCGGACTTCTGTTTCAGGATTTCGATAGCCCCGGTCAGTGCCTTGGGGATTGGCACCCCCATCAGGCCAGCATTTTCGATGATGGACAGCGTCTCGTTTGCGATGAATGCGATCACGGTAGCATCTCGGATAAAATTAGACCCCATCACCGTGTCGAGGTGGCAGGCCACAAGCACGATCAGCAGGGTTACACCTTTGCGGCACAACCCTTTCCACCCGGCGCGGGATTCCAGTGCGCCGTCTTTGCTCTTCGGGCTGGCGTGGAAAACCCCGGCAACCACAAGCCCCGTGATGTAATCGACTGCCATGAACAGGATCAGCGTCGAAAGTGCCGCATCCCATCCGCCGAATTGACTTGCAATCAGACTGCCGATTACTCCAACCATGGTGCAAACTCCATTCTTCATTACATCACCCATCTGCTTTTTACCTCCCGGACGTGGAAGTTCTTGCTCAGAGCCTTGTTCCCGTCCTTCGCATACGAATAGGCTTTAATTGCCATTGCTACCATCTCCCTTCATGCCCAGATCAGCACCGCACCCGCGCATGGCACAGTCCACCATCAGCACCCCGAACTCGGCCCGTTCGGTGCTCATGTTTTCGCCCTGCGCTTCCAGCCGGGTCAGCAGCCTTTCGCACAGATCAGGCCACGTCATAGTCGTCACCGGTGATGCGCTTGTAATCCTCGGCGGTGATCTCGCCCTTGTTTACGCGCTCGGCAAGAACTTTCTTCACGCCAACGCGGCGGGATGCGGGCATCTCTGCCCAAGTCTTAGTGCCTGCAATCAGGCGGTTTGCCCAGATAATGTTCATGGTGATACCTCCTTATTCCTTGTTCAGCGCTGCGTCCAGCTCACACAGCGCGGTTTCGATGTCGGTCAAGCGCTTCTCGTTGGCCGCGTCCTGTTCGCACAGAGCATCTTCCATTTCAGCCACACGGTCGGGCAACTGTTCGTGCTCCTGCTGCTTCTTGGCTGCGGCTTCCTTCTCCTGCCGGGTGGGCAGATTGTCCTTTTTCCACTGAATCATGGTGACTGTCCTCCTTACTGGAATGCGCCGGAAACGGCCTCGATATAGCCGCCGGTGCCGGATGCGCCGCGGCTGATGGAAACGCGGAAATTGAATGCAGCGCCAGCCGTGGCGGTCTTATTCTCAAAGACGATGTTCACGCCTTTTTTTACCTCGGTCGTGGCATCCTGCCAGACCGGAGAGCTGTCGAGTGCGTTGTTGGTCACTTCGGCTTTGAGCTTCGCATCATCCGGGATGGAGCCGGTCACCTGAAGCACAGCAACGGTAATGTCGCCGTCCACGGCCAGCGGTTCGGCCAGTGTCACGCTTGCGGCGTGGACGGCCTTGGTAAAGGTCGCGGACGTGCTGACGGTTTCCTTGCCGTCGCTCACCTCAACGGTGATGGTGTGGTTGCCGTTCAGGATTTTCTGGAATCCGGCAGCGCTGGCCGTCTGCTCAAAGGTCAGGGCCGTGCCGCTGGCAACGCCGGTGCGGGTCTTGGTGGTCTTGCCGTCCAGCTTTTCGGTGACGGTCAAGGTGTCGCCGTCGGCATCCCTGACGGTGTACTTCCACGCAAAGGCCGCGTTCTTCTGCCCCAGAGCTGCGCCGTCCGTGCTGACGGTAGGTGCAGTGTTGACACTGACCGTGCCGTCGTCAGAGACCACGAGTGTAGAGGGAAGAATGAAAGCGGGGCGAACACCATAGGAGCCGTTGCACCAGTCGTAGTTGTAGGAGCCATCGGTGCGGACGTGCCAGACGTTGTTGCCAAAGTTGGGAGAGCGCAGCCACCAAACGGCAGCGGAGCTGCCATTGTATGCTATACGCTTGCTGTTACCGCCGGAGCTGTTGCCAAAGTATGCCAGCCTCACGCCGTCCTTCGGGAAATAGCCGTTGTCGCTGGTCGTCCAGCCAACCTCATAACCAGACAGCAGGAACACTTTGGTGCTCAGGCCGTTGGAGCCGGTGGCAAGGCTGCCACCGGAACCAGTGCCGTTCTGATACGGAATCTTGACCTGCTTGATAGCGTTGCGAATGTCCGCGTCAATCAGGTTGAAGAACGTACCGTTCAGGTATGTGTGGATGCTGGAATCCTTGTAGGAGTTATTGTTGCCGAACGTGGACGTTGTGTAGATGTCCTTCATCAGCAGCCACGTTCCGGCGCAACTCGAATCATAGGTGCTGGTATTCGGATTGCCCTGCTGCACGACAATAAAATCTTTGGACGCGCCGTTGACCTTGATTTTGACAATGCTGCCAACGGCTTTCGTGCCCAGTTTTACGTTTGCCATTGTTACCTCCTTGTTTTCGTTCAGGCCCACGGCATGATCTCCGCAGGCCGCGTGTTCTGCGATACAGAGAGGGACAGGGCTTTGTGCTGCTTCTTGTAGATGCAGCGGCATTGCCGCGCCCGCCGTCTGTCACGCGCGAGTTTGTTCGAGTTGATTTTTCGATGGATAGGGATTTTACAGTCAAGCAATTTTTCGAGCCGGTCAGCGTACTTGCGGCGTAAAGAGTAGGTTTCACCATGGGCGGCATGGGCATCCCACGCATCAAAGCTCCGCAGGATTTCCTGCTTGGTCACTTCGCCTGCGGGGTATGCCGTCTCCCAATACTTGATCTTGTTCTTCATCCGCTTAGAGCTATCCCGGCGCAGCTTTTGGATGACCGCGCCGGTGTCGGTCAGGTAGCTATGGAATCCCAGAAAATCAATGCCGTTCCGCAGCGGGAAAATGGCGGTTTTCTGGTTCAGCTCAAGGCCGTAACTGTCCATGAGCGCCCGCACATCCCGGAGAATGCACTGCAATTTCCGCTTGCCCGAACAGATGATATAGAAATCATCCATGTATCGGCCATAGTATTTGATGCGGTACTTTTCTTTGATGATGTGGTCGAACTCGTCCAAAAACATGAGGGCGAAAAGCTGGCTCGTCTGGTAGCCCAGCGGCAAGCCGTCCTCCATCACGTCGATGTAGATGCAAAGCAGCTCATAGACACGCGGGTCAACGCCGCGCTTATCCAGCACGGCTTTGAGCTTGCGTTTTAGCTTCCGGTGGTCGATGCTGGCGAAGAAATGCCGCACGTCGCCTTTCAGCACCCAGCCGTCCGCGCCGTGGCCCTCACGGCGGTAATAGTCCACCATGTGGGTTTTCAGGCGCATCAGGCCGTCGTCTGTGCCTTTGCCGGTCTGGCTGGCGTGGCTGTCCCGGATAAAGCTCTTTGTCAGGGCACCATACAGGATGTTATCGACCAGAGCGTGCAGCACCACCTTGTCCACAAATGCGGGGGCGTGTACCATGCGGCGCTTCGGCTCGTAGACGGCAAAGACCTCAAACTTACTTGGCACATAGCGTATCTGCTGCCGGATGCTCCCGTCTGGCTGCCGCACATTGCAGACAGCCAGCTTACGGGAGAGCTTTTCCGTGCAAGCCAATGCATGGGATTCATACTCAATTGTTTTGCTCTTGCTGCGTTTTCCCTTCCGGGCTTCGAGGTAGGCTTTGTAAAGCACCTCAAAGCTGCACAGTTCTTCGTATGTCAAAGTGACCCTCCGCTGGTTCGCTGCTGCGGTAGTGGGCTGCATCCGGCAGGGATGGCCCACCTCAGCGGGATGTATTTATCACTTGCCAGCATCGGCAAGCGACAGGATGCGGTTTCCTTTGATGGGCGCACTGCTTTCAGCTTATGCCTACTCGTCACACGGTTCCATCAGAGCGGGGCGAACACCATAGGAGTTGTTGTACCAGTTGTTGTTGTTGGAGCCATCGGTGTTGACGTTCCAGACGTTGTTGTTATTGTTGGTGTTCGGAGAGCGCAGCCACCAAATGGCAGCGTCAGACAAACAAACCGCACCCTTTATGCAAAGCGGTTGCCCGCTGTGCGTTTACGGTTCCGGGTAAAGGACAGCTTTCAGGGCGGCAGCCTGTTCGGTCAGCCGTTTCCGTTCCGCTTCTGCCCGGAGTTTTTCGGCACGTCCGCGTTCCGACGTGAGCCACTTCATCGCCGGGTATTTTACGTCCGTGACCTTCTTTGTCCAGATACCGGCTTTCTTCGCGCTGATGATACCTTCCTCCGTGCAGATGGTCAGGTATTCCAGCAGCAGAGAGCAGCCGTCCACGACTGCGCCAATCTTCTCAACGCGCTTGTCGTAGTCGGTCTGGAAATTGACGTTATTCGCCGCGTGTGCATCCAGCAGGATTTGCCGGGCGGTCAGCCGGATGCCCTCGCCATACAGCCGGAACGTGCTCTTGGAAAAGCCCTCCCTGTCCCGTGTGTCGAGTGCATGGACGGCAGTGCCGCACACCTTCTGGATGTCGCGCACATCTTCGAGCGCCGCGACTTTCTGGATGATCTTCCGGGCATCGCTCCGGCTGATGTCGTCGGTGACAATGCGGGTTGCCCTCTGGGTGTACCGCAGCAGCTCCCGCGCATTCGCGCCGACCTTGAATGTTTCAGCCATCAGAACTCAACCCTCGCCTGTTCTGCGTTCCACACGCCGGTGACGGTCAGACCGTTAAGGCTGCCGAACGTGGCAGAAAAAGGATTCTTGGTGACGTTCGTGCCGAACTTCAACTCGATTGCCTTAATGCTGGCGTTCATAGCTGCCACACTGGCACGGATGTCGCCGTGGGCGTTGGCTGCTTCGTTATGGGCATCCACCGCCGCGCTGATGCGCTGGTCGGTCTCGGCCTTTTTGTAGCTGTCCACTTCCCACCGCTGGCTCTCGGTCAGGTGGCCGTTTGCATCCAGCGTGGCAATGCCGCCCGGAATGCCGATCTGGTCAGTGCGGACAACATCTTCATCCGGTGCCTTGCCGGGGCCTGCGTTAAAAGAACCGTATGCCATTTAGGTTCCCCCTTCCTGTGCATCCGTGTATTTCACGGTGCTTGTAATGTGATACTGTGCAGAAATTTTCTCGGTCGGAGCTTTGGCGGCCCTCAGCCGCAGCTTTCCTTCGAGGCTTTCGGTCGCAATAAAGCCCACCGCACCCGCCACATCGTAAAATTCCGGCAGTACCGTAACATCCACAATGTCGGTAGCCAACAGGCCCGCAATGGGGATGTCACAATAAAAATAGCCGGGGGAGGAATCATCCTCGCCCCAGCCATCGACCGGGATAGTAAAAGGCACCGCCGCCATGACATCCTGCTTTTCGTGCAGGATGTCATCGGTTTCCTCGAATCCGTTTGCCGTTGCTTCGGAAAGGTCTCCGATTGCGGTGTTGCACTGCTTGATGTGGCTGCAAAGCGCGGCAAGCCCTGTGCCCAAAAGCGTTTTGACCTTCGCTTTTGCCATAGAGCTTACCTCCTCATGTCTTAGTCAGCGTCAGCCAGCAGAGCGGCGATCTCCTCTGCGGAGAAGTCCTCCACGTCCTCGTCGTGCAGAACATTCTCCGGCTCGGCGTACACGACGACTTCCTTGCCGTCGATGTTCACATTGCCGTTGGTGGAGCTGGCGGCAGTCTTGGTTGCGCCCTCAGAGACACCGGCCAGCTTTTCGCCCTCGGCATCGCTCATCAGGCGCTTGCCAGCCTCGGCGCCCACGAAGTCCGCAGGCTTCTTGCCGCTGTCGGTCAGATTGCCCTCGCCATCCAGCGCAGCAAAGTTGCCGGTGGTGGCACCGGTGACCTTATCGGCCTTGCCGGAGATGTCCACTTCCTCAGGGGTGGGAACATACAGACCATCGTCCTTCAGAACCAGGGCGTTGCCGGCAGCAGCGGAAACATTGACCTTGACATCCACCTCATAACCAGCGATGGTAACGGTGGTGGATGCGTCCTTGCCAGTGGCCTTGGCCTTATAGGTATCGACCAGAGCGGCCATGCTC